>JACCDT010013980.1_pt1 | contig 41463 bp, 31 predicted proteins | sample 7446291 | NCBI WGS metagenome assembly JACCDT01 (sample SAMN15323446, study PRJNA562643) | freshwater metagenome | isolation source: river surface water | place: USA:Blue River Watershed | collected 2017-08-17
TTGATTTCAAAGATCTTGAAGTCTTAAAGAAATTTCTCAACCCCAACGGTCGCATCGTAGCTCGTCGTCGCACCGGACTTTCAGCAAAAAGTCAGCGCACGCTTACGGTCGCCATCAAGCGCGCTCGTTTTATGGGACTTCTGCCCTACATCGCTCGATAAACTTTTGACTTTGAAACAAAAAACCGCGAAAGCGGTTTTTTGTTTTCCTCTACTAACTACTAACTATTTTCTACTTACTATTTAAAATGCCTTAGCTTCTTTCAAGGATTTGCTTATTACCAATAGTATTTTATACGGATCGCCATTTGAAGCTGGGCGGCGATCCTCGAGGTAACCTTTTTTACTCTTGTCAGTGGAGAGGGGAATGCGAATAGAAGCACCACGATCAGAAACACCTGTTGAGAATTTGTGGATAGATTGGGTCTCATGCTTGCCGGTGAGGCGGAGGTGATTGTCAGAACCATAGTGTTCTATATGGAGCTTGTGGTTTTTCCCGAAAGCTTTGTAAATGTGATCAAAGAGTTCTTTGCCACCTTTTTCGCGCATAGGTTTGGTCGAAAAATTGGTATGAAGTCCGGAACCATTCCAGTCGCCTTTTGTGAGTGGCTTCGGATGAAAGGATACTGATACATCATATGCTTCTGCCGTGCGGATCAGGAGGTAACGAGTGAGCCATAAGAGGTCGCCAGTATCTTGAGCGCCGTTTTGACCGAAGAGTTGAAATTCCCATTGGCCAAGAAGTACTTCGGCGTTGGTGCCGGAGAGTGGTATACCAGCTTGTAAGCAGAGCTCGGTATGCTCTTCCATAATCTCCCGACCGACAATATTTTCTGCTCCGACGCCGCAGTAATACTCGCCTTGTGGTTTTGGAAATTTCTTCGGATCATGGGGAAAGCCAAGTGGTCGGCCGTTTTTCATAAATACATATTCTTGTTCCAAACCAAACCAATTGCCTCGTGCGTCCCAAGCGGCGAGTGCGGCGCGTGTGTTGGATAGATGTGGCGTGCCGTCAGGATTGTAGACTTCGCATAAAACTAAAAAACTCCGCTCTCGGGCGGGGTCAGGGATCATTTTTACGGGCTTAAGAAGACAGTCAGAGAAGTGCCCTTTTGCTTGTTTGGTCGAGCTGCCGTCGAAGCTCCAGACAGGAAGTTCAGCCAAACTTTTCTTTCCTTCGAGGATTTTATCTTTGCCTCGGAGATTGGGCTCAGGGGTATATCCATCGAGCCAAATGTATGTGTAAATAAAAAAGTTTTTTATACTCATGTGCAAAAATTATTAAAAAATTAAAATTACGAAACTTTTCGACAAAGTTTCGCGCCAAAAAGAACATTGATGCCTTAAGTGTAGTGATAAATTGTTGGGGAGTCAAATAGCAAAAAACCCTTATAAATAAGGGTTTTTTGACTTTTGCACAGGGCTCGCTCTTATCTCCGCGCTATGCGCTCTGCTTCTTCGCTCGCCTACGCTCGCTCGACGTACTCGCCAGTTTCAGTGTTGACGATAATCTTATCTCCTGCGTTCAAGAAAAGCGGTGCAGTGATGTCGACGCCATTTTCAAGCGTAACGACTTTGCCGCCGCCGGCCGCGGTGTTTCCTTTCATGGATGGCGGAGCATCTTTGATAGTAAATTCCATTTTGATTGGTACTTTGATGCTAATGATTTTTTCATCCTCATCTTCACCCCAGACAAGTGCGGTGACGATTGTATTATCTTTCAAAAATTTCACGGCGTCACCCAAAAGTGCTGGGTCAAGTTTAAACCGGTTGGCTGGGTTTTCAGGATCACAAAACCAATACTCTCCTTTGCTCGAGTATAAATATTTTGTTTCGCGCTTTTCGAGTTCTGCTTCTTCGACGGTGGCTGACACGCGGAAAGTTTCATTATAGGCGCGGCCGTTCACAAGTGAACGAAGTTTCACTTGATTTTGTGGTTTGCGCTGTTGGGTGCGAGCGACGTGGTTTTCAAGTACGACGCATGGTTCGTCGTTGTAAATAATAACTTTGCCTTGTTTGATTTCGTTGTATTCAAGTAATGCCATATGGGTAGTAAATAGTTAGTAGAAAATAGTAAATAGAGCTAATAAAACAAAACTGCCAAACGGCAGAATCGTGGAGATAATATACCAAATGTTCTATGGAGTCGCAAGCGCTATGCAAAAGTAATAGAGATGTGGTAGGGTAGGAAAAACTCCCACATATGATCTTTCTTAACGCCGCCGCCGAATTCAACTTTTTTCATAACCCGCTTAGTCCCTTGCTAAATGGGCTGATCACTTTTCTCATCATTGATAGTTTATGGATTTATTCTCAAAACCGTAAGATACGGAAAAAAGAAAATATTCCACCTCGGGCAAGATGGGGAAGAAGATAAAGTAATCATTAAATCAAAAGGGCCGCTTCAATGGAGCGGCCCTTTCATTCTAAAACCCTAGTCTAAAATCTAAGTTACTCATCCGAGCTTGCCACCGCGATCTCACCGAAGCGCTTGCGGATTTCTTTTAGAAGTTCAGTTGAGACTTTTGGATTATCTTTCAAATATGTACGAGTGGCGTCGTAGCCGCGGCCCATAGGAGTTTTCTCACCCTCTTTATTTTTATATGAATACGAGGCACCGGATTTCTCCACAATGCCAAGCTTTTCGCCAAGGGCGAGTATCTCTCCTTCGCGTGAAATTCCTTCATTGTAAATGATATCGAATTCTGTCTGTTTAAACGGCGCCGCCACTTTATTTTTCACTACTTTTACGCGCGTACGTGAGCCTACCACTTCTTCACCTTTTTTGATCTGGGCAATGCGGCGAATGTCGAGACGGACCGATGTATAAAATTTGAGTGCCTTTCCTCCTGGAGTGGTTTCTGGATTGCCGAACATCACGCCGATTTGCATGCGGATCTGATTGATGAAGATGACACACGTTTTCGAACGCGAAACGATAGCGGTAAGTTTACGCAAGGCTTGTGACATCAGTCTGGCTTGTTTGCCCATATGTTGTTGGCCCATGTCGCCTTCGATCTCGTCTTTTGGAGTAAGTGCTGCGACAGAGTCCACGACGACAACATCGATTTTTCCCGAGCGCACCAAACTCTCCGTGATTTCCAGTCCTTGTTCGCCAGTATCAGGTTGAGAAATGAGGAGATCATTTATTTTTACGCCGAGTTTTTTTGCGTATTCAGGATCCATTGCGTGTTCGGCGTCGATATACGCGCAGATGCCGCCGAGCTTTTGTGCTTCGGCGACGATATGAAGGGCGAGCGTAGTTTTACCAGAAGACTCTGGCCCAAATATTTCTACAATACGTCCGCGCGGCATACCGCCGACGCCTAAGGCCATATCAAGTCCGATTGAACCGGTCGGGATGACATTGATGTCTACTTTCGGCGCATCGCCAAGCTTCATGATAGCGCCTTCACCGAATTTGGTTTGAATCGAACGAATCGTATCAGCGATTTCGCCACCCATACTTTTTGCTTCTTTCTGTGCTTTTTTTTGCATATATTTTAGTTGACCAACGGTACTTCCGTTTCGGTCTTTGTATTAGCTACTAATACCAATTGAAGAGTTTTTTCGACGGTTTTGCCGAATTTATCCTCGGCATGTAGCTTTATTATAGTATAGCCGGGAGGCAACAACAATGATTCATAAAATGCTCCTTCTTCGTCAGTTGTTATCGGGCGATCATTGAGCGTTAGTTTTACCGCATGCTTGGCGTGGCCTTTGACTACTATATTTGACGTTGCGACCGTCTGTCCGTCTTCAAGTCCTTCAACAACAATTCGCACGCCCTTTATGACGCCCGACGATCGAAAATAGGCGTATCCGATGATAACCACGAAAAGAAGAGCGAGCGCGCCGAAGCTAATTATTTTTTTGAAGTTTGGAGTCATGCAGAATAAAACATAAGGAATAAAGAAAATTTTATAAATCAAACTTATCGTTAAGTATAGTCTTGTCGCTCTACGTCGGCTGGTTTTTCAATCACCTCACGCGGCTTGGCACCTTCTCCGGGGCCCACCACACCGCGCTCTTCCAGCATATCGATCAAGCGTGCGGCGCGAGCGTAGCCGAGTTTGAGTTTACGTTGCAGGTATGATGTTGAAGCCTTGCCTGCTTCGATCACCACTTGGCGTGCCTCTTCATAGAGTTCATCGTCTTCGTCACTTGCTTCATCGTCAAACCCGCTTTGGAATATGCTCTTATCAGCAGATACGGATCCGTTTGAAAATGCAATTTCGTTTGGCACGAGATCAGCATTGTGATCAGCCAAGAATTTTACCACTTTCTTTACTTCCTCTTCGGAAATAAAGGCTGACTGGAGACGTTCTGGTTGTGACATATCGCCTGATTCATATAACATATCACCGGCGCCCAAGAGTTTTTCGGCGCCACCGGCATCAAGAATAGTCCTCGAATCGATCTGGCTTGAGACTTGAAGCGCGATACGAGCAGGGACGTTAGCTTTGATAAGGCCAGTGATGACGTTCACTGACGGTCGCTGAGTCGAAAGAATCAAGTGGATACCAACAGCACGAGACATTTGAGCCAAGCGGACAATAGAGCTTTCGAGTTCGCGCGGGTACGTTTGCATAATATCAGCCAATTCATCGATGATAATGACTATATATGGCATCCGTTCAGGACCAGTAGCTGAAGTGCCCTCGGTGGCACCTTCCGCTGGAGCTGCGACTCCCTTTTTATTTGTAACAATATTTGTATGATAGCTTTCAATATCGCGCACGCTTTCAGTCTCAAGAATGTCATAGCGGCGATCCATTTCCTTAGCGGCCCACTTCAGCGCCAAAATACATTTTTTAGCATCAGTAATGACAGGAGTGAGAAGGTGAGGGATTTTATTGTAAAGCGTCAGCTCCACCCGCTTCGGGTCCACCATAATAAATTCAAGCTCTTCCGGGCTATTACGATAGAGGAGAGAGGTAACAATAGAATGAATAGTGACGGATTTACCTGATCCGGTGGCTCCAGCGATCAGCATATGCGGCATTTTAGCCAAATTACCAAAGAAGGCCTTGCCGGTAATAGACCGACCAAGCGCTACCATAAGAGGCTTCGGCGATGCCGCTAGTTTTTCGTCCGAGAGCATAGTCGCCAAGCCGACGGTTGATTTCACGCGGTTCGGGATTTCGATACCAACCAAAGACTTACCGGGGATCGGTGCTTCGATGCGGATAGGATGCGCTGCAAGCGCGAGTGCTAAGTCATTTTGAAGTCCGACGATGCGGGAGAGTTTCACTCCTTCGGCAGGCTTGAGAGCGTAGCGGGTGACAGTAGGACCAACGGTGATCTCATCCATTTCTACTTCAATGCCGAAGTTCGACAGTGTGCGCTTGATGATGTTTGAGTTGGCTTTAATGTCGCCCACATCAGGTTTCCCCTTGTCGCCTTCAAGTAAAGAAAGTGGTGGGGGGGTGTAAGTATTTTCACGCATGGCAATGCGAGTATGAAACGCCGCGCCGTCGTCTTCGACGGCTTTCTTTTTCTCAATCGGGCGCTTTGCTTCCTCTTTTTCTTTCGGTTCTTCAGGTGTCGGATGAGACGACTCAGGAATAGCGATTTTTACTTCTTCAATATTTTCCCCGTCGTCTTCTTCCTTATCTTGTGGAGTTTTGCGGAAAAGATTCAAAAGCGCATGCAAGCTTGGCCGTGTATCAAAGATAATGAGGAGAGAGATGACAAGCATGCCTCCTAAAAACAATAGTGAAATGTATGTATCAAAAAGCGCCATAAACGGATAGGCAATGGCACGTCCGATAAACCCGCCGCTGTGCGTGTCGGCGCCGATACTTACTATATCGATCATGCCCAAGATCGAAATAAGAAAAAGTATTGAACCAGTGATACGCGAAAACGCGACGTCGGGGCTTTTCGATTTCAAAAAGGAAATACCGAGAAGGATAAGTAAGATAGGTACAAAAATATATCCAAAGCCGAAGAGGCTTCCGAAAATCGAATGGAAAAAATTTCCGGCGACGCCACCTCCGTCGAGCATGGCAACAATAAAAAAAATAGCAAAGATGAAAGAAATGACGGCAAAGACCGCATATCGGGTTTCGGATTTTATGGTTATAAATTTTGAGGCGGCTTCTTTGCGTTTCTGCTTCACGATTTCTTTAGATTTTTTTGCCATTGATGTGAAGATTATATCACATCAATCGCGCTGCATGGAACATACTACATGCAATTATTTTTGTTTTTTGAGCAAGTGTAAGAGAGCCAGATTTATGTGGTGAAAGTTTCTCCGAAAGACGGTAACACGTCGCTTGAGGGCGATTGAAAATGGAGAGGATACGGCGACCAAAACCCCATTCAAAAGAAACCTGGGAAACAAAATTCGCTATCCCATACGATACTCAAGGATACTAAAGGGCAAATTTTTCAAGTGTCAGATGGGCCTCTAAAACACTCTAATCTTTCGGACATTGGTATCACTTGCAAACTATTCGAGCTCTGCTATTATGGACACACCAAGCTTTGTCCGAGAAGACTTTATGACTTAACGGACGCTTCTCAAACTATGGAAAATCAAAAGGACACAATCAATACAGGATTACAAAATAAGGACACCAGTGTCACGGACATACGGAATAAGCCTTATTATTCAAGCATATTTGACGTGTCCTTAATTGTGAAAAAAACTGATAAGATCGTTACTGCCCTTTATATGGTCACGGACTTTTTCGATGATTCAGAACCGATGAAGCTTCGTTTACGGACACTTTCCATACAGCTCCTCTCGAGCGTAAGAGTCTTTGATGTTGCTGCGTCTTCAGCTCAGGACCATTCTTTCCGGGAGATCAAATCACAGACAGAAGAGATTATGGCCATAATAGAGATCGCTCACACTGTCGGTGTTATGAGTGAAATGAACGCCTCTATCCTAACCAAAGAATTTCATGGACTTGTAGCTCTTGTGGAGAAAAATTATGAACTGAGCGCTCGGGGATACGTTGCTCAAAAGCCCGGTTCGAGGTTTGCCCTCAAAGACGATATGTTTTATGTTGGAAGCAATATGGCCTCGCCCGCCGGAGTCGTTTTAACGGACCAACATTCGTCTGTCTCTCATCAAAAAGACAATGCAAATGAGAATAATAATACAAAAAAATCTGTCCCTTTTAATAACAATAATAAGGGACATCACTACGGACACTCTCAATCAGAAGTTGATAATCATCACGGACACCTAAACGAGCAAAATAAAAAGGCTGATATGGCGATGAAAATCGCACGTCGCAACGATATACTTGCTTTTATAAAAGACAAAGGAGAAGTAACAATAAAGGACATTTCTTCTGTGATAGTCGGGTATGGAGAAAAAACATTGCAACGTCTTTTAGGATCTCTCGTTTCTGAAGGTGTGCTCAAAAGGACAGGGGATAAGCGCTGGAGTAAATACTCAATTTTTGTTGCACCACCTCCGCTAGAGATCCCTCCGACTCCTCCGCTCCCGAGAAACCGAGTATTTTAAGCCTATTTACAATTCTTGGTATCTGTTCTCTTTCACTAAATTCTTCTTTATCGCTGTCATTTAATAACCCGAACTCCCGTCATAAGTAGTGTCATCTGCCTTGGGTATGCTAAGGCATCATCAACCTGTTTATTTTGTTTTATATTTCAGGTGATGAGGTGTGGCTCGATAATCATTTCCGCAGTTTTCAGGTCGTAGATTTTACGGCTTGAAAAATAAGTGGTTATCCACATATCAAGCATTTTGCGGCTTTAGATTCTTGATATATAATCATCTTGCATGAATACAAAAGTCTTTTTGTATCCCTGCAATGCATACACATCTTTCATTGCACTCCTTACAAATTCTTGATGATAGGTTCAAGAATTTCGGCGTACACGGAAGGGTAGTATTCATCGGAGAGATCATTGAAAACAAAATACGTACGCATGAATCGCTTGCGATTGGTGTGTACTCGTAGATATGTTTTCGTGGTATCTTCGTGCATCGGCCATGTCGACACGGCAGATACTATCTCATGATATTCGCAAGAAAATCACGAGATACATTTTTATCGCAAGATAAAAATTTCACATAGTAAACGCCTCTCGGATAGAAGTATTCGAGGATGTTTAAAAAGTTGAGAGTCTCGATTGATGTTTAAAAACCGTTAATCAAAACTATCAACTATTACACATGCACACATGTTAATTTTTATTCCGCATACTATATATAGTGCGTGGGATGAGTCGAAATTAATTTAAGTGCATTCGTAGAGCGCAGGGCAAAATAAAATTGTCAGGCATGTCTCTACAAATTATTACATTAGTATTATGAATAAATTTATTAAATTCGCAGGTCTTACGCTCGCTATCGTCTTTGTTGCTTTCGCCGCTTTTGGCACCAACAAGGCTAGTGCAGCTACTTGTGTTTTCACTGGTTCTCTTACGATCGGTGCTTCAGGTGCTGAAGTCACTTGTCTTCAAGAGTACCTTATCAGCGCTGGCTACTCTATCCCAGCAGGTGCTACTGGCTACTTCGGTACTCAGACACAATCAGCAGTAGCTGCTTGGCAGACTGCTCATAACGTTGCTCCAGCTGCTGGCTACTTTGGCCCGCTCAGCCAAGCTACATACGCTACTTTGATGTCAGCGATGGGCTCTGGTTCTGGAAGCACAACATTCTCTCCAGGCTGTACTTCAGCTGTAGGATTTAGTTCAACAACCGGACTTCCATGTACGTCTGTTGTAACTACATACCCAGCTGGCTGTACTTCAACTGCAGGATTCTCACCTACAACAGGTATGTCTTGCTCTTCTGGTATGAGTGCACTTCCAGCTGGTTGTACTTCAACTTCAGGATTCTCACCTACAACAGGCGCTTCTTGTTCAGGTGGTTCAACTCCTAACGTTGTAGAAGGCGGTGCTGGTGATATCACTCTTGACGACCTCTCAGATTTCTCTGGTGAGGAAGTTGGTGAAGATCAGGAAGACGCAGAAGTCATGGCTTTCAACGTAGAAGCTGATGACGGATCAGATGTATCTATTGACTCAATCAAGGTTGAGTTCTATCAAGACGATACAGATAGTTCACAAGACTTTACTGACTACGCACAATCAGTTTCTGTATGGCTTGATGGAGAGATGGTAGGAGAAGCTGATGCTGAGGATTTCTCAGAATCATCTGACTACTACTCAAAGTCTATTTCACTCGACGGCGCAATTGTTGATGCTGGAGATGACAAAGACTTTACAATCGCAGTAACTGCACTCTCTAATCTTGACTCAGGTGACATCGATGATGACAACTGGAGCGTTGACCTCTTGAGCGTCCGCTTTACAGATGGTGACGGTGTTACTACAACTACCGATGCTGATACTGAGAAAGTTGATGGTTCAGGTACATACGAGAAAGATTTTGATTTCGCATCATTTGCGTCATCTGCTGACATAGACCTCAAGGTTTCTGTTGACGGTGATGAAGATGACATCAACGATACTCATATCATCGATGTTGATACAGGAGATGATACTGAAAACGTTGAAGTTCTCGCCTTTACGCTTGAAGCAGAGGGTGATTCAGATATCACACTCAACGATCTTCCTATCACTATCACAACAACTGGTGAAACAGATGAATCAGCTATTGTTATCAACGCTCACCTCCTCCGTGATGGTGAAGAGATAGCAAGCGAAGATGTTCCATCAGGTGGTGCTGTTACCTTCGAAGACCTCGATGAGGTTATCGACGCTGGTGATACCGCAAAATTCTCTATCGCAGTTGATCTTCAAGACACCGACGGTGCTCTTGATAACGGCGATACTGTAATGGCTGCAATTACATCAACAAATGCTGATGCTATTGATGCCGACGATGAAACTGGAGAACAGCTCTCTGATAGTGAGACTTCAGGTGCTGCTACAGGTAATGCTCACACAGTACTCGACAAAGGTATCATGGTTACATTTGTTGACTCTTCATACGTGAAGACTTCATCTGATACTAGTGGTATCAACGAGACTGTAGAATTCACACTTGAATTCGACGTTACTGCGTTTGATGGTGATGCATATGTTGAATCTTCATGTATTGACAACGCTACTCCTTCAGCAAGCCACACAACTGATGTTGTTGTTTCGCTTGATGGAGATGCAAACGGAGATAACACAAGCTGTACTGACATCAACTCAACAGGAGATGAAGGTACTGGCTTTGAAGTTCTCGAAGGTCAGACTGAGACATTCACTGTAACCATACTTGGTAACGGTGGTGAAGCTGGTGGTGCAGGTACTTCTGTAACCTTTACAGCTCGCCTCGAATCAATCGGCTACAAGATGAATTCTGATGCAGCTGGTGATACGCAATATGCGGTTAACCTTGCTGACTTCCATTCAGATGCAGTCACAGTATTCGATCGATAGTCGTCTTGATTATCTGATTGAAATGAGTTGATGGAATTCCCATCCTCTCGCAAAAAACCCCGCCTCACGGCGGGGTTTTTTGATTTATATCCAAAACTCATCTATAATCAACACATATATGAAAACCGCCCTTAAGTACCTCGTTGTTTTTGGGATCTTTGCGTTTCCATTTGTTATCTTCAAAAGTTTGGCGTTTCCGCAAGTATTTTCCCATGTTGTCTTTGCATTTACGCTCATTGAGATCCTTGCTGTTTTGTTTTTGTGGTATGCGGCAAAAGAAGGGAAGGTAGTGCTGAAGAAAAGCTGGGTAACGTTGGCGCTCTGTGCATACATATTGGTTTTGCTCATTACGGCATTTACTGGTAGTGAATTTGGGTATTCTCTGTGGACCAACTATTCTCGCATGACGGGTGTTGTCACTTGGCTTCATTACAGTGTTTTATTCTTCATTGTTTCCGTAGTTTTTGATCAAGAGGGTGATTGGCGTATGATTTTTCGTGCAGTAATGCTCTCGGGAGGACTCTTAGCCCTTTTTTCTTTTCTTGGGGTTGATGGACTCGGGCTTGCGTCTTTCGCTTTTCTGAAGCAGGGCGGTTCTTTCTTAGGCAACACCTCGTATAATGGAGCATATTTGGTTCTCGTGGCTTTGTTTTCATTTATCGGTGTTTTCTTTGAACAGAAAAAAATATGGAAGGTGGTATATGGATTGTCTTTTCTCCTTATCTTTTTTAATCCCGACTTATTTAATTTTGGGCTCTTCAATGGGGCAGTGTCTTTCCAGGCTATTTTACAAGATCCTCTCATGTTGTTTGGACTTGCACGAACATCTTCGATTGTTTTGTGGATAGGCATACTTGGGTTGCTTGCTCTTTTTGGAATTTCAAAACTTAAAAATAAAAAACATGTCGTAGGTGTCGCGCTTTTGTGTCTGGTAGTTGCACTCGGTGTTTATATATATGGATTTGCCTCTATACTCCAAGGTCAAGGAAAGATCTATGAAAATTACGTATCACATTCCGGGACTGTTCGTCCCATTGTATGGGATATGGCTGTTACGGGTATACAAGAACGGCCACTCTTTGGATATGGAAATGGAAACTTCAAATATGTCTACCAAGACCACCTTGACGCACGAGTGATTGCGCTTGAAGATCCGCCCTGGTTTGATCGAGCACATAATTTTGTTCTCGATGAGCTCGTAGGGACTGGTGGCATAGGAGCATTTCTTCTATGTTTGTTATTCGGGCTTATTGTATATGTCAGCTTTCAACAGTACTTAAAAAAAGAGAAAGTCTGGTTTCTCTTTGTGCCATTTATATTTTTCCTACACTTTCTTCAACTGCAGACCTTTTTTCAGACTGATAGCACACTCTTCTTGTGCTTGCTTATTTTGGCGTTCCTTGTCTCATCTGAGAAAACAATAACGATACCAATACGGCGCAGCTTCGTTACCGCGATACTTCAGTGGGGCGGTGTTGCACTGGGAGTATTTTTATTCATTGTCTGCGTCTATGTACCCGTCCGAGAAAATAGAGTGATTCAACTGGTAAAAGATGCGACATCACGCAACGATCGGATCGCGCTCCTTAAAACAAGGACGGACAATCTTTTTATCGATCCAGTTGAAACACTTCGGCAACTGAGTAGTAAATTTATGGGTGATTCTGTGCGCCTTGCGCAAGAGATACAAGCGAAAGGCTTAATGTCTTATGCTCAAGAAGAATATAATCTCTATATCAGCGTATACGAGAGCTATATGCCTCGTTATGCCCATTACCATCGCTACTTGATTGAATACGCTAATCTTATTAACAACGCTTTTATTTTTGGTATTAATAATCTACCAAAAGGCGAAGAACTTGCCCGACAGGCAATTGAAATATCTCCCGTCTACCCACACCCGTATTGGGTCCTTGCGGTTAATCTCCAGTATCAAGGCAGAACAGAAGAAGCACTTCTGTATGCTAAGCAAGCGTATGATATTGACCCTACAAACAAACAGTCGCAAGAATTATATGGTACGCTTGCCGAGCGTGCTCGGACCAAAGCGCTTAAACAATCATTTCTTTTCCTGTCAGAGATTTAATGTATACAGTGTCAGTATTTATATTGTCGCACTGTGAACCTATGGCATGCTTGGCATAAAAAAACAAGATAGTTTTTCTCAAAAAGGGATACAGTTGATTGTATGCCTTACTACATTTCTTGTGCCAATTATTTTTTCTATTAAGCATCCCTATTTGTCTACTACACCTAAGTACACCCTTATTGCTTGTATGGGTTCGCTGTGTCTTGTTCTCCTACCAATTTTTTTTCTAGAAAAAAAATTGCACCTTACTCGGCCCATGAAATTATTTCTCAGCCTCGCTGCGGCTGGCGTCGCGTGGTTCTTCATCACTGCACTTAGCGGCATAGATTTTAATTCCTCTCTCTGGTCAAACTTTGGTCGCCATATGGGTTTTCTGGGTTATTTTTTCTGTTTTGTTTTTATAGTCTCGGCGGCAGTAGTTTTTAGCAAAGATACACTGTATGTACCGCTCAAAGCACTGGTTGTGGGCGGCACACTTGCTGCCTGCGGTATCTATGCCAGTCCGGCGCTTTTTGATGTACCAATGTTTTTTTTGAGAAATTCTAGTAATGCTGGTACGTTTGGCAATACGACCTATGCTGCTATGTTTCTAGTGCCGTGTCTTTTTGTCGCAACCATACTCTTTTTAAAAGACAAACGCTCTCGTATTCGTTGGCTCTGGGTTGTATGTTTTTTTCTTATATTACTAAACCCGATTTTTTTCAATAGTAAGGCTATAGTAACTGGACAGTTGAACACTGCGCTTTCTTTTGTGGGAGAAGCTCGAGCGGGCTTTGTCGCGATTTTTATTGGATTGCTTGCCACTGCCACTCTATATTTTTCGGTGAGCAAGAAAAGAATAGTGTCTTTGGCTTCGGCAGGGGTAGCTATCCTGGTGGTCCTGGTTGGCGCCTATATACTGTTCGGCATCTTTAGAGAAGAATCTTCTCTTCGACAAGTTCTTATTGAGAGAGGAGAAGTCCGTCTGGTTTATGGAGATATGGCATTGATCGGTATCTCACAAAGGCCAATTTTAGGATTCGGCCTTGAGAATTTTGCACAAATACACAAACAGTATTTTGATCCAATACTTCTGTCACCAGAATTTCCGAATGAACCGTGGACTGATAAGCCACATAATACAATCTTAGAAATTGCTTTCTCGACGGGTATTGTTGGGCTTGCTCTGTATCTTTCGTTTATCGGACTGGTTCTTATTGTACTTGCCCGGGCGGTAGCGGCAGCAGAGCCAAAAATGAGAATGATCCCCGCTCTCTTTTTTGGAGCTATTATTTCCTATTCTTTTCAAGGCCTATTTGCTTTTGATACAGTTGTGGGTTCGTATACTTTTTATATACTCAGCGCACTTATTGCCGTAGCGTATTGCGGAGAAATTTCCGAGAGCCCGCGAAAAGGAATTGCACTTTGGATCAAAATAATTATTAGTATCTGTTCGGTTGTGCTCGGTATAGTGATATTGTATTTTTGTTCTTTGCGTGTTGGCCAGGAATCTCGGATGATAAAAAAAATGATGAATATGTCGGTCGAGGATAGGTTAGCTACTTTTGAAACAACTATGCATCGATCACCGGTAGGTACTATGCGAAGTGAATCGCAGTACATCGATATTCTTGCTGGACAGTACAGAAAAGATCTTTCCTCCTATACGCCAAAAGCCCGTGCGGAAGCAGAAAGAGAGCTTGCGTTTTTGTTGAGTTATGCAACAAAACGCTCTGATCTTTACCCGCACGATTTTCGCTTTGCGTTTGTTTCATCGAGAATTGCTAATCTCCTTTTTGATACGACTGAACTGAAAGATCCCCATCTCCTTGAAATGTCACAGCGCTACGCAGTTCGTGCTATTGATGACTCGCCTCGTAATCCGTTGGGGTATCAAGCTATGGTCGAAGTTTTGTTTCTGGCTGGAAAACGTAACACAGGTATGTTGTTCGCCCAGATGATTGTAGATCTTAATCCGAGAGTCGCTGCTGCTCATGATCTCGTTATCTTTCTCGCAAAAGCGCAAAAAAATGAAAAACTAGCCGCTGAGAAAATAGAAACCGCGAAAAAATTTATACCGGAGTACCACTATGGGTCTGGAAAATAAGTCGCTTGTCGAATGTTGTGTATGGTAAGCAGGTACCGTATACTCTCACTATGTCAAATATTCTTGTAACGGGAGCAGGTGGCTACATTGGTTCTCATGCAGTTTTACGGCTCCTGCAAGATGGCCACCACGTCATCGCACTTGATAACTTTTCACGAGGGTACCGAGAACCGCTTGAAATCCTTTCCCAATACGGTGAGCTTGTGGTCTATGAGGCCGATCTGTGCAACAGAGAGAGCCTTGAAAATATTTTTAAAAAAGAAACTATTGATGTGGTGATGCATTTTGCAGCTCTTTGTAATATCAATGAGTCGGTGGAAAATCCGAATCTCTACTCTCGGAATAATATTGATGGGACAGAGCACCTCCTTAACACTATGGTTGCTCATGGGGTCACCGCACTGATCTTTTCCTCAACATGCGCTGTGTACGGAGAAGCGCGTTATTTGCCTATCGACGAAGGTCATCCAATAAATCCTGCTAATCCGTATGGGGAATCCAAGCACGCAGCGGAAAATATAATAGCAACCTTTGGAAAAGACCACGGGCTACGCTCAGTTATTTTTCGCTACTTTAATGTTTGTGGTGCGGATCTAGAAGGCGAGATTGGTGATAGTAAAAAGCCCTCAGGCCTTTTGGTGCAAAATGCTGTCAGAGCCGGTCTTGGACTTGCTTCATTTGAACTTACCTGTCCAGATGTTGACACTCCCGACGGTACGCCGATTCGGGATTATATTGATGTTTTAGATCTCGTTGACGCGCACGTAAAAGCACTTAAGTATTTAAAAAATATGGGGCAGAGTGCAATTTTTAATCTTGGTAATGGTAAGGGCTGGTCGGTCAAAGAGATTCTTGCTGTGGTGAAGAAAGAATTAGGAATTAGTTTTGAAATTAAAAAAAGTGACCATATACGAAAGGGAGAATACGCCCAAGTGTATGCCGCGACTCAAAAAGCCCAAGCTGTCCTTGGTTGGTGCCCCACCAGAACTTTACGAGATAGTATTTTGAGTCTTAAACAGTGGTATGAGAAAAATCCCAAGGGCTATAAATATTAAAGTAGCAGATATCCTATGAATGTTTTACACATTATCCCAACATACATACCAGCAAGCTTGGCAAGTGGTCCCATACAGTCGATCCATTCTCTCAATAGCGCGCTCGTAAAGCTCGGAGTAACAGTGACCGTATATACAAGCAATAGAGATGGGGATACCATTTTGGATGTTCCGATAGGCAAAGAAGTGATAGTTGATGGCGTGCGAGTATACTATTTTCCAATCACTTTTTCCCCATGGAGTTATTCGAGGCAGCTAGAGAGGGCACTTCAAAGGAATGTCAAAGATTTTGATGTTATTCATATTTCTTCAATATTTCTCTCATTCCTGACTCTTGGTGCTCACTATGCCAGAAAATATAATGTGCCATATATTGTTACCAGTCATGGTATGTTGATGCGGATACCACTTAAAAGTAAATCATTCAAGAAACGTATATACCTTTCCCTTATTGAGAAAAAAAATCTTGCTTACGCGGCAGCTCTTCATTTTACTACTAAGTCTGAAAAAGAAGAGTATCTGGCAACAGGCCTGCCATGGAAGAGAATTCTTGTGGTACCCCACAGCATTCCCCTTACAGCGTCAATGGTTTTACCACCCACTAATTTTTTCAGAAAAAAATTTCTTATCCCATCTGATAAAAAAATTATTTTTTTTCTTGGACGTCTCAATTGGATAAAAGGTTTTGATACGCTTATTCCTGCCTTTTCCGAGGTAGTGAAGCAAGAGCCAAAAGCCGCTCTCGTGATTGCAGGCCCAGATGGAGGATATGAAAAGGAAATTGATTTCTTGATTTCTACCTTTGATCTTCAAAAAAAAGTATTTTTTACTGGAGAACTTGATTCGCAAGAGAAGACAGCAGTCTTACGAGAGAGTGTCTTTCTTGTGCTCCCATCGTATTCTGAGAATTTTGGGATTGTAGCTATAGAAGCAATGGCTGAAGGAATTCCTGTTGTTCTCACCGAGGGTGTCGGTATTTCGAGCTCTGTTTCCTTATTTGATGCAGGTTTAATAGTTAAAAAAAATATTGAGCAGTTGAGTGGAGCAATGCTTTCGATTTTGAGTAATCCAGCGAGAGCCAATGAAATGGGAATGAACGGTAAGAGATTTGTAGAAAGTGAATTTTCACCTAAAAAAATTGCTTTGGCAATCAAGACAGAATACGAAGAAATTTTAAAAGTTTCAGACCACCACTAGACGTTCATGTTGCTATAATATATAATGCTTTCACTTGAGCAACTTTTTAAACTTTTTACCCTAATCAGTGAGATTTTAGCATGAATGTACTTGTAGTAGGAGGAGCAGGATATATCGGCGGTGCGGTAACTGATGCACTCCTTAAGAAGGATATTACTTTTACTGTCTTTGACAGTCTTTTATACGAACACCAGTATTTTAAACAGGTGGATTTTATTTTTGGTGATATTCGTGATACTGAAAAATTAAAAAAATTGCTACCACTCTATACCCATGTCATCTGGCTTGCTGCAATCGTGGGTGACCCGGCTTGCCAGATCAGGCCCGAGCTCACGACAGCAGTGAATCAAGAAGCAGTGAAATGGCTCTCTGAAAATTATGATGGACGGATCATTTTTCTCTCTACCTGCTCGGTCTACGGCTACAACAACGATCTTTTGGACGAGGGCGCGCCGACCAATCCCATCTCACTCTATGCACAGACAAAATTGAAGGCTGAAAGCTACTTAGAAGATAGAGATTGTATGACTTTTCGCCTCGGTACAGTGTTTGGCGTATCGGATACGTTTGCCCGTCTACGTATGGATCTCGCTGTAAATTATATGACAGCCAATGCACTCCAGAAAGGCAAGCTCTCGATCTTCGGTGGCAGTCAGTGGCGCCCCTTTGTACACGTGAAGGATGTGGGGGATATCGTTGTACGAAGCCTTGAGGTCCCGCTTAGAGGAGTCTATAACTTAGCTGCATTCAATATGCAGATCAGAGATATGGGCAAACTCATCAGCGAGATCACACACTGCCAGATCGAGCTCTCCGAACAGAAATTTCAAGATGTGCGGGATTACCACGTCAGCAGCGAGAAGGCAGTTGCAGCTGGTATCTTCAATCCTAATGCCGTACGCAAGATCCAGGACGGCGTCAGAGAAATATCAGATCTCATTCAAAGTGGTCGTATAAAATACACGGAAAGTGATGTGTATTTCAATGAGCGGCATATTGTTAATCTCATAAAAAATAATGAGCTTAAGTGATACACCAAAACTCATAGAAGCTGGTATTGCTACGGATGCACGGGGGCAGGTGGTCTTTGCCAACGACTTTGATATGAGTGATGTCAAACGATTCTATATAGTAGGGAATTCTTCTCTCGATATCATCCGCGCTTGGCATGGGCATGCTAAGGAAGCCAAATATGTTTTTGTGGTTTCTGGTGAAGCTATAATTGCTGCCGTTAAACTCGACGATCTTGAAAAACCGAACAAAGAAAATATAATCCACAAACATATCATTTCTTCAGAAAAGCCAGCAATCTTCTATGTACCAGGCGGTTATGCAAACGGCTTCCGGGCACTTGTACCAAATACAACGGTGATATTTTTTTCCACTTCGACACTTGAAGAATCAAAAGGTGATGACTATCGCTTTTCGGCAGATTATTGGGGGGAAGATGTTTGGAAATAAAAAATATATTTATGAAAAAAGTTCTCATTTTAGGAACCACCGGTATGCTCGGCAGTGCGCTCTATGATATCTTAAAAGATAAATATAATCTCGTGCTATCTATTCGAGACAAGGGAAAGATTGATCTTCTTGAGCGTGCCTACGGGAGTGTAAAGGATCATACTCTGGTTGAGTTTGATCTGGAAAAATCTTATCAAGACTTCGTGAATAAGAAAGGATATCCCAGCGAATATTTTTCTACATTCAAAAAGGAAGTTGGAGATGTAGACTACGTGATCAATGCCATTGGTGTGACAATTCCGTTTTCTTTGGCTAATCCTGCGCTGACATTTTATATAAACGGTGCCTTACCGCATATCCTCGCTCGCGAATACGGCGAAAAATTGATCCATATCACGACTGACTGTGTCTACAATGGCAAAGAAGATTATCCGTACGACGAAGCATCTCAAAAGACTCCTGTCGACATATACGGTCTTTCTAAAAGTCTTGGCGAGCCGACCAATTGTCTGACACTCCGCACTTCAATCATTGGCCGTGAACTCTCTGGTCATACGGGCTTTCTGGATTGGTTTCTTTCCCAGGAGGGGAAAGAAGTTACTGGCTTTGCTGAGCATTACTGGAATGGGGTAACCACGCAGGAATTCGCCAAGCTTTGCGACAGAATTATGTCGGACCCAAGTTCATATCCAAAGTGTGGGCTCTATCATGTGTTTTCGACTGTCATTTCAAAATACGAGATGTTGCAGAAATTTAAAGAGAAATTTAAAATAAACTGCTTGATTAAAGAAGATCACGAAAACAAATTAAACAGGACGCTGACGACAATTAAGGATCTTAATGCTAAGCTTGAAATTTCTTCGTTTGATATAATGGTGAAAGATTTATGAAAAAATTTAAGCTAGTTACACTGCTCGGTATTCGGCCCGACTATATACGGATGTTCAAGTTGATCAAACTTCTGGACGAAGGGCAGAGAGAACATTACTACGAACACACTTTGGTGCATTCAGGCCAGCACTATGACCCGGAGCTCTTTGGAAACTTCCTCAAAGATCTAGATATACGCATGCCAGATATAGATCTTGGTATTGGGCTTACGCTCAAAGAGCGCGGAGTAAATAATTACGCTGCGCAGACTGCACTTCTCGATGAGCGTATCTATGAAATTCTCGAGGAGATAAAGCCAGATGCTGTTATGTATTTAGGAGATACGAATACTGTGCTGTCTTCGGTGATAGTCTCTCGATATGGAGTTCCTGTCATACACATTGAGGCTGGTGGTCGCAGTTTTGATTGGCGCATGCCGGAGGAGAAGTGCCGTATCGTTATAGATCATTTGTCAGACGCCCTTTATAGTTATCTGCCTCGTTATAAAGATCTTTTGCTTGCCGAGGGTATTGCGGATTCCAGAGTGCTTCCTATTGGAAATATAATTATGGATGCTGTAAGTGAATGGAAAGATGAAATCGATGGATCAAAAATTTTGAATGAAATAGGGGTAGAAAGCAAGAAATTTATTTTAGTTACGCTTCATCGAGAGGAAAATATAATAACAGCTGAGATATTGAAAAATAAATTAAATGATATAGCTAAGTTCGCGGGGGAAAAAAGTTTGCCTGTAGTATTCCCTATGATGCCTCGGACTGTAGTTAGCATAGAGAAGTATGGTTTGATGGATATACTAAACAGTAAGACATTTATAAAGACAAAGCCACTTAGTTTCTTTGACTTCTTGCGGCTAGAGCAAGAAGCTCGGCTTATCGTCTCCGACAGTGGCACAGTTCAAGAAGAGGCTCTCGTTGTCGGCACCCCATGTGTCATAGCCAGGCGCTCTACCGAACGCCCTGAGACCATCTGGGCAGGTGCAACTATATTGGAAGGCTTTGAGGGAGAAGGTACTCTGTACGGCAAAATGGTTGAAGCTTGGGGAATGAAGCTAGATTGGGATAGGAATATATTAAATCCAGACGGGGGGAGTCCTAGTGAAAGGATTTTTAATGATTTAATTAAAAAAATTGAGAGTGGTTATTTCGCTCATTCCCGAGAATTTGAAAGTCTGAAAGAAAATCCACTTGTATTAAAAGCATATGGGAAGGAATAAGGAATTATTTCTTTAGTAGAGAAAGAAATAATTTTACATTTTTCTCGGCTTCATGATTTTGTTGGAATGTTTTTTGTGCATTGATGACAAGAGTTTGTGCAAATTCTTGATCAAGGAGGAGTTTTCGAATAGCATTCTGTAGCTGTTGTATGTTATCCTGATCCACGGTAAGACCAAAATTTTGCTCTTTTGCATATGCCACAACCGCTGTACTAGCTGGTGCATGAACAAGAATAGGGCGACCTGCTGCAAGGTAATCCGTGAGTTTGCCTGGTGTCGCTGTGTCGATAATTTGAGGACTCTTGGTATGCCACGCAAGGGGAAGAAAAAGAATATCGGCTTTGCTTTGGATCTGGGGCATTTCACTTGGAGAAGCTACCGACCATTCTATTTTAGGACTATTAAAACCCAATCGGGCTAAGTAATTCTTCGGATTAGGAGAGTAAAATTTAAGTTTGATATCGAGATCATTTATTTGGTCTACTGCCTGCACTAAATTTTTTAAGGCGCCAAGCTGTGGCCAGTTGATCCGTCCAGTAAAAAGAATAGTATAGGGGGAGGTTGGTATGTGTTTACTAACGTGGTCTTTATATGCTTCCCCGAAAGCAGAATTATAAATAATAACAATTTTATCGTGGAAGATTAGATTAGGATATCTCTTTTTATAGAACTCTTTTGTTTTATGATTTGTAACAATTATTTTCTCGGCGTTTTTTAGAATTACTTTTTCAAATAAATTTGCTAAAAAGTTTCCGGGGAAAGGAAAGAAGTTTCCTTTGTAAAGGTCAAAAAGGAAAATGTGGTACGGTCGTTTCGTAATTTTATGAAGAAAATAAGTTCCAATGAGCGCTGGTCCATAATCGGAAACACCGATAAGCAGCTCGATATTTTTTTCTAGAATAGTTTTCCTTCCGTGTCGTACTATTGCAATAATTTGTCCAAAAATAAGAGGAACTCCAGCAAGGTTACGAATTAGCCACCATCTTTTCATGAGAAACTTTATTCTTTGTGCGAAATTTCTAAGACTTGGCTTCTCTGCTTTTGGGTTGTCGAAATATATATATATACCTGAAAGCCATGTGCCGGTCTGGGCCGAAAGCTCATCAATATTATAATAGCTAGTCAAGATGCAATATAGATCGTTCGGTAGATCCCGTAAAAGGTTGTAAAGATTTTGAGGTCCTCCAATTGCCGGTGGAGCGTACGAAGATATAAGGAGAAATCTTTTTAAGTCTTCTTGCATGCAAAATTATTTCTCAATAATTGAGTCCACTCGAAAAGTGTCAGATTCATAGTCTTTGCCGCCGCGCTTGCCCTCTGAAAAGACGACAAATTCATTACCATTAGGGCCAATGCGAAGAGCGTGGATCTCGAAAGGAGGGGTAGACACTAGGTCACCTTCCTTGGCTACAATCATTTCCGCCGGCTCATCGGAGTCAAATTTTTTATGCCAGTATTCAAGTGATCCTTTAGTCATAAGCATGTGTTGGGTCGTCTCTTTGTGATAGTGATTACCCCGTATGACTCCTGGCTCAGATTTGATGATCGCTACGTGGTTGATCGTTTCCTGATAAAAGATGTCACTGATACTACCTCGTGCATCCTCGTGCAATTCTAGTGGCTCTGCTACATTTTTCCAAACATTTCGTATATTCATATAAATTTGATTTTTTTATTGATGGTTAATAAATTCTTCTTGAGAGTCGCACTTAGGTTCCATGAGAGCACGAGAGCGTACACTTCATCATACTTTTTGAATATTTCATCTCCAACAATCGGAATTCGTGTGAGTGGAGTATGTTTACCTTGTTTATACGGAGAGCTGTCAGTGACATAGTCAATAACCGTTTTGTCGAGTTTGTAAAAGTTGAGGAATGTATTGCCTTTAGCCGCAGCGCCCACCGCGACAATAGGGTAGCCATGAGATTTAATGGCAAAAAGTTTTGATAAAAATTTATCACGTTTCAATGTAATATCCTTTTGAAATTTTGTATATGTAGCAACTTTGAACAGACCAAGTTTTGTTTCATGTTCAATCATTTTTTTTACCTTAGAATTCTGTAATGATTTTCCTGTAGCTTTTTGTGCGTATACTCGTAATGATCCGCCATGATAATCTACAACTTCAACGTCAAAAATTTCCAATCCTGCCCGATCGAGGAGATAGCGGGCAGATTTTACGGTGAAATAGCTCACATGCTCATGGTAAATTTGATCAAATTTACCGCTTGCAATGGTGTCCAGCCAGTAGGGTTGTTCAAATACAAAGACACCGTCTTTTGTGAGGATAGTAGATATGCTCTTTGCAAAGTCGAGCGGGTCATTCGAATGGTTGAAGACATTGTTGGCCATCACCAGATCTGCCTGACCAAAGCGTGATTTGAGTGCTGCGCTACTCTTCGAGTTAAAAAGCTCATGTATGGTTTGTACCCCATGCATTTTTTTTGCTACGAGCGCCATTTCTTTTGAGGAGTCAATGCCAATAACTTTATTATCCTTTTGGAATTTACTGATGAGATAGCCGTCATTACTTCCTATTTCCACGACAAATTTTCCATGGACATCAAACTTTTGTATCATAGTCTCCGCATATGCATCCCAATGATCTCGTGCAAATTTCGAGTTTGACGATGTGTAAGAATATGCGTACAGATTGTAACGATCAAAATCATTGGTAATATAGCCGAGCTGGACATGGCCACATTCTTTACAAAGGTAGCATTCAAGCGGCAAGACGGGTTCGGTCATTCCAAGCTGATCTCGGTTGATAAATGTGTCTGCATAGGGATGCATTCCCAAATCTAAAATTTTCTCGAGTCTCCTGCCCGAGATCAAACATGTATCAGTACGTGGTGTTGAGTGTATATTGTTTCTCATAGTGATATGTAATCGCTTTCTTTTCCTTTATATGGCCCGGTTTTTATTTCATAAAAAATTGTATGCTCTTCAAGTACAGTCAATGCATGCCCGCCTTGAAACGTAATAATGCAATCTCCGCTCATAAGCGTCTCTTCTGCAACGACTGTGTCGTCAAGGTCGTACAAGGTGCATTTAATACTGCCCTGCACGACTACCCAAACTTCCTGTATCTGTGTACTTTGCGAACCTTCCTTTAGGATATGTTTATGTGGGGAAAAAATTTTCCCTGTTTCGGGATAAAGCGCAGAGACTTGAAGCGGCTCAGTGGGATCTGACAAATCAATCCGCCCTGTTTGAATTTCTTTCAAACGGTTGACTGTGTGCAATACCATAGCTTGGTCTATTTTCGAGTAAATTTTCTTCATACCGCTTATTGTATCCTCATACAAGATTATATGTGTGCCAGTATATCACATGTTATGTGTCAAAAAACTCCCCATACCATGCACCAAATTTTGATTTTCGTCTTCATTCTGGTATTGTTACATCCATGAGAAAAGCTCTTATTACTGGTGTTACGGGCCAAGATGGCAGCTATCTTGCTGAATTGCTCCTTGAAAAAGGGTATGAAGTGAGAGGAATACAAAGAAGAGCGAGCTACTTCAATACAGGCCGCATCGACCATTTATTTGCCAACCCGAATTTTGATGGTATTTACGGAGATCTGACTGATCCTATTTCTATTGCAAATGCCATCGGAAGCTTCAAGCCGGATGAAATTTATAATATGGGAGCGATGAGCCATGTGAAGGTGTCTTTCGAGGTTCCTTCATTTACACTCCAAACCAACACCTTGGGAGTACTCCATACACTTGAGTATATAAAGGACCATGCGCCAAAAACAAAATTCTATCAAGCTTCAAGCTCAGAAATGTTTGGTGCGACACGCAGTGCGCCTCCGTTTAATGAAAATTCTGAATTTCGCCCTCAAAGCCCTTATGGTGTATCAAAGCTCGCCTCGTTTCATCTCACCAGAAATTATCGAGAAGGATATGGGCTCTTTGCGACCACTGGCATCCTTTTCAACCACGAAAGTCCAAGGCGTGGCGAAACCTTCGTTACTCGTAAAATCACCCGTGGCATTGCAGCTATTTTGCGGGGCGAAATTAAAGAGCTTCGCATGGGCAACCTCGATTCGATTCGAGACTGGGGACATTCAAAGGATTATGTGAAGGCTATACACCTCATCATGCAACAGCCGGATCCGGGAGAATACGTTGTTGCCACAGGCGATGCGCATAGTATTAAAGAAGCACTCGAGTATTGTTTCCGACTCGTCAATCTTGATTGGGAAAAATATGTCACAATCGACAAAAAATATTTTAGGCCAAACGAAGTGCCGTATCTTGAGGGAGATTCGACTAAAATCCGAGCGCTTGGCTGGAAACCAGAATACAACTGGCAGTCAACGCTCAAAGAAATGTTGGAAGAAGATATAAAAGAAGGTGGACAGGAGCCAAGTAAATTTATCCCTTATAAATAGATCTAAAGTAATAACTAGGCAAAAAGGATTGTAATGATGTCACTTATAGATGAAGAGAAAAGATTAAAGCTGATTTCGGTCAATGTTGAACAAAACAAACACTATGACATAGTCCTAGAATTTCTTCTGAAAGAAAATCCGGATGTGGTCTGCCTTCAAGAAGTTTTAAAAAGTGATCTCCCAAAGTATGAAGTAGCTTTGAAGAAAAAAAGCTTTTTCAAGCCACTCTATAAGGGGAGTAAGGCGTTGCAACACAATGATTTTCATGGAATCGCAATTCTAGCGGATGATTTTAGTAGGACACATTATGAGTATTATTACGGTAGCGAAGAGGCTGTCACGCTCGACCAAAGAGTCAGTGATACAAATCTACGTAATTATGCCCAGCAACCTGTCCTTGTCGTTGATATTTTTCATAAGGGGGAAACGTTTCGCTTTGTAACAACACATTTAACATGGACGTGGGAAGGTGTAAGTACTGCATTTCAACTTTTAGACGCTGAAAAGCTTCTCTCTATTCTGAAAAAAGAAGGCGAGCTTGTGCTCTGTGGGGATTTTAATGCGCCGCGGGGAGGAGAAACATTTTCCCGCATTGCGGCAGCATATAAAGACCAAATACCTCTTAAATATAAATCAAGCCTAGACCCTAATCTTCATAAAGCCAAAGGCCTTGAGTATATGGTAGATGGGCTCTTCACGACATCTGTATATGGGGTGAAAAATATGCATTTTGCCAGCGGCGTGAGTGACCATATGGCCATCGTGGCTGACATTTCGAAATCATAGTTTTAGAGTGCTTAAATTCTATTGAGCTCATGAACATGATATGATGGGAGCATTAAAAGAGACCAGGATGTCTAAATAGAGGATACATATTATGCAAGAAGAAAAATCTTTTATTCCCCAGATGGAACCATCATTCGACGAGAAAGAAGCTGATGCAGTTTATGCGTACATGAAAAGCGGAGGATGGGTGACTGAGTTCGGTAGAACTCGGGAATTTGAAGAAGAAGTGAGGAAGTACACAGGAGCAAAGTACTGTTCTATTGTAAGTAATGGAACCATCAGTCTGACACTCGCACTTTTGGCAGGAGGGATAGGAAAGGGCGACGAAGTGATCGTCCCAGACTATACCATGGTAGCAAGTGCCAACGCCGTGACACTTGCTGGCGCTGAGGTAGTATTTGCTGATATCAATCCAGAAACGCTGTGCCTTGATCTTTCAAATATTCAAAAAGCAAACACCCCCCGTACGAAAGCAGTTATAGTGGTGAGCATTAATGGCCGATACCCATCTGATTTATCAGAGATTATTTCCTTTTGCAAGGAGAAAAATATTTTCTTGGTTGAAGATGCCGCCCAATCACTCGGTTCATATAAAGATGGAAAGCATCTCGGAACATTCGGAGATATTGGAAGCTTTTCTTTTGCCATGCCCAAAATTATTACGACCGGCCAAGGCGGAGCCTTGGTGACTGATAGCGAAATCTTGATTGAAAAAATTCGCAAACTTAGAGATTTCGGACGCGAAAAAGGAGGCGAAGATCACTATCTTTCAATAGGGTGGAATTTTAAATTTACTGATATTCAAGCTGTTATTGGGAGCGAGCAAATGAAAAAGCTACCAGAACGTGTTAAAAGGAAAAAAGAAATGTATGCATTGTATGAAAAAGAACTTGAAGGTGTTTCAGAAGTAAAATTCTTTCCAACAAATCTTACAGATACAACACCTATGTTTGTTGATATCCTCACTCCCAAAGAATCACGCGATCCACTGATTGCATATTTGAAAGAAAAAGGCATTGGGACCCGCCTTTGTTATCCGGCTTTGCATGCCGAACCAGTATATCTGCGTAAGGAAAGCTATCCCGTAGCCGAAGAAATAGCAAAAAGGGTTCTGTGGTTTCCTTCATCCCTTAAGCTCACCGATGAAGATATTAAGATGATTTGTCGTGAAGTAAAAAGTTTTTTTAACCGGCAATAATATCGTGTATGAATATTGTCCATAGAATAAAGGAAAAAATACTTGCGTTTCTTCTGCCAAAAATAAAATCGTCTGGGTACTATGCAGTGCGTTCGCTATATGACGATTTGAAAGTACTTGTAAATAAAGAGAATCCATTTTTGATTGATGGTGGTGCAAACTTCGGGGAAACCACTGATGAGTTTTTGGCGCACTATGAGAACCCTACCATTTATTGTTTCGAAGCCAATAATTCTCTTGCCTCAGATCTAATGCGACGTTACGCGGAGAAAAAAAATGTACATGTTTTGGCACAAGCACTTGGGAGTAAGGTGGGAAAAGTGAATTTTAATATCTCGAAAAACCTACCCTCATCTTCTTTTTTAGAACATACCAATTTACATAAGGAATACCATGGCGACGTGACTGCTACCAAAGAAGTTGTCGTTGTCGATATGGTTACGCTGGAGAGTGCATTTCCAAACCATGAAACTATTGATCTACTCAAACTTGACGTAGAAGGCTATGAACTGGAAGTATTAAAAGGAGCAGAGAGTATCTTGCCTCACATACGAATCGTTATGACTGAAGTTTGGTTTTCAGGTGGCTATACTCATGCGCCGTACTTTTCAGATATTGAAACATTTTTGCGAAATAATAATTTTACGCTTTTAAATATTTATAATCCGTATACCCATAAAGATATGCAGCTCACGGCAGGTGATGCAGTTTTTCTTAATAATAAATTCTTTTCTGACCGTAAGCATTTTGGCTAATATGAAAAAAGAAATAAAAAAAGTTGCCATTTACCCTGGCTATGCCAATATGCTAGATGACGCTATCTTCGACACCTCTTCGGAAGCCTGGAAGGCACTTCGTGGACTGCCGATCTTTGAACGGTATGTCGCACTCAAAGATTTTCTAAACCAAAAAGGAATAGAAGTGCATACATATGATAAATATAAGACTCAGAATGAAATCGATGTGTGGCTGATGCTTGAAGTAACACCGCGCAATCTTCTATTTTTTTTGTGGCATGGTATTCGTCCAAATAAAGTGATCCCGATACTGCTTGAGCCGCCGATTGTAAACAATTTTGAGTGGAAGTATATTTCACTCTGGTCGCGGTGCTATAAGACTATTCTTACATGGTCTCCCGATTTGGTAAAGCGTAGTAGTAAATTTCTCCGGTTTCATTACATACCATACGCATTCGACGCTTCCCGCCGCGATTATTTCTTATCAAAACCTAAAAAAAATCTCTGTCTACTTCTTCAATCTAACAAAGCTTCAAAAGTAAAAGGTGAGCTCTACTCTCTTCGGCGGGAAATTATCCGGTATTTTGAAAAAAGAGGGGATCAATTACTAGACCTTTTTGGTTATGGCTGGAACACTCCGCATACGCGTCACCTTGGACCTTCGAAACCGTTTTATACACCACTGTATAAAGGTATGGCGGATGACAAATGGGAAACTTTTGCAGAATATAAATTTATCTTTTGTATACAAAACGCTATTCCTGCAGGGGATTTTGAAGGGGATGCATTTATGGCAATGACCGTCGGCGCCGTGCCCATTTATCTGCCGCCACCAGATGCTGACGAATTTATACCGAACAATACCTACATCGATTATGGTGCGTTTAAAGATCTTGATGCACTCGTTGAGTACCTAAAGAAAATTGTTGATACAGAAGAATACGAAACATACCGTAAAAATGGTTGGGAGTATATAAATTCTTCAAAATTCGAGCCGTTTACGGTTGGGCAATATGCCAAAGAGGTATATATGGCCATTATAGAGCATGCCAAGAGAAGTCAATGAAAACATTCTATTCTATTCACAATTTTGTGCATGTTGAGATTGATAGTGACGACCCAGATCTTCATGAAGGCTATCGCCATTACCTGCGTCATTTTGAGGTCTCCGAAAGTAGAGGGGAGAACACATATGAAATCAAAGAGTATACCCGCTTTGTAATGCCTGAAACATCTATTGGCAAAGAAGGGTATGTGCAATTTATAAATGGCGTCTGTTTTCCCGATGAAAAATATGCGCTTACCTACGACGGTAAGAAAATAACAGAATACACAACCTATCCCAATCGTGCGACAAATATGTGGATCGAGCTTTTGCTTGTGGCACAGAACATGAGCTTTATTCATTCAGCGGGCGTAGCCGTAAACGGCAAAGGAATTATTTTTCCAGCAGTGGGAGGTGTTGGAAAAACGACACTCATGTCTCATATGCGCCGGCAAGATAATATCGCATTCTTTGGGGATGATTTTATAATTTTAAATCACCGTGGTGATATGTTTTCATACCCGAGCGATTTTTCTATTTATAACTATCACCGCACAGTGTTTCTTGATCTTAAAAATACATCGTTCGAGCAGGCATTACAGATACGGAAGTATTTTCCGTGGTTTTTCTGGTTACGGAGAGCGTGTAACTTCGCTCTCAAACGCTTGCAAATCTCAGCTGGACCTTTTTTGAAAGGATGGAATGCGCTTTATGTAAAGGTTCCTGCATCTTTTCTTATTAAAAGAGCGGCACTCGGGCACAGAGCAACTCTTTCTGTAAGTATTTTTCTCGAACGTTATTCGGGGGATGTTATAAAATCAGAAAAAATGTCCAAAGAAGAATTAGGACGAATGCTCACGAGCATACTTCAAACGGAATTTAAATATGGACTTCCATACTTACAGGCTCTGGCAGGAGCGGTAGAGATAGATCTACCTGCCTTGTATGCCAAACAAGAAGATAGTATTAAAAAAGCCTTGGTTGACGTAGCGTGCTACAAGGTTCTTCTTCCAGAAAAGCTCGAGCCATCCGACTACTTTGATTTTATGGACTCATTTATAAAATCTCTCGATATATGAGCGTAAAAATATCTGTCATTCTCTCTGTGTATAATGGAGAGCAGTATATCAAAGAAGCGATCGATAGCATCCTAGAGCAGTCTTACACGGACTTTGAATGCATTGTCATTGATGATGGTTCGACAGATAGTACACCTGCTATTATTACTCGCATCAAAGACCCGCGGATCGTTTATCTGACGAATGAAAAAAATATTGGTCTTGTACAATCTCTCAATAAAGGCCTCCGTGTTGCCAAAGGGGAGTTGATCGCCCGAATGGATGCTGATGATATTAGTTTGCCAGATCGCTTCGAGAAACAAGTCGGCTTTCTCGATACACATCCTGAGGTTGGGGTGCTGGGTACGGCAATGCGGCAAATAGATTCTTCGGGCCGAACTCTTTCAGTTTTGGTAGTACCCGAGCGACATCCAGAAATTTTGTGGAGAATGTTTTTTGGCCTCGCTGTTGTGCATGCATCTGTCATGATGAGACGCGAAGTAGTGCTCAAAGTTGGCGGGTACAATAACAACTATCAGCACATTGAAGATACTGAACTCTGGAGCAGGCTCATCCATATGACTCGTTTTACAAATTTGTCTGAGATTCTTTATCAGAGACACCTCCACACGGGCTCTATCATCAGTACTCACGCAAAATTACAACTCACTCGAGGAATTGAAATTAAAGAGAATTTATTTACTGCCGTGCTCGGTAAAAAAATCCCTCCTCAAGTTCTTGCCTGGTTTTCAGACTCTACACGTTTCGTATCTGAAGAACAAAAAAGAACTATTGTCCGTGTGCTCCAAGAATTATCTACTGCAATTCTTGCCGCAACAAACGCAGACCCGGAAAGTCAAAAAACAATCACGAAAGATGTCGTAGATAAAATTCAGTCACTGAACCATTTAAATAAGTTTCGTATCGTGAAAAGAATAGTATGTATCATCGGGGGAGTCCTACCGGTTCCGCTTAAGCATAGGCTTCGCATGTCTCGTATTGGTCAGTATATTGGGCGGACTATCCAATCATAGGCATAGGCGATTATGGTCTGTTACGAAATTGTCTCACCATTCCTCCCAGATCGCTCAAAGTTTTTTCTTTTAAAATAAATAAACTACCTATATAAACTGTGGCAGAGACCGCAATCGTACCAAGCACATGAAAGCCAAGGCTATTTAACAAATAACTCGCTGTACCCATGAAAATTACTGCAATAACTGCTTTTTGTAAATGTGCGAATAAAGCGAACGGACTCACTTTGCGAATCTGATACCAAGTGAAACCATAATTGATGGCTTGGGCTACAAGAGTTGCGAGGGCAGCGCCTACGATGCCGATTTTTGGAATGAGGATAATATTTAAGAGTATATTCACGAGCGCAGCAGCGATGACATACTTAAACATTTTACCTTGCTGATTGTGGGCCAAGACGAGGTTGGCAATAATGACACCAGGAAAAATAAAAAAGATGTTAACCAAGAGGAGGCTAAAGGCGACAGCACCTTCTATGTACTCTGGACCAAACACGAAAGAAAAAATTGGTTTTCCTAAAAGTATCCCTCCCACAACAAGTGGAATTACAAACAGAAAAATAGCTGACATCGATTTTTCGTTTAAGACTTTTTCTTTCTCCATATCTCCGGTTTTTATGATTGCGGCTGTTGTGGGGAAAATGGCAATTGAAATGAGGGCGGGTACGGAATAAAGCACTTGCACTATTTTTTGTCCTGCAGCATACAGTCCGATCTCTGAAGCACTTCTCCATAAGCCGAGCATAATAATGTCGACGTTTAACATCAAAAGTCCAAAAGCTCCGGCAAGTGCGATCGGCCAGCCATTTTTGAAAATTTCTTGAGCAATATTTTTTTGAAAGCTATTTCTAATTTGGAATATTTGTTTCCGGGCGAGCACGATAGATACCAATGTTGCAACAGCACTACTTGCTGTATAGACGATGAGGAGGGCTTCAGCGCTCGGGTAGAGCACCAAAATAGTAAAACCCAAAATAGCCAGCACCACATTGAGTACAGTGACGATCAGTGTTTCTCCTTCCATTTTTTCCAAGCCTCGTATATACGCCACAATAAAATCTCGCACCGCATCGAATATGATCAAAAGCCCTGCTATAGGGATCAAATAGAGCGCTGCTTCTATTTTTATAAAATGTGGAGCACAGATAAAGAGAAGAAGGCAGGTGAGGGCAACCAGAGAGATTTTGATCCAAAAACTCGTAGCGAAATATTCTCTCCGCCGTTCGGGATGGTTGGCAGTATCGCGGACAAGCAGGCCGTTGACTCCCATATCAGAAAAAATTGAGAAAATACCCACAATACTTAAAATATACGCAAAGACCCCGTATTCTGAAGTTCCGAGTGCTCGTGCGGCATAGAGTAATGTGCCGACCCGTAAGAGACGACTAATTTGCGAGACAGACAACCAGAAGATGTTCTTGAAAATCGTCTGTGTGGGATTGTTGTTCGCTAAAAAAATATTTTTAAACTTTTCTGTCATGCGTACTGTTTTTTCTAATCGTGTGTGAACACGATCACGATGGTTCGCATAATAATCCCAAGATCCAAAAAAAAGTTTCTATTTTTTATATAGTAGAGATCATATTCAAATTTTTCTTTAGATTCAGAAATTCCTCGAGCATTTCGATATTTAATCTGCGCCCATCCAGTAAAACCAGGAGCGACGATATGTCTCAAGTGATAGTGGGGGATTTCTTGCGCTAGCTTGTTGGCAAACTCTGGGAGCTCAGGACGTGGGCCAGTGAGGGACATATCACCACGCAGTACATTGAAGAGTTGTGGTACCTCGTCTATATGCATTTTCCGGATAATACTTCCAATTCGCGTGATTCTCGGATCATTTTTTTCAGTCCATTGCGCCCCGTTTTTATCGGCACCTACTATCATTGAGCGAAATTTGTATAACCAGAATAATTTGCCGTGTTTACCGATACGCTGCTGTTTGTAAAATATCGGACCATGATCTTCAAGGTATATGGCAAGTGCAGCCATGAGGAGGAGAGGAAAGGAGATAATAAGACCAATACTACTAAAAACTATACTGAGGATCTGGCTAAAAAATTCATATGTTCTATTTTCTTTAGCACTAATATGTCCCAAAAACCATGATTCATCAATACTATCAACAGGTATTTTATGAAGAACGCGCTCATAAATATGAGCAACATCATAGGTTTCCGTATTGGTACTAAAAAGTTTGTGCAATATTTTTGGAGAGATCGTCGGTTTTTGGCCAAAAATAACAAGTTCGGGAGTATGTGTGTCGAGCATATCGAGTAAAGTTTCATCATTTTCAGCTCTAGCTATGATTTGTAGGCCATAGTGTGGATTGTGTTTCAGCGTCTCAACAAGATTCTGTACCAAAGGACTTATGCCAACGACGAGCACTCTTTTCTGAAGTCGATTGGAAAACAGATAATAGTAAAGGCGACGCCAGGAAAAAAGCAAAAGTCCAAACGTAACGATGTTGATGACAAGGTTTGTTTTCGGGGTGATGCCAAAGATTGGAACTGTATAAAAAAGTAACACACCAATGACTAGGCATAGACCAAGTGCTCCAAAAAAACGCTGGAGCGAATTGATCGTCGGCTTTACTCGTGATAATTCATAAAAATTGAAGATAAACAGTATGATTATCCACAGTACGTACATAAGCGCGAACGGTAAGATATGTTCTGATGCTGTCTCTGGAGTGAGGGACTTTCCAAAGCCCAGACCGAGTGTTATATAAAAAGAAAAAATGACCACAACGATGTCGCCGATAAGGAGTGTTATTTTGCGGGTATTAAACATAATAAAATATGTAGGGAGGCCCCGATGCAGCCTGTTGCCAACTCCACCATCTTACCGCATCTTCTGAAAAATTCCACCTTTTTGTGCGCCTCTTTGTCGATGGTTTGGCCGTATTGTCTTTTTTGTTGGCTATGGTAGAGTGAGGCCATTAAAAGCACAACTTGAGCTATAAAGCCATGTATACACCCATACGTTCTAACGCTCGTGTCTCCAAGCTTCTTACCAAGTCGACCGCATTTTGTGCGGTTTTTTTATTGCTCCTTCAACCAGTGATTATATATGCCCAAGACGATATAAATTCATCTGATACTCCAAGGAGAGATATGGGGGACCTAGTTAGTGAGAGACCCGAGGTCAGTCAAGATTATGTTGAAAACTTAACTCCAGGAGAAAACCCACGACCATCTACCAATATCGAGGAAGAGACCATATCTTCGCTGTTTAAAAAAGATGAAAATAACTCAGTGCGAGAAGAACTTATAAGAGTAAGGAGGCATTTATTAGGAAACAAGGCACCGGCAGTAGCGATTGATAGATTAAATGCATATGAAGAGAAATTGATAAATAGCCAAAATAATAAAGGATTAGTAAAAAAGATTAATACTGCAATAAAAAATCTGAGAATTGAAATTATAAAAGCCAAAGCCCACGAGAAGCTTATTGAGCGAAAACCGTTCGAGATAGAAGGTTTTACTGGTGGAATACATACTTTGGAGGAAAGTAAATATGATAATAATTTTAAAAATGGTAAAGAAAAACTTAAGCTTATTGAAAGCGTAAAAAGTTTAATCGAAAATAAAATTTTTTTGAAAGATGATAATTCATTTACTGAAAATCTCGGAATTTTAAAGCCAGAAAAAGTATATGCAGGAAATGACAATCCGGATGATTACCTGTCAGAAGGGGAAGAGATAGTATTCTCACAAGCTATTGAGCAAATTGCACAAACTCTAAATAGTGATCCATTAAATATTCTCAATTTTGTTAGTAATGAAATAGGGTTTACGCCATACTACGGCTCTAAAAAAGGTGCAGATGCAACTTTAGCTGAATTGACAGGAAATGATATGGATAAATCTTCTCTGCTTATTGCTCTTTTACGTGCAAGCGATATTCCGGCCCGATACCGACATGTTGATATGAGAATTGATGTTGGGACGTTAAATAATCTCTTTGGGACAAATGATGCAATACGAACGGCAGAAATTATGTCACTTGAGAAAATTCCCTATACCCTATATACCCTTAACGGTGATCCATATTTTTTTGTTGTAGAGCATGTATATGTTGAAGCTTATATTCCATATGGGTATAGTAGAGGTTTGGACATTACTGATGGGGGAACTCTAGAATGGGTACCAATGGAGCCAACTATTAATTCATATGATTATTTACAATCAGTAGACGTGATTTCAGAAATGGTTGAAGATGGTTTTAATATATCCACTTTCTTTGACAATTATATTAGCGGAAATTATGGAATCGAAGAACCCGTAGAGGCATTTCGTGGGGAAGTGGAGAATTATATCGAGAATACACCTTTTGAATACTATGAGGATTTTTCGTACCAAGATGCACTTTTGAAACTTTATAAAAGTGATCAAGATTTAGATTTTATTCCCGGATCTATCCCATTTGAGATTTCCTCCGATTTGGGGACTTACGATTATATTCCAACATCGTATCGACACACCATCAAGTTCACCATTACAGATGGGGGGAATGAAATTCTAAGTGAAAATGCAAATGTTTCCGCTCTTGCCGATCAAGAGGCGCTTATTAGTTATGAAGCAGCCACAGCTGATGATCAAAATATACTTGATACATTTGATACAATGTATGATGTTGAACCCTTGTCTCTTGTTAAGGTTGTACCGACACTTAAAGTGCGGGGAGAAATAATAGCTCAGAGTACAGAATCGTCAATACTCGGCCATTCTCAAAATTATAAACTTGAATTCATTGCTCCTGAACGAGAAATGGGTGGAATTGTAAAAAACAAAGTTAAAAAAACGATTGAAAAAGATCTGCATAGTGGAATATCAGAAGCTTTTGCATTTAATACGGATCGAGTAATTCCAAGTGCCTTACGACCAAACGGAGATACCGAAAGTGGAAGTTTTTATGAAGATCAGAAACTATATCGTACAGGAGTAGACTATCTGTATCGTTTACAATCCACTCATAATGAACTTGCACAAATATCAGGCGGGGATTTTACTAATACTGCAACATCCGCATCAATTTCAAATGGTGTGGTTGTGAGTTACGCCAATGACAATCCTTATTCATTTGAATGGATTGGACTCCGCATTAATGCCTATGCGGCGATTCGTTATTTTAATAGATTAGCAGAAGATATTAATGACAACAAAAAGGAATTTTCATATATCTATGGCCTACAAGGGTCTCATGACGAATCGGATATTTTCGAAGATACATATGAGGTTGAATCCGTGGCAACGGTTAAAGGATTAAAACTTGTTGCAGCCGGGAATTTCCCAGGCATTACGATGAAAAAAATTACAGAAGCAAATGAAAGTGATATTAATATGCTTGCTGTATCTTCAAGCATGAAAGACGTTTTTCATGACGCTATTGATGATGGTCAAATTATTTATACACCTTCTTCGCCAGTTGCTTATGTGAACTGGAATGGGTTATTTTATATTGTAATTGATCCAGAAGTAGGGGATGGCACTTATGCGATTGGGGAAGGTTTAAACGGGGCTTATACGGTAGAACAATTTCCAGACGGATGGGAAAATTTTTGGCGGGAGAATTTAACGATTAATTTAGAGGCCACAATTCATGAACCTGACAATGACGATGAATTTATAAAAGGTGAGGAAGATATTTATTGGCATGCAAGCTATGATTCGCTGATTAATGATTGGGAAGAAATTGGATATATTGACACTTCAGATTTACCTATTGGGCTCATACGACTCTATAGTGGATATGGAACAGATGCGTATGTGGATGTTGAGATAGAAGAAGATGAAGTCATGTTAATTGGAGACCAATATAACACTTACGATAAGGATATTATTAAATATGAAGATGAATTTGGAATTCCTAGAGGATTACTTAAATCGATAATACATAAAGAAAGCTGGTCTGACCCTTTTGAACCTAATCAATACCGATATGAACCGGGTCGTGATTATACTGATTATTCAGGTACTTCGCCTGTTCATCCTCTTACAACACATCCATATAAACAGCATGCTATTGCAGGACATACCCTTGCGGGAATGTCTATTACAGAAGGCTCACAATTCGATGATTTAAATCCTGATTTATTACAAATAGTAAAATCTAGAGAGTCGGGAGGCTGGTCACTTCGAGGAATAAAGGAATACGCTGTGGGGCAAACATTCGCTCAAGTACAAGCAAATGACACTCCGCCAGGAAGCCAAGGTTGGTTAAAAAGTATAGATATTTCCCATCCTATACAGAATCCTTTAAACCGAGAGTTTACAGCTCAAATGATCTTAAGTGCAAGCTATGGAATGAGTCAAGTTCTGTACGAAAGTGCTCTGACCTTAGCCAAAGATATGAATGGAAATCTTTGGTTCGATAAGTCCACTTCAGGTATCGCTAGAAATATATATGATATGAATGATCCAGAAACATCAATACATCTTGCTGCTTCTGTTCTAAGATATAAGTATAATAATGACCTTGTTAAAGCAGCGGTAGGTAATTGTGGTACTTGGTATAAAGCCGTGTGGACTTATAATGGAAGTCCCGCCTATGCTGATAATACAATTGATGGAGTCTGTACTGTTATTTATCCACTTTATAAACCATGATGTTATGAAATTTTTGAATACAAAAATTAAAGCTAAGATTCTAAGTGTCTGCATATTTTCTGTGGCATTAATTCTTATAATACACTTGGTAAATTTTGAAAAAACAAAAAGCTTATTAATAGTACAAGACAAGGAAGAAATTTTGAATGCTGATCTCACGCTAAGTCCAAGAGAAGAAGCTATTAAGAATTATCTTTCAGGATCAAGTGATAAAAATGTAATCTACGGGGGTCAAGAATTTTCTCTGGTAGTTTATAGAGATAGTCAGGGAGTCTGGGATAAGGAGAAAAAAAATGAGGTACATAATCATTCAAATATTCCTTACGATAGAGCAGGGATCATTTTATTCAATAGAGAAAATATATTTTGGGAATCAAGTGAATTTTTCCAAAAAATTTTTCCTTGGTCTGTTGATTTGATTGATCTTGATGATGATGGAATAGATGAAATATATGTTGTCGATTTAAATGGGGAGAAACTCACTGGTTGTAGTATTTACGCTTATAAATGGGCGGATAATCAAATTAAATTAATCACTCCATATCAAGTAGTTGAAGGAACTGATCCGAGTGACGAAACAAAACACTATCAAGGTAGGATCACTACTTTAACTGAGTGTGAACCATCTTTAGCACCGAGTGGCTTAATCGATTTAGATTCCGATAAAATTTTAGAAATAATGGTTCGAGAATATAATCCGAATAATGTTATCCAGGCATATAAATGGGATGGACGTACGTATGAACTTTGGAGAGAATTAATCGTATCTTCGGAAATTGGCCTTGGTGAGTATAAAGGCACTGTTAATGATTTTTTAAGAGATTCTAAGATTGTAGTAGCAAAAAACATATGAAATCAAAGTATAATTTTACTATAAATATTTTACCCCTTTTAGGGCTTCTTTTTGTGTTTTCTATTCCAGCCACTGTTACTGCTCAGAATTCATCTGAATCGGTTAAGTTAGAATCTATTGTGAAAGTTCCAATATTTAAAATAGATGGAAGAGGATTTAACGACATTTCTTCTGTTGGCTGGAAGCAGATAATTGAAATTAATGGGCAGAAACAAAGTCTCGATTCGGAAGAGACTTTAAGTATTTTAAATATTTCTTCTGAAATAAAAGAAGTTATTAGAAAATATCGAGAAGAACGAGATTATGTTAATCCGCTTGATTTCTTATTTGGAGAGTCTTTGAAGAGTAAAGAAAAATTAGCTCAAGGTTTACAGTTTTCAATAGAAAAAATACTTGTTGATTCAGGTTATTTTCCTAAGAATTATTTTTGGTTAAAATATAATAATTTTATTGAATATCCTGAAATCACGGTATCCTCGTTGGAGGAAATTAGCCTGGAAGCCTCGCGTGCAACTGGTGTTGACCCTGTTGTCGAATTGATTAGCGTACGTACGTTTGAAAAATCTATTAATCAGAAGATATTTAGTGGAGTTAAGAATATATTCAAATCAGTAAAGCAAAATATTATTTCTTTTCTTACAGTTCCAGCATTCGCCGACGCTACTTCAGTCGCTGATTCTGCTATTAATTATATTCTTGATCAGCAAAATGAAGATGGTTCTTGGGGAGAAAATGAGGCTACGCGTTTTATTACAACTGTGGCTGTTATTGAGGGGTTGCAATCAAGTGGATATATAGGGGAGGCGCGAGATAAGGGAATTGACTGGTTACAACACTATTTTCCTATTAATAATGATTATAGAGCTGAAAAACTTAAAATTCTAGCTCACGAAGATAGCGAAGATGACAATTCGCAAGAAGCATTTTTGCTTGCTAATACAATCGATGAAACTGGTGGATTTACATATAATAATGAATATGAATCAGACCCCTTTACAACAGCAAAAGTAATCCAGGCTTTATTTGCTGCCGATTTTGAAGACTCGGATGAAGAACCCTATATAACGCAATCGGTCGCTATTAATTATTTGATTAATACCCAGCGAGAGGATAAAGGATGGAGTGTGTTTGAAAATGGAATAAGTACCTTAGTTACTAAAGCTGAAGTAGTCGAAGCTTTACTTCTTTGGAAACATCAACACTTGGGAGATATTGAAATTGACGATACGCTTGATCCGGCAGTAGATTCTCTGATAACAACTCAATCACCAGATGGTTCTTGGAATAATGAAATTCTCAACTCCGCTCTTGCATATCATGCGGTAAAATCAGCTGGCAGAGAATTAACATTTTCTAATGAAATCATAGATTTTTTTGAAGCGAGTCAGGATCTAAATGGAAGTTTCTTGAATAATATATATACAACCGCTAAGGTACTTAAGGCGCTTTCAGTCTCTGAATTAGTGACAGGCCAATTAATAATAGAAGATATAATTCCCCTTACCACACTTCAAACAGGTCTATCAGCGGAAATAAAAATTCTTATAACAAATAACGGCAACATTGCTGTCGATCAAGGAGTACTTCACTACATTGTAGATGACTATAACCTTGCTGCATTTGATTTTGATACATACAATATTGTTATAAATCCCGGAGAGACTAAAGAAATAACAATAGGTACTACAAACACTCGGGGGTATGTTGGAGACGTAAAATACAAACTCTTTGTTGAAGGTACTGTTGGCACAATTCATCCTAATTCAAGATATGAGGAGACTCTGACTTTTGTACAGGATCCCACACTACGTCCAGGTTTGCCAATATATTTCGTCGCATATAAAGATATATCAAATGATACCCCGGCAATTACGTGGAAATGGTACAAAAAATCTGATCCGAATAGGGCAAATTATGTTCCTATGTGGAGAAAAGTTGGGGATACCACTTGGACGGTTTCTTTCATCGGAAAGGGTAAAAGTAGTTTTACCAAATCGGGGCTTCAAGAGGATGTTGCATATGAAGCTACTTTAGGTACCGCTGATTCTCTAGGAAATATTTATTATTATACCAGTGTCTCACAAGTTACAACAAGTTCAATACCGGGCAAATATAAAGATGGAACAGTAGAAGGTGTTGTGTTGTCAGCGAAGGGATTAGTGAAGAATGTAAATATTCTTGGTGCTACGAGTGCTGCAGATTCATTTAGTGATGAAAACGGTAATTTTCTTCAAAAGAAAATTTCTTGGGGTACGGGCTATGCGAAAGTATCTGACTTTCTTTATGAGAGTTATGTAACAAAATATGTTAATTCAGATGATAATTTAACCAGCGTAAAAGTTTATACAAATTTAATCCCTGATGAGAAAAAGCCTGAAGTTACAAACGTTTTTGTAGTTGGTGAATCGGATAAAAAAATGGATAACAAAGAAACAGAATTAATACAATATACGATATCAGATGATATTAAATCCGAAGGGAATGAAGGAGTTGTTCAAAGTGCTTCATTTTATTACTTAGAGCCTGATGATGATCAATGGTATTTAATTGGCACTGAAGAAGGATTGCTTATGAATACGAGAACATACGCCTGGCATATTCCAGGAACACTCCAGGGTAAAGGATATAAAATAAAAGTTATTTTACGGGATTTTTCTGGTAAGGACTCAAAACCAGAAACATGGGGAAAATTCCAACTTACGAAAGGCAATGAATCACCCGCACTTACCTTTATTAGTCCTACTCTAACTGGTAGTTCAACAGCTGACCAAAGTTATATGCTTCAATGGGTAGATGAAGATGATGAGGACAACGCTTTAATCACATTTTATTATGATTTAGATAGTGATTCTAATAATGGGAATCATACCCTTATTACTTCTACCCAAGAAGATAGTCCTGAGGATACTTATGTATGGAACACCTCCAGCATCTTAGAGGGAAGTTACTATATAAGAGCAGAATTAAGCGATGGAGTAAATTTTCCTACGGTAAGCTATTCTGGTATGTTAACCATAAATCACTAATAAATATGAAGTCAATTTTGCTATAATCTTGTTATGTACACCAAGCATTTTTTGCGCATGTTTATCCGCCTTATCGGCATGGCTCTTATCGGCCTGGGGCTTTTGGTTTTCATCAATCACTATCAACAAAGTGCTCCAGTTGAAGAGGATCCATTTGCGCCGCAAACCAATTCCTTTGAAGTCGAGTAAGGCTGATTTTGGTATGCGACAGTGTGCTACAAAAAGTTCAGATAAAGAGAAAAAATTGAATCATGAGAATTAATAAAAAACTTATTTTTCTATTATTATCTCTTGTCCTTATTTTCGTAGTACTCACTTTTTTTGATCTACCCAAAA
>JACCDT010413604.1_pt1 | contig 41309 bp, 39 predicted proteins | sample 7446291 | NCBI WGS metagenome assembly JACCDT01 (sample SAMN15323446, study PRJNA562643) | freshwater metagenome | isolation source: river surface water | place: USA:Blue River Watershed | collected 2017-08-17
CCTGGGCAGTTGCCATGATGTCTCCTTGGTTTTATAGGGAATGTGTCGATTGCCCAGCGTGCATTCACAAGTGGCTGCCAATGCCGTGCAGCGCAGGTGCGGCTGCTTGTGGATGCGTGATGTGCAATTTGCCGGAGTGTAGGCAGCGAAACTTACGCATCCCTTGCTGAAAACTTACAGAAACTTACGGCGCTTGTCTGGGCTTTGCCCGTACTTTGCTGTTTCCGAAGGCCCGAATAGAACGGTCGTGCATACAACTATGCTATTCTCGATCGCTGACTTTCGACCGTGACGCGCGTCTGAAAGCGTTAAATAAATAGAAAAAACGGAGACCTGCCATGACCGATGCCGTCATCGTTTCGACCGCCCGTACCCCGCTCGCCAAGTCCTGGAAGGGCAGTTTCAACATGACCCACGGCGCCACCCTCGGTGGCGCGGCGCTGGCTGCCGCGATTTCGCGCGCCGGCATTGACGCCGCCCAGGTCGAGGACGTGATGATGGGCTGCGCCAATCCCGAAGGCGCGACCGGCTGGAACATTGCGCGCCAGATCGCGCTGCGCGGCGGCTGCCCGGTTGGCACCGGCGGCGTCACCATCAACCGCTTCTGTTCGTCCGGCCTGCAGACCATCGCCAGTGCGGCCCATCGCATCATCGCCGGCGAAGGCGATGTCTATGCCGCCGGCGGCGTCGAGTCCATCTCTTGCGTGCAGAATGAAATGAACATGCACATGTTCAAGGAGGACTGGCTGGCCGCCAACAAGCCGGAAATCTATTGGCCCATGCTGCAGACGGCCGAGAACGTCGCCAAGCGCTACCACATCGCGCGCGACCGGCAAGACCATTACGGTGTGCAGAGCCAGCTGCGCGCAGCGGCCGCGCGCGACGCCGGCAAATTTGACGATGAGATCGTGCCGGTCACGACCCGCATGGCGGTGGCCGACAAGAACACCGGCCAGATCATCACCCGCGAGGTGACGGTATCGTCCGATGAGGGCATCCGCGCCGATACCACTTATGAAGGCGTGTCCCAGATCCGCACCGCGATGCCGGGCGGCGTGGTTGCCGCCGGCAACGCCAGCCAGTTCTCCGACGGCGCCTCGGTCGCCATCGTGATGAGCGGCAAGGCCGCTGCGGCGGCCGGCAGCAAGCCGCTGGGCCTGTTCCGTGGCTTTGCGATCGCTGGCTGCGAGCCGGATGAAATGGGCATCGGCCCCGTGTTCGCCATCCCCAAGCTGCTCAAGCAGACCGGCGTGAAGATCGAGGACATCGGCCTGTGGGAGCTGAACGAAGCCTTTGCCGTGCAAGTGCTGTACTGCGCCGACAAGCTCGGCATCCCGATGGATCGCCTGAACGTGAATGGCGGCGCGATCGCGCTCGGCCATCCTTATGGCATGTCCGGCGCGCGCCTGACCGGCCATGCGCTGATCGAAGGCAAGCGCCGCGGCGCCAAGTATGTGGTCGTCACCATGTGCATCGGCGGCGGCCAGGGTGCGGCAGGCCTGTTTGAAGTGCTGTGAGCCTGATCCTTTCCCGGCGCGATCTCGACTTCCTGCTGCATGAATGGCTTGAAGTCGAGCGCCTCTGTGTGCGCCCGCGCTTTGTCGAGCACAGCCGCGAGACCTTCGACGCCGTGCTTGACCTGTGCGAACAGATCGCGACCGAACAGTTCGCGCCACACAACCGCAAGTCCGACCTGAACGAGCCGGTCTTCGACGGCCAGCGGGTCACGCTGATCCCGGAAGTGGGCGCGGCGCTGAAAGCCTTTTGCGACGCCGGCCTGATGGCGGCCGGCCAGGACCATGAGCTGGGCGGCATGCAATTGCCCTGTGTGGTCGAGAAAGCCGGCTTCGCCTGGTTCAAGGGCGCCAATGTCGCCACGGCAGCCTATCCGATGCTCACCATCGGCAATGCCAACACGCTGCTCAAATGCGGCACCCCCGAACAAATCGAACGCTATGTGAAGCCGATGCTGGCCGGGCGCTTCACGGGCACCATGTGCCTGTCCGAGCCGCAGGCGGGCTCCAGTCTGTCCGACCTGACCACCCGGGCCGACGTCCAGCCTGACGGCAGCTACCGGCTGCGCGGCAACAAGATGTGGATCTCGGGCGGCGAGCATGAGCTGGCCGAGAACATTGTCCATCTGGTGCTGGCCAAGGTGCCGGGGCCGGATGGCAAGCTGATTCCCGGCGTCAAAGGCATCTCGCTGTTCGTGGTCCCGAAATTCCTGGTGAACGAGGATGGCAGCCTGGGCGAACGCAATGACATCGCGCTGGCCGGCCTGAACCACAAGATGGGCTATCGCGGCACCACCAATTGCCTGCTCAATTTCGGCGAGGGCAAGCACCGCCCGGGCGGGCAGCCGGGCGCAGTCGGCCAGCTGGTCGCCAGCTTGCAGCAGGGACTGGCGGCGATGTTCCACATGATGAACGAGGCGCGCATCGGCGTTGGTCTCGGCGCGGTGATGCTCGGTTATACCGGCTACCTGCATGCGCTCGACTATGCGCGCAACCGGCCGCAGGGCCGCCATCCGCAGGCCAAAGACCCGCAGCAGCCGCAGGTGAGGATCATCGAGCATGCCGATGTCAAGCGCATGCTGCTGGCGCAAAAGGCCTATGTTGAAGGCGCGCTGGCGCTGGTCTTGTATTGCGCGCGGCTGGTCGATGAAGAAAAGACCGCGCCCGATGAGGCGACACGCGCCCAGGCCACGCTCTTGCTCGACATCCTGACCCCGATCGCCAAGTCCTGGCCGTCGCAGTGGTGCCTCGAGGCCAACTCGCTGGCGATCCAGGTGCATGGCGGCTACGGCTACACGCGCGACTATGCGGTCGAGCAGTTCTATCGCGACAACCGCCTCAACCCGATACACGAAGGCACGCACGGCATACAGGCGCTGGACCTGCTGGGCCGCAAGGTCGTGATGCGCCAGGGCGAAGCCTTCAGCCTGCTGACGGCGAGGGTGGGAGCGACCCTGGCGCATGCCGCCGGCTCGCCGCAGGCCGCCGCCTTGCGCCAGCGCTGGCAGCGGCTGGCCGAGGTCACGCAGCAGCTGCATGCCACCGGCGACCTGAACCTGACGCTGGCCAATGCGACCGTCTATCTCGAAGCCTTCGGCCATCTGGTGATGGCCTGGATCTGGCTCGAGCAAAAAATCGTCGCCGACCGGCACGCAGCCGACGGCGCCGCTGCTGACTTCTACGCCGGCAAGCGCCAGGCCTGCCAGTGGTTCTTTGCCGCCGAACTGCCCAAGGTCGATGCCCAGCTGGATTTGCTGGCATCGCTGGACACCAGTGCGCTGCAGATGCAGGACGCCTGGTTCTGATTCACCCCATTCTCCAGTCAATGAAGGCGCAGCAAAAGCTATGATCAAGCATATCGTGATGTGGCAATTGAAAGACGAGGCCGAAGGCGCCGACAAGGCGACCAATGCGCGCAAGATGAAAGCACTGCTCGATGCCTGCGGCGACATCGTGCCCGGCATCGTCAGCTTCGAGGTGGCGCTGGCCGAACCGGGGCTGGAGTGCACCTATGATGTCGTGCTGTACTCGGTCTTCGAATCGACCGCAGCGCTCGACGCGTACCAGAACCATCCGCAGCACGTGGCGCTGAAGCCCTTTGTCGGCGCAGTGCGGCTGGCGCGGCAGTGCATGGACTACGAGATTCACTGAGACTGACAGCGCGCACCCACGGAGACCCGGCATGACGACAATCAAGGACATGTTCGACCTCAGCGGCAAGACCGCACTGGTGACCGGCGGCTCGCGCGGCCTCGGGCTGCAGATGGCCGAGGCGCTGGGCGAGCAGGGCGCTCGTCTGGTGATCGCTTCGCGCAAGCAAAGCGAGCTGGACGAGGCGGTCGCGCATCTGAAGGCGCGTGGCGTTGACGTGATCGCCGTCGCCGCCGATCTCGGCAGCGAAGCCGGCGTGACGGCACTGGCCGATGCGGCGCTGGCCCACCTCGGCCATGTCGACATCCTTGTCAATAACGCCGGCGCGACCTGGGGTGCGCCGGCCGAAGACCATCCGGTCGACGGCTGGGACAAGGTGATGAACCTGAACGTGCGCAGCATCTTCCTGCTGTCGCAGCAAATCGGCAAACGCTCGATGATCCCGCGCCACTATGGCCGCATCATCAACATCGCGTCGATCGCCGGCTTTGGCGGCAATGGCTCGTCCAGCATGCAGACCATCGGCTACAACACGTCGAAGGCCGCGGTGATCAACTTCACCCGCACGCTGGCCGGCGAGTGGGGCCAGTACGGCATCACCGTCAATGCGCTGGCGCCCGGCTTCTTCCCCTCCAAAATGTCGCGCGGCATGCTCGAGCGCATGGGCGAGGAAGCAGCCCAGCGCGCGCCCTTGCGCCGCCTGGGCGACGATGAAGACCTGAAGGGTGCGCTGCTGCTGTTCGCCACCCAGGCCGGCAAGCACATCACCGGCCAGACGCTGGCCGTCGACGGCGGCGTCTCGGCCGTCTTGATCTGAGGCGCGGCTACCGTGTCCGGCATGAACGCGACCGCTTTCCCGGCAGAGATTCCTTTCCTCAATGAGCTCGGCGTCGAGTTCCTCGGCATGGCCGACGGCCGCGCCCGGATCGCGCTCAATCTCAAGCCTGCGCACATGAACAGCTGGCAGGTGACGCACGGCGGCGTCGTGATGACGATGCTCGATGTGGCCATGTCGCTGGCCGGCCGTTCGCTCGACCCTGAATCGCGCGCCGGCGTCACCGTTGAAATGAAGACCAGCTTCCTGCAGCCAGCCGGCACGGCGGGCAGCCGGCTGGTCGCCACCGGGCATGCGTTTCACCGCTCGACCACGATGTGCTTTTGCGAGGCCGACCTGCATGACGGCGAACGCCTGGTCGCCAAGGCCATGGGCACGTTCAAATACCTGAAGCGGCTGGATGTCGCCGCCAAACTCTGACGGCAGCTGCCAAACTTTCAAAGGACAGACGCAATGACCACTTACCAGCGAATCGTGTTGGCCTCTCGCCCGCAAGGCAACATCAGCGCCGACAACTTCCGGCTCGAGACCGTGCCGGTGCCGGCAATCGCCGATGGCCAGGTACTCGTGCGCAATCACTACCTGTCGCTTGATCCGTACATGCGCATGCGCATGGAGGACAGGAAAAGCTACGCCGAGCCGCAGGCAATCGACGAGACCATGGTCGGCGGCACCGTCGGCGTCGTGGTGGAATCGAAGCACCCGAAATTCAATGCCGGCGACAAGGTGGTCGGCATGCTGGGCTGGAGCGAGATGGGCGTCTCGGATGGCTCGCTGCTCAAGCGTGTCGACGACAGCCATGTGCCGCTGTCGGCCTTCCTCGGTGCCGTCGGCATGCCGGGCATGACCGCCTGGTATGGCCTGACGCAAATCATCCAGGCCAAGGCCGGGCAGACCATTGCGGTGTCGGCCGCCAGCGGCGCAGTCGGCGGCATCGTCGGCCAGCTCGCCAAATTGTACGGCTGCCGCGCGATCGGCATTGCCGGCGGCAAGCAGAAATGCGATTACGTCGTCAACGAACTCGGTTTCGATGCCTGCATCGATTACAAGGGCGGCAACCTGTTCAAGGACGTCAAGGCGGCGGCACCGGACGGCATCGACGGCCTGTTCGAGAATGTCGGCGGCGTGGTGATGGATGCGACCCTGGCGCGCATGAATCCCTTTGGCCGCATCGCCTTGTGCGGCCTGATTTCCGGCTATGAGGGCAATCCGATGCCCATCCATAACCTGCATGCGATGCTGTCGATGCGCCTGATGATGCAGGGCTTCATCGTCTCCGAGCATATGGAATTGTGGCCGCAGGGCCTGGGGGAACTGGGCCAGCTGGTGGCCGAAGGCAAACTCAAGTACCGCGAAACCATTGCCGACGGCCTGGCGTCCGCGCCCGAGGCCTTCATGGGCCTGCTGCGCGGGAAGAACTTCGGCAAGCAACTGGTCAGGCTGGCCTGAGTCGCGGCAGACGCGAGTCCGCATCACCGCCGAATTGTTGGCAGATCAGCGCCGCATTGCAGCTGAATCAAAGAAGAAATGCAGCAAGTCTTCAGAAAGCGTTCAGGAAGCCCATGAAACAGTTCAAGGACAAAGTCGCCGTCATCACCGGCGCCGCCAGCGGCTTTGGCCGCGAATTCGCCCTCGTCGGACAAAGGCTGGGCATGAAGCTGGTGCTGGCCGATGTCCAGGCCGACGCCCTGCGGGCTTTCGCTAACGAGCTGCGCGCCAGCGGCACGCCGGTACTGGCCCAAACCTGCGACGTGCGCAAGGGCGAGCAACTGGAAGCGCTGGCGAGGGCGGCGATGCAGGCCTATGGTGCGATCCACCTGGTCTTCAATAATGCCGGCGTCGGTGCCGGCGGCCTGGTCTGGGAAAGCACGCAGGCCGACTGGGAATGGGTGCTGGGCGTGAACCTGTGGGGCGTGATTCACGGCGTGCGCGTGTTCACGCCGCTGATGCTCGACTGCGCGAAACAGGATCCGCAGTATGAAGGCCACATCGTCAATACCGCCTCGATGGCCGGCCTGCTGAACCCGCCGACCATGGGCGTCTACAACGTCTCCAAGCATGCGGTGGTGTCGCTGAGCGAGACCCTGTATCACGACCTGTCGCTGGTGCAGGCGCCGATCGGCGCATCGGTGCTGTGCCCCTACTTTGTGCAGACCGGCATCAGCCAGTCGCACAAGACACGGCCTGAGGATGTGAAGGCCGATGCCGCGCCCACCGTCAGCCAGCAAGTATCGCAAGCGGTGCTGGAGAAGGCGGTCGCCTCCGGCAAGGTCAGTGCCGCTGAAGTTGCCGAGCGCACCTTCGAGGCGATTCGCAACGGCGACTTCTATATCTATTCCCATCCGCAGGCGCTGGGCAATGTGCAGCGCCGGATGGAAGACATCGTCGCCATCCGCAATCCGTCCGACCCCTATGAAGCCGCACCGCAGGTACGCGAGAAATTGCAGGCCGGCCTCAAGGGCCAGCGTTGATGCCGACCCTGCGCAGCCCGGACTGACAGGCTCTGACAGCGAAGGAAAGTATTCATGACAGCTGAACTGCGCAGCGGACAATACGCCAGCCTGCCCGGCGGTGTGCGCCTGCATTATGCAAGCGCCGGCGATGCCGGCAAGCCCTTGCTGCTGTTCCTGCATGGCTTCCCGGAGTTCTGGTACGCATGGGAAAAACAGCTGCAGCACTTCGGCGGCGCCTGGCATGCGGTCGCGCCCGACCTGCGCGGCTACAACCTTTCCGACATGCCGGCGGCGGTCGACGCCTACAAGGCCCGCGAACTGATGCAGGATGTTGCCGAGCTGATCGCCGCCCTTGGTCATCGTGACTGCGTGCTGGTCGCGCATGACTGGGGCGGGGCCATCGCCTGGCAGTTCGCGATCCGGCATCCGGAGATGGTCAGCAAGCTGTTGATCATCAACGCCACGCATCCGATTCCGTTTGCCGAGGGTCTGGCGCATGACCCGGCGCAGCAGGCGGCCAGCCAGTACATGAACTGGCTGCGGGCCGAAGGCTCGGAAGCGGCGCTGGCCAAGGATGATTTCCGCGTGATGGAAAAATTCATGCTCGGCATGGGCGAGAACCCCGCCTGGTTCGACCAGGCCACGCGTGAGCGATACCACGCCAGCTGGGGCAGGGGCCTGCGCGGCGGCATCAATTACTACCGCGCCTCGGCACTGTTCCCGCCGACCGCGACCGAAGCCGGCGCTGCCGGCGTCGCGCTCGATCCCGCCAAATTCCAGGTTCGGGTGCCGGTGCGCGTCTTGTGGGGCGAGCAGGACAAGGCGCTGCTGCCGCAATTGATTGACGGCCTCGAGCGCTTCGTCGCCAACCTGTCCGTGACCCGGGTGCCGGATGCCAGTCACTGGATCGTGCATGAACAGCCCGAGCGCGTGAACGAATGGCTCACGCACTGCCTGGCCGAATAAGCCGACCCCGTCAATTACAACCGCATGGTCAACAACAATGGCGAAACCGGAATTCAGCTTCACCCACACCCTGCGCGTACGCTGGTCTGAAGTGGACATGCAGGCGATTGTCTTCAACGGCAATTACCTCAATTACTTCGATGTGGCTTTCACCGAATACTGGCGCGCCACGGGCTTGCCCGATGTATTGGCTCAGTCCGAAGCGGGGCTGGAACTGTTCGCCCGCAAGGCAACCGTCGAATACCACGCGCCCGCGCGCTTCGACGACCTGCTGGAAATCGGCGTGCGCTGCGCAGCATTGGGCCGCAGCTCCTTGCGCTTCATCCTCGAGATCTTCCGAGGCGATGAACTGCTGGTGTCCGGCGAAATGATGTACGTACATGCCAACAGCCGCATCCGGCAGAGCGAGCCAGTGCCAGAGCATTGGCGCCATGTCCTCATCGGTTTCGAGAAGCACCTGCCCGTACAGTCATGAATCATCGGATTGTCATCGGCGACTGGGACAGCGTGCGCGAGCATGCCCAGGCCCTGCGCATCGAAGTCTTTGTGGTCGAGCAGGGTGTGCCCGTGGAACTGGAATGGGACGAGGCCGACGAGGTCAGTCTGCATGCGGTGGCCTATGACGAGGAAGGCATGCCGGTGGCAACCGGAAGGCTACTGCCGGATGGCCATATCGGCAGGATGGCGGTCCGAAAGTCAGCGCGCGGGCAGGGGATAGGCGGCCTGGTGTTGCTGGCGCTATTGGATGAGGCGAAGCGGCTCGGCTACAGTGAACTGGTGCTGCATGCACAGACCCATGCGGTTGGTTTCTATCTGAAACACGGTTTCAAAATCGAAGGCGATGAATTTAGTGAAGCTGGAATTCCCCATCGAAAAATGATCCTGCGTTAGGAAAAAATGACTTGCATTGGCCTCAAATCGTCCTCCTGGCGCAGGCCGGGATCCAGCGGCTTGGCTTGACGGTATGGTATTCGGCGGGAGTGGGAATCCTTGACCGACATTGACTGTTTTCGATTCTTACCAAGTTCTGACAGGCTGTGCATAGCGCAGGATTTCGCCAGAATTCCAGTCAAAGTCAAACAAATAGTCCGTGTGACCATCGCTTCCTTCGCATCCCCACTCAATGCCGTTAATGTGAGCCGAGCTTGGCGGCAGATTCAGGTAGCCAGCTTCGGGTCGGGAATTCTCATTGATCCTCGGAACGCTGATTGTCTTTCGATGAGAACCATCGCCATTGATGACGACCAGTTGTCCACTGCTTGGGGTGCCGTCTTTGAAATGAACCAAGCCAGTTTGATCTGGCAATTGATTAGCGTAATGTTTGGTTTCATGGCGTTTGCCATTAAAAGTCCACCGGCTGCCGACTACCTTTTGAGCATTGGTTTTATTTTTGAATTCGTCGATTGCTTCCACCGATAGCGATTCTGGCGAGACAGCTCCGTTATCCCAAATTCTTTCTAAATTTTGCACAATGTTCATCACATTTCCTTACTTTAGAGATTTTGGAGACGATGAAATCCTTAGAAATGAATTTCGATCGAGGCCTTCTATGGTTTCATCGAATTGAATTTGAGTTCCCCCTCCGCGAAGCATGGAGCCATTCGTTTCAGTTTGCCGTCCGACAAAGCCAATATTTGATTTGACTGGCTGCGTCACTTCCATTTCTACGACAAAAAATGGACCATCAGAGGCGGGTTTGAATTTGCTCGTTATAGCGATCCTTTGACGCATATCTATGGCAACTGTCTCAATGTCATCAAAGGTTGCCCATCCGCCCGGCACGATCGAAGTTCTGCTATTTATTGCTTTGGCAGTGGCGGCATCCACGATCATGTTTACTTTTGTGCCGGGCTGTAAGGTGATCTCGATGAGCGTCGAGCGAACCGCCGATGACGATGTCGCCGTCGCTGGCGATCAGCGCGCCATCCCGGTTTGTCAGCTGGTCGGTGGCGATATCCAGGCGTTCCCGGGCGGCGATGACGGGCGCCTTGCCAGCCTTGGCCTCATTGACGACGATGCCTGCATCCAGCGCCAACTGGTCGCCATAGATGCGGCCGGTGCCGAGATTCTTGATCGTATAGCTCGTCAGCAGGACTTGCCCGCCCTCGATCAGCCCGCGGTTGATCAGCGCATGATCGTCGGTCGCGGTCAGCGACAGCCCAGGCGCGTTAAAGCTGCCATCCGCCGCATTGTTGATGCGGGCAGCGGTGACGGACAGCGTCTGGCCGGCACCCATCCAGCCACCGTCATTGTCGAGCTGGCCGCCCACCTGCAGGCGGGCGCTGCCTTTGGCGTGCAGCGCGCCATGATGCTCAAGCCCGGCGGCCGTATTGATTTCCAGCCGGCCCTCACTGGCGATGGTTCCGCGCACCTCCAGCCTGCCCGCGCTGCTGAGATGCAGCTCCTCGGCACTGCCCAGATAGCCCGAGTGCCGGACCCCGACACCGGCCTCGGTCCCGACCAGCCAGATCTTGTTGGCGTACATGCCGCCGAGCTGGCTGACATCGATGGCGAAGTCTGGTTTGTCGATACCATCGCCGGCCCTGACCGGCGTTGCCTTGAGGCTTGCTGCGTCCACGTCATTGCTGCCCGTGACCACGGACAGGTATTTGCCCCACAACGCGCCATTGATCTTTACGGCGCGCGCGATCAGCTCAACATAGCCGGTGCCGTTTGCATTGAGGCCGGCGCCCCGGACGGTGATCGTGCCTTGCCGCACCTCGTAGCCGGCGAGCTGGCCGTCGGCATAGCGTGGCTTGCCGGTGGTGAGCGTGCTGCGATCGGCATTGATGAAGCCGCAGCCCTGGCAGCTGATGCCGGAGGGATTGGCGATGACGAGCTGGGCACGGCTGCCGGCGATTTCGACATGGCCATTCAGCAGGCTGGGGTGGTTGGAATTGACTTCGTTGACGATGACACGCGCGTTTTTGTCCAGCAGCGGATTGGCCAGGATCCAGCCGCCAAGTTCGGTGCGGGTGTCACGCGTGGCGTTATTTAGGATGGTGCCCGCGATTGGCACATCGAAGCGGGTGTAGACATTGTGCGAGACGCCGCCGGCTGTCGGATTACGGATATTTACCAGTGGCACGCCATTCGGTGCGGCGAGCACGATGGCTTGCTGGTTGGCCGTTACGCTACGGTCGGGGATGACTTGGGCATGCGTCGTCAGCGGCAGCAGGATGCTCGACGCCAGCAGTAGCGGCAAGCCGATACCAACATCGACACGGAGACTTGCACCAGCATCGGCACGGAGACCTGCACCAGCATCGGCACCAGCACCAGCACGGGTCCTGACCCGGCGTCGCCCGCCGGGCGTTGCGTGACTGCGCGCGATCTCGGCCACCGCCATCAGCTGGCCGCGCACGCGATTGAATACCAGGCGATAGCAGAGTCGGTTCATGTCGCTGTTTCCGTGGACGAGGGAGGGGGCGGTGTCGGGCCGGCGCTCGGGTGGGGTGGCTGGCCGACCGGGTTTGCTGCGAACCAGGCGCGCGCTTCGCGCGGATCGATGGCGCGACCGTGAAAAGACCGGACCTTCAGGCCACGCTCATTGCCGCGATGGTCAAGCGCTCGCCAGCAGCGATGCGCGAAGCATTGCCGTGTTAGCGCGGACGCAATCGTGAATCGCATAGTGCTGCGATTCTTTGGCGTTTAGCCGACGCGCTGTGGATTTTGGCGGATAGGCGCGGCGAGTGATGGCGAGGTCAGCGCCTCGCCGTTGAAAGTGTTGCTAACCAGTTTGGTCGAGCATGATTGACCAGGATCGATGCTGATCGCCTGCGACCGGTTTGAAACGACTGATCGGCTTTCGAACTAACGAATCACTTGTTCATGGAGTTCGGCGAGCCCGCCCTGTTGAATGCGGACCAGCGTGGATGCTCGTGTCCCATAGTCGTCGGATTCGATGCAGATCGGTGACAGCAGTCGTTCCCATTCAAGGCTGACGCCGGTCTTGGGCAGGCGGCAATCGGAGGCCCGGGTGGTATCGGTCAGCATCTCGAAATATGCGCCATCGGGTGCGCCCTGGCACAGCAGGCTGGCAAATTGCGCTTTCGCGCGCACGACCTTGGGCCAGGGGGTGTCGAGCGAGCCATTGGAGAGGCCATAGATGCCGGGCTCGAGGCTCTTGAACTCGACCCCGTTGCCATTCGATATCCAGTGCAGACCATGTTCGTCCCCGAACAGCAGGTTGAAGCCGAGGTAATCGTTGGCGTTGTCGCGGACGCGGGTCAGGTAATCGAGCGGATCGACCTGTCCGCCCAGGAAATTGGCCACCAGTTCACCGCGCGAGCGTTTGTCTGCCGGCTTGGCCTGTCCGTCACGGATATTGGTCAGCGCAGCGAAGCGGCCAGTGCGATCGATGCCCAGCCAGGTGCCGCCGGCCTGCAAATCGCGGCCTGCATAGACATCGGGGTGGTCGTCCCACCAGCCGGCCGGCTGGGTCGGCCGGTCGAAAAATTCATCGCGATTGGCGACCAGCACCAGCGGGCTATGCGGAATGACCTTCCAGGCGAAGACAATCAGGCACATGCAGGAAGATCCACGAAAGTTTCGACATGCCGTTCACCCTCGATCAGCGACAGGGCGGCGGCGGCGGTGGCCAGTGCGTGCTCGAAGCCTTCCGGCACGCTGATGTAGGTTTCCATCCAGGTCTGGCAGCCCTCGGTCTCCTGAGGGCGGCGCTTCAATTCGCAGCGCACGCCGTAAGCGTGCGCCAGTGTACGCTGCATCGCCGCGACTTGCGGCTGCAGGCCCTCGGCATGGGCCGAGCGGACGCGATAGTAGACGTAAAGGTCCATCAGCGCTGCACGTTCATGGGCGAGACCCTGCCATCAGGCGCCATCGGCCATATCGGCCAATGCGTAGGGCAGGGGAGCAAAGGTCAGGGCTGCGCCAGTGGCCGAACCCAGCCGCACCACCGATGCGGCCGCGTCCATCTTCAGCTCGACCAGACAGGCGATGCGGCCGTCCGGGCCGCGCTCGGCATTGGCCACCATGCCGCAGGGCTGGCCGGGGTCGGCCTCGGAAAACACGTCCATGCCGGCGGCTGCGGCGGCATCGTCGGTGTAGGCAAGCAGCGCACGGCGCTTGAGCTTGCCGAGATACTGGCTGCGGGCGACGATCTCCTGTCCCGGGTAGCAGCCTTTGCGGAAGTTGACGCCACCGACCAGTTCGAAATTGATCATCTGCGGCACGAACTGCTCGCGGGTCGCTGTCACCACTTGCGCCAGGCCGGCCACGATCTCGCTCCAGCGCCACCAGGCGGCAGGGGCCGCGGGCAGGGTCGCGTTTTGCTGCTGCCAACAGGCCATCGCCGGTGCGACCGGGCCGGCCCATAGCCAGCGCCTGAGATTGCCGGCGTCCGGCACGCGCAACCAGGCGCCACCGTCCCGGTCGGCACGCTGCCAGGGGGCCGTTGGCATCGCGGCAGGCGTGGCGCCCCCGATCAGCACCAGCTCATCACTGGCATCGACCAGCTTCACCTTCGAGCGCAGCACGAACATTTGCAGACGCTTCATGGTGGCGGCCAGCAGCTCGCGCGGCAGGGCCATCAGGATGCGGTCGCCGGAGCGCCAGACCAGCATCGTTGCCAGCAGCCGGCCCTTGGGCGAGCAATAGCCGGCCAGCCGGGCGTCGGCCTCGGCCAGATGCTCGACGTCGTTGCTGAGCTGGTTGTGCAGGAAATGGACGGCATCCTCGCCGCTGGCGGCGATGACACCCAGATGGGTGAGCGCGCACAGGAAGCCCGTGCCGGCATCGGCTGGCTCGGCGAAGCTCACGCCTTCGGACGCGGCCCGGGATGGCGTTCCGCCCCGGGAGAGCAGAAATTCAGGCCATGAAACGGCTGCGTCAGACATGAAATCGGGGAAAATACGGGTTGGCGTCTATCATTACGTCGGAATTATAGAGGCGCGCAGGATTTGGTGCCGGCCGCCGCCTGGCTGCGTGCGGCAAGACGTGCGGCAAGACGCGTGCTGAGACAACAGGGTCAGGCCGCCTGCCCATGGCAGGCAGGCGGGATCCGCCCGGGGGATACAGGATGGGGTTTATCAAAAAAGCGCTGGCGCTGGGTATCTTGCTGGCCGTAGCCGTGGTGGCCAGTATTGTTTACTGGTCGCGTGAGCCGCTGATCGTCGGTGGCGCACCTGCGGTCGAGTTCAACATCACGCCCGGCAGCAGCATGCGCAGCGCGATGCGCCAGGTGCATGACGCCGGGGTCCCGGCCTCGCCCTGGCTGCTCGAGATCCTCGCCCGCGGCCTCGGCAGCCCGCCGATCCGCGCCGGCAGCTACCGGATCGAGCCGGGCATGACGCCGCTGAAGCTGGTCGACAAGCTCTCGCGCGGCGACACCATCAAGGAAACCCTGACCATTGTCGAAGGCTGGACCTTTGCCCAGATGCGCGCCGAAATGGCGCGCAACGCCCACTTGCGGCCGGTCAGCATGAACCTCTCCGACCAGGAGCTGATGCAGAAAGTCGCGCCCGGCTACCAGCACCCGGAAGGCCTGTTCTATCCGGACACCTACCTGTATGACCGCGGGGCCAGCGACCTGCTGGTGCTGCAGCAAGCCCACCAGCGCATGCTCAAGATGCTGGAGCAGAGCTGGAGCAAGCGCCGCACCGACCTGCCGTACAGCACGCCCTATGAAGCCCTGGTGATGGCCTCGATCGTCGAGAAAGAGACCGGGCGCGAAGCCGACCGCACCCGGGTGGCTGCGGTGTTCGTGAACCGGCTCAGGCGCGGCATGCTGCTGCAGACCGACCCGACCGTGATCTATGGCATCGGCCCTGCGTTCGACGGCAACCTGCGCAAGGTGGACTTGCAGACCGATACCCCGTACAACACCTACCTGCGCAGCGGCCTGCCGCCGACGCCGATCTCGCTGCCGGGCAAGGCCTCGCTGGATGCGGCGCTGAACCCGGCGCCGGGCGATGACTTGTTCTTCGTTGCCCGCGGCGATGGCAGCAGCGAATTCTCCAGCAACCTCGATGACCATAATCGGGCAGTCAACAAATACCAGCGACGCTGAACGTCGCGACATTCCATGAACCGAGGAAAATTCATCAGTTTCGAAGGCGTCGACGGCGCTGGCAAATCGACCCACATCGACAGCGCCTGCGACTGGCTGCGCGCGCAGGGCCACACCGTGCTCAGCACGCGCGAGCCGGGCGGCACGCCGCTGGGCGAAAAGCTGCGCGAATTGCTGCTGCACGAGGCCATGCATCTGGAGACCGAGTCCTTGCTGATGTTTGCCGCCCGTCGCGAACACATTGCGCAAGTGATTGCGCCGGCACTGGCGCGCGGCGACTGGGTGGTGTCGGACCGCTTCACCGATGCCAGCTTTGCCTATCAGGGCGGCGGCCGGGGCCTGCCGCTGGCCAAGCTGGAAGCGCTCGAGCAATGGGTGCATGCGCAGCTGCAGCCCGACCTGACGCTGCTGTTCGATGTGCCGCTGGCGGTGGCGCGCGAGCGCCTCAATCGCAGCCGCACTCTCGACAAATTCGAGCAGGAAAAAGATGATTTCTTCACCGGCGTGCGCGAGGTTTACCTGCAGCGCGCCGCCCAATTCCCGGCCCGCATCAAGGTGATCGATGCGACCCGGTCGGTGGCCCAGGTCTGGCAACAGGTCGAAGGCCTGCTGGCGTCGCTATGAGCGAAGCGCTGATGCAGGAGCGCCAGCTCTATCCGTGGCAGCGACAGGACTGGGCTCAGTTGCAGCAGCTGCGCGAGCGGCTGCCGCATGCCATCCTGCTGCACGGCCCCGAGGGCATCGGCAAGGTCGCCTTCGCCCAGGCGTTCGCGGCCGCGCTGCTGTGCGAAACCCCCGACAGCGGCGGGCAGGCCTGCGGCAGTTGCGCTTCCTGCGGCTGGTTGGCCCAGTACAGCCATCCGGACTTCCGGCGCCTGCGCCCGGAGGTGCTGGAATCCGACGAATCGTCCGATGCGCCCGACACCGAGGCCGAGAGCGACGGCGGCAGCGGCAGCAAGAAGGCCGCCGGCAAGGCCGCATCGAAAGACATACGCATCGAGCAGGTGCGGGCCTTGGCGAGCTTCATGAACGTCTCGACCCACCGCTCGGGCCTGCGCGTGGTGCTGCTGTACCCGGCCGAGGCATTGAATTCGGCCTCGGCCAATGCGCTGCTCAAGACGCTGGAAGAGCCGCCGCCAGATACGGTATTCCTGCTGGTCACCCATCGGATCGATCGCCTGCTGCCCACCATCCTGTCGCGTTGCCGCAAGTTTGCAATGGCCACGCCGGATCGCGCGGCCGCCACTGCCTGGCTACTGGCCGAGGGCGTCAAGGATGCCGAGCGCTGGCTGGCCGAGCAGGGCGGGGCGCCGCTGGCGGCGCTGGCGGCATCCCAGGGCGAGACCGGCGCCGAACGCGATGAATTGCTGAACCTGCTGGCCAAGCCCGACCGTGCGATGGCGCTGGTCGTCGCGGATCGGCTACAAAAAGCGCCGCTGGCACTGCTCGTCGCCTGGATGCAGCGATGGCTGTATGACCTGGCCTCTTTGCAGCTCAGCGGGCGTGTACGCTACTTCCCGCATCACCAGAAGAGCCTGGCAGCCCTGGCTTCGCGCGTCAGCGCAGAGCAGTTGCAGCAAGCCTTGCGGGATGCCGGCGCCCGGCGCGCCGTGGCGGACCATCCGCTGTCAGCGCGCCTGTTCATCGAGGACATGCTGCTGGCCTATGCCAGCCTGTTCCGCTGAAGTTTTTCATCCACCAGCCTTGCGACGCGCGCCAGCGCCGGGCCTTTGCGAGGCCCGACTTTGCCGCACCAATTGCCGAACCCGTCGCCGCATCCATCGCTGCCTTCATTGCCGGCCGAGGTCTCTGGCCGGGAGTCCGCCCGTCATGCACCCCCGGCGCTCCCGGTGCCCCCCAGACCTTCCGTCATCTCGCAAACGATCCACGACCGCGAGGCGCTGTACCTCGCCTACATGCCTTTCCTGCGCAATGGCGGGCTGTTCGTCCCTTGCCATCGCGACAGCGAGCTCGGCGATGAAGTCTTTTTGCTGCTGAGCCTGCCGGATGACGAACAGCGCTATCCGCTGGCCGGCACGATCGCGTGGATCACGCCCCCGGGTTCGACCCGCATCGAAGGCATAGGCGTGCATTTCCCCGCTGATGAATCGGGCTTGCGCCTGCGGCGCCGGATTGAAGACATCCTGGGCACGCTGCTGGGGTCTGACCGGCCGACGCACACGCTCTAGCCGCGGCAGGGGCGTAAAATGGCGCCCATGATCCGCCAGCGCGGCAGCCGCGCCGGTCCGGCCCGCCTTTTCCTGCAGACTGACGCCATGTTCATCGACTCGCATTGCCATATCGACTTCCCGGAACTCGTCGCCCGCCTGCCCGAGATCCTCGCCAAAATGAAAGATAACGAGGTCTCGCATGCGCTGTGCGTGTCGGTGACTATGCCCGAATTTCCGCACGTGCTGGCACTGGCCGAAGCCCATCCCAACCTCTTTGCGTCGGTCGGCGTGCATCCGGATTACGAAGACACGGTCGAGCCAAGCGTCGAGGAGCTGGTCGCACTGGCGCGCCATCCGCGCATCGTCGCCATCGGCGAGACCGGGCTCGACTACTATCGGCTCAGCGGCGACCTCGAGTGGCAGCGCAATCGCTTCCGCACCCACATCCGCGCCTCGCGCGAGAGCCGCAAGCCGCTGATCATCCACACCCGCAATGCGTCCGAGGACACGCTGCGCATCATGCAAGAAGAGAAAGCCGGCACCGGTGACGGCGGCGTGGCCGGCGTCATGCACTGCTTCACGGAATCGCTGGCGGTGGCCGAAGCGGCGATGGCGATGGGCTTCTATATTTCCTTTTCCGGCATCGTGACCTTCAAGAGCGCCAAGGAGCTGCAGGCCGTCGCGCGTGCGGTGCCGCTGGAGCGCATGCTGATCGAAACCGATTCCCCTTACCTGGCGCCGGTGCCGATGCGCGGCAAGACCAACGAGCCCGGCTTCGTGCGCCATGTGGCCGAGTATCTGGCCGACCTGAAGGGCGTGCCGCTGGCCACGCTGGCGGATGCGACCTCGCGCAATTTCCGCACCCTGTTCGGCGTGCCTGACCTGGCCGCTGCCGCCTGATGAACGACCCGCAGGGACCGCAAGACCGCGGCCGGCGCGCGCTGTTTGCGGCCGGCCTGCTGCCCGGGCTGGAGCGTTTCCTCGAGCCGCTGGCGGCACGCGGCAGTTCCTGGGATGACTGGTTCCGCGCCATCCGCAACGATGACGTCAACCGTTGTCGGGCGCTGCTGGACCGCGGCTTCGACGTCAATACCGTCGATGCACAGCACTTCGATACCGGGCTCATCATCGCCGTGCGCGAGCGCTCGGCGCGGGTCTTGCGGCTGCTGCTGGCGGTGCCGGGCCTGAACATCGATGCGCGCTCGCGCAATGGCGATACGGCGCTGATGATCGCTGCCTTCCTGCCCGATGCGGTCGCGGTGCAGGCGCTGGTGGAGCGCGGCGCCGAAGTCAACCGGCCCGGCTGGAGCCCGCTGCATTATGCGGCGGCATCGGGCAGCATCCTGGTGATCCGCGTGCTGCTCGATCAACATGCCTACATCGATGCCGAGTCGCCCAACAAGACCACCCCGCTGATGATGGCCGCCCGCGCCGGCCGTCGCGATGCGGTGCAATACCTGCTCGATGAAGGCGCCGACTTGTCGCTGAAGAACGAGCAGGGGCTGGGCGCAGTGGAATTTGCGCGCGCTCAAGGCCATGCTGATCTCGCCGCTGCGCTCGAGGCCCGGCTGCTGCAGGCCTTGCGGCCTTGATGAAACTACAAGCGTTGTCCCCAGTCTGACTCGCATCCTGTTCGCACCCTCGGTGGTGAGGAACAGATATTTTGCGCGGAAGGCTGGGCGGGCCTTCCACTGTCATGTTCATGACCTGGAGGCTCACATGAATCAATTCATCTCACCTTTCGTGTTGTCATTGCTGCTGGCGGGCGGCTGGGCGCAGGCCCAGACCTCGGCCGAGGGCGGTGTGCGCGAAAGCACGGACCCGGCGCGCGCCGCCGAAGTCGAGAAAAAAGCCAGGGCACTGTCGGGCCGAAGCGACGAGCAACCCACCTCCTCAGGCACTTCGACCGGCGGCACGCAGGGCGGCGGTGCCACCACCACGCCCACCACCCCCGATACGGCGCCACAGACCTCCGGCGGCATGGCAAGGCCACCGGCAGCGACCGGCGCTTCCGGTGCATCGGGCTCGCCTGAAACTTCAGGTGCCGCGGGTGCTTCGGGTGCCGCCGGAACCACCTCCCCGCAAGATCCGGCCGGCGGGATGATGCCGCCATCGGGCACGACCGAATCACCGACAACGCCGGCCGACGCCGGCGCAGCCGGTACATCGGGTGCCACCGGCACATCGGGCGCTACGGGCACGCCGGGCGCAACCGACCCGGCGGGCGCAACGGGTACGCAGGGCAGCTCGGGCACTCGCGACCCTGCCGGGCCGACCGGGCGTTCGAGCGACGAAGCCACCGGCACCTCGGGCGGTGGGTCCGGCATCCAGGGGCCGACTGGCACTGAAGCGGACAGCGGCACGCCGCGCTTCGAATCACCGTCGGGAGCTTCAGGAACGTCGGGAACGTCGGGAACGTCGGGAACGTCGGGGGCTTTCGGCACTTCCGGCCCCTCGGGTGGCGTCAGCAGCGGCGGTCTTGCGCCCGGCGAGATGTCGGATACGGAGCCGGCGAGACAGCCGGGCGACCAGCGGTTTCGCGGCGCCACGCAAGCGCGCTGACAATGGCCTGACGGCGATGGCGGCCTGCACCTCTGGTACAGTGCCGCCATGGCAAGACAGACACTCGACCGCATCCTGCAATCGCAGGGCATAGGCACGCGCAAATGGTGCCGTGAACTGATCGCCGATGGCGAGATACGCATACAAGGGCAGGTAGTCACCGACTACCGGGCCCTGTTCGACACCGACGGGCTGAGCTTCACCTTGTTCGATGAGGAGTGGGAATATCGTGAGCAGGTTTACCTCGCGATCAACAAGCCAACCGACATCGAATGCTCGCGCAAGCCCAGCCACCATCCTGGCGTCATGAGCTTGCTGCCGGAGGAATTCGGATGGCGCGATGTGCAGGCCATCGGCCGGCTCGACCATGACACCACTGGCCTGTTGCTGCTGACCGATGACGGTGCATTCAATCACTCGATGTCATCGCCGAAGCGGCACGTGCCCAAACTCTATCGGGCGACCACGGCCGAACCGGTGACGGCAGCGCTGGTCGAGTCGCTGCTGGCGGGTGTCCAGCTGCATGACGAGCCACAGCCGCTGAAGGCCTCGCTATGCCGGCAGGTCGGTGAGCATCAGCTCGAGATCGTCATCGAGCAGGGCAAATACCATCAGGTCAAGCGCATGCTGGCCGCGGCCGGCAATCATTGCGCTGCCCTGCAGCGCACGGCGATCGGCGGACTGAGCTTGGCGATGCTGGATTTGCAAGAAGGGGAGTGGTGCTACCTGACGGCGGACCAGCTATTGCTGCTGCAAGCGGCACCACAGGCGGCCTGAACCGCCCGGCGCGCATGCAGCGCAGCGGCCAGGCGGCCGAGATCAGACATCAGACAACTCAGCGGATCACGCGGTAGCAGGGCTCGTAATGGCTGCCGGGCAGCTTCATCCGGCCTTGATCGACGAAGGCCGACAACAGCCTGTCCATCTGCTCCATGATGGCGCGGTCGCCACGGATCTCGAACGGGCCATGGCGCTCGATCTCGGTAATGCCCTGCACCTTGACATTGCCCGCGACCACACCGGAGAAGGCGCGGCGCAGGTTGGCCGCCAGCTGGTGGGCCGGCTGCTGCTTGGACAGGTTCAGCTCGCGCATCGAGGCATGGGTGGGCACGAAGGGCTGCTGGAAGGCCGGATCGATTTTCAGGCGCCAGTTGAAGTAATACGCATCGCTGTGCGTCTTGCGGTAGGCGCGTACCGCCTCGGTGCCGCGCTTGGCGGCCTGCGCCACCCGCTCCGGATCATCGATGATGACTTCATACAGCGCCTGCGCGCTTTCGCCCAGGGTGGCGCCGATGAATTCGTCGATCTGCGAGAAATAGGCTTCGGCTTCGACCGGGCCGGTGAAGATCAGCGGGAAGGGCAGCTCGCGGTTCTCCGGGTGCAGCAAGATGCCGAGCAAGTACAGAATCTCTTCGGCCGTGCCCGCGCCGCCCGGGAACACCGTGATCACATGGCCTGCGCGCACGAAGCCTTCGAGGCGCTTTTCGATGTCCGGCAGGATCACCAGGTTGTTGACGATGGCGTTCGGCGACTCGGCCGCGATGATGCCGGGCTCGGTAAAGCCGAGGTAGCGGCCGCCGCCCATGCGCTGCTTCGCATGGCCGATCGCTGCGCCTTTCATCGGCCCCTTCATGGCGCCCGGGCCGCAGCCGGTGCAGATATCCATCCCGCGCAGGCCGAACTGGTAGCCGACCCGCTTCGTGTAATCGTATTCGACGCGCGAGATCGAATGGCCGCCCCAGCAGACCACGAGGTTGGGCGTGGTGGTGCGCTGCATGACTTCGGCATTGCGCAGGATATGGAATACGAGGTCAGTGACGGCCACGGTGTCGGACACCTTGCCATCGACGTGCTGTTCCAGCTCGCTGCTGGTGAACAGGATGTCGCGCAACACCGAGAACAGGTGCTCGCGTATGCCCTGGATCATCACGCCATCGACGAAGGCACTGGCCGGCGCGTTCTTGAGCTCGAGCTTGATGCCCCGCTCGCGATGCAGGATCTGGATATCAAAATCGGGATAGGTGTCGAGCAGCTTCTTGCCATTGTCCAGATGGTCGCCCGAGCTCAGCACAGCCAGCGCACAACTACGGAAGACCTGGTGCAGGCCGGTATGGCTGGTGTCGAGCAGTTTTGCAATCTCCAGCCGGGACAGGACTTCAAGCTTGCCTTCCGGGCCGACCAGGCTGTCAGTGACAGAAAAATCCATGTACGGTGTTTTCGATTAACGGTAGTACACGCATATTACCCCGCGCGGCGGCGACAGCAAATTTCCCACTAGAATTTTTTCATGGCTGTTTCCGAAAATCACGAAGCGACTTGAGCTTTGTCAACGGGTGCTGACGATAAAACGCTCGCCCAACGAACGGGAAGCGAATACGATCGAAGCGCGCTCCATTCGGAGTCCAGCTCAACTCAACCAGCAGGGATGCCAATTGAGGTTCACGATGACGGGTGACGGCGCCGCCGATGAATCCGACGGCGCGCCCTTTGCTGCGACCAGTTCGGAGGAATTCGAACGGATCGCAGCCACCAGCCCTGACATCATCTTCATTTACGACTGCCACACCGATCGCCTCAGCTATTGCAACGATCGCGTGACGGAGGTCCTGGGCTGGCCGGTCGCCTCGTTTCTGGCCCCCCAGGTGCGACAGGAAAGGCATTTTGTCCATCCCGATGACCATGCCGCCTTTGCCGAGTGGCTGGGCAATGCGATGGGCGCGCATGGCGACGAAGTCTTTGAAAATGAACACCGTATCTTGCATGCCAACGGAGGCTGGCGCTGGCTGCGGGTGAGGGTGGCGCCGTTCCAGCGCGAGGGGCGCGAGTTGCGGCGGCTGATCGGTACCGCCACCGACATTACGGCCCAGGTAATGATGCAAGAGGCGCTCAGGCGCCAGACCAGCATCCTCGAGCTGATCCTCAACAGCATGCACGAGGGGGTGATCGTCTGCGATGAAAATGGCCAGCTGTTGCTGGTCAACCAGTCGGCCGAGACCATGCTCAAACTGGGCGAGCCACTGACCAGCCTGTCGCAGGTGAAAGCGGCGCACACACATGAGCAGAGCGTGCAGGCCGGGCTGCGCGTCTGGCATCAGCATCCGCTGGCGCGCGCGCTCAAGGGCGAAACCGTGAGCGACTATGAATTGTCGCTGTACGACCGCCGGCGCGGCCTGTCGGTCACGCTCAGCCATGCCTCCGCCCCGCTGAAAGATTCGACTGGCCATATCGTCGGTGCGGTCGATGTCTTTCGTGACGTCACCGACAGCCACCGCGCGCGACAGGACTTGCAGCGGGCCGAAGAACATTTCCGGCTGCTGGTCGAGGGAACGACTGACTACGCGATCTTCATGCTCGACGTTGACGGGCTGGTCGTCAGCTGGAACCCGGGTGCGGAGCGCATCCTCGGCTACCGCAAGGAAGAAATCCTGGGCAAGGATTTTTCCAGCTTTTTCACCAGCGAGGACCAGCTGCGCAACGAGCCCATGCGCAAGCTGAAACAGGCCGTCGCCGAGGGGCGGTCTGAGGAAGACAGCTGGCGCGTGCGCAAGGATGGCCAGCGTTTCTGGTGCACCGGCGTGATCGGCGCGCTGCATGACATGGATGGCAAGGTGAAGGGCTTTGTCGAGATCATGCGCGACAACACCGAGCGCCGGATCGCGGAACAGAATGTCTTTTTCCTCGCCAATCACGACCCGCTGACGGGCCTCGCCAATCGCGCCCGCTTCCTCGAACGGCTGCATGAGGCCCTGCTCAATGCCGATCGCGACAACACCCATTGCGCGCTGCTGTTGCTGGACCTCGATCGCTTCAAGGGGATCAATGACAGCCTCGGCCATCACGCCGGCGACCGGCTGCTCAAGGAGGTGGCAACCCGCCTGATCGATTGTGTCAGGGAGACCGACACCGTCGCGCGTTTGGGCGGGGATGAGTTTGTCGTCATCCTGACCCGGCTGAAGTCGCTGCCGGCGGCCGAGTTAATTGCCGAGAACATCATCCGCGAGCTGGGCAAGCCCTATGACATTGAAGGCCATACCGTCAACAGTGGCGCCAGCGTTGGCATTGCGATGTATCCGGAGGATGGCGGCGAGGCCGGCGATCTGTTGCAAAAGGCCGACCTGGCCATGTACCGCGCCAAATCGAATGGCCGCAATCGCTACCGTGTCTTCTCGCCCGGCATGCTGACCGAGGTCCAGCTGCGCCAGCAACAGGAAGAGGCCCTGCGCAGCTCGCTGGAGAACGGCGATTTCGAGCTCGCCTACCAGCCGCAGATCGAATTGCATACGCTGGAGGTGGTGGGGGTCGAGGCCTTGTTGCGTTGCTGCCACCCGGTGCTGCAGCTGATGCCTACCCGCAAAGTGATCGCAATGGCTGAAGAGACCGGCCTGATCTTCGAGCTCGGCGAATGGGTAATGCGCACGGCGCTGGCGCAACTGGCCACCTGGCGCATGGCCGGCTTGCCCGATTTCCGGATGGCGATCAATGTCGCCCCGGTACAGCTGATGGCGTCCGGCTTCACCGACATGCTGGCCGCCTTGTTCCTCCAGCACGGGCTCTCGCCCAAGAAGGTCGAGATCGAGATCACCGAGGGCGCCATGGTGATGGCGCGCGAGCGCGACAGCGACGTGATGGACAAGCTCAAGGCCATGGGCGTGTCGATCAGTGTCGATGATTTCGGGACCGGCATATCGACGCTCTCTTACCTGAAAGATTTTCCGGTCGACTTGCTCAAGCTCGATCCCAGCCTCGTGCGCAACCTGCCGCGCGACCACGAAGACCGCGCCATCGTATCGGCCATCATCAAACTGGCGCGTGATCTGCAGATCAAGGTCATTGCCGAAGGCGTCGAAACTTTTGATCAGCTGAACTACCTGCGCACGACGCCCTGCCACTTCGTGCAGGGCTTCTTGTTCAGCGAGCCGGTGCGTCCCGACAAATTTGAACAGCTGCTGCTCAACCGCGGCCGTCAGGGACAGATCTTCCACTGAGTGACCGCGTCCAACGCGGTGTGAATCACGATCCTCTGCTCCAGCCCGGCCGCAATTGCTGGCGTGTTGCCCATGCCGACCGTTTCTCCTTGCTGGTCGATGCGGCGGCATGCTTCGCGGCCATGCGGGCCGCAATGAGCGCGGCGCAACACAGCATCCACATCCTTTCCTGGGACATCGACAGCCGCGTGCGACTGGTGCCGGAGGGCGCCAATGACGGCTGGCCCGAGCCGCTCGGGGAATTCCTGCATGCGCTGGTGTCGGCGCGGCCGGGCCTGCAGGCCTGGTTGCTGAACTGGGATTTCACGATGCTGTATGCGATGGAACGCGAATGGCTGCCGGCCTACCGTTTGGGCTGGCGCACCCACCGGCGGCTGCATTTCCAGATGGATGGCAGGCACCCGATCGGCGCCGCCCATCACCAGAAAGTCATCGTGGTCGATGATGCATTGGCCTTCGTCGGCGGGCTGGACCTGACCGGGGCGCGCTGGGATACGCCCGAGCATCGCTGGCATGACGAGCGGCGGCGCGACGGCGATGGCAAGCCCTGCGAGCCCTTCCACGATGTGCAGGCCATGGTCGACGGCGAAGCGGCCGCCGTGCTGGGCCAGTTGTGCCGCGAACGCTGGCGCCGCGCGACCGGACAAGCCTTGCCGACCCCGGAGGCAGCGGCGAGGGCAGGGGCGGCGCAAACGGGCGGGGGCGGGGACGGGGACGGGGCAGAGGCAGCGCCGGTAGCAGCGCCGCCCCGGGCCGGCTGGCCGGCCGGCATTATCCCCGACCTGGTCGACCTGACGGTCGGCATTGCCCGCACCGAGCCTGCGTTTGACGGACTCCCGGCCATCCGCGAAATCGCCCAGTGGCATCTGGACGTGATCGCGCGCGCCAGGCACAGCCTGTTTTTCGAGAACCAGTATTTCACCTCGACCCTGGTCGGCGAGGCGCTGGCGCAGCGGCTGGCGGCGCCGCACGGCCCGCAGGTGCTGGTCGTCTCGCCGAAGAAGCAGCGTGGCTGGCTGGAAGAGGCGACCATGGGCGTGTTGCGCGCGCGCCTGCACCGGCGCCTGACGCTGGCCGATGGCCATGGCCGATACCGGCTGGTGTGCCCGGCCTTGCCCGATGACGGCCATGCCTGCCTGAATGTGCACAGCAAGCTTTGCATCGCCGACGATGAGGTGCTGACCGTGGGCTCGGCCAATTTGTCGAATCGTTCGATGGCCTGCGACACCGAATGCAACCTGTGCGTCGTCGCCGAGGGCAACCTGGCCCGGCGCCAACGGCTGCGCGCCGGCATCGCGCGCCTGCGCGCCCGTCTGCTGGCCGAGCACCTGGGCGTGACCACCGAGCGCGTGCTGGCGGCCATGCCGGCGTCGCTGTTTGCCGTCATCGATGGCCTGTCGCGGCCGCCGCGCTGGCTGATGCCTTTCGAGCCGCTGGCGCCGCCGGAGCTCGATGCCCTGATACCGCAGCAGGCGCCGTTCGATCCCGAGCGGCCGATGGCGCCCGAACAATTGCTGGCGCAGATGTTGCCGCGCGAAAGCCGCGAGCCCTTGCCGCGCCGCTTTGCCGGGCTGGTGCTGCTGGCCTTGCTGCTGTGCGCACTGGCGCTGGCCTGGCGTTTTACCGCGCTGCGCGATTTCCTGAACCTGCCGGCACTGGTGGCGCTGGCCACCGATTTGCGCTCGCTGCCGTTCACGCCGGTGCTGGTGGTGGCGGCCTACGTGGTGGCGGGCATCCTGATGGTGCCGCTGACCTTGCTGATCGCCGTTACCGGCATCGTCTGGGGCGCGATGCCGGGCGCGCTGTATGCGATGGGCGGCTCGCTGGCATCGGCCGCGTGCGGCTATGGCATCGGCGCTGCGCTGGGGCGCGACCTGATCCGCCGCCTGCTCGGCGCGCGCATGAACCGGCTCTCGCAACGGGTGGCCCGGCGCGGCATCCTGGCGGTGATCGTGGTCCGCAGCTTGCCGCTGGCGCCGTTCGGTGTCGTCAACCTGGTGTCGGGCGCCTCTCATATCAGCCTGCGCGATTACCTGGTGGGCACGACCATCGGCCTGCTGCCGGGCGTTTTGCTGACCACCACCTTTGCCCACCACCTGATGCTGGTCTTGCGCGAACCCAGCCATGATGCGCTCGGCGTCTTGCTGATCGTGGTGCTGCTGCTGGCAGGCATCGGCATCGCCATGCGCCGGCTGGTCAACCGCCGCACCGAGGAGCCATGAAGCGCTCGTTGAAGCCGGCGCAACCCTGGCCGGTCACGGTGGCCACCTGGAACATCCATGCGGCGGTCGGCATGGACGGCCATTTTTCACCGCAGCGGATCGCCGATGTCTTGCACGAGACCGGGGCCGACATCGTGGCGCTGCAGGAAGTGCCGCTGGGCGGCACGCACTGGCCCGATGTGCTGGCCCTGCTCAGCGCCCGGCTGGGCCGGGTCGGGGTGGCCGGGCCGACCTTCAGCGTCGGCGGGCGCCACTTCGGCAATGCGGTGCTGTCGCGCTTTCCGGTGCTGCGCACGCGCCGGATCGACATCTCTTTCGGTGCGCGCGAACCGCGCGGCGCCGTCGATGCCGACATCCATTGTCATGGCAGTCCCTTGCGCGTGGTCGCGACCCATCTGGGCCTGCGCGCGGCCGAGCGGCGCGCCCAGGTCGCGCGCCTGCTGCAGGCCTTTGACACGGCCGAGATGCCGGTGCTGCTGATGGGCGATGTCAATGAATGGTTCGTCTGGGGCAGCCCGCTGCGGGCGCTGGTGTCGCATTTTCAGCCGGTGCCGGCGCCGGCCACCTTTCCGGCCTGCCATCCGCTGCTGGCGCTGGATCGCATCTGGATACGGCCGAGGCACCGGCTGGTGCGGGTGAGGGTGCATGCGAGCGCGCTGGCGCGCGGCGCCTCCGACCACCTGCCTTTGCTGGCCCATATCGGCGCCTGAACACCGCCGGCGTGCATGGTAGGATCAAGGCCGGCATCAGTTGTCAGTGCTTTTCACGCCAACATCGCCAACATCATCACCATTGTCTCCATCGTCTTCATCGCGACCGCATCATGACCCACAGCGCACGCAAGCTTGCCCGCATCATTCCCGCCATGAACACTTCCGACGGCGCTGGTGTGCGCCTGCGGCGCAGCATCGGCAGCGGCGAGGGCACCCGCCTCGATCCTTTCCTGATGCTCGACGAATTTTCATCAATGAACCCGGGCGACTATATCGCCGGCTTCCCCTCGCACCCGCATCGCGGCTTCGAGACCGTCACCTACATCCTTGACGGCCACATGCGGCATGAAGACCATCTCGGCAACCAGGGCGACCTCAAGAGCGGCGGCGTGCAGTGGATGACGGCCGGGCGCGGCATCATCCATTCCGAAATGCCGCAGCAGCTCGAGGGCCGCATGCGCGGCTTCCAGCTCTGGATCAATCTGCCGGCCGCTGAAAAAATGAAGCCGGCCGGCTATCGCGACATCCTGCCGGACGAGATACCGGTCCATGCGCTGCCCGGCGGCGGCCAGGTAAAAGTGATCGCAGGCAGCTTGCAAAGCGACGGCGTCGTGCTGCAAGGCCCGATCGCGGGCCTGTCAACCGAGCCGCTCTATCTCGACGTGAGCCTGCCCGCCGGGGCATCGTTCACCCAGCAATTCACGCCCGGCCATCATGCGATGGCCTATCTGTTCGAAGGGCATTTGCGGCTGGCCGATGACGAACGCCTGCTCGCCACGCACAGTGCCGCCATCTTGTCCGACGGTGCACAGGCCAGCTTCATCGCCGGGCCGGAAGGGGCGCGTTTCCTGGTACTGGCTGGCAAGCCGATCAAGGAACCCATTGCGCAATATGGCCCTTTCGTGATGAACACGCCTGCCGAGATCGAACAGGCCATCATCGACTATCAGACCGGGCGCCTGACGGCCGCATAGGGCCGGCCAGCCCCGGGCCGCGGGTGGCCGCGGCCAGTTGGCAGGCATCGACAATGCCGGCGGCGGCGGCCTCGAAGCAATAGGGTTCAACCATCAGCAGCGAGCGTTCGCCAAAGCCGCGGCGGCGGCGCTCGTCAGTCAGCAGCGCGACCGCCACGCTGGCCCAGGCCTCGATCTCGAGCGGGCGCACAAAGCCATTCTGTCCATCGACGATCAGCTCGCCGGCCACGCCGGCATGCGGCGACACGATCACCGGCACGCCCGAGGCACAGGCCTCATTCGCAACCACACCCCAGGCATCGGCCGCGGTCGGGAACAGGAACAGCCTGGCCGACTGGTAGAGCGCGGGCAGTTCAGCCTGCTTTGCGAAGCCGTGAAAGCCGGTCTCGACTTCATGGGCCATCGCCGCCGCCTGCTGACGCAGCTGCGGTGCGAGGCTGCCGGAGCCGACCATCAGCAAGCGCACTTTCCGGCGCAGGCGGCGCGTCACCTGCAGGGCCAGTTCCAGCGCAAAGCCGGGATGTTTGGCCGGCTCCAGTCGGCCGCAAAACAGCAAGTCCCAGGGGCGCGCGGGGTCGCCCTCCGGCGGGCGAAAGCGCGCATTGTCGACGCACAGGCAAGACAGGAAACAGGCCGCGCGCGGCACGCCGTAGCTGCGATAGAGCGCGAGGCCGCCCTGGCTGGCCGCGATGGCGGCGCGCGCACGGCCATAGACCAGCCGTCGCAGGCGGCGGTGCAGCGTGCCCAGCCCCTGTTCCGATTGCAGGCTGCCATCCGTCATCGGCACATAGGGCCGGCGATGCAGCGCGCACCATGCCATCGCATACAAATGGGTGGGATTGAAGCCATTGCCGATCACGACATCCGGCTGCAAGCGCGACAGCGCCAGCAGCACATCGGGGTTGTTGTGGATATAGCGGCCATCGACGGTGGTGATGCGCGGGCGCAGGAACTGGTGCTCGAAGCGTATCGGCGGCAGGTCCCATTCGCGGTTCGGCTCGCGCCGGCAGCAGAAGATCACGTGCAGCCGTATCGCCGGACAGGCAGCGACCCGGTTGAAGACCGGTATCCGGTAGGGCGGGGGCTCGTTGACGACCAGCGCGACGGTGTTCATGGGCGAGGGTAGCCGTAGGCCAGCGTGGGCGGGCCGGGCAGGGGAGTGGCGGCCAGCGCCTGCTGGTAAATGCGCAGCAGCTGCTCGTAATTGCGTTCGGGCGTGTAGTGCTCGAGGTAAGTTCGCCAGGCCGCGCGGCCCATCGCGCGCATGCGCTCCGGGTTGGCCTCGGCGTAGCGAATGGCCGCGGCCAGTTCGCTCGCGTTGCCGGGCTCGACCAGCAAGCCGGTCTTGCCATGGACAATGAGCTCCAGCAGCCCGCCCTGGCGGCTGGCGATCACGGGCGTGCCGCAGGCAAAGGCTTCGACCGCCACCAGCCCGAAGCTTTCGACGCCCGTGCTGGGCATGACCAGATAGGCGGCCGCCCGCAGGTGTGCCGACAGCACCTCGGGCGGCTGGAAGCCGCCATAGGCCAGGCCCGGCGCTTGCATGACCATGGCCTGCAAGGGCCCTTTGCCATACACGGCAATGCGCTTGCCGGGCAGCTGGCGCAGCGCATCGACCAAGACCTGCAGCCCTTTCTCTTCCGACAGCCGGCCGCTGAACATGCCGCCCTGGCGGCGCTGCCATTGCGGGGCGCCGCTGGCGACGACGAAATTGGGCTTGATCACCATTTTTTCGGCCGGCAATCCGCCCTCGATGAACAGGTCGCGGCACATCTGGTTGAGCACAATGTAGCGCGTGACGTCGCGCTGCCAGGTCTGGCGCAGCCGGTGCATGACCAGCATCGCCGCCACCGCCGAGGTCTGGATGAAGGAGCGGCGGTAGCAGCGCCGCACAATGCCGCGCCAGGGCAGCTTGCCGATGCAATCGGTGCAGCTGTGGCCGTGCCGCACCAGCATCGCCTGCGGACAGACCAGCCGGAAATTGTGCAGCGTCTGCACCACCGGCAGCTGGTGCCGGCCTGCTCCCGCGTACAGCGACGGCGAGATCAGCGGGAAAAGGTTGTGCGCATGGATCAGGTCGGGTGCGAAGCGCTCGACCAGAGCGTCGAGCTCACGCAGTGTGCGGCGCGACCACAGCGTCGACAGCGCGATGTCATGCGCGCGCATGCGCGCCAGCTCGGCATTGTCGCGCCGGTAGAGCTCGACTTGGTGGCCACGCCGGCGCAGCAGCGCGACTTCGGCATCGACTACCGTGTCTTCGCCGCCGCGGTAGTGATACTGATTGTGGGCCACGAGGATGCGCATGGTCGACCATGCTAGCGATCCGGGCCGGCAAGGGGGGTGAGGGCGCTCAAGCGCATCGGCTATGATCTGCCGATCGCGGCAATAAAGACAATCGATCTGGCAAAGGAGACGAAGGATGGCTGCTCTTGATCTGACCGGCAAGCGCGTGCTGCTGACACAGGCCTCGGATTTCATGGGCCCGGTGCTGACGGAAGTATTTACTGAACTGGGCGCCGAGGTGATCGGTGACGATGGTCCGCTGGACGACCCCGGCCGGCCGGCGCAGCTGGTGGCAGCCAGTGGCACGGTCGATATCCTGCTGGCGCACCTCGGGGTGCCGGCTGCGCGCAGCGCCGCAATCGATGCCAGCGATGACGAATGGGCCCATGCCTTTGCCCATATGGTCGATCCCTTGCCACGGCTGGTGCGCGCGGTCTTGCCGCAGATGGTGGCGCGCGGCGCCGGCAAGGTCTTGCTGATCGGCAGTGCATCGGCCTTGCGCGGGATGAAGCGTGCCTCGACCTATAGCGCGGCGCGTGGCGCGCAGCTGGCCTACATCCAGGCGGTCGGTGTCGAGCTGGCGGCCAGCAAGGTGCAGGTGAATGCGATCGCGCAGAATTTTGTCGAGAACCCGACCTACTTCCCGCCTGAGGTGCAGGCCAATCCGGCCTTCCAGGAAAGGCTGGCGCGCGAGGTGCCGCTGGGCCGGCTGGTGGGCGCGCGTGAAGATGCGATGTTCGCTGCCTATCTGTGCAGCACCCATGCGGATTGCTTTGTCGGCCAGGTATTCCCGGTCTGCGGCGGCTGGGTGCCGCGCTGAACCAAAGCGTGAAGCATCAAGCTGAGGCGGAAAGCTGAGGAGGGTTGAGGCGGAAAGCTGAGGCGCCGGGCAGCCATGCCTGACTTCGGCGCCGGGCGGGCGGCCTCATTCCCGTCGGCGCTGCATCGCTTGCCGGATACCGTTGCGCGTGGCCATCGCCTGAGCCTGCCACTGGCCGCCCTGGGAAACCGCCTGGTCGGCGACGTGCAGTGCCTCGTCCAGGCGCCCCAACTCTTGCAGCACCGTCGCCAGGTTGTTCAGCGCGGCCGCATTGTCGGGCATGCGTTGCACCACGTTCCGAAAAGCGTTTTCTGCGACATCGAGCTTGCCGGCGCTGTAGGCATTGATGCCCAGCCCCATCCGAAAGAGGAAGTTATCCGGCCAGCGGCGGCTGGCCGCTTCGTAGTAGCCCACCATTTGCGCAGGCTCCGCATATTTTTCCAGCGCCGCGAGCGATTTTTCGAGCTCGGCCGGCTCGGCTTGCAGCGGCATCTGGCCGGGCGGCAGGACCAGCATGGCCCAATTGCCCGAGCGCGCCCAGGTATGGCCAAAGGTCGACAGGCTGAGGATTTCGCGTTCGACCCGACCCGAGCGCAGGATCACTTGCTGTGCCGCTCGGTCATAGCCGATCACGACCGCGTAGTGCCAGCGCGGCGCCCATGACAGGCCAAGATTTTGCAAGACCACCACCGGCCGCCCGACAGCCACTTCCATCAGCAAGGCGTTCAGCGTGGGCGGTATGACCGTGGCCAGCGCGCCGCGGCGCCGCGCAGCGGCCAGCATCTCGATCTGCAGCGAGCCTTCGCGCTCGGGCAGATAGAGCAGGTTCTGCAAGTCTCGCGGCTCGGCCGGAAAGCCGGCCGCCACCAGCGCCGTGGCCAGCGATGCGGGCCCGCACTGGTGCTGATCCTGAGGGAAAAACGGCGTGTCCTTGAGCTCAACCTGTGCCGGCAGGCCGGCATCGACCGTCGCGTCGGGCTTGGGGCCAAAGCTGGCGCAAGCGCTCAGCAGCAGGCAGGCGGCAAGCCAGCAGCCTGACTGCAGAAGCGCTTTGATTGCCGGTGCGCCGGGACCGTTCTGCGCTGGCGCCGGCAAGCGGCGCCAGCTTGCTGTCAGCCAGGTCAACGTTGCGGGCGGGTGAAGGAAAATACCTTGGTCAGGCCCAACAGATCGGTGACCAGCAGCAGCACGAAGATGAAGGCGACGGTGCCCAGGAAGTCACCACCGGCTGGCAGGCTGTCGAGGCGCTGGTCCAGCGAGGCCAGCTCGTCATCGGTCAATGCGGCAACCCGGTCACGGGCCTGGACCGGATCGACGCCCAGGTTTTCCATCTGGCGCGCCAGCGCCGGACGGCTGAGCGCCTCACGTACCTTGGTCTCGGTGGCCTTGCGCTGCGTTGCTTGCAGCAACGCGTCGGAGCCGATAATGGCGGCTTGCGCCGGGGTGGTGATGGCCATCCAGTTGAGTGAAAAAATCATCACATAAACAATGAATTGGCTCATTTTTCTGATCTGCGTTCTCATACATTTCCTCCAAGGGGTAAACCGTCTGTTGCGTGGACGCATGCACATCAGCTCACGCAGGCTTGTCTGTATCAGACAGCCGATGAACGGCAGTTTTTCAGCTTTGAGGGCATGGCCATTTGATCTTGGATAAATTTTCAATAAAACAACTGACTCCGTCAGCTTGCCTGCTCTATGTTTCGTATAATTTGTATTATGTAAAATACGATGTAGGGTTTGGAAGGTGTCAAGTTGGCAAGCGCCGTTGACCGGCAGTTCAAGCCCGAATCTCGGCACTACCGCTCCGACCTCGGCCGTCGATCTGTTCCGTCGGTCTGTTCCGTCGGTCTGTGCCGTCTGCCTGTCCCACCGTGCTTTCACTCCCGCCGGCACTAGCCTTACTTTCGGAGCCGACCCTCGGTAATCTGTTGTTCGACCACCAGGCCTGCCACCATCGATAGCTCGGACGCGATCAGATTCAAGACATCGTCCGCGGTCAGAATGCCGAACAGGCTGCCAGCCCGATTGACCACCGGCAGTCGCCGCACCCGTTTCCCGCGCATGATGGCCAGCGCCTCGTTGAAGCCAGCATCTTCCTGCACGGTGGTGACCGGTGCCGTCATCAGGTCCGAGGCGGTGAATAATTTGGCATCGATATCGAGCGCGATGGTTTCGACCAGGACGTCGCGGTCGGTCACGATCCCCAACGGGATACGCAGACCCTCCTGCTGGTTGTCCACCACGATCACGTCACCGACATGATGCTTGCGCATCAGCGCCGCCACCTCGGCGATCGGCGCGTCCGGCTCGCAGCAAATGACATTCATGTTGCAGTAGTCGCGAACCAGCATGGGATGCCTTTACCTGATTGACACGGCCTGTTGATTGGATGACCATCAATATGAACTTCACATCGATAGCAAACCGGGAGAGATAGATGTCCAAGGAATTCAGTCTGGAACGGATCGCCAAGCTGGTCTCTGATCTTGAGCAAGAGCTGGAGGCCGCCCCGGCCAGCTCGCCAAAGGTGGCGGCGCTGCGCGACGAGATTGCCGCGCTGAAGCAAACCCTGGCCAGCGCCGACCAGGCCCATGCCGAACTGGAAGGGCAGCTGCACGGCACCCGACGCCAGCTGGACAACCTGGTGGCCAGCGTCGAAGGCGAGGTCTTGCGTGACACCCCTTATCTGGCGGAGCTGGGCCGCATCCTCGGCCTCGTGTAAATCCAGCTGGCAGGGCGGCGATCGGGCCGCCCTCGCCCTTTGTCGCTCCGCCCTTCCCGATACTGCCCTTCCCGAAACCGCCCAGACCGAAACCGCCCAGCCATTGCCTGCCGTCTTTCTTCGTTGCCGCGGCAACTTTCGCCGCAGCCACCTGTCCTAAACGAGCTTCAAGCAATCCCCGCGTCAAGCCTGGCGCCGCCTCGCCGCAGGTCGCGGCCTCTAAAGACGTCCGTTCATGCCCAAGTTTTCCCTCAATTCGCTCGCTCACGCGCTGCGCAATGCACGCCTGCGCAATGCCTTGTTTTCCCTCTTGCTGCTGTCGGCCATCATCATCTCGATCGAAGGCGCGCCCAAGCTGCTGCAAAGCTCGCCGGTGGTCTACAGCCAGGATGTGTCGCTGATCACTGCCCTGCCCGCCCAGCGCAATCGCCTCGACTATTTGCTGATCGCGCAGCCCTCGTCGGAGTCGCCGCGCTACCTGATCAAGTTCAAGGACCAGGCCAAGATCCTGTCTGTCAAAGTCCCCAACAGCACCCATGTGAATCTCGAGCGCGAGGTCTTGCTCAAGAACGGAATGCCCTATGCGATCGCGCAGCCGGACTGGCTGGCAGCGAACCCCCAGGTCTTGCAGGACCAGGAGACCCAGGGCGGCATGCTGGCATCGGCCGGCAGCTTCCTGGGCCGCAATGCGATCGGCTTGCTGTTGCTGGTGCTGATGGTGTTCGCCTTGAAAAAGAGCGTGCCGGGGCTGGGCTCGTCGACCACCGTGATCAAGCCCGACAAGCTCAAAGGCAGCATGGCTGACCTGATCGGCATGGAAGACATCAAGCGCGAAGTGGCGCATCTCGAGTCCATGATCCGCAATCGCGAACTGTACAAATCGCACAATATCGACAAGCCATTCAATGTAATGCTGACCGGCCCGGCCGGTACCGGCAAGACCAAGCTGGCCGGTTACCTCGCCAAGGAGCTGGGCATACCGCTGATCCAGGCGTCCGGTTCAGGGCTGGAATCGGGCCTCGTCGGCGGAGGGTCGAAGACGTTGAATGCGATCTACAAGAAAGCCTGCGACCAGGGGCGCTGCCTGATCTTCCTCGATGAGGCGCAATCGCTGTTCATGCCGCGCGGGCGCGGCGAGCGCAAGTGGGATGACGACACCGCCAATACGCTGCTGGGCCTGCTGGATGGCATCAAGAGCGACGAAGGCCAGGGCGTGATCTGGATGGTGGCCTCCAATTTCGATGACGCCAACAGCGAGATGGACGAGGCGATGCTGCGTCGCTTTGCCGTGAAGATCAATTTCCGCCTGCCGAACAAGGCTGAGAGGCGCGAGCTGCTGCAGGTCTTCCTCAAGCGCAAGGACGAAAAGGTGGTGGCCTGGGACCGGCTGAACCTCGACTATGTGGCCGAGATCACGGCCAACCTCTCCCCTGCCCTGCTGGAGACCGTGGTCGACCGCGCCAGCATGATCGCGATCGAGGAAAACAGCGTGATCGATACCGAGCTGCTGTTCCGTGCCTTTGAGCGCAGCGCGATTGGCCTCACCGACCGCGCCGCCAGCGCAGAAAAAGATCGCCAGCGCGAGCGTGTGGCATTGCATGAGCTCGGGCATTTCTTCATGCAGGTGGATCCCTTGCTGAAACAGGGACTGCCGCTGGATGAGGTGAAGGCCTTGTCGCCGCTGCTCAAGATCAGCACCGAATCGGTGTCCAAGCTGGGCGCGCTCGGCTACGTGCTGTCGGCGACGCCAGATGCCGGGCTGCAGACGCTGGAAGATCTGGAGCAGGATGTGATGCAGCTATATGGCGGCGTCGCCGCCGAGGAATTGTTTTATGGCGCGCGCGGCATCTCGGTCGGCAGCCAGAACGATATCCAGAAGGCGACCGCGCGCCTGGACCTGATGGTGAACCAGCTATCGATGTATTCGCGTTCGAAGCTGGATTACCGTCAGTTCAAGCATGACGGCGCCCGCGAGGATGCGGTGCGCGAAGTCGAGCAGAAGGCCGACGAGCTGTACTCGCAGGCGCTGCAAACGGTCGCTGCCTATCGTCCGTGGATGACGCAACTGAAAGACACGCTGATGGAGCGCTACGTGCTGTCGAAAGACGAGGTCTTTGCGCTGATCGGCGAGTTGCAGGTCAAAGCTCCGATGTGGGGTCCGGGGCCGGTGCCGGTGCCGGCCGCCGCGCATCATCCTGGCCCGACGCTGGCTGCCTGATCAGCGTTCGACGGGCAGCGTTCGACGGGCAGCGTTCGACGGACAGCGTTCGACGGACAGCGTTCGATGCGCAACGGACTTTGTGCAGCAGACCATGCGCAGCGGCCCGCCCTCAAGCTCAGTTGATGAAGTGCGTGGGCTCAAGCACGTCGGGCATGCGTGCCGTACCGTGCATGAGCAGCTTCTCTACCGTCGCCTGCACCTTCAATTTCAGCTGCAGATAAGCGTCGATCTGGTTCAGGGAATTATCCTGGTCGCGGCACAACATGTAGAGCGCAGCGGCCGACACGGGGCAATGATAGATCCGGTCGTCGATGTTCAGCGTAAAGGTCGTATTGTCTCGGGTTCGAATTGCCGGTTCAGTCATGCTCTGCTTCCTCCATGGTTGATGCTTGTACGATGCCACGTAAGGCAATGATTCAGCGGCGGGCGTAGCTGCTGTCCCGCAGGTTCAGATCAATAGGGCAGCGGGCTCACTGTACGCCGGTGCCAGCCCGACATTCCTTGAGCTAGCGCATATTCCTGAGAGACATGCCGGATGATGGCTGGCGGCTGTCGGGATAAAGACCGATTTCCCGGGCAAGCACCACAAAATATTCCTCAACGGAACTTCACTGGCGTTCTGCCCTGACTGCTTCGCCGCGCCTTTGATGACGACGCCCGCTGTTGAAAGACTCGATAGGACGGCCGAGGTTCAGGCGCATGAACACGCTCAAGCGCAGAAAGCCTGGCGGGAGGCGTCGCAACCGGCCCTGCTGTCGCCAGGGCACGGCTGGACGGTGAGATGATTCAGGCGCCCTGCGTTTTCAGGCGCTCTGCTTTTCGATGGTGGCGACCAGACTGCTCGCCGTGGCGACGGTCGGACTCGTTGCCGCACTGGTTGTCGTACTGGTTGCCGTGCTTGTGGTGGTGGTCGTGAAGGTATTGGCGGTGGTCGTCACGGTGCTGGCCATACTCGTCTGCACAGGCGTCGCCACCGTCAGGCGCCGGGCATCGGGCCGGGCATCGGGCCAGGTATCGGGTAAGGCGTTCTCGTCCTCGCTGTCATCGAGCCGCTGCGCACGGCGCGGTGTCAGCGGAAAACCGTCATTGCCTCGATCACTAAGGACCATGTTTAACAGTTGCGTCAGGTCATCCGTTTCGAATTGACGGAGGTCTTCCTGTGCGCTGACGATGGCCAGGTTTTCATTAAGCTCGCGGTTTGCCTCGTCGAGTGCACTCCAGTCCTGAGTCTCGAAGGTGCGGACCAGCTCTCCTGCCTTTTGCCTGTTGCGGAAGGTCCGGGCCTCTTCGACGGTGCGCAAAGTGCGCGGGCTGATGGGCTCGGTATCGGCACTGCGGGTCCGGATGTGACGCACTGTCGGCTTGGACTGCAAGCGTTGGATGCGTTCGTTGATTTTTTCTTGCTGGCTTTTCTCCGTGGCCCGCTGTTGCAGCGCATGTGGCGAATTGGCGAATGATTTGTTGAAAAAAGCGCCGCTCAATTGCTCGACGCCGGACAGCAGGCCTTGCATCAGCGCGGCCAGGAATGCCAGCTCGGCGGGCGACGGCACTTTTGCCGCCAGCGACACCAGCATGGGCTGCAGCAGGCGGGTGACGATCAGGTTGGTCAGCAAGGCCAGCCGGGCCGTGCGGATCTGATCGGTGCTGAAAGGATGCTTCGGGTTGTCGTTCAGGAGCCGGGCATGCAAGCGCTGATCACAGGCGAACAGGAACTGGAGCACGGACTTGGGCAGCGGCGAGCTGTCTATCGTCGGCGGATAGCCAATCAGCGTGCGCACGATGACTTCGGCCATGCCTAGCATGCGCTGCGTCTCTGCCTGGGCCAGGTCGATATCGATTTCATCCATCCGGATAAGGGGCGCCGAAGCCGATGCCGAAGCTGATGCTGAGCCCGCTGCCGACCCCGGTCTCGGTCGCAATGCCGACCCTGGCCTGGATTGGGATCGATCGTCATTGGCCTGCATGAAATTGGCGTACAGGGCCTTGGCGCCTGTCCAGCCGAGATTGCCCTCGAAGTCCTTGGCGAAGAACCGTTGCAGCAGCTTGCTCGACGAAACCGTGGCCGATTGCACTCCTTCAGCGAGCGGCTTGAATTCTGCCGGCAGTTTGAGGACGTAAAACGCCGAGTCGACCCGACCGAGCACAGGCAATAGGCCGGCGCTCAGTTCGTTATTGAGCAGATCGTTGACCACCAGATCGGCAAGGCGCTGCATCTGGTGCTCGGTTTCCAGACTTTTCATCACGCTCAGCGGGATTTTTTTCCGGACGATTTGCAGCGTCGGATTGGAATGCGCGCTGATCGATGCCTGTGCCGTACTGGACGATGAGCTGCCGGTCGAGGTGGTCGATGTGGTCGAGGTGGTCGAGGTGGTCACGCCGGTCGATGGGGCCAAGCCGGTCGATGCAGTGGGCGTGGACCGCACTGGCAGCGCCGGCAACGGTCGATGCGTGCCGCTCAACGGATGCGACTGCGACAGCGCAGTGGGGCGCGACGGGCTCACAAGTGCCACGCTGGATGAGGTGCTGCGCAGCCGCAGTGACGGCACCGGCATCGGCGCGGGTCGCGGGCTGCGGGGAATGACGCTTTTTTTGGAACGCCCGGTCGGGCTGTCATCCTTGGGCGGCGACGTGCGTGCCGGCGTCAGATTGCTCGTGCTGACGGCCGGATCAGCCGATGACCCGCGCGCCGTGCCTTGCGTCGGGCTGTTGTTGGTATTGGTGCCAGTGCCAGCGGTGTTGGTGGTGCTGGTAGTGATGGTAGTGGGGGTAGTGGGGGTAGTAGTACCGGTATTGCTGGTCGTCGTGGCGATGGTGTGGCTGCGGGGGCTGGTACCTGAAAGTGACATGCTTGCTCCGATGGGCTGAGGGGATGCGAGGCGGTGGGTAACGCCTTCATCACGGCAGTTCGCAAGCGGAATCCCGCATCGGATTCAACAAAAATCCCGGCTGCTGGTCTGCAGCATTCCCAGTAAAGGCGTCAAATCAAGTAGCCGTTTAGCGATCAAATGCTGCACATTGTTTTCCGTCTGCCATATGCCATACACGCCCAGCAGTGCAGCTTGCAGCAATTCGCGTCGCTGTTGCTCGACCAGCGCCGGCCAGATGATCACGTTGACGACGCCGCTTTCGTCTTCCAGTGTGACGAACATCGTGCCCTTCGCCGTTCCCGGCCGCTGGCGCACGGTGACGATGCCGCAGGCGCGTGCGAACTGGCCTGGCCCGAAGGTCGACAACGTGCTCGCCGGCAGGAAGCGCCGTGCCAGCAAATGCTTGCGCAGCAAGGCCAGCGGATGCCGACCTAAAGTCAAACCGAGTGATCGATAGTCGGCAACAATTTCCTGGGCTTCCGAGGGTGAAGGCAGGCTGATCCCGGCATCATCCTGATCGGCAGCTTTCAGCAGGCCCTTGCCGGGCGCCGCTTCCACCGCATGCCAGAGGGCCTCGCGCCGATGGCCTGCAAGGCGCGCCAGCGCATTGGCCGCAGCCAGCGCCTGCAGGTCGCCGGCATCGAGCGCGGCGCGCAAGGCCAGATCGTGCAGGCTGTCGAAGTCGCGCACTGCCCTCGCCTCTTCGATGCGCCAGCCGGCTTCTTGCGACAGCCCATGCACCAGGTTCAGGCCCAGCCGCACCGCCGGCGGCTTGCCCGGCACCGGTTCCAGCGTCGCTTCCCAGTCACTGACGGCGACCTCGACCGGTCGCACCTGTACCCCATGCCGTTGCGCATCCTGCACCAGCTGCGACGGCGAATAAAAGCCCATCGGCTGGCTGTTCAGCAGCGCCGCCAGCAAGGCGGCCGGATGATGGCGCTTGAGCCAGGCGCTGGCATAGGCCAGCAAGGCAAAGCTGGCCGCATGGCTTTCCGGGAAACCGTATTCGGCAAAGCCCTCGATCTGGCTGAACAGTGCTTCGGCAAACTCGCGCTCGTAGCCGCGCTCGAGCATGCCGCCGATCAGCTTGTCGTGGAATTTCTCCAGTCCGCCCTTGCGTTTCCAGGCCGCCATCGCGCGCCGCAACTGGTCGGCCTCGCCGGCGGAAAAACCGGCGGCCAGCATCGCCAGCTGCATCACCTGTTCCTGGAAGATGGGCACGCCCAGCGTCCTCGACAACGCCGTCTCGAGATCCTTGCTCGGATAGGTGACCGGCTCCAGCCCCTGACGGCGGCGCAGATAGGGATGGATCATGCCCCCCTGGATAGGGCCGGGACGGATGATCGCCACCTCGATCACCAGGTCATAGAAGGTGCGGGGCTTGAGGCGCGGCAGCATGCTCATCTGGGCCCGGCTCTCGATCTGGAACACGCCCAGGGTGTCGGCGCGGCTGATCATCTCGTAGGTGGCCGGGTCCTCGGCCGGTATGTCGGACAATTCGAAAGGCTCGCCCTGCTGCTGAGCGATGAACTCGAGCGCGCGCCGTATCGCCGACAGCATGCCCAGCGCCAGGATGTCGACCTTCAGCAGCCCCAGCGCATCGAGATCGTCCTTGTCCCATTGCACGACGCTGCGGCCGTCCATCGCCGCTTTTTCTATCGGCACCAGCCGGGACAGCTTGTCGCGCGCGATCACGAAGCCGCCCGGATGCTGCGACAGGTGGCGCGGAAATCCCATCAGCTCGATCGCGACTTGTCGCCAGTGTTGCGCAACGGGTGAGTCCGGATCGAGCCCGCACTCGGCGAAGCGCTCGCGCAG
>JACCDT010749922.1_pt1 | contig 41276 bp, 40 predicted proteins | sample 7446291 | NCBI WGS metagenome assembly JACCDT01 (sample SAMN15323446, study PRJNA562643) | freshwater metagenome | isolation source: river surface water | place: USA:Blue River Watershed | collected 2017-08-17
TAAACACGCACCGCGTTTGTTTGGAACCCGATATTTTGGCCTCCGCTGAAAACGTTCAAGCATGTCCAGGCACCAGTGTTCAAATTAACGCTGGCCCATCTCAAACCGGTGTTTACAATTGGACACCGCCAGCGACATTGAGTGATCCTACCATTGTGAATCCCATTGCTACACCTGATACCACCACCACTTACAGTGTGTCTTTCACCAATTTGTGTGGAATTGCTCAAACTTCAACGATCACCATTAATGTTGAACCCTTGGTGATTGATGTACCCACTACTGCACTATTGCAATGCGCGGACACATTGGCTACAGTGAATACCACCTCCAACTTCACCAGCTTACATTACAACTGGACCACCCTAGATGGCAGTATTTTAGGATTGGATACTTTGTCATTAATGAACACCAATCAAGCCGGGACATACATTGTCGAAGCAAATTTCAATAATCAATGTTTCGATAGTGACACAGTGGTGGTTGATGCTGATTACAGTGACTTTGTGTTGAGTGTGAATTATGATTCGTTGTTGACTTGCTACGATCCAACGCTAACTTTTTCGGCCAGTAGCAGTATTCCAGGCACCCAATATTTGTGGACCACCAATGGAGGTCAGATCAATATGAATCCAGCCCAAGCCAACATTACCATTGCCAATGTTGGAAGTTACACGGTAGGCGCGTATTACAACGCCAATTGCAACGACACCCACACCATTGCTGTGACTGCCGATCAGAACATACCCGTATTGACACCTTCAAATGACAATACCATTACTTGTTTTGATCCCACATTGACCATGATTGTCAACAGCAACGCCCCCAATATGAGTTACGATTGGGGACCCAACATCAACAATCCACCCGCGCAAAACAATTGGGCAGTTACCAGCGCCGGAAATTACAGCGTCACAGCAACCAATACGGACAATGGATGTAGCGCGATACAGAATTTCACCATTGGCATTGACACCATTTCGCCCAATGTCATTTGGGGAACACCAGATAGTATAAGCTGTTTGCATCCAGTGGAGACCTTGGACATGTACCAAGTTGATCTTCCCACATGGAATGCAACTTGGAGCACCAATGAAGGTTCTTTTGTGGGATTGGATCCCAACGTTTTGTACCCTGAGGTTAATGCCACAGGAATTTATTATTTGACTGTTCAGAATCCCGACAATGGGTGTATCCGCAGCAGTGAGGTCTTTGTTCCAGAAAACAACAACATCCATTTTGATGTCAGTCAATTGAGTTTCCCCAACATCATCAGCATGAACCAAGATGGTTTGAATGATGAATGGCGACCTTTTTTGGCTGATGATTTGAGTCAAGATGTTCGAGAATACTTCAGCACTTATGATTTGAAAGTGTACAATCGTTGGGGCGGGATACAATTTGATTCCAGCGATGCCACTCCCTACTGGATTCCAACAGATGTATCAGAAGGCACCTACTATTATCTCCTCACCTACGTCACCACATGCGGCGGCGGCGATGAAGGAAAAGTGGATGGGTTTGTTTCGGTGAATCGGTAGATTAAAGTATAATCACCACCTAACCCCTTCTCCCAAAAACGCATTGATCTTCGAGAAGGGTTGGGAGCCGAAAAAGCCGCGATAGGCGAAAAACTGATCAATAGTTAGCTTTAAATTTCGAAAGAAAAGATTGGGTTAGAGATTTTCGGAAGTAACAAAAAAAGGGGCTAACGCCCCTTTTTTGAATTAAACTCATAGATTTAAAACAATGAGGCTATCCATAACCAAAAAACTATACAAATACCAATTCCTCCAACTGCTAATACACCCATAAATACTTTCATGGATACGCTTAATTTTTCATTTTGCGATCCAATATTTTCATTTTTTCCAGAGCTCTCATTTCCACTAGAATAATCAAAATCATAATCTTCATCGAACTCAACATTCTTTTTCTTGGAAGTAGACTTGACTTTTTTCTTATTTGCGAACAAACTTCCAGCAAGACCAAATACAGCATCTAAATCTTTGTGTGGATGATAAGTTGACTTACTTCGACCAGCCTTTGTTCTTTTGTCATTTGAATCCCATGATCCTCTAGCGCTATTTTTTGCCATTTTCGTATGTATTGATTAATGATATTAAACTTTCATGAATTAGTTCCCAAGCATTTTTACCACTTCTGCTATTTTGTCTTGCATTTGGATGAGCAACAGGAAACACATAATAATATTGAGCAAAATGCATCGTTAAAAAACGAGCACAATCATTCCCCAGTGCCACAATAACATTTGGTTTTAAAATATCGATTTCTTGTTTTAGAAAGTTCAATTTATCTTGATTATTGGACGCTTCATGCCAAAAGTTCTTTTTTGCAACTTTATCGCTTGCTTCCTTTGAATCTAAAACATGATAATACTTTACAACATCTGTAAAATAAATAAATAAGTCCTTTCTTTCAAATAAGCACTTAAAAGACCTATAGTACTTATTTCTTTCAGACCAGAGTTCAATACCAAAAGGTGTCGCAAACACAACTTTATTTAATTCATCGCGAACAATATTAAATTTATCATTAGAGTGTCTAGGTTCTCGACCTAAAATCATTATTCGATAAGACGAATCAGAATCATTACCGAACCAGATTGGTAAGTCCACTCTAATATCTCCTTCATTTACTCTTGGCATTAAAATAGGAGTAGAATTGATCAATAATTCCTTAGAACTAGGTTTGTAAGATTTAAATAACAACTCATTACTTTGAATTTTCAAAGCTGCAATAGAATAAAAATTTTGAAAATTGTACCTACTAGAATACAATTTTAAAATTTTGCTCAAACCCTTGTTCATTTTCAACTTTTGACTTAACAATTTTACCTTATCTAACTTCACTATTACAGGTCAAGTTGGTTCAAGTTTTCAAAGCGCATTCAATAAGTTATATTGGTATTTAATTTTGAAAAAAAATTGGCAAAACCTATTATACATCTAACGGCAATTGAGCTTAATCTTTTAAAAAAGAAGGTTGAGTTAGAATTTGGAACGCCTATTCTCTCCAAAAAAGATTGTCTACATTTATCAATGCAAATTCAAAATAGAATCAAAGAGAATATTTCGCAAAGCACCATATACCGACTTTTCTTCCATTCTGAAAAACATCATCCTTACCAACATACACTTGACACGATTGCCATTTTTTGTGGCTATGAATCCATAAGTGACCTTCTTGCTGATATCCGAAGAGATTCAATATTAGCAACTTCAATAGGTACTGAAATTGACTTTAAAAAAATTAGTCAAAACCTACTTTTTCAATGTGTGCAAAATCAAGAATTCAATAGTATCTCCTCTTATCTTGAATCTCTGGATTCCAATTTGAGCATTGAAAATAAAAGTCTTCTTGGCTTTACTATTTTTCAAGCGTTAAAACTTTCACCTCAAGCTGAACTTCCTTTCTATAAAAAATTTGCAGCCAATTCTATAGTCAGAGAATGCTTCTTTGAATTAATGGCAGATCCCGATTTTGAATTACCCAACTATTCTAAGGGACTTCAACTATACATCTCTCACATAGGAAACATCGATGAAATTAGTCCTTTTCAGAATTTCATTTTTGCGAAATCAATCATCGCCCGACATCATTACTTAAATAATGAAAATACCAAATTCGTGAGAGTTTTTAATGAAATTCAAAATGTTATTAATCGTCACAAACCTCTTTTCAATAACATCTCAACTTTCCCTAAATTGCGCGCAAAAGCATTAAGAATTTTCGCAGCTGCACGATTTTATTCCATTGATGAGTACAATAAAATCGTGGAAGAAATTTTAAAAGAAACACCGCTCTCAATGAAGGGATTCAATATTCTAGATAAGAGAATAGCCTGCTATGTAATCCTCGAAGCTTTATTAATGACTCATTGTAGCAATGAAAAAATTAAGGAGTTCATTAGGCTATTTGAAAAGGACTTTCAATTTGAATTAAAAAAACTATCGTACCCACAAATTTTAGATAGCATTCAACCGAACGGATTGCTTTATCGAAACAACATCACCACCTAACCCCCTCCCCTATAAACGCATTGATCTTCGAGAAGGGTTGGGAGCCGAAAAAGCCGCGATAGGCGCCGAGTGGCGATGGATGTGCACTCTCAATGATGAGGTGGCGATTGGAGCCAATGAACTTCTTTTTGCTCTGGGCGTGCTTGCCCCACAATACAAAAACAATGGGCGTGGTCTTTAATGCCAATCGCTGGATGACATAATCGGTAAACCAATCCCATCCCAAATCTTTGTGCGACATGGGCTTGTCGCGCTCAACTGTTAAAGTGGTATTCAATAAAAAAACGCCTTGACTTGCCCAATCATGCAAATCAGTTCGTGTTCGCTTTATGCCCAAATCACTTTCTAATTCCTTGAAAATATTGCGCAATGAAGGTGGAATCTTGATGCCTTCATTTACAGAAAAAGCCAAGCCATTGGCTTCGCCATCGCCATGATAGGGATCTTGTCCAATAATGACCACACGAACTTTTGAAAATGGTGTTGCATTGAACGCCGCAAAAATCTGCGGCCTGGGTGGAAAAGAAAAAGGTTGAGCATACACTTGCTCAACCTTTTCTGTAATATGCTTCCATCTGTCATTCTGAAAGGCTCCGCTCAACTCGAGCTGCCATCCTGAATCTTGGATGTAGTCTTCTAATTTCATGAATGTGCCACCACCAATTTCTTGGTTACATATGAACCATTGTTTTGACGAACACTCAAATAATAAACACCGTTGGCCCACTCACTCGCATCAAAAGTCAATTGACCTGATGTGAAATTTTGTGCAGCTACTTGTCTTCCATTGCTATCAAAAACAACAGCTTGCTGAATCCAAGGATTGTTGGCAACTTGTACTTGGAATGTTGTCTGAATCAATGAAGGGTAAACCACCACTTCATCAAACTTCAATTCCTCTTTTACACTTACGGGCTGACAAGGCAATGCGCTGGTTCCCTTTGTAGCACCATCCATGGTCAACCATCCCAAGTTTCCTGGATCCAACCATACTTTCAATTTTTCTGATGCAGGATTTGGGTTGAAATTTCCTGTCCAGTGCTTGGCCATGCGACCATAATAATCTGGTGAAGTTGGTGTTGTGCAGTAAGAACCTCCACCAGTCAATGTACCAATGATTTGGTGACTGGGCGAGAAAATGGGTGACCCAGAAGAACCACCTTCAGTAACGCCATGATCAGTCTCAGTGGCCATCCATACTGTTCTCCAGTGACGATCTGAAGCTTGCCAAGTTCCTTTGGTCACTTGTGAGGCATGAGAAATTTTCATGTAATCGCCCGCTGGGTGATGAATACAAACAGCCTTTGCACCATACAATGAATCTGCAATCGCAACGGGAACGTTGTCTGTTGCATCCCATCCTGCATAATAAACTGTCCAGCTTGCAGGAATCGCATCTTGCAATTCAATCAAAGCAAAATCAGATCCTGTAGCTCCACCACCATCGTTGGAATCCGCACGCAAATACAAGCCAGTTGAGTTTTGTGTTGTTGAACCCAAACCAGTTCCACATCCGCTTTTGGCAAAATTGAAACGAGCTGAAGAAGCCAACAAATCAGCAGCCGAAGAACTTTCAGTGCAATGCATTGCAGTCAAAACATAGCCTTTACAATCCATAGCGGTATTGTTCACCAAAGTACCTGAACACAAGCCCGCTCCACCAGACATTACCAAGCTCAAGCGAACTACAGCATGCTTTTCATTGGACCAAGGTCCTCCCTCTGGACAGTTCACATCCACTTCGCATGGATCACTCTCAATGTTCTTAAACTGCTCTGCTCTTGGATCTTGAATCATACGGTAGAAGTGCAACAAACCACGCGTTTCCAAACGAGCATCTCCAACAACACCAGCAGGTTGACGATATTCCAACACTGCAGCATCGCCATACACCTCAGGTGTTCTGAAGATGTGATGCGACTTATTTTGATCCGCTGTAAATGGCCCTTCTAACCACGATTTGTCCGATGCATACAAATACAACTCCGCACCCTCTGGCATGTTGTAGTAACTGAAAACAACGCCCATTGCCAAAGCACCTGGACTTTGAAATGCATACAACCAACGCTTACTGCCATCTGCATTGTATTCCCATTCGCCCATGGAGTTCATATCCAATTGCATCGGCACCCATGCCGCATTCATGGTCATTCCACCTTGTTTCTCCTCTTCAATCGAAGACAAAATCAATTTCTCATTGTCCAAGTTCGACAAAACATCTACTTGAATATCCTGAGCATTCGCAGAAAAAGACATAGTAGCTACGACTCCGCTGGCGATAAAAATTCTAGATAAAATTTTTCTCATTTTTTAAATTTCCTTGGTTTTGGTGCCGAAAGATAAAGTAGCTTAGCGCTGTTTGATGTTAAACCAGAAAAAAATATCCAAAGTCTTGCTGCGGGCCTTCATTGGTCCGTTTATCGTCACTTTTTTGGTTTCACTTTTTGTATTTGAATTGCAATTCATTTGGTTGTACATCGACGACCTCATGGGCAAAGGTTTGAGCTTTTGGATCATCCTTCAACTTTTGCTTTTTGTTTCCGCCCGTATCGTCAACATGGCCCTACCCTTGGCCATCTTGATGTCCAGCATCATGACCATCGGCGCTTTGTCCGAGCACAACGAGCTAACCGCCATGAAGAGCGCGGGATTGAGCTTGGGAAGAATTTTCAGACCCTTGATTATTTTTATTGGTGGTCTCTCCATTGTTGCTTTCTTCTTTGCCAACAATATCTGGCCCATCGCCAACTTGAAATACCGCACATTGCTCTTCTCCATCGTGCAACAAAAACCTGCATTGAGTTTAACGGAAGGTCAGTTTTATGACGGCATCGAAGGAATTAGTATTCGGGTAATGAAGAAAAATACCGAAACGGGCGAGCTTCAAGACATATTGATTTACGACCACCGTGAACCAGGAAGAGGAAATAGAACGGTGATCAGGGCCGAAAAAGGCAATATGCAGCAAACGGAGGACAAACGTTGGTTGATATTGCAAATGCAAAATGGGGTAACCTACGATGAATTAGACGAGAAACGTTCACGCCATCCGAAGCATCCTGCATTGTCCTCGCATTTTGACCAAATGACTTTGCGCATCGACATTTCTTCTTTGTTCTTCAGCAAAGACGATGAAGAGGTTTTCAAAAATGCTTTTGAGATGATGACCATCAATCAGCTCGATCATGCTTTGGAAGGTTTTGACGCTGAAGTGGACAGCATGAATCAGTATTGGAAAGTGAGCAATGATAAAAAATTGAGACTTGCTGAAGAACTTACCAAGATTCAGCCTTCATCCGCATCATTGCAATCACAAATGCCATTGACCATTCAAGGCAAAACCATTCAGGCTGCCATTGATGCTTCAAGAAGAGACATGGTGCAAATTCAAAAAATTAAAATCGAAAAAGAAGATTTACTTCGATTTGCCAATCGACACAAGATTGAATGGCACAGGAAATTCTTCTTGGCCATCTCTTGCTTCGTTTTGTTTTTCGTAGGTGCTCCGTTGGGCGCAATCTTACGAAAAGGCGGATTGGGCCTACCCTCTGTGATTGCCTTGCTCCTGTTTATTGTTTTTGAAATGCTCACCATTGCTGGAGAAAAAATGGCCAAAGCATTTATCATTGAGCCGTGGTTGGGCATGTGGATTTCCACAATTGTGATGGTACCCATTTGCATTTTGGTGATGTACTCTGCCAATCAGGAAAAAAGTTGGAACATCCCAGATTTTAAATCTTGGTTCAAGAAAAAAAGCAAAGCCCAATAAAATGCGTGTTCTTCAACTGTGTCATAAGCCTCCACTTCCTGCCAAAGACGGCGGTTGCATCGCCATGAACAATTTGACACAGGGCTTGATTGAATCAGGACACAAAGTGAAGATCATCACCATCTTCACGCACAAACACGATTTGAAATTGAATGAACTCAGTCCGGAGTACATTCAAAAGACAGATATAGAAGGTGTTCATGTTGATACAAGAATCAATTTTGTTGATGCCTTTACTGCATTCATGACCAACGATAGCTACCATGTCAATCGTTTTTTTAGTCCCGATATGGACATTAAAATCGATCGCCTTTTGCGCAGACAAAGTTTTGATGTGATACACCTAGAAAGTTTGTTCATGACGCCATACATTGGTACGATCAAACGACACAGCAAGGCGCCCATCATTCTGAGGGCACATAACATTGAATATACCATTTGGGAGAAAATAGCAATTGGAACAAAAAATCCCGTCAAGAAATTGTACCTAAATTTTCTTGCCAAGCAATTGAGAGAATACGAATTGATGATGTTCAATTCTGTAGATGGCATCGCCACAATATCTGAATCGGATAAAATCAGAATGCTGCAATTGGGTGTTAGAAGGCCCATCAAGACGGTGGCATTTGGTATCGACCTCGACCTATACAATTGGATCCCTTCTACTCCGACACAAAACCTAAAACTTTTCCATTTGGGTGCGATGGATTGGGAACCCAATGTAGAAGGATTAAAATGGTTCATTGAGAAAGTTTGGCCAACGATTCATCTGCGTTTCCCGCAAATTACTTTGCACTTGGCTGGAAGAAATATGTCGGACGAAATTAAAGCACTGAATGTACCTCAGGTATTCATCGAAGGTGAAGTGGACGACGCAACCCAATACATGCAAGCGCATGATGTCATGGTGGTTCCTATCTTATCCGGTGGCGGCGTGCGCGTTAAGATTATCGAAGGAATGGCATTGGGAAAAGCCATCATCAGCTCTACCATTGGAGCCATTGGTATAGATTACAAAGAAAAAGATAACATTCTCATCGCAGATTCTACTTCTGAATGGATACAGGCCATAGATAGCCTGATCAACAAGGAAGGGAAAAAAGAGCGACTCGAAAAAAATGCTCGTCAATTTGCTGAAACCCATTTTGACAACCGAATCATCACCAAAGAATTGATTCAATTTTATAAAGAGGTTCAAAAATGAAGATGGTAGTTACGCTTTCACGAATTCCATTTCCTTTGGAAAAAGGAGACAAGCTTCGTGCGTATCACCAAATCAAATCAATGATTGAAGCAGGAAATGATGTGCACGTGATATGCTTTCATTTCGAAAAAGCAACTTCAAATCAGTTACAAGCTCTTCAAACTTTGGGCGGTCATTGGTACTTCATTTCACTTTCACACATACTCATTCCCCTGAGTCTTCTCAAAGGCATTTGGAGTCAACAGCCTTGGCAAGTATTGCTCTTTCATCAAAGACATGCGCATCGTCAATTTGAATCGTTGGTAGAAATAATTCGACCTGATGTCATCTATTCACAGATGATTCGAACGACTGAATACTCAAAAAACTTACATGATATTCTCAAAACTTTGGACTACATGGATGCTTTGAGTTTGGGATTGAAGAAACGTTGTCAAAAAAGCCATTGGTTAACACGATGGTTTTGGAAGGATGAATTTGAGCGCGTGAGCAAATATGAAAAAGTGATTTCACATTACTTTGATCACCTCACCATTATCTCTCAAAGAGACGCCAATAGCATCGCACTTCCTGACGACAAAAAATTCGAGATTATTTCGAACGGAATAGATTTTGATTTTTTCTCCGCTAACAATTCCAAGCACGAAAACGCGGTAATCTTCACAGGCAACATGAACTATCCACCCAATGTGGATGCTGCGTTAAGACTGGGGCTTCAAATCATGCCATTGCTCTGGAAAAAACTTCCTAATGTGAAGCTCATCATCGCTGGTGCTGAGCCTCATCGAAGTCTTCAACAAAATTTGAAAGATTCCCGGATTGAAATAACCGGTTGGATGGATGATATCAGGATGGCCTATGAAAGAGGCAGCGTCTTCGTTGCTCCAATGTCGCTGGGATCAGGTATGCAAAATAAAATACTTGAAGCGCTCAGCATGGGACTTCCGGTTGTGTGTTCTGATATTGCTGCTGATGCTTTTGATGAAGAACTCAAAAAAATTCTATTCGTCGCTGATAGTGATGATGAATATGTGGACAATATCATTTCACTTCTAAACCAAGAATTTCAGCATTCGCGTGCGGAAGTTCAATCCATCATTCAATCCAAATTCTCATGGAAAAAAGCTACAGAGCCTTTGCTATCCTTGTTGCGTGCTTCTTCGCATTAAATATCCAAGGACAAACCGCAAAAAATATCAGGACAGAGGACACTTTGTTTTGGACCATCGGTCAAGTTGGGATTCGCGATGCCAAAATTTTTGTCATGCGCAAAGGGCAATCCAATGCGCGTATGGGAACACCCATCATAAAGTTGGATTTGTATGAAGGAAAAAACTTTATTCAAACTTTCGATTTTGAGCTCGATAAAAAATTCGGATTTTCCACCATTGCGGAATTTCATCTTTTGAAACCCAACACGACTTATTGGGTAAAGTCAAAGAATATTTCACGCCTAAATCATGACTCCATTTCTTTTACCACTCAACCTTTGTGGAAATACCGGACCAACGCACCTGATTTGGATATCGCGTTTGGATCTTGTGCATACCTCAATGATCTCCCGTACGACCGTCCTGGAAAATCTTATGGTGGAGGTGAATTGATTTTCAATAGCATCGCAGCGCTTCAACCGGACGCCATGATTTGGTTAGGAGACAACGTGTATTTTCGAGAAGGAGATTGGGATAGCCAAGAAGGAATGGTTGCGCGATATGCACAATCCCGCATGCACCCAAGATTGGATTCTATATTTAGATATGTCCCCAATTATGCCATTTGGGATGATCACGATTTTGGTCCCAATGACAGCAATGGCAGTTTTATTTTAAAAGACAAAAGCAAAGAAGCATTTGCTCACTTTTGGCCCAATCCGTCCATTGGAATGTCTGGATTAGATGGCATCACATCCATGACAACAATTGGGGATGTGGATTTCTTCTTTATAGACAATCGCTTCAACAGAACCCGACACGATGTCAATATGGCTCCCTATTTGTCTTTTTCAAAAGGACCAACCATCTTGGGACACGAACAAATTTCATGGTTGATTCAAGCTTTAAAATCCAGCTCGGCTTCATTCAAAGTGATTTGTATCGGAGGACAATTCATCAACTCGGCAGCAGTGTATGAGAACTACAGCAACTACGCCGAAGAACGCGCTTATATCCGAGATCTACTCATCACAAACAATATTAAGAATGTTGTTTTTCTATCAGGAGATAGACATTGTGGCGAAATCAGCAAATTGAAAAGTGGCGATTTCACCACCTATGATTTAACGTCCTCTCCGCTTACATCTGGTGCGTCTGACATGTCGGCAGAGAAGAATGAATTCCGCATGGATGGAACAATCGTTTCGCAAAGACACTTTGCACAATTGCATGTCCGAGGTGAGAACAAAAACAGAAAACTATCGGTAAGCTATCACGACACCCAAGGAAAAGTCATATTTGAAAAAGAACTGAATTTTGATGCGAAATAAACTTTCAATGTTGGCGCTAGCCATAGGGATATTGGGTTGCAAAGACAAGAGTTCTTTGTCCTTTGAACATGATTTTGGAAAGGAGATGATTTGGAAAGATCCCATTGAATGGGATTGGAATGTTCAACAAAATGCCCACACCTATACCCTGCATTTGGACTTGCAATGTGCAGTTCATTATCCCTACGACAAGTTGCCCATCGAATGGACAGAAACCGATCCATTAGGTAATAAAGTAAGCCATGAAATGGACATCATCATTCGCAATGCGGATGGGACATTCAACGGAGACAAAGCTTTGGATTACCTGAATTTTGATATTGATCTTTCAACTTCTCATCAATACCAACAATTTGGAACTTACCATTACACCTTGGCGCAAAAAATAGGGCCTCACATGGAGGCCCCTTATATGGTTGAATTTGAAATTACAGCCAAAGAAAATCAATAGCGATTATTGATTTTCGCGTCTTGCTTTTTGCATTTCATTTTCTTCTTGTGCTCTGCCACGTTTTTCCTTGAACAAATCAAATCTTGTGGGAACCACTTTAGCAGGCCAGTAATTGTTGTTCAATTCCACGTCTGCCGTTTCCAACAATGGATCCAATGCAATTTCTTTGGCTGGTTGATCCAAAACAAAGACTTTGGTTACCGTGGGCTCAGACATTTTCCAAATCTCTGCAGGAATTTTAAATTGCTTTTTGGTACCATCTTCCAAAGTAAACTCAAAGATCAATGGCATGATCAATCCACCAACATTCTCTACAGTCAATTGGTAGTAATACCGCTTTTTCGCCATTAATTTCTTCTCGTCATCGTTCAATGACTTTTGAAATTCCTCGTAATTCTTCGTGTCCGTCTTGGTTACTTTGTAAGGATCATAGTAATAATAAAAGTCACGAGAAACAGGATCCATCTCCACCCAAGTTGGTAATTTCTCTTCACGATCTCTCATCAAACTAATGTCCTTGGGTTGATTCAATTTCTTTTGACGATCAGCTTCCTTCTCCACAGTTGGATTCTCTGTATCCAAAACAAACAATTTCACTTCTTTCAATGCCATGTCACAATGGTCGGTTCCATAAAACCAACCTCTCCAGAACCAATCCAAATCCACAGCGCTCGCATCTTCCATTGTTCTGAAGAAATCCTCAGGTGTTGGATGTTTAAATGCCCATCGGCGACAATACTCTTTGAAAGCGTAATCAAACAACTCTCTCCCCATAACAGTCTCACGCAAAATATTCAAAGCTGTTGCAGGCTTGCCATAGGCATTGTTACCAAATTGATAAATGCTCTCACTGTTGGTCATGATGGGCGACATTTTGGTTTTGTCACCTTTCATGTAATCGACGATGTTTCTAGCTGGCCCTCTTCTGGTGGGATAATTTGCATCCCACTCTTTTTCGGCCATGTATTGCATGAAAGTATTCAATCCTTCATCCATCCATGTCCATTGGCGCTCATCGCTGTTGATGATCATCGGGAAGAAATTATGTCCTACTTCATGAATGATTACGCCCAACGTTGCATACTTGGTTGACTCCGTGTAAGTGCCATCTGATTCTGGACGACCACCATTGAAACAAATCATCGGATACTCCATACCAATCCACTTGGCATTGATACTTTGAGCCACTGGATAAGGATAATCAATGGTGTATTTACTATACACCTTTAAAGTATGCGCAACTGCTCTAGTCGAAAATTGGCCCCAAAGCGGATTGGCTTCCTTGGGATAGAAACTCATCGCTAGAGGAGTTTTATTGCCTACCTGAACCGCCATAGCATCCCAGATAAATTTTCTAGAAGATGCAAAAGCAAAATCTCGAACATTGTCCGCCTTGAAAGTCCAAGTCTTTTCCTTGCTCGTACCTTCCTTTTCGTTGGCCGTCGCTTCCTCCTGGGTTATAATTAAAACGGGAGCATCAAATGTTTTCTTTGCCTTTTCAAAACGTGCTTGTTGCTCTGCTGTTAGTACACTCTTTGCGTTTTGCAACTCACCTGTGGAAGCCACGACATGATCTTCAGGCATTGTAATATTTACTGTGTAATTACCAAAATCCAAAGTGAATTCTCCAGCGCCAAGGAACTGTTTGTTCTGCCATCCGGAGTAATCCATGTATGCAGCCAAACGTGGATAAAACTGGGCCATGGTATACAAGTAATTCTTGTCTTCTTCAAAATATTCGTAACCACTTCTACCACCCAAACGTAGGCGGTCGTTGATATTGTACCACCACTTGATCTTAAAAGAGTATACTCCACCTGACTTCAAAGGCTGAGGCAAATCAATGCGCATCATCGTTTGGTTGATGACACATTTCAAATCTTTACCCGCTTTGTCCTTTACTTCAACCACTTTAAATCCACCATCATACCAGGGTTCGAGGTCAATGATGTCATTGTAACTCATTTTGTCACTGATACGCGACTGCTCAATTTTTTGCGCATCGCTTTCTTTGGCCATGTTGTTTTGATCCAATTGAATCCACAAATACGTCAATTGATCCGGTGAGAAGTTGTGGTAAGTAATCCACTCTTCACCATACAACTTCTGTGTGGCATCATCAATTTTGATATTCATGGTATAATCCACCTGCTGCTGCCAGTATTTAACCCCAGGTGCCCCGCTAGCAGTTCGCTGTTCATTGGGCGTAGCCAATTCAGGTCCCAATTGTTTGAATTGATCTTCCCAAACATTTTTCTGCACTTGTGCTTTCAAGTTTCCTATTGAAAAACATACAGCAGTTAAAACGAAATAAAACTTTTTCATGAAAACAAAAATAAGCAATTCACATGCTTATATTCGTTGCAACAAAAGTGAAACTTATGTCCGCTTATCAAGAACAGTCAGATATTCAATCATCATTGGTCAATGAAGAGGAGTGCGCGCTGATCTTACACAACGACTTCAACACCTTTGAGCATGTGATTCATTGTTTGATCAATATCATGGGCCATGAACCGCTGCAAGCGGAGCAATGCGCATTTATCGTTCATTACAAGGGCAAATGCACCATCAAGAAAGGGAAGTTTGAGACACTAAACCCCTTTCACAAAATTTTATCACAACAAGGACTTACGGTTTCGATCAATCAATAATGGAGAATCGCAAAAAGTGGATTGAGGAAATGTTGGCCACCCATTCGGATGACCCATTCTTACATTACGCTTTGGCTTTAGAAAATCAAAAAGAAGGCAATCTCCCAGAAGCTATTTTAATATTGAATAAACTTCAAACCTCACATCCTGATTACTTGGCTTGCTATTATCAATTGGGAAAAATGTACGAAGCTGTTGGCGAGAATGAAAAAGCCGTTGATGCATTTCTGGATGGTCGAAGATTGGCAAAGAAGAATGGAGATATCAAAGCCGTTGGCGAATTGTCCGAGGCTTTAATGATGCACGATATTTTTGACTGATGACCCAAGCAACAAAACACATTGGATTTTATTGCTCCTCATTGAGCAAAGGTGGTCTTGAACTCAATACCATACGATATGCGAGTTACATGAAAGACGCAGGATTTCAGGTGACGCTTTTCTTGGTTGAGGACAGTCCGATGTTTAAAATCGCATCAGAAAAAGGCCTATCTGTTGTTCCTGTTTCAAGAAATAGACGATACATGGATTGGTCGAAAGCATGGAAACTCAGAAAATTAACCAAACAGCATCAAATAGATTGGTGGTGGTTCCGTGACCCACGAGACATGGACCTTATGGCATGGACCAAATTTTTCACCCCTGGTACTAAATTATTGTACCACCAAGCGATGCAAATTGCACATGCAAAAAAAGATCTTCTGCATCGTTGGAGAATGTCGCAAATTGATACTTGGGTATGTCTCTCCGAATATTTGAAACATCAAATTGAAACATTGACTTTATTCCCCAAGGATAGAATCAAGACCATCCCATTGGCCCTTCCTGATGCTAAGCAATCTGCACCATACACGCAAGGGCCTTTTAAAGCACTGGTTGTTGGTCGTTGGGATGAACAAAAAAACCAACACTCCGTCATCAATGCTCTTCAACTCTTGCACAAGAACTATCCACAAATTCATTTGACTTTCGTTGGTGAAAGTACATTGGGAGAAGGACAGGTGTATGAAAAAGAGAACCGAAAGAAAGTACGTCACTTGGACTTACAAGACAACGTTCAATTTTTACCCTTTACTTTTGATTTGACCGATCTTTTTGCTGAATCCCATCTTTTGATTGTTCCCAGCTTAAACGAAACTTTTGGCATGGTAACCATAGAAGGTATGCGCGCAGGCCTTCCATTACTAGGTTCTAATACCGGAGGTACACAAGAGCTAATTACACAAAACAGTTGTGGTGATACTTTTGAACCCACCAATGCTGAAATGCTTGCCGAGAAATGGGCTTTCTTAATTGACCACGAAACAGAACGCACTCAGTTCAGTCGAAATGCGCGTCTTGCATTCGAAAAGAATTTTTGGATTGATCATCAAATTGGAGAATGGAAAAAGTTAATCGATTAATCATAACATTAGCATTTCTTCTGTCCTGCACCCACAGTTTTTCTCAAACCAATAGCACCAATTGGCCTACTGGAGATTCTTCGGAAAAATTTCATTTGGTACCCCAAGTGATGTTTGGACAAATTGTTCCGCATCGCGAAGAAATGCAACATCTGATTCAAGGACAATCCATCGGCATGTCCATACAGTTGCTCCGTAGAAAAAACTTTTCTTGGTGGGGCATGTACCAAAGACAGCCCATCACTGGCGTCGAGTTGTATTGGAGCACCACAGGAAATCCCAAACAATTGGGAAATCAATTTGCTTTGAACTACATGATGTACCGACCATATATCAGTTCAAAGCGCTCCTTATTCTACGGCATGGGATTGGGTTTGGGATATAGCACCAAGACGTGGGATTTGATCAACAACCACCAGTCCCCTGTAATCAGCACTCATCTCAATGCCTCAATGGTTTTGCATGTACAATATCCCATTGTTCAAACTGAAAAAACAGATTGGTTGTTGGGATTAAGAATGACACATCTCTCCAATGGGGCATATCAATTGCCCAATTTGGGAACCAACAATTTCCAATTGACCTTGTCCAACCAACCGCGAATGATCAGAGGCAGAAGGGCGATAAACATTATTGATATCCTTCCCTATTTTCATGGCTCTCGTTTTTTCACATTCACCTTGGCAGGAGGACTAAAAGAAACTTTTCAGCCATTGGGCAAAAAATACCCCATCGGTAATTTTCAATTCAATTATGTAAGAGCCCTCAACTGGCGTCATCGATATTCTATCGGTATAGATTACTTATATCAGTCCGCATTGAAAAAGCTATGGATGGAGTACAAAGGAATCAATGCTTCACCGGAGCAATGTATGCAAGCGGGATTGGCCATTGGATACCAAAGCATTTTTGGCTATACTACTTTCTCTATTCAGCAAGGCATCTATCTATATAGTCCTTGGAAGGAGAATGGCCCCCTCTACCATCGACTATCGATAAGGAGAAACTTGGCTAACCTGCCAGGCTTTGGGAAACGTTGTTTTATTTATGCGGGATTGTTCACGCATTGGGCAAAAGCCGATCACGGAGAATTTGGATGCGGGATAGATTTATAAATATTACTTGGGTTGTTCTGCTCGCCGCTGTGGGTTGCAATCGACCAGATGCGCCTGATTGTCTACAACTTGCGGGAATCGATGGTCGATTGGAAGGATCATTATCTGAATTCACTCGTTTGACACTTAAAAGCAATGTCGACTACATCCTACACATAGATTCCAATTGGCATTACACTGTCGAAGGGCCCATCAATCTATTGGGTGATATTACTTTTAACAAATCCAAAAATTCGTTAGAGGTAAGAAACGAGAACACCTGCAACTTGATTCGGAATAAGAAAAGAAGAATACTGATTCATATCTACGCTCCTTTCTTTTATGAATTCGATATTCAATCTCAGGGATCGCTTATATGCTCAGATACTTTGCGTCAATCTTTGCAAGTTCATTACAACGACGCCAATTGCAATTCTGTTTGGTTGATTTCCAATGATTCAACTCGCTTTGAATACCCAAAAGGAACTGGAGACATTACCATCAGAGGAAAATCGGCATTTGGTTGGTTGTATTCCAATGCAATTGGAAAAATCGACGGTAGTAAGTGGATTAGTCAGAATCTATCGGTGCATCACAATAGCTTACAGGATATTTCTGTGCATCCTATTCAGTACTTGCATGCAGAAATTCACAACAAAGGAAACTTGTGGATTCCTCAATATCCAATAGTATGGGACAAAACAGAAACAGATGAAGGTCGATTGCTCATCATGCCTTAATTCACAGGAAAAAAAGGAGATATAATTTGTAAAAGCGCATCGGGACAGCGAACTGGACGACCTGAATCGGCAGAAACAAAAACCAAAGTCGTAGAAGCGATGTTCAATATTTGATCACCACGGCGCGTAACATAATCAAAGACCATTCGAGAACCAGGCAAGGCTTTCACCTCCACTTCAATTGTTAATTCATCGTCATATACAGCGGGAAGCTTGTATTCGATTTGAAAGTCCCTGACAGGCATCCACACCCCCATCTCCTCTAACTCCCTATAAGAGAGTCCATAGGTTCTCAACAACTCGACACGCGCCACTTCAAAATAAGTCGCATAATTACCATAGTAAACATATTTCATGGCATCCGTTTCGGCATATCGAACACGAATTAAACTAGAGGATTTCAACATATTTCAAATGAAATAAAAAATCATTTCAAAAACACAAAAAAATCACCTATTTTGTTAACTTACTGACTGTCAACAAAACCCCTGAAAGGCCTGATTTATCTACATAATCAAAAATTCTTACAAATCAAGAGTAATAATTTTTTTTTTTCACTTTTTTATTACTTTTTTTGTAGTGTCAGTGTGAATAACACGGACAAGACCTAAACAAAAAAATTCTTATTACCTAACAATATTATGGCATCCAAGAAGGATCAATTTCAAGTTTGGAACAACTGCTTATCTGTCATCAAAGACAATGTAAGCCCACAAGGATTTAAGACTTGGTTTGAACCGATTAAACCTGTTAAATTAGAGAACAGCGTTTTAACTATACAAGTTCCCTCACAATTTTTCTACGAGTGGTTAGAAGAGCACTACGTTTCTTTGTTGAAGAAAATCATCAAGAAGGAATTGGGTACAGAAGGTCGTTTGGAGTATTCCATTATTATGGACAACAACAACCACCCATTCACTATCAAAGTTCCAACAGGTGATCGCAAGGCAACCAAAAATGCTCCAGTTAGCATGCCATTGGATATGGGTGAATCTCCCATTAAAAATCCTTTCATTATTCCTGGACTTCGCAAGATTCAAGTTGACTCCAATTTGAATCCGAACTACTCTTTTGAGAACTTCGTTGAGGGTGATAGCAATCGTTTAGCGAGAAGCGCTGGTTATGCAGTGGCCAACAAGCCTGGTGGAACTGCCTTCAATCCACTACTGATATATGGTGGTGTTGGATTGGGTAAAACCCATTTGGGACATTCCATTGGATTGGAAATCAAAGCCAAGTATCCAGAGAAGACCGTTCTTTACGTAAGTTCAGAAAAATTCACACATCAATTCATTGATGCTGTGAAAAACAATACAGTCAACGACTTTTCTCACTTCTATCAAATGATGGATGTATTGATTATCGATGATGTTCAATTTTTTGCTGGAAAAGAAAAAACACAAGATGTATTCTTCCACATCTTCAATCACTTGCACCAAACTGGAAAGCAAATCATTTTAACAAGTGATAAGCCTCCTGTCGAAATGCAAGGAATGGAGCAACGTTTGTTGTCTCGTTTCAAATGGGGATTGAGTGCAGATTTGCAAGTTCCTACATTGGAAACCCGCATCGCTATTCTTCGCAAGAAGATGTACGCAGATGGAATTGAACTTCCAGAAGATGTAGTTGAATACTTGGGATACAGCATTACAACCAACATTCGCGAATTAGAAGGAGCTTTGATTTCATTGATCGCTCAAGCATCATTGAACAAAAAGAACATCAACTTGGAGTTGGCGCGTCAAATGATTGACAAGTTCGTGAAGAACACAGCTCGTGAGGTGAGTATTGATTACATCCAAAAAGTGGTATGTGATTACTTCGACTTGCCCATTGAGTTATTGAAGAGCAAGACCCGCAAACGTGAGATCGTTCAGGCTCGTCAAATCGCGATGTATTTTGCAAAGAAGATGACCAAATCATCCTTGGCCAGTATTGGAGCGCATTGCGGAGGAAAAGACCACGCAACTGTATTGCACGCTTGCCGCACGGTGAACAACTTACAAGAAACAGACAAACACTTCCGCAAGTATTTGGAAGATTTGGAGAAGAAGTTGAGCATCGCTTAATTCGTCACATTACCTAACCTGTTACTATAAAAAGAAACGCCTCAGAGATGAGGCGTTTTTTTATTTCATGATTTTCAATTGTAAATAGATTACAATTAGCAATCTTTTATTTGTCCTGTGTTTGTTTGTTTAACACAGTTTTCAAGTTTTGTTTTTTGGTTACGTTACAACAAAAGCCTTATCAACGGATGAGGCTTTTGTCTTTTTAATGAAATAGCTGAAGAATTATAAAGAAAAAGAATTGGCACATCCAAACAACTACACCCGTGCTGGAATAACGCTTCCATTGCACCATACTCATCATCAAAGAGAATAATAATCCCAACCAAAACCATGCGATGTAATTCTGAACCGGAGGCCAGTTCAATTGAAACATCCAATAATCCAAATGTGGAGCAACCGGCTCTATTAGTATATCCAAGACTGTCATCAAAGAAGCGGACATCAGAATCTTGGACAACTTGTTCCATTTTGAAAATGCCCACTCCACAGTAATCCAAGAACTCACCGTTACAATCACCCAATTCAATCCTATCACCAAGGGAATATCTAGAACTTTAATTCCCAGTCCATCCCCGTATTCATAAATACCAAATGGAACATGATAGTGAACGCCAATGTACTCTATGAACCAACCCATCGCCGCAATTGACAAAAACACGAGCCCATTTTTCAACGTCATCTGTTCCTGAAACAAAACGAAAAACGTGATGATCAAACTCCAAATGCTCAAGGGAATAAACAAGTCCGGGACGAACTTGAGACCCAAACATCCTACCCCATACATCAATACAACAAGCCAATTCTTCATGCCCAAATATAATTGTTTTGAAACTTAAAATAGTATACCTTTGTGGTATATACTTTAAGAATGAAAATGCTTTCCCTCAAATTAGACGATAACGTTTTTGATGAAACAGAAAAAGTCATCAAGCAACTCAACATGCCCCGAAACCGCTACATCAATGAGGCATTGGCTATGTACAATCGTTACAATGCAAGAAAAAAACTTCGTTCTAAGTTGTTTCAAGAAAGTCAATCGGTTTATAAAAACAGTCTAGACGTAGCGCAAGATTTTGAAAGTTTCCTAGATGAAAACATTTGATGTATGGCTGGCAAATCTCAATCCCAACAAAGGGAAAGAACCTGGAAAAAATAGACCGGTAATCATAGTACAATCTCCCTTGCTCAATGATTTCCATCCAACGGTAATCATATGCCCAATCACTTCTCAGGTAAATCTAGATGCTGTGATTTTGCGCCACACCATTAACGAAAAGTTCTTGGACAAGCAATCGCAAATTCTCATCGATCAGATACGTGCAATTGACAAAAAGAGATTACAACAATACTTGGGCTCCATTTCTAAAAAAGAAGGAAAAAAAATTCAAGAGAAAATAAAAATTGTTTTGGATCTTGAGTAAAACTTCGATCATTGCAAATCTTGCTCAATACACTTTACCGCAATTCGAGCGGAATTCAGACACAAGGGTATACCTCCACCGGGATGCACACTACCACCTACGAAATAGAGTCCTTTGAACTTTGAATGAAAATTGGGATGTCGCAAAAAAGAAGAAAACACATTGTTACTTGCCGTTCCGTACAACGAACCTGCATAAGAACCTGTTCGCTCTTCAATCATTGCTGGCGTCAAAACTTCTTCACACTCGATTAACGGCGCAACATCAATTCCCAAACAAGATTTTAACTTTTTCAAAATTCGCTCACGAGCAAGTCCAACATCATCACCCTGAGATGAATCCAGATGTCGAGGAGCATTGACCATCACAAACCAATTCTCCTTGCCCTCAGGAGCATCTTCTTTTACAACCTTAGTTGTAATATTGACATAAACGGTTAGATCTTCTGCCAACTTAAATGAATCAAACAATCCCTCAAATTCTCGTTCATAATCGTTAGAAAAGAAAAGATTGTGAACGTAAAGCTCAGGAAACTGTCTATTGATACCCCAATAAAATATTATCGCAGAGGATGATCGTTCTTGATTCAAGACCTTTTCAGGAAAAGGAATTCCTTGCATCAATCGATGATAGGTAAAAAAAGCATCTACATTGCTCACAACAATGGAAGAAGAGACAACTTGACCATTGACTTTTAGACCAACCGTTTCATCCTTTTCCAAAAGTATTTCCTCTACCCTAGCATTCAAATGAACACGAACACCACAATGAGACATCAATTCTCCCAAAGCTTTTGTAATAGAATGCATACCACCTTTGGGCATGAAGGCACCAATACCATGTTCCAAATGTGGTATCATGCTCATCATCGCCGGTGTTCGATAAGGATTGCTGCCATTGTACGTGGCATAACGATTCATCAGCTGAATCGTTTTTTCGTTTTTAAAAAACTTTTTATTGCGTTGATTTAACGTTCCAAAAATGGGCATAAATGGCAACAAGGCCAATGATCGCCAAAACGAGAACTTACCAAACGGCAATCTGTGAAGACTGTTTTCTAAAAAAACTTCGCGTGTATTGTTATATGTCCATGCAGCGCGGCGCAAATAACGCTTGACATTCTTGATGGATTCACCAAGCTTTTCTGCTATTTCCTCAGCCCACAAGTCTTGATCCGCAGAAGCAACCAATCGTGTTCCATCGTCCCAAAAATAATGGGCTACGCTGGGTAGTTTGAAATATTCAAAGTGCTCTCCAATGGGCACATTGGCCAATTCAAACAATTCCTCTATGAGATGCGGCAAGGTGAACAGGCTAGGTCCAAGGTCAAACCTAAAGCCATTATGTTCATTCACATGAAGCTTTCCACCAATGTGATCAGAAGCTTCGAAAACTTCTACTTGAAATCCTTGACAAGCCAAACGAATAGCGGTAGCCATGCCACCGATTCCGGCACCGATGACTACCGCTTTTCTCATTTAGAATCCTTGAACACCATTTACTGTGGTGTACTTTAATACCAAATTCTTGTTGGGGTAAATTCGCTTGAAGGCGCTTTGAACCATCAAAGTCGCTTCATGGAATCCACAAAGAATCAATTTTAATTTACCTGGATATGTATTGATGTCACCAATGGCATATAATCCAGGAACATTGGTGCTGTAATCAAAAGTATTGACCTCAATAGAATTTTTATCGATGTTCAATCCCCACTCAGCCAAGGGTCCCAACTTTGGGGAAAGACCAAACAAGGGTAACCAATGATCGGTTTCCAATACCTCAGGCGTATCTCGACCATCAATATTCACAACAACTGAATTTAAAAGCTCACCACCATTTAATCCAACAACTTCAGCATTGGTAATCAAACGCATCTTGCCACTTTCACTCATATCCATCACCTTCTGAACACTATCCAAGTGTCCTCTGAAACTGGTTGATCGGTGAATCAATGTCACATGCTCTGCAACGCCATTGGCCAAGAAAATGGACCAATCCAAGGCACTGTCTCCTCCTCCACTAATCACCACTCGCTTTCCTCTATAAAATTCAGGATCACGAACGATATATTCAATCCCTTTGTCTTCAAAGTCAATGATATTTGAAATTGGTGGTTTGCGGGGTTCGAAGCAACCTAATCCTCCTGCAATCGCAACGATGGGCGCTTTGTGCTTGGTACCGCGACTGGTGGTAACGATAAAGTGATCATTCTCGTCTTTCTCAAAACTTTCCGCTCTTTCTCCCAACGTAAATGTGGGTTTGAAAGGCTCAGCTTGCTTCATCAAATTCTCAATCAAGTCGCCAGCCAAAACTTCTGGAAATCCAGGAATATCGTAAATGGGCTTCTTGGGATATATCTCTGTCAACTGTCCTCCAGGTTGAGGAAGTGCGTCAATCAAATGACATTTCAATTTTAATAAACCTGCTTCAAACACTGTAAACAAACCGCATGGGCCCGCTCCAATGATGATTATATCTGATTCTATCATAATAAAGATTTAGGTAACAAAAGTAGCATGTGCTCCTGTTGCTATTCAATGATGACCAAACACATTTTCCCATGATATTGTTCATAAACTTGAACGATAAAGCAAAAAAAAGCAGGACCGAAGTCCTGCTTTTCAATTTCCGATTATTCGATTATTTGAATGCATCAAAACCAGTAACATCCATTCCTGTAATCAACAAGTGAATGTCATGGGTTCCCTCATAAGTAATAACCGATTCCAAATTCATGCTGTGACGCATCAATGGATACTCGTTGGTAATACCCATACCGCCCAACATTTGACGTGCCTCACGAGCGATATTGATTGCCATATCTACGTTGTTTCTTTTGGCCATTGAGATTTGTGCAGAAGTAGCTTTGCCCTCGTTGCGCAATTGCCCCAATCGGAAAGTCAACAATTGTGCTTTGGTGATTTCCGTAATCATTTCGGCCAATTTCTTTTGTTGCAATTGGAAAGCACCAATGGGCTTTCCAAATTGAATACGTTCCTTTGAATAACGCAAAGCAGTATCATAGCAATCCAAGGCTGCACCGATAGCACCCCAAGCAATTCCAAAACGTGCTGAGTCCAAGCAACTCAAAGGAGCACCCAAACCACTGCGACCTGGCAATAGGTTTTCTTTTGGAACTTTTACATTATCAAAAATCAATTCGCCTGTATCCGAAGCACGCAAGCTCCATTTGCCGTGCATGGTAGGGGTTGAAAATCCTTCCATTCCACGCTCTACAACCAAGCCATGAATACGCCCCTCTTCATTCTTTGCCCAAACCACTGCGATCTGCGCAAAAGGCGCGTTAGAAATCCACATTTTGGCACCGTTCAACAAATAGTGATCACCCATGTCTTTGAAGTTGGTCGTCATGCCACCTGGATTAGACCCATGGTCTGGTTCAGTCAATCCAAAGCAACCCATCCACTCTCCTGAGGCCAATTTGGGCAAATACTTCATTCGTTGTTCTTCAGTACCATATTTAAAAATAGGATACATCACCAAAGAAGATTGAACTGATGCAGTAGATCGCAATCCGCTGTCACATCTTTCCAATTCTTGCATAATAATACCATAAGAGATGTGGTCCAAACCTGCACCACCATATTCTTCTGGGATATACGGACCAAATGCCCCGATAGATGCCAAACCTGGCAACAAATGCTTGGGGAATTGGCATTTCTCTGCAGCTTCCTCAATAATTGGGGAAACTTCTTTCTTAACCCATGCGCGCGCTGCGTCACGAACCAACTTGTGTTCATCTGTCAACAACTCATCCATCATGTAGTAGTCGTGACCTTGGTATAAATCTGTTCTCATTGCATTGATGATTTGTCGGCAAATATAAGCAGTTCAAAGTTGAACTATATTTGATAAAACACAGCTTATGAACTTTTCTCCACTAAAAATTTCACAATTGGCCACAGCCATCAAAAACACTGCGCTTCGCTTTCCATACATAATCCTTCTTATGGCCGTGGCTGCAAGTTTTGCGCTAATCAATTTGTGGAGTATTACTGATCATAATTCAGAGCAATCATTTGAAGGCTTCCGTTGGGCCATTATTCTCGGTTCAGGATTGCCTTTATATGTGGCTTATTTCATTTGGAATGAAAACCAAAGTTTCAGCAACAAACTTACCAATGGTGGTCTCTTTGCATTGACCTTGGCGATTCATTTTTATATCGGTCGACATATTTTAAACCTCAATGCTGAAACCACCAACGAAAACGAACCCTTTTGGTTGTTGAGTTGGCTGATTATCATTCACCTCTACCCCACTATTCTTCCTTTTTTTAAAGCCAGAAATCTAAAGGACTTTTGGTCATTCAACCATTGGATGTTTACCAATTTCATTGCAAGTTCATTCTATATTCTTCTGATATATGCGGGAATTGAATTGGCACTTGGAGGAATACAACTCTTGATTTTCGAAGATCTAAGTTGGAAGGTGCACGTCTCATTTTTGATTTTACTCATTGGCATTTTTCATCCAATTTTCTTTTTGTCATCGGCACCAACATCTGAACAACCTGAAATTGAATCCGGAAATTTATTGACCCTACAAAGAATCCAACAATGGATTCTTTCTCCGCTTGTAGTCATTTATTTGACGATACTCTACGTCTATTTCGCTAAGATTATTTTCCAGCAGTCATTACCGAAGGGATGGGTGAGTATTTGGATCCTGCTGTTTAGCATCATCGGACTTCTCAATTGGCTATTGGCTCGTCCTTTTGTTTCTTCTGAATCTAATCCTTGGGGAGTAACATCAAGAAGATTCTTTCTGTATTTGCTGCCCTTAGCAGGCTTACTTTGGTGGGCAATTTTATATCGACTCTTGGAATATGGGATGACGGAAACACGTGCGATTGTCGTATTCCTTGCGGCATTCTTGACAATCGTCGCACTCATATTTTATTGGAAACCCAAAACCCACATTGCGGTTATTCCGAGTGTTTTGTTGTTAATCACATTGCTCTACATCAACGGTGGTCCGCTATCCGCCAATCAATTATCTCTTCAATCACAATTGAATGAATGGAATAAAATCAAAAGTGAACCAAGCAACTATACTTTGGAACAAGCAGAAGACGTTTTGAGATATTTGTCTGACCATCATCCTGAAAAAGTAAATGAGTACTGTGTTAAGTGTGACTCAATGTCGCTAGCTCAAGTGGATCAATATAATTGGGCAAGCGAGCAAATTCAAAGCTGCACCTGGACATTTGCCCAAGACACAGCAACATTTGTAGAAAATGAATTCACGCAATTGTATATACAAGATGACGGACCCATTTCCACGGAAGGATTTTCCGAGATAATCCCAATCAACAGAAACAATGGCATGGAAGACAACGTATTTTCCAATGGCTATTCTGCCGTTCTCATTGCCGATGTGGTTTCAGATCCCGATCATCAAAATGAAAAACTACAAATCGCAATTCGTGATAATTCAGGAAAGCAAGAGTCTTTTTTCTTCGGACAATTGCTCGAGAATATCATAGCCAAATGGGAGAAAAAACAACAGCCCTCAATGAGAAACATCTCTGACAAGATTGTTTTTGATTTTGATTTTCAAGGAAAAAAATTCCGATTTGTGAGTGATTACCTCAACTATGAAACTACGACATTGCGGGTTGATGCCATCAGCGGTTATCTGTTGATGCGGAAATAAGTTTGAATGAAAAATAAAAAAGGAGAACGTTTGTTCTCCTTTTTTTGTGGGCCATACCGGAATCGAACCGATGACCTCTACCATGTCAAGGTAGCGCTCTAACCAGCTGAGCTAATGTCCCGAGTGGTTGCAAATATAATACTTGCCACCGTTTAATTACATATTATTGAACAGGCTCATCACCAATCGTTCATTCGAATCCAAACCTTCTTCGATAATCCTGTCCATCCAAACGGAATAGTTTGAACGCTCCATCAAAACTTGTGAAGTGCGAATAAACTTTTTCTTCGGACCGTAACCATTGTCTGTTTCAAAAGTCAAATTAAATCCCAAGGTCATCACACGTTTTCCAAAAGTGTTGATTTTATTGACCATGTGCTGAAATTCTCCATCGCCTCCAACGATAACCATGACATCAAAACGATCTTGTGCCGCCAAGGTGACGCCCTCTGCCGTAAAAGAAACATTGACCGGTTTATCTAATGGTTCTTGGGTTTCATTGTCCAAATGAATAGGGGTATAATGCAACTTCACTCCCTGGTAAACCAATGAATCTTCGGTCTTTCTTTCTGATGTCATGATTTCCGTTCGTTTTTGAGGGTCAGGATATCTCACCTCAAACGCATTTGCAGAATATCTTCCCTTGAACCAATGCGCCTCCACGATGGGACACAAATGATATTTAGAATGTTCTAACTGTGCAACCTTGTGGCGGATATATTCCATAAATCCCGAAAAGAAAAAGGACTTGCCTACATGGTGATTGTGCTTGTAAAAAGAATTGACTTGTAAGAAAAATGCGCCGTCGAAAAATACAGCGACACGGGTGATTTTGTGATCGTTTGAGTTTTGCATGAGAGTAAAAAATTAAATGTTTGACAAAGAAACAATAGAAAAAGAAAAATGTTTATTGATTGACTCTGGATTGCTCAGATTTATAGAATTTTTTAAAATCGAGCGCAATCAATGCAAGGAGCAATGGCATCACGATAAAAGAAAGCTTATTAAAATGCCAAGCACGTTCAAAATCAAATTGCATCATCGACATCGTCGCCCGTGTCATTCCGCACCCCAAACATTCTGTACCTGTCATCTTGGTGAACAAACAAGGTATTGCGATATCGATGCGGGTGAACATAGCGAGCACAACAGCCATCAATTCGTAACCAATGAATACGGACCAAATCCATTCCTTCTTGATATAGGCCAAGGCCACTTGAGTAATTTTCATCATGTTTAATTCTTAAAATGAAAAGGAAATCAATTCATCCAATGTTAGCAATTGCTGCTCACCTGTGGTCATATTCTTGAGATTAATCTTTCCAGCCTTCATCTCTTCATCGCCCATCACAGCAACAAAAGGAATTTTTCGATCATCCGCATATTTGAATTGCTTCTTCATCTTGGCCAAGGACGGATACATCTCACACGCAATTCCCTTCTCGCGTAGTGCGTACATCCATTTCACTGTTGGCGCAATTGTTTCTTCACTGAAGTAGGCAAACATTAACGGCACAGCATTTTCTAAATATGTTGGAAACAACTGAAGCTCTTCTAAAACATCATAAATACGATCTGCCCCAAAAGAAATCCCTACACCTGACATATCAGGCAAACCAAAAATTCCAGTTAGATCATCATACCTACCACCACCACCGATGCTACCCATTTGAGCATCCTTGGCTTTAACTTCAAAAATAAATCCTGTGTAATAATTCAATCCTCTGGCCAAGGTGATGTCCCAAACCAATTCAGCATTTTTGAGTGGTGAGGTCTCCAAAGCTTTATGTAAAAAATCCCATTCTTCTTTGGCTTTCTCCAATCCTGAATTAGATAGCAGCTCATTCCAAACGGTAACATTACTTTGAATGCGTTCTACCCAAGACTTCAGTGCCGAAATGGAATCCGTTCCAATTCCTTTTTCTACCATTTCTTTGGAAACACCATCCCATCCAATTTTATCAAGTTTGTCCAATGCTACTGTCATATCAACAAAACGCTCACCCATGCCACAAACATCGGCCAAACCTTGAAGCATTTTTCTGTTGTTCACATGAACTGCTACTGACAATCCTAGGTCACTGAATACATGATCGTAAACCTTAAGCAATTCCAATTCACACCACAAACTATCTGTACCAATAATGTCAACATCGCATTGAAAAAACTCACGGTATCTGCCGCGTTGCGGACGATCAGCGCGCCAAACGGGCTGTATTTGGTAGCGTTTGAATGGAAATGCGATGTCGTTTTGGTGCATCGCAACAAAACGTGCGAAAGGCACCGTTAAATCATAACGAAGCGCGCGATCACAAATTTGAGGAATCAACTTCTTGTGCTGCTTGTTGGTCCAATCCTCTTCATTCACCTTTTCAGCGAATGCTCCATTGTTCAATATTTTAAAAAGCAATTGATCACCCTCATCTCCATACTTCCCTGTCAACGTATCCAGGTTTTCCATACTTGGTGTTTCCAAGGGCAAGAAACCATATCGTTCAAACACATTTCTAATTGCTGAAAAAATATATTGACGTTTCACCATCACCGATGGGGAAAAATCTCTGGTCCCTTTGGGGATTGAAACTGAAACTTTTGCCATTTGTGGGCAAAGATAAATCTTAATTTAGCGCCATGCCTTTGGAATTGCATAGTATTGATCAATTTGATTTTCACAAATCACCTGTTTATGGAATTTGCTCTATTGGCAATGACATCTACTCTGTCGGTGGTGATCGTCAACTGTTGCATTATTGGAAAGATGGTGAGGATTGGTTGGCTGAGCCAATAGCTCTGCTGAATCATGCTGGTTACGCTTGTTTGGCTCATGATAATTGGCTATTCGTTGGGGATGCACAAGGCCAACTCTATCAAATCAATAGACAGGAAAAATCATTGATTAAAATAGTCCAAGCTCATGAGGGCGGAATTTTCAAATTACTTATACACGATGACCAGATCATTTCAGTTGGCCAAGATGGAAAGTTAAACATTTGGAAACTGGATAATTTGGAGATGGTCAGAACGATGTGGATCAGCGACCAAAAATTGCGGGATGCCAGTTGGGATGATACTTCTATGAAATTAGCTTTGGTAGGGCAAGACGGAGTTTTACGAATTCTTCATTTGCCGCAGCTAAATGAACTTTATACTTCTCATGCCGCAGTTGATGGCCTCACCTCAGTGACATATTGGTGTGAAAAGCAAACTTGGATTACAAGCTCCAAATCAGGAAAAATAATTTTTTGGAAAGAGCATACGACCTCTCCCCTATTTGAATTTCAGGCACACAAAGGCAATATTTACAGACTAATCGCTGATGAGCAGCATGGTATATTGTGGACTGCATCCATTGACAAATCCATAAAAGCATGGCAACTAAAAGACCTTACACAAGCAGGGAAATGGGAAAACTTAGGAGGGATTCCCATGCGGTCGGTGAATGATATAGCAATTTTCCATGGCGACATTCTAATTAGTACTGGAGACAACAAAAAAATTGATTTGTCAAAGATTTGTTTTTCTAAATAAAAAATTTATATTTGGCATAGATCAAAAACCAAAATTGTTATGACAGAGGGAAATAACTACCGTGATGATGTGTATTCAAAACCGGTAAGAGCTGGAAAGAGAACTTATTTTTTTGATGTGAAATCCACCCGTGGAAATGACTTGTTCATGACGATCACAGAAAGTAAAAGAACCGGCAGCGCGGAATCTGGTAATGTCAATTATGAAAAACACAAAATCTTTTTGTACAAAGAAGATTTTGAGAAGTTCATTCAAGGATTAGAAGAAACCATTGCTTACATCAAAGAAAAGCAAGGTGATGCTCCATCCGCCCCTGTTGAAAGCGGAAATTCTATCGACGACGAGTTCAATAGTTTGTAATTCGTTTTTCTACTTGTAAAATAATGGAAGATTCTTCTTCTACTTTATACTTATTGCCCTCACCTATTGCAGATGAGGGCTTTTCTTTTTTTCCCGAAATACACTGGGAATTGATGCAAGGAATTCATTTTTTCATTGTGGAAAACCTAAAAGCTGCCAGACGTAATTTGCGAAAAGTTGGTTTTAAGGGTGTATTTGACGAAATGGAATTTCATGAATGGAATGAAAACACCACTGATTCGGAAAAGAACAATATTCTTCAAAAACTTAAACAAGTCAAAAGAGGAATACTCATGAGTGATGCCGGACTTCCCTGCGTGGCAGATCCCGGAAACCAGGTTGTAGCATTTGCTCATCAAAACAATATTAAGATTCATCCTTGGGTTGGTCCATCATCGATTCTATTGACCTTAATGGGGTCTGGTTTCAATGGGCAACAATTCAGATTTCATGGATACTTGCCGCGAGAACGCAACGAGCGAATCAAAGTGATCAAACAGCTCGAACAAAAATCACAACAAGGTGAAACCCAGCTTTTCATGGATACACCCTACAGGAATCAAGCTGTTTGGGATGATTTACTTCAAAATTTATCCAACAACACGCTACTATGTGTAGGTGCAAACTTGCAATCCTCTGAGCAGAAGATTCTCACACATTCTATTGAAAAATGGAAAAAGCATAATTTACAATTTCATAAAATTCCCGTTATGTTTGCAATCGGAAAATGGATATGAAAGTTTTGTTTGTTTGTCTCGGTAATATTTGTCGCTCACCAATGGCTGAGGTCATGTTGCGTGACAAAATAAAAAATCTATCCGTACAATGGACCATCGATTCAGCAGGATTAATGGGGTTTTTAGAAGGGATGGCGCCTGACCCCAGGGGCCAAGAGGTGATGACTAAAAGGGGACTTGACATCTCACATCTTAGGTCAAGAAAAGTTACACCTGAAGACCTGAATCATTTTGATTGCATTATTGCTATGGATGGTGGAAACTACAAGGATTTAATTGAGATTTCGACACCAGAAAACCGAAATAAAATCATTCAATTCACCCATCATCAAACCGGTGAAACCATTCACATTCCGGACCCCGTTTTAGAAGAGGCCATCGCTTTTGAAAGAACATTCCAACTCTTAGATGAATGCCTACATCATTGGCTGAGAAAACAAGGTTTATCCTTGTAAATTTCGTTTTTTAATTGTTTTCATTTTTTAACCCCTTGGGCTGATTTTAGGTCTTTTGACGAGGTTCATTTTCGTTACATTTGTAATCCCTAAAAAAAGGTAAGAAAAATGAAAAAGATTATTTCAATTGTAGCTTTTGCTTTGATGTTCATGCACAGCCCAATCTGGGCTCAAAAAGACAAAGTGGTTCTGACCATTGACGGACAAAATACCACACTTGAAGAATTTGAAGCGACATTCAAAAAGAACAATCGCGATTCAGCCATTACACCTCAAGCTTTGGACAACTACATGGAATTGTTTATCAATTTCAGATTGAAAGTTGCTGAAGCCAAAAAATTAGGAATGGATACGGTTGCCAAGTTCAAAAATGAATTGGCAGGATACCGCGCTCAATTGGCTCGTCCTTATTTGGTCGATGCATCATTGCTAGATGGATTAATCAATGAGGCCTATGCTCGTCTTTCTGAAGAGGTACATGGCTACCATATTTTGGTAAAATGTGATTTGAATGCTTCTCCGACAGATACGCTTCGCGCATACCAAAAGGTTATGCAGTTGCGAAATAAAATTTTAAGTGGCGCCAGTTTTCAGCAAGTTGCAAAAGAATCCAGCGAGGACCCAAGTGCAAAAGAAAATGCAGGCGACCTCGGTTATTTCACAGCATTTCAAATGGTTTATCCATTTGAAACTGCCGGGTACACCACAAAAGTTGGAGATATCTCCATGCCCGTTAGAACCAAGTATGGATACCACTTGGTAAAAGTGATTGATCGTCGACCCGCTCGTGGTGAAATTCGAGTTGCGCACATCATGATTCGTGATAAAGCAGATGACAAAGAATACAGCAAGAACAAAATCAACGAAGTATACGCAAAGTTGAATAGCAATGAAAAGACCTTTGAAGAATTAGCTGCAGCTTACAGTGAGGATGGCTCATCTGCAAAAAAAGGTGGTGAATTGCCCTGGTTCGGAACAAACAAAATGGTCACTGAATTTGAGGATGCTTCATTTGGCTTAAAAAACAATGGTGACGTTTCTGCCCCATTCGCCACTTCTTATGGTTGGCATATTGTGAAAAGATTAGAATACAAACCTTTGGCTCCATTGGCTCAAATGGAAAAAGAAATCAAATCAAAAGTTCAAAAGGATTCTCGTGCTGATAAAACCAAAAATTCATTCTTGACCAAACTAAAGAAAGAATACAATTACACAGAGAACACTACCGCTTTTGAAAATCTGATCGCTGTTGCTGACACCAATGTTTTCAAAAACACTTGGAAAGTGAAAAAGAAATTAATGAAAGCTACTATTTGTACTGTTTCTGGTGAATCGGTAAAAGGAGCAGATTTTGTTGATTACATCAACCACAAGCGCCCTACAAAAAGTAAAGTTTCTCCCCATGATTTCATTGCCAACGAGCTAAAAAATTATTGCAATGACAAAGTCATTCAATATGAAGATGAACAATTGGAAAGCAAGTACCCAGCATTTAAAATGTTGATGAATGAATACCGAGATGGAATTTTGTTGTTCGAATTAACAGATCAAAAAGTTTGGACTAAAGCAGTAAAGGACACTTCGGGCTTGCGTATTTATCATGACGCCAACAAAGAAAAATACATGTGGGCAGATCGCGCTCAAATCGCGGTATTTACTTGTGAGAATGCCAAATATGCAAAACAAGTAAGAGAAATGATTACTTCAGGTGACTACCCAATCGAGGCTATCGAATCTGAAATCAACGCTGATGGTGGAATTCATGTGAAGTATGACACCGGAACTTATTCTGAACAAGATCGTCCGTTATTGCAACAATTTGATTGGAAAGGAACCGGTAAAATGAATGCGAAAGATTTGGATATCAACGGCCAATTTGGCGTTGCTTACGTTATCAATTATTTGCCTGCTGGACCTAAAAAATTATCCGAAGCACGTGGTGTAATTACGAGTGATTACCAGAATTATTTGGAAGAGCAGTGGATCAAACAATTGCGTGCAGAAAAAGCGGGTAAAATACAAATCAATAAAGACGTTTTATACACCATTCATTAATGAGAACCTCTGTCTTTATCGCTTTTACTAGTTCATTGATATGGTTTTCCTGTGCGCAGAAAAGCCAATCCGATGTAATAGCAAAAATTGGAGACGCTACACTAAGTAAAGCCACCTTGATGCAATCTATGCCCCAAGGAATAAAAGGAAAAGACAGTGCCGATTGGTGTAATCAATGGATTGAAAATTGGGCTTTGGAGCAATTACTCTTGGAGAATATCCAAGAACTTGAAGAGCCCGCAGATATTGAAGAAAAGACCAATATCTATCGTAATCAACTCCTCATTCAAGCACTTAAAGAAAAAATAATAGCTGAGCAATTTGATCCGCAGAGTGTTCAAATTAAACCAGCTGAAAATGACTCAACCGATGCCCTTGGGGCAAAAGAAGTGGCCATTGAAACAAAAAAAATGGAGATCTGGCAGAATTATCAAAGTCAATTGATCAAACAAGCCGTAGAAACAGGGAAATGGAAAAAGTAAAAACATCATATCAAAAACTTTGCTTGAGTGCAATTGCCTTCTTGCTTTCATTATGCACTTGGGCACAGCCCCTTCAAGCTGTAGAAAAAATAATCTCCGTGGTGGGTGATGAAATCATACTTCTTTCCGATTTAGAAAATTCGCTCAATGAAACATACAAAGGCAAAACAGTTACACAGGAGCAAAGATGTGCCGCCTTTGAAACCCTTCTTTATCAAAAACTACTCCTTCACCACGCTCGAGTAGACAGTGTCGAGGTTACTGAATCTGATGTTAATGCACAAGTAGAGCGTCGAATCGAATATTTTGTTCAAATGCTTGGTTCCGAAGAAGCTTTTGAGCAGTATTACGGAAAAAGTATTTCCCTATTAAAAGAAGATTTCTTTGATATGGTGATGGAGCAAATGTTGGTTGAAAGAGAGCAACAAGAAGTAACCAAAGGTGTTGTGACAACTCCAGCCGATGTTTTAAAGTATTACAAAAATCAACCTTCAGATTCTATTCCTCTAATTCCTGAACAAATTGCATTTTCCAAAATTGAGTTTTCTCCTAAGATCAAAGAAAGAGAAATCAACCGTGTCATTCATTTCCTAGATTCACTTCGTGCAGATATTGCAGCTGGAAGATCGTCTATGACATTGCAAGCTGCCAAATGGAGTGAGGATCCAGGATCTCGATACAAAGGAGGTTGTTATCCCTTGCAACGAAGAGGAACCTTTGTTCCTGAATACGAAGCTGCCGTTTATAGCACTGACGAAGGGAAATTCACCCCTGTATTCAAAAGTGACTTCGGGTATCACTTTGTCAAAGTAGTTGAGAAGAGAGGTGACTTTTACGAAAGCTGTCACATATTGATGACACCAAAGGTTTTGGACAAAGATTTAGATGTCGCACATACTTTGGCAGACTCTGTTTATGCCAATATTGAACAAAACAAAATCGATTTTAAATCCGCCGCTCGCCAATACTCCACTGACGAAGATTCTAAAAATCAAGAGGGACAAGTACTAAGTCCAAGTACAGGTGGATTACGTCATGAAATTGGAAGCATTCAACCTGAAATCAATTTGCTTTTAAGTCGATTGAAACCCGGTGAGATGACTGAACCTGTTTTGAACACAACAGAAGACGGAGCCAAAAGCTATGTGATTTATCGATTGGATGAAAGAATCAATGCTCACAGAGCCAACATGGATTTGGATTACGAGATATTTCAAAATGCAGCTTCCGCTGCGGCTAAAAGCACAGCAACAGATCAATGGGTCAAATCGAAATTAAATAGAACCTATGTTCAAATCGATGACTCATTCAAAGGAAACTGCGAATTTGAATTTGGTTGGATCGAAAAAAAATAAGACATGACTGAAGTAGAAAAATTAGAAAGACTGAAAACTCAGTATGCCGCGCTTCAACAAGAAGTTGGAAAAGCAATTGTAGGTCAAGATGAAGTTGTAAAATATGTATTGATCTCGATTTTCAGCAATGGACATTGTCTATTGGTTGGTGTTCCTGGTCTTGCAAAAACCCTTTTGGTTAATTCCATTGCTCAATCATTGGGACTCGATTTCAAACGAATTCAGTTCACACCCGACTTGATGCCCAGTGACATTATTGGCGCAGAAATTTTAGATGAACAACGACAATTCAAATTCATTCAAGGCCCTATCTTTTCAAATATAATTTTGGCAGATGAGATCAACAGAACCCCGCCAAAAACACAATCGGCGCTGTTAGAGGCGATGCAAGAAAGAAAGGTCACGGCTTCAGGAAAATCCATGACCCTTCCATCTCCGTTCTTTGTATTGGCTACCCAAAACCCCATTGAACAAGAAGGTACATATCCCCTTCCAGAAGCGCAGTTGGACAGATTCATGTTCAACATTTGGGTAAACTATCCAAGCATTCAAGAAGAAATCGATATTGTAAAAGCTACCACAGATAATAGAAAAGTATCGATTCAGCCCGTCATTACTCAAGAAGAAATTCTTTCTTACCAACAAGTAATCAGACAAATGCCCGTAGCCGATAATGTGGTTGAATACGCTGTGAAATTGGTGAACAAAACCCGTCCTGAAGGAGAACTTGCTCCAGATTGGGTGAAGAAAAACATTTCTTGGGGCGCTGGTCCTAGAGCTTCACAACATCTTATTGTTGGCGCAAAATGCCATGCCGCTTTGAATGGTAAATTCTCGCCAGATATTGATGATGTCCGTGCAGTTGCACTTCCCATTTTGCGTCATCGCGTAGTAAGAAATTACAAAGCAGAAGCTGAAGGATTGACAATCGAAAAAATTGTAGCTCAATTGTTGTAACATGAAAAAAAGTTGGATTCATGTCGCTGAGAATAGCGACTTCCCTATTCAAAATATTCCATTTGGAATTTTCTCTACACCCAATAAAACCGCAAGACCTGGTGTCGCAATTGGCACTCAAATATTGGACTTATTGGTTTTATGGCAGAATGGATTTCTATCGACATTTCCTTTTACAGAACGTGACATCAATAATTGTGTTTTGAATGGCATGATGATGCACGGCAAAAAGGTAATGTCTGAATTGAGACTTCGCATTATTGATTTATTGACAGAAGGGAACCTCGAACTTCAAAATCACGCTTGTGTTAACGAAGCCTTTGTTCAGCAAGCAGAAGCAACCCTGCATTTGCCAGTTCACATTGGAGATTACACAGATTTTTACAGCAGTGAAGATCATGCTCGCAACGTTGGAATGATGTTCAGAGATCCCGCCAAGGCTTTGCTTCCAAATTGGAAACATTTACCTGTAGGCTATCATGGAAGATCCTCTACCATCGTTACTTCAGGTACACCTATAAAACGTCCAAAAGGGCAAACCAATGCCTCAGATGAAACACAACCTGTTTTTCAATCTACTCAGCAATTGGACTTTGAATTAGAAATGGCCTTTGTCACTTTTCAAGGGAAGCCTATGGGAGATTCAATATCTACCTCAGAAGCCAAAGATTACATTTTTGGTTTTGTTGTTTTCAATGATTGGAGCGCAAGAGATATTCAGCGTTGGGAATATGTGCCCTTAGGTCCATTCTTAGCTAAAAACTTCGGATCAACCATATCTCCTTGGATCGTTACATTGGATGCTCTTGAAGAATTCCACATTGCTGGACCTACACAAGACCCAGAAGTCCTTTCATACCTTAAGTACGACGGCCATTACAACGTTGACATCCAACTTTCCGTTGGCATTCAACCTGAAAATGGTGAAGAAACAATTGTATCCGAAAGCAATTACAAATACATGTATTGGAATTATGCCCAACAATTGGCGCATCACACCGTTGGCGGTTGTGCTATACGAGTAGGCGACATGATGGCTTCAGGTACTATATCAGGTCCTCACAAAGGTTCTTATGGCTCTATGTTGGAAATTGCATGGAAAGGAACTCAACCTGTGACACTTGCTGATGGTACAGAACGTAAGTTTATTCAAAATGGAGACACCGTAAAAATGCGGGCCTTTTCACAAGGCAACGGATATCGCATTGGTTTCGGGAGCTGCGAAGGAAAAATCATTGAATAAAAAAAGGCGGTTATTACCGCCTTTTTTCTTGGTTAAAAACTTATTCCTTGTTCATCATTTGCCACAGGGTATCCTTGAGTTGATCGATATTCATTTGCGTTACCGCACTAATGAATACAGTATTCAAATCCTTGGGCAACAATTCTCGCATTTCATTCATCATCTGCTCATCCAACATATCTGCCTTTGTGATGGCCAATAATCTGCGCTTATCTAACAGCTCAGGGTTGAATTTTTCCAATTCAGACAAAAGCACATTGTATTCCGCAATAATGTCTTTGGTATCACATGGAATCATAAACAACAATAAGGCATTCCTTTCGATGTGGCGCAAGAAACGATGCCCCAAACCTTTACCCTCTGCGGCACCCTCGATAATCCCCGGGATATCCGCCATTACAAAACTCTTGTAATCGCGGTACTTGACCATGCCCAAATTAGGAACAATAGTAGTAAAAGGGTAATCGGCAATCTCGGGCTTTGCAGCTGACAAAACGGAAAGAAGTGTTGACTTACCTGCATTAGGGAAACCAACCAATCCAACGTCTGCTAAAACTTTTAATTCCAATATCTTCCACTCATCTCTGCCAGGCTCACCGGGCTGAGCGTAATGTGGCGCTTGATTGGTACTGGTTTTAAAATGGTTGTTTCCTAAACCACCACGGCCACCAGGAACGATAATGAATTCTTGACCATCTTCAGTGATTTCAAATTCAACATTACCTGTCTCAGCATCTTTGGCAATCGTACCTAATGGGACTTCTAAAATGATATCTTCTCCTTCTTTTCCAGATTTCAATGCACCCATTCCACCTTGACCCGGCTCGGCGATAACATGCTTTCTGTACTTCAAATGCAACAATGTCCATAGCTGGGCATTGCCTTTTACGATAATGTGACCGCCGCGACCACCATCTCCTCCATCGGGTCCACCGCGAGGTTCAAACTTCTCTCTGCGAAAATGCGCAGAACCTGCCCCCCCCTTTCCGGAGCGACAACAAATTTTTACGTAATCAACAAAATTTTCTGATGCCATGTTTAAGCGTTTTCTCTAGAATTGTCTATAGCTACACAAAGTCTTTCTGCAATCTCCTCAATGCTACCAATTCCATCCACTCCATGGTATTTACCTTGGGCTTTGTAATGATCCGCTACGGGTGTAGTTTCACGTTGATATACGTTAATACGATTTTGAATAATCTCTGGATTAACATCATCTGGTCGACCAGATGTTTCCCCTCTTTTTAATAACCTCGAGCGCAACTCATTTTCTTCTACTTCCAAAGCAACGAGGCAAGTGATTGAAGTATTCTTTCCTGCTAAAAACTCGTCCAAGGCTGTTGCCTGTGCTGAAGTTCTTGGAAAGCCATCAAAGATAAAACCGTTGGCATCTGGGTGTTGATTCACTACAGATTCTAACATCTCAATGGTCAATGAATCCGGAACCAACTCTCCACGGTCCATAAATGCCTTTGCTTTTAATCCCAATTCAGTCTCGCCTTTGATATTGGCTCTGAAAATATCTCCAGTACTCAAATGTACCAATTGATATTTCTGAGTTAGAAATTCACTCTGAGTTCCCTTTCCTGCGCCAGGAGGTCCGAATAAGATAAGATTTAAAGCCATTTTTGGTTGAATATAAAGCCCAAAGGTAACATAAAGGCTGCAAAGAGTGTACGGACTTTTTTCTTAAGTTCGCAGGGTGATAAAAGTTTTCACATCATCTAAGGCTTGGCAGCAAAAAGAATATGTCATTCATTTTTTGAATGAACATTATTTATCGTCACCTATGAATCTTGAAAAGGACGAAAATGTAGATGGCTGGATTTTTATTGATTCCGAATTACCCAAATCAGAATGGTCCATTTCTGCGCAGTTCTTTCACGATTTGGATGATCATTGGTTAAGTCACAAGTTTGCACCTATCACACTCAGAAATGGTCTGGCTCATCCCAGCACGCCTGATTTGGTGGATGACCTGGGTACCATATTCTTCTTGCTTTCTCACTATTCAGAATGCCTACAGCCTGAAAAAGATGTGCACAATCGTGTTAGCGCAATGCATTCTCTGGTAGTTGAAAAAAATTGGCAAAACCGATGTGTGGTTAATGAGTGTGCCGAACGATTTTTAAAACAGTTGTCGTTGCACTTCTCAAATGTAAAATGGGAAATGCCGCAAGTTTCCTATCGCATTACACATGATGTAGACCGACCTTTAAAATATGCCTTTGAAAAACCAAGTATTCATTTAAAAAGAGGACTCGGCAGTTATCGTTTTGGAAATTCTTTAAAGAATATTATCAAAGAGATTGGGCGCATTTCGCTATATCCCATTTTAAAAGACAAAGTTGATCCATTCAATCACTTTAAATGGATTTTAAGAGAAAACAATAACTTCGGAAGCACTCCCCTATTTTATTGGATTCCGATACAGGCTCACGCAGAGTTTGATTCTCTTTATCAGTTGAATGACAAGAAAATTCAAATCATCTTTGACCAATTAATAAGTGCCCATGCATTGATAGGATGTCATCCCAATTACAATAGCAGCGAAACACTTGAAGGAATTAATAACAATTGGGAGGAATTTCAAAAGTCCTATTCAAATAATGAAATCAAGAGAAACAGACAACACTTTTTAAAATTTGACCCACTGAATTTCCCAGAACAACTGCAGCTAGCAGAAGTAAATGAAGACAGCAGCTATGGTTGGGCTGACCGCACTGGTTTCAGAGCATCGTGTTCCTTGCCCTATTTCCTTTTTGATGTTAAAAACAAAAGGTCTACAAAAATCAAGGAAATTCCATTGTGCGTTATGGATGTGACCGTAATAACATCTAGGTACATGAACATCACGGAACCCGAAAAGGTATTGAATCAGTTTTCTCAATATTTAGATCTCGTCAAAAGCCATGGAGGCATATACTGCGTACTCTGGCACAATGACACATTACAATTTTCACCATACAAAAATGTGTATTGGAAAGTGATTAAGCTCGCTTCCAATGCAGGTATTTGCGCTTAACTTTGTAAAAAAATAATCATATGCCGAAAGGAATTTATCGTATCCCAACGCCAATCAATGAGCCTGTAAA
>JACCDT010355041.1_pt1 | contig 41263 bp, 33 predicted proteins | sample 7446291 | NCBI WGS metagenome assembly JACCDT01 (sample SAMN15323446, study PRJNA562643) | freshwater metagenome | isolation source: river surface water | place: USA:Blue River Watershed | collected 2017-08-17
GGAGATGGCTACTGCATCGCTCGCATTTTGCGCGAGGCGGGAAGATCCGTGCACGTCATTGAAGTCATGAAACCTCGCGCCCCTGAAGCCAAGCGAGCGGCCAAAAGTCTTAAAGGCCCGCGATTAAGTGCTGCCGCGTTTAACCCTCAAAGTCGGGATTGGATTCTGGATGCCATCTTTGGCAATGGAGCCGCGGATGAACTTTCGCCACCAGTGATTGAGATTCTCAGAACATGCCGTCGTTCGGGCGCCAAACGAGTCGCAATGGATGTTCCGACAGGATTGTCGGGGCGGGGACGGGTTCATCCCTCAGGCTTTGCGGCGGATTGGACGCTTGCCGTGGCTTACCCCAAACTCAATTTTTTGAGCGAGGAAGCGGCTCAAGTACTTGGAATCGTAGAATTCGTTGGTGGAAAATTTTGTAGACCTTCAAGAGCTCAATCTTGGGCATTAGAGTCTTCGGATTTTATTTTGCCGATGAAGGCGAAGACTTCTTATAAGGGAAATCATGGAAGCTTAGGTGTTGTCGGTGGATCGGCTCAAAAGCCTGGAGCGGCGATGATGGCGGCCGAAGCTGCGGCGCGAATGGGTGCGGGTTATGTGAGTTTGCTCTTCGCTCAATCGACTTCAAAAATTGTGCTTAAAGTTTTTGAAGCTTCCTTTTTGCTTGAACCTCGATGGAGGGCTCGAGATCTTCAAAAATATTCGGCTCTCGTTGTGGGTTGTGGCGAGCGTCCCCCGAAGCAGTTTATTTACCGAGGGCTTTTGACTCCATTGGTGATTGATGCCTCAGCACTCAGCCAAGCGACTTCAAAAGAAATCAAAGACTGGGCGAGTCTCAAAAGCGGTACGATTTTAACTCCTCATGTAGGTGAAGCCGCGGCACTGCTCAAATTAAAATCAAAAGACATTCTCAAAGATAGAATCGCAAGCCTCGAGGCCCTCGTTCAAAGGACAGGACAATCGGTTTATCTCAAAGGATCTCAAGGTCTGCTCAAATTTGGCGGGCACTTCTCGGATCAAAAATTGATTGTCAATTTATCGACCAATCCCGTCTTTGCGACGGCGGGCTCCGGAGATATTTTGTCCGGAATTTTGGGAGGCTGCTTGGCCAGATATCCGGATCAGTTTAAAGAAATGGTGTGCTCTGCGTTGGTCTTTCAAAGAGTTTTGGGCGAAGCGCATTTGCGCACTGAGGGCGCGATCGCGAGCGATCAACTCCATTGGTTTGCAGAAGCTTTTCAAACCTTGCGAGAGAGAAGTTTGTGATTCGAGAGAGCGTGATTTTGGATGAGCGTCTGGAGTCCTTGGAGGATCTCACTCGGGTGAGTGAAATGCTTGCAGCACGATTTCGCTTTGGAGATTGGATTTGGCTTCAAGGGCCCTTGGGAGCCGGAAAGACGAGTTGTGTTCGAGCGATTTTGAAGGCCTGGGGATTTGAAGGCCCCGTTACATCGCCCACCTATGTTTTGATGCAGGAGTATGAAGTCTGGGAGAGGCGAGTGATTCATGTGGATGCTTATCGCCTAGGCAAAGGGGGGGAGATTCCCTGGGACATACGGGAGTGGAAGGAGGCCATTGTCTTTGTCGAATGGCCTGAAGTTCTCGCGTGGGGAGCCGAGCGCTTCAAATATCGAGTAGAAATCGATTTTGAGGGGGCTCAGAACACGCGACACTTTCGTTTGATTTCTTTAGAAAATTCTTGAAGAACGATCTCCAAATGGGACTTCATGTTCTTAAATTTGGTGGGACCTCCGTTGGATCCATCAAGCGCATCGAAAATGTCGCTGAGATTGTGGCAGAGAGGCGAAAGCAGCATCAGGTCGTCGTGGTCCTTTCGGCGATGTCGGGAGAGACGGATGCTCTTCTTGAGATGGCCAAAAATTACAGTTTTGAACCTCATGCGAGAGAACTCGATGTTCTTTTAACGACGGGAGAGCAAAAGTCCGTGGCGCTTTGCTGCATATGTCTCCACTCCAAAGGCATTGCCGCAAAATCTTTTTTGGGATCTCAGATTCCTATTCGAACGACGGATGATTTTACGCGGGCCCGAATTTCAGAGATTCCAACAGAAAAATTGAGAGCGAGTTTGGAGCGAGGCGAGATTGTCGTTGTGCCGGGATTTCAAGGTGTGACGGATGGCGCAGATTTAACCACCTTGGGTCGCGGGGGATCGGATACCACCGCGGTGGCTCTCGCTGCTGCGCTCAAAGCCGATCTTTGCGATATTTATACGGATGTGGATGGTGTTTATACTACGGATCCCAATGTGGAGCCCAAAGCGAGACGTCTCTCGCAAATCACTTATGATGAGATGCTCGAATCCGCCTCTCTCGGTGCTAAAGTTTTGCAAACTCGCTCTGTGGAGTTTGCAAAAAAATATCGTGTGCCTGTTCGCGTTTTGAGCACTTTCAAAAAGGGGCCAGGCACTTGGGTTGTTGAGGAGTCAAAAATGATGGAGTCTCTTGTCGTCAGTGGCATCACGTACACAAAAAACGAAGCCAAAGTCATCGTCGAAGGAATGAAGGATCGAGTCGGTATTGCAGCCGATTTGTTTGGATTGATCGGTGAGGCAGGAATCGGAGTGGATGTCATTGTTCAGAATGTCTCCAAAGATGGCACCACTGATATTTCTTTTACTGTACCTCGATCAGATCTCCGCCGAACCTTAGAGACACTTCAAAAGGCTCAGGGGCTCCTTCAGTTTGGTCAGGTCAGAGGAGATGATCGCATTTCTAAGGTGTCGGTTATTGGAAATGGTATGCGCTCCCATTCGGGAGTGGCCGCTCAAACCTTTAAGGCACTCGCTAAAGAAAACATCAATATTCAAATGATCTCGACTTCCGAAATCAAAATTTCGTGCGTTGTAGACGAAAAATACACAGAGTTAGCTGTGAGAATTTTACATGAGAGCTTTAAGCTCGATCAGATTGAGCCCAAAGAAGTAAACGACTTTCGATCGTAGAGTCTGATACCGATTAAAAATACAGCAAAGAATCCAAGAGTCATCCAGAGTGGTAAGGCCGAAGAATTCTTGTCTTGGGTCTTAAGCGCGCAACCTCCGCCCCCAGAACTCGCTCCCGAAATTGTCGCTTTTTGTGTCCAATTGGAAAAAGTGAGAGTCTGAGATTCTGTGTAAGTTCCTTGATCAGGATCTGTGATTGTAAAAGTGACCGCATAGCTTCCATTGGAAACACTGATTTGAGCAGGATCGACTGCAATTTCAAGACTGGTGCCTGAAAACTGTGGAGAGCCAAGACCCGCTGTCCAATTTGTGGTCTGGCCATCCCGAACAGCGTTCAAACTTAGAGTCGCATTTGAAAAGACATTGAGCTCCGTCGGACTCTCAATCGTGATCACAAATGGATTCGAATTGCTGATGGAGGTTGATTCGTTAAATGACAACAAAGTGGCTTCAAAATCATTGGGAGCCTCATAGGTTTCTGAGACATAAAAGTTAATGGAGGAGGCTGAAGGGGAGCCTTCGGTAAGTGTAAAGACTTGCGCATTTTCAATGCCGGGACTCGTATCCGAATCTGAAGTGTAGCGAATATCCACAATCTCTTTGTCGGGATAGGCCTCGACGGCAAATGAGCGAATGCCTGAGATTTCTGAAGAGAGAGACGCACTCAGAACTCGGTTATAAATCGCGTAAGTCAGATTGGACTGAATTTCTGTTCTCTGAATCGGCTCAGCGACAACAATGAACCGAGTGCCAAAAGGGATCCCGGAGATCGAATAGGTTCCAGGAGAGCTCTCGAGGGTTCCTGACATTCCAGAAAATGTTCCGGCAATGCTGCGCTTATTGTCGATGTCAAACGCATAGATATGTGCGCCGCGGATGGGATTCTGTCCTGTCGTTTGATGGACGATTCCGGAGACGGTGCCTCCACTCGCAGAACTATAAAGATTTTGGCGACCGAGTTGATCATCGGAGTTGAGACTTTCGATCGCTAGACTTTGACTGAGATTGGAAATCGCAGGAAACATACTCGACACTGTTGAGGTGCCGTCATCATCGTTATCATCCGTGATCAAACTATGAGAGAGCCCAATGAGATGACCAAGTTCGTGAGTGAGTACTCCGAGATAAGAAATAGGCTTGTCTCCACTGCAAGTACCGGGGCAGCCGCTCGTACAGCTATTGCAAGCCGCTGTGGTAAATTTCTCTACTTCGGCCCCCGTCCAAAAATTCGTATTGAATTCAATGTCTCCTTCGGTGATCGAGAGGACCCCAGAGTTTGCTATCATTTGAATGGTGGTCAGAGCCAAAATTCCGGGATCGAGCTGATTGGTAAACGAAATCCGATGGGCACCATTGGGAGCCGAAGTGAGATCGCGCGAACCCGTGGCAGGACCGCAGCCATCTGTGACAGCGGTTCCAAACGTTGGGCCTCCCGACACGGCATTCCAAGTGCTCACGGCTGAGTTTGTATCGGCCAATAGCTCCGTTGTTTTGTTGGTATGATATCCCACAATCGTGGAGCCCGAATAGCTCGATCCCCCAATACAAAGTTTGAGATTGATCGTGGTGCCCGAACTCCAGCGCGGAATGGCCACGATGTCCGTGCTGTAGACGGTCGAAGTTCTTAGGATGTTTCCGGCAGGATTGAGAAACTCAGCAAGACTTCCAAATGCAAAAACAGATGAGGGCGCTGAGAGAGTCTGCGTAAGTAGGAAAAGATAAATTCGAATCCTTTGCTTTGACACGAAACTCCCCCTCAAAAAAATCAATGTCCTCGATTGGGTACCAATTGACGGGCCAAATTTCTAAACTCCTCTAAAGATTCTGGCTTACGCGGAGCTTGTTGCTGCAATTGTCTCACGCGTGGAGAGGCCTCCATTTTCTTGGCCAAATATTTGGGCTTTGAAAACTTGAGCGCTCTCGATTGCGGATCTATTTTCAATTCCTGATTGGCATTTCCGAGTTGCAAGAATGTCGCGAGACTTTGGCCGGGGGCCTGATAGAGATAGGCCAAAAACTTTTGGCCCTCGCTTACTGAGACGACGCCAGGGACGCGTGTGGAGCGGCTTTTCATTTTGCCATTTTCTATGACGTTCAGTGTGCCGCCCGGCAGCACCGCGAGGATCTGTCCACTTCGACTTCCCGTGATACAGGGAATCTCTCGACCGTCGGCATCCTGAAGAAGATTCATGGTGACGAGTGTTCGAATGCCGCCTTCAAACGGTTGCGGCTCCACTTTGACAACTTCGACGGGGCAGGCGTCTGCCACTCGCAGCTGTTCTTCTAAGCTCATTTCAATAAATGTTGTGGCTTTAAGTTGAAGAGTCCAAACAAGCCCCAATACCATTGCCCAAAATCCCACCCGCATCCTCAAAGTATATCAGATTCAGCTTTTCAAGAATCAGGGCCCTCGGCAGAGTATAGCCTATGAGATTCAATGCTTTAGCCCTGTTTTTGATGCTCCATTCTGGCCTTATGGCGCAGGAATCGTCAGAAGGCTCACCGGAAGCTTCTGAGGCCGAATCTTTGAGTTCTAATCCGGTTCCCGAAAGTGCACCCCAGTCTGTTTACAAAGAGGAGCGCGCCAACCTTCAAAAAATTCTCAGTTCAGAAATCATTCCCAATCTTCCAGCAGCGGATGTCGAAAAATTGCAGCGCAGCGTTCAAAGGCTTGGATCTTACCGCGCCGAATGGGCCAAGTCGGCTCAAGAGCTTTTGATTGCAAATGCCCCTGTCGCGGAGTTGATGCTTTATAAGTTTTCGGCCTATCAAAATCCTCGCTTGAGTTTTCAGATTTTGAAAACACTTTTGTCCTTTGAGAGTTTGAGATTTCCGAGAGCCGCTTTGGCGTATGCGGAAGTTTTTGGAGTTAATCCTGAAGCCAAACTGATGAGTGTGAGACTTTTGGCAAAAGCTGTGAATCAAGATTTGCGATTGGCTGACGAGGCACTTCAGTTGTTGTCGACGTCCTGGGCCGCCGATATTTCGCCACAAGAAAGGCTCTCTTTTATCGTCGATTCCTGCCCTTCTTGGTCCAAAGTAGGGCCTCAGACTCAGTCAATTGCAGCCGCTTGGGGAGATCAAGCGGGGGATTTGTGGGGGCGACTTCTTAAAGTAGAAGCGATCAGTTGCTCGAAAGGAATCTGACGGAGGATTAGGCTTTTTGAGTCAAGAGAGTCCAAAAACTCGCGCTCGAGTCGTTGTCAGCGATTTGCATTTAGGAGAGGGCCGACGAAACTGGGATGGCTCTTTGAATGTGCTTGAAGACTTCACCGTCGATAAGCGATTCGTCGAATTTTTGGAATATTTTGCAAAGGCGTATGAACAAGTCGAAATCGTTCTGAATGGGAACTTTTTTGAAATGCTCAGGTCGCGTGCAGTGATTGATTATCCCGATATTCTTTTTGAAACCTATGCATCCGAGCTCGTGCGTGTGGAGATGGAAGGGCACCGGATTGTCTTTGAAGCCCTTCAAAAGTTTATGGAAAATCCCCATCATCGTTTGATTTATATCATTGGGGATACAGATGTTGGAGTGTTTTGGCCTCGAGTCCAAGCGGAGTTGAGGGCGCGGATTTCTGAGCGTCTTGAGTTTTATGGTCAGAGTTTTTTTCAGGATGGTATTCATATCGAGCATGGACACCAGTACGAAACCATGTCGGCATTTGATATGACGGCCCCCTTCAATAACGTTGAAGGGCTGATGCTTCTCAAGTTGCCATGGGGCGCTTTTTTTAACGCGCATTTTGTGCAACCTCTGAGGCGAATTCGACCGCAATTTTATCGAGTGAGGCCGATGAAAACGTATTTACTTTGGGCGCTCAGATTTGAACCCCGCTTCTTTTTTAGAATCATCGGGCAGTTTTTTAGGATGCTCTGGGCGGCGATGAGTCGACGTCTCTATCCCGGCAATTCGCTACGAACCATTCTCAATATTTTTGATCCAGCGGCGGATACCGATGCGCTCGAAGAAGTGGCGGAGAGGCTCTGCGAACGAGACGATGTGCAAAAAGTTGTTTTTGGTCACAGTCACATCGCTCACTATCGCCAGTTTCGGACAGGAAAAGAGTATTTTAATTCGGGAACGTGGACCAAAAACATTTCTCTGGATTTGAGAACATTGGGAACCTTTCATAAGCTCACGTATGTTCTTTTTGAGTTTCGTGGGCTTGAAGTCCGAGGCAAACTCATGGAGTGGAAGGGCCGCTACGAAGTCGTCGAAGACTTCGTTTAGCCTAAAGCTTAAGTTTCTGTTTCTTCTCTGGATTTGACGTTCTACTCCATGCAGAATTTAGCCTATGGGGAACGAGCGTAGTGTAGTCATTGTTGATGGAGTCCGAACACCTTTTGCCAAAGCGGGGATGGAGCTGGCGGGACTTTCTGCCGTGGACTTAGGTGTGATGGCCACGCAAGAAGCCTTAGCGCGATGCGCCATGACAGGGGAAGATCTCGACAATGTGGTGATTGGATGTGTGGGACAGCCGGCGGATGCGGCCAATGTGGCGCGAGTGATCGCTCTTTTTGCGGGAGTTCCCAAAAGTGTCCCCGCCTTTACGGTTCAGCGAAACTGCGCATCAGGCTTAGAGGCCATTGATCAAGCTCGGCGCATGATTGCTTACGGAGAATGCGATACTGTGCTCGCGGGCGGCACCGAAAGCATGAGCCAGATTCCTTTGTTTCTTTCTGAAGAGATGAAGAATCTCTTCATGAGATTTGCATTTGCAAAAACATTGCCTCAACGGCTCCAGGCCATTTCGCAGCTTAAGGTAAAGTACCTGAAGCCCGTGGTGGGAATCGAAGCGGGCCTTTTGGACCCTGTTTCGGGGATGAATATGGGACAAACCGCTGAGCGACTGGCGAGGGATTTTGGAATTTCTCGTGAAGAGCAAGATCAATTCGCACTTCAGTCGCACACCAAGGCTGTCGCAGCGAGAGACAAGATCAAGAACGAAGTTACTCCGGCGTACATCCCTCCCAAGTACAAAAAAGTACTCGAAGTGGATTCGGGCCCTCGCGAAGGTCAAACGATCGAAGCGCTTCAAAAACTAAAGCCCTATTTTGATCGTCGCCATGGCACTGTCACTGTGGGCAATGCGTGCCCCATCACGGATGGCGCGGCGATGCTCGTATTGATGGCCGAAGAAAAAGCCAAAGCAGAAGGTCGCAGAATTTTGGGGCGAATCAAATCCGTCGCGTTTTCGGGATGTGATCCGTCTCGGATGGGACTGGGCCCTGTGTTTGCGGCCCCTCGAGCTCTTAAGATTGCAGGGCATCGAATGTCCGATATGGATTTGGTAGAGATTAACGAGGCCTTTGCGGCCCAAGTGATCGCCTGTCAAAGAGGTTTTGCAAGTCGGGAATTTAGACGCGAGCATCTCAATGATACGGATCTTGTAAGCGAGCTCGATCCTCAAAAACTCAATGTCAATGGAGGAGCCATTGCCCTCGGTCATCCTGTAGGAACCTCGGGCGCTCGTTTGGTCCTGACCATTTTGAAAGAACTCGAAAGACGCGGCAAAAACCTAGGATTGGCTTCACTCTGTATTGGAGGGGGTCAAGGCGGAGCCTGTGTTGTTGAGAGGGGGAATTCATAATGTCGAGTGTTGCACCATTGTCGATGTCAAATGCGGAAGAGCGTTCAGTTCATATTCATGTGGAGCGAGATCATGCGGAGATTCGCATTCATACGCCCAAAGAAAAAATCAATAAGCTCGATCGCAAAGCCTTTCAGGAACTTTACGAGCATATTGGATTTTTAAAAGCCAAAGCGGAGATTATTAAAACGGTTCTCATTTACTCCGACAAGCCCGAGATGTTTTTGGCAGGAGCGGACATCAATGAAATCCGCGCGATGACCGAAAAATCTCAGGCTCTTGATTTGGTTCAGCAGGCGCAAGAGGTCTTTCAGGCTCTGGCCGAACTCCCTCAAGTCACACTCGTAGCCATTGATGGTCCTTGCATGGGTGGGGGCTGCGAACTCGCTCTCGCGTGCACGTATCGACTGATATCGGATTCTAAGTCTTCGATGATTGGGCTGCCCGAAGTTCAAATCGGTGTTTTGCCGGGCGCCGGCGGGACGCAGCGCCTTCCAAAGCTTGTAGGACTTCAGAATGCTCTTGGAATGATTTTAAAAAGTAGTCGAAGGGATGGCAAGAAGGCTCTCAAGATCGGACTCGTCGATGATGTGATTCCAAAGGAGAGACTCTTAGAAGTCGCTCGAAAAGTTTTGAAAGATCGTTCGTATACCAAATACGAGCGGCCTTCTCATTTTATGGAGTCGCTGATTGTTTCGACTCCTCTTAAAAAACTCATGTTTAAAATGGCTCGAAAGTCAGTTCTCAAAGAATCTGGCGGCCATTATCCCGCACCCCTCATGGCTCTTTCGGTCGTCGAGAGAACTCTCGGGATGGCTGATATTCGTGAGGGCCTCAAGATCGAAGCCGATGGTTTTGCGGAACTCGCCATCGGGCAAGTGGCTAAGAATTGCATCAATCTCTTTTTTGCCTCGGAAGAACTCAAAAAGGATCGCGGTGTTCATGCGGGCGAAGCGATTGGATTTAAGCCGGGCAAAGTTCAGTCCATTGCCGTGTTGGGAGCGGGAGTGATGGGGGGAGGGATCGCGGCCGTCGCTTCACAAAAATCGATTTCTGTACGCCTCAAAGACGTCAATCACGAGAGTATTCAAAATGGTCTTAAGACAGCACGCTCTCTTTTTGACAAAGAGCTCAAGCGTAAGAAAGTCGATCTCTCCGAATTCAGAAAGCGACTCTATCGGATCTCACCGACATTGCAGTTTACTGGTTTTGAACATCTCAACTTTGTGATCGAAGCCGTTGTCGAAAAAATGGAAATCAAAAAGTCTGTGATCGCCGAACTCGATAAAATTTTGCCTGAAAACGCGATCATTGCCTCTAACACTTCTTCATTGAGTATTTCGGAGATGGCAAAGGCTTCGCGGCGTCCGGGACAGTTTGTCGGCATGCACTTTTTTAATCCTGTTCCCAAGATGCCTCTTGTCGAAGTGGTTCGTGGGGATCAAACCTCACCTGAAACGGTGATTCAGACAGTGGCTTTTGGGCGCCAGCTCGGAAAGACCGTCATAGTCGTCAAGGATCGACCCGGATTTTTGATCAATCGCATTTTGATGCCCTTTTTGCTTGAGTGTGCTCACTTGCGCGAAGAGGGATTTTCGATTGCTCAGATTGATCACGCGGCGCTTAAGTTTGGAATGCCGATGGGCCCCTTTAGGCTCATGGATGAAATTGGATTGGATACGGGTGCAAAAGTAGCCCGGTCGATTGCGTCAGGCTTTCCGCATATGATTGTGCTTCCGGCAATCTATGAAATGGTAAAACAAAATTATCTCGGCAAAAAGAACGGGCGCGGATTTTACGTCTATAACGAAGCCGGCAAACATGTGGCAGTTCGCAAGGAGTTTAGTTCTCTTCCCAAAAACCCCGGCGCTGAGACGGATTCGTATCTGCAAGATCGATTGATTTTGCCGATGGTCACCGAAGCCGTGATGGCCCTTGATGAAGGAATTGTTGCAGCCGTGAGAGATTTGGATCTCGGTCTCATTTACGGCATCGGGTTTCCGCCGTTTCGTGGCGGACTTTTAAAGTGGGTTTCGGATGTGGGCGAGCGGCAGATTTTGGATCGGCTCAATAATGTTCACAATCTTACGAAGGGGCGGATTCTTGTGCCCGCTTCACTGACGTCGCGAGTTCAAGCTCAGCAGAAGTTTTATAGCTAGGTTGGGAAGGGGAGAGTGGGGCATGGGCCCCCACTCTCTTAAAGTACGTTTCGGGCTTATCTCGAACCCCCGAGCCCGAATGATCTCAAAATCAGTAACAACGACTGCTGTGTGTCAATTGCAATGCGTGTGCCGCTCCAAGATCTTGAATCCACTGTGTGTTGAAATTTTGACACCCCTTAAAAGTGACGCAATTTGCTGCGAGGCTATGAATCTCAATTCGGTGCGCCGTATCAATGAGCGCGACCCGATAGAATGAGACTTAAAGACACGTCTATGATTTCAGCCTGCCTCATCACAAAGAACGAAGAAAAATGGATAGGCGGTCTTATTGATCATCTGAAGCCCATTGTCAGTGAATTCATTGTCGTCGATACGGGCAGTACTGATCGTACGATGGAAATCGCTCGCGAAAAAGGCGCTCGCGTGAGCCAGATGAAATGGGAGAATGATTTTGCTAAGGCTCGAAATGCTTCTCTCGCCAAGGCCACTCAACGATGGATTTTGATTATCGATCCCGATGAACGAATCGCAGCGGGTGACCTCGATCGAATTTCTGAACTCTGTCAAAGCAAAGACGCGATGGCGTATTCTTTTGATACTCGCAACTATGTACGCAATCCAGCTGTCTCCAACTTCAAGCCCTGCATTGGAGAATATGATTCGGACTACGAAAAGGACTACCCCGGTTTTTTTGATTCACGAAAAGTAAGACTTTTTCAGAACATTCCCTCTATTCGCTTTGTCGGCTCCGTGCACGAGCTCGTCGAGACAACGATCAAGGGCAAAATTATCGAGAGCGACATCCCGTTTCATCACTATGGCTCAGCACCTGAAGTCGATGCACAAAAAGGCAAAAAGTCTTTTTACCAGCAGCAAGGTCTCAAGAAAGTTCAAGAACAGCCCGGAGATTGGAAAGCTCACTTTGAAATGGGTGTCGAATTCATCGGTGCGAAGGAATACAAGAAAGCAGCGGAATTTTTAGAAAAAGCTCGCGCTCTCTCAAACAAAGATCCTTTGATCATGAGCAATTTGGGATATGCCTATATGGAAGCCAATCAGCTCGATAAGGCCGAAAGAGTATTAGTCGAATGTCTCAAGTTCGCGCCCACCCATCACGACAGCATTTTAAATTTGGGTGTCACCAAAATGCGCCAAAAAAATTGGCAGGCCGCTATTGGCGTTTTTGATCAGCTCATCAAAGCGCATCCCAAGAGCTTTTTGGCGTTTCGTAATGCGGGACTTTGCTTTGCGCATCTCAATCAACATCAAAAGGCGGCGCGCTGTTTTGAGCAAGCTCTCAAGATTTTTCCCAACTATACCGAAGCGAGAATCGATCTTGGCTTAGTCTGCTTTGCCGCCGGTCGAGCAGATCTTGCCAAGCCCGTCTTAGAAGAAGCCATTAAGCAAAACCCTCGCAGCCTTCGCGCCCAAGCGGTTTTGGATGAAGTCAATACAGCTCTGACCGCCAAAAAGTAGTAAATCGTCAACAATCTTAAGGTTCTAGCCTGTCTAAGCCTGCTTAAAATTCCACTAAAATTTGCCCCCTTGGCCACTGCTTTTGGTGTAAAGCTCTGGCGTCTATGAAATCTCGAATCGCAAGTTTCTTTGTTCAAACACTCGTCGCAAGTCTCATCGTTCAGATCGCGTTGCCTCTGGATTTGTTGCATGCCAGTCAGCGCCCTGAGAGAGCATTGCGAATCCCGCCCATCTCTTGTGTGAATGCGGTGAGAAATTTGCCTGAAAATAAGAGAGATCGAATTCTCAAAAAGGGATTGAGCAAAGCGATTGTCTCTACATTGTACAGCGCCTTGTCGCAGCTTTCGGGTCGTGGGGATACTCAAGGTCAATATGGGCAGTATTTGGATTCCGTTTTACATTGGGCGAGCACCCTGCAGAGCGACTTGCTCAAAATGAAGGATATGGAAGTCTTTTTGAAAGGGCATCAGCTTCGCTTCTTGGAGCTTGAGAGAATACTGGCCGCTCCGACCTTTGATTTTTCAAAGCCAGTTCGTCTGACACCTATTGGTAACATTGATCGACAAGATCGATCGGCCTCTCCTAAGGCACCCTATGCCACTCCATCGTTTAGATTCAATTCCAAGAAGGATGTGAAGGCAGAACAAAAGAAGATATTTGAAGAACTCGTATTGGTTCGAGATGAGTTTGGGGCCTCGGCGATTACTAAAATCGGACTCCACCGATGGATGCTTCGAAAACTTTTTCAGGAAGCAGGACTTGAAGAACAACAGGCCGCGCGAGATCGAGTTAAAGTTCTGAAGAGCGAGAATTCTCAAATATCGGTCTCAGAGCTGATCGAAAGAAATCGAAAGTCGGGAAGTGCTGAACATTTGCTCGAGGTCTTGCAATTGAGTCTCGAAGATCCTCAGTCCTTTATCCCAGATGAAGCGGGGAAGCCCGATCAGAAATTTACCATGGAGCTCGATGGAACTTTTGATCGACTCCTCAATCCTTGGTTCGATGAAATTCAGGCCCATCCCGAGAAATTCGTAGATAAAGCCACGGGGGTGATCAAAAAGGGGTATCAAGGAGTGACATGGATTCATAAGACATGGGGAACCATCAAGATGGTCATAGGATTGGGAGCCGTTTATACGGGCCTTATGGCGTATGGGACGAATACTTGGAACAAGACGGTGGGGATCTATGTGGATTATACGACACCCGATAGCTTGATTGCTTACGAAGCCCTTCGAGCCCGCGAACAGCAGCGCAAAGTAGAAATCTCCGACAAGACCATTGTGGCCATCGCGGACATGGAGAATCCAGAAGATGCGAGTAAATCCTTCGCGGAAGTATTCGCCAATTATGTTCGTGAGCACGCGGGTGACAAAGCATCCCAGCTCGCGACTCAGTACATGCTGAATTTTATTCAAACAGGGCGAAATGATTGGAAGCCTCAAGATCCCGAAGATCAAAAGAAAATGGCGCAAGTAGCAGATTTGGTCGCGATGTTTAATGTGCAGGTCTTTAATGAAGGACCATTTCCGTCAGCGGATGGAAAACCTCAGAGACTTTTGAGTTCAGCAGTGAAGGATCGATGGCCTTGGCGAAGCGAAACCGAAAGCAATCTCGAAGCAATTTTGCAGGCAATCAAAGAGGGTAAAATGCAGGCCGGAATTGCCCTTCCGGCAGGGATTACGCCTCCTTCTTATATGGCTGAACCCCCGCCGAGTCATCAGTGGAAGGTCGTCATCGCGGGAGAAAAAATCTGGGATCGTCATCTTTCGAAGGGGATCAGATTTGTTTGGGAAACAGAGCCCGTGCGATGGGGAGTGCTTGTGGGTCTTGGTGCCGGTGGAGTTTGGATGGTCAAACGACGGATCCGTCATAAAAACCAATTTAGACTCGAGGACTACGAGGAATTTACTCCGGCTCGATAAAATACCTAAAAAGACCTGCACCTTGCTGGGATTTTAGGTATTCCTAAGGGGTCATGGCTGAGCAGAATATCCGAAATTTTTCGATTATCGCGCATATCGACCATGGCAAATCGACGTTGGCGGATCGCTTTATTGAGTTTACCGGCACCGTCACCAAGCGAGAGATGAAGGAGCAGCTCCTTGACTCCATGGATTTGGAGCGAGAGCGCGGAATTACCATTAAAGCGCAGACGTGTCGGCTCAACTATCGCGCAAGAGATGGCAAAGATTATGTTCTCAATCTCATCGATACACCGGGACATGTGGATTTTAATTACGAAGTGTCGAGATCTCTCTCCGCCTGCGAAGGGGCTCTTCTTGTTGTCGATGCCTGTCAGGGGATTCAAGCGCAAACACTCGCCAATGTTTATTTGGCGATGGAAAACAATCTCGAAGTCATTCCTCTCATCAATAAAATTGATTTGCCTTCCGCTGATCCCGAAAAGGTGAAGCGTGAGATTCAAGAAGTGATTGGATTAGACGCTGATGGCGCGGTCCTCGCCTCCGCCAAGTCTGGGATAGGGATACAGGATGCTCTTGAAGCGGTGATTGCGAAGGTGCCGCCTCCCTCAGATCGCAAAGACTGTGAAGGCAAGCTCGCCGCCCTCATTGTGGATTCGTGGTTTGATGCCTATCGAGGTGTTGTGATTTTGGTTCGCGTGTTTAGCGGAACCATGAAGGCGGGTGACAAGATTCAGCTCATGAGTACGCATCGAGATTACGAAATTCTCGAAGTTGGAGCGTTTTTTCCTCGCGGACAAAAGATGGAATCTCTGAGTTCTGGTGAAGTGGGCTATATTATCGCGGGGATTAAGCAGATTCGAGATGCACGCGTGGGAGATACGGTGACACTCGCAAAACATCCCGTGAGTCAGATGCTTCCGGGATTTAAAGAAGCAAAGCCCATGGTTTTTTGCGGGATATTTCCGGTGTCGAGTGATGACTATGAAAATCTCAAAGATGCTCTCGAAAAGCTCACTCTCAATGATTCGGCGGTGTTTTATGAGCCTGAGACTTCAGAGCATTTGGGATTTGGGTATCGCTGTGGATTTTTGGGTCTCTTGCATATGGATATTATTCGCGAGCGATTGGAGCGCGAATACAATCTCAATCTGATTTGTACGGTGCCAACCGTCAAATACCGCGTCTTTTTGACCAATGGAGAAATGTTTGAGATTTCTAATCCCGGCAAGATGCCCGATCCAACAAAGATCGAAAAAATGGAAGAGCCGTTTTATAAAGTGAGTATTCATACGCCGCCAGAGTATATCGGGGCAATTCTCACTCTTTGCAATGATCGCCGGGGCAAAGAGCGAAAGATGGAATACATGACACCGGAGCGAGTGATCATCGAATACGATTTGCCTCTCAACGAAATCGCTCTTAACTTTTTTGATAAGCTCAAATCGATTTCGAAGGGCTATGCCACACTGGACTATGAGTTTAATGACTATCGGCAAAGTGATCTTGAAAAAGTAGATTTGCTTTTGAACGGCGAAGCGGTGGAGTCTCTCAGCTTTATCACGCACAAAGATTTTGCGTATCAGCGCGGACGAGAGATCACCAAAAAAATGAAAGAGCTTTTGCCCAAGCAAATGTATCAGATTGCGATTCAGGCAGCGATTGGCTCCAAAGTCATTGCGCGCGAAACTCAAAGCGCGCTCAGAAAAGACGTTTTGGCCAAATGTTACGGCGGCGATATTTCACGAAAGCGCAAACTCCTCGAAAAGCAAAAAGAGGGCAAAAAGCGCATGAAGCAGATTGGCTCGGTCGAAGTCCCACAAGAAGCCTTTTTGGCGATTTTGAAGCTCGATGATTGAGTAATTCTTTTTATTTTTGAGCGCCTTCTCTAGAATAAGTATTATGTTGAGTCGTCGATCGTCGCAAAGTGGTTTGGGCTTTGGTCCCTTTTTCTTTACGCTTTTGTTTCTTGTGATGGGTTGGCTCGCGACCTACTATGCGATTGGCTATTTTGGAAAAGCAAAGGCTCAAACCATTATGGTGGAGACCATTTTGCTGAATCGGGCCGTCACCGAAGAAGAGCCATTTAAGGCGGCGATCATCGAGGATCTTCTCAAAAAAGGACCGATTGTTGTGAAGCCCGAAGACGTCACTGTTTTGAGGGGCGAAAAGCTGGTCAAAGTCTCCATTAAATTCACTCAGCGTGCCGCCGTTCCTTTGACGGACTATGGGGTGGATCTGCCTTTTGAGGCCAGCGTTGAAGAGAAGACTGACGTTCAACGAGCCTTCTAAGTGATTGTAATTACTTACTTTTACTAACAGACCAGCCAGTTTTTTGACGGACTTAATGCGCCGCAGCATTCGCCGTACAATAGAGAGATGCGCGGTCTTTGGGTGGTAGCAGCTCTCTTGATCGGTGGTGTCTCACCGCTGAAGCCGGTTTGTGGGAGCGAAGTGGATGCCCCTCTCAAAGAATTCATCCGTGCGGTCAGCCTCGGCGAGCTCAAAGTAACCCAAGATCAAGAGCTCGGAGTTTTAAATCCATTTTTCATTCGATTCGAGTCACTTGGAACCTACGATGATGAGGATGTATTCTTGGCTCTTGGGAGAAACTCTGAGCGCGAACTCGTCCTGTTTGGTTGGATGAAGTCCTCTCGTCAGCTCACTCTTGATCAGGCCACCGATCGTTGGGTCGAAGAAAAGCTCGCCTCTGTCCAGACAGAAGAGGATTTGCAAGCGTTTCAGGATTTTCGGCGACTCGTTCGAGGGGCCATCTATGATGTGAAGGCACAAAAGCAATCCCTCGAAGCCGTCGCTTTTTTAGAGACCATGGTGTTCTTTGGAGAAACCACTGAAGAAGCCGTGCTTCAGCAAAACCCCGTCGGATTTCGATTTGTTCCCCCTTCGCAGGCTCAAGTCACACTCGTGCAGTATGAGCTTTCGCCCAAGCTTTTGGCTTTCTTAAGATAAAATCCTTGTTTAGTCTGATGCTCGTGGCATTTGATTCGGGGTTCTTGGATCTCCCAGACCTTTCTAAAAAAGACTGGCTCTCCTTATTTGCCGATATTCAAAAATCCGAAAACAAATCTTTAATTCTCAAACGACCGGCTAAGGGATTGCTGGCGTTTTTTGAACCGAGTACGCGGACTCTCGTGAGTTTTGAGTCGGCGGGATTGGATCTAGGAATCCGATGGGTCAAACTCAATGCTCAGGATTTGAGTCTCCAAAAAGGCGAAACCCTGGCAGATACGTTTCGCAATTTAGCACTTTATGATTTTGATTTTGCGGTAGTGAGGCACAGTGTTGCGGGTGTGCCTCATCTCGTACAATCGTGGATGAAGATTCCTGTTTTTAATGCGGGCGATGGAGCGCACGCTCACCCCACTCAAGCTGTCGCCGATGCCTATACCCTCTGGAAGACGAGAGGCTCAAAGTCTTTGCAGATCGCTTTTTTTGGAGATGTTCTCAAAAGTCGAGTGGTTCGCTCCGACGTCAAGATTTTTAAAGCACTCGGCCATCATGTGTTTGTGTGTGATGAGAGCCGCAAAGAGATAAAAGATTTTTGCGCAGCTCTCGATGTTTCGAGAATTCCCCGGCAAAAATTAAAGAGCATGGATGCAGTCGTTTGTTTGCGAACGCAAAAGGAGCGAGGAGGAGAAACTCGACTGGGAGCTCTTGAGGAGAGCGATTTGGGCAGCAAAACACTCTTGATGCACCCAGCTCCTGTCATTGTTGGAGAGGATTTGAGGTTTAGTCTTTTGTCTGAGCGAGGAGACAAGAATCTCATTTTGATGCAAGCGCGAAACGCTTATTGGATGAGGCGCTATCTGATGCATGAGGTTTTGAAAAAATGAGAATTTATTCAAAAAACCTCTGGAACTCCGCTCGATCTCAATTTGCAGAAGGGAGTTTTGAGATTCGAGGCGGACGACTCACTCAGTTTTTGTGGGGAGCCCCGTCGGGCAAAGGAGCCAAATCCAAGATCAAAGATTTTGGGGATCTCATGATCTTGCCATCGGCCGTGGATCTCCATGTGCATTCGCGAGATTTTGATGAATCCCACAAAGAGACTTTTGAGAGTCTTCAGTCTCAGGCCTTTCAAGGCGGTGTCGCTGTGATGGCATGTATGGCCAATACGATGCCTCGACTCGATTCTCTTGAGCGACTCAAAGATTTCTTTAAGCGCACGCAAAAACTCAAAGTAAGGCTCCTCCCTTTTGCCGCCGTCACCAAAAATCTTGAGGGAATTGATGCCACGGATTGGGACAAATTGCTCAAGCTTCCGATCGCGGGACTTTCGGATGATGGCAAGCCTATATTGAATGAGGACATGATGAGATCCGTCCTTAAAGTGACCAAAAAATTCAAAAAACTTCTGTCTCTTCATGAAGAGGATTTGAGAATTTCTAAAGCCTCAGTCATTCATTTGTCGGCGTCGTCTCTGCGTCTCGGAATTGACGGATCTCCTGAGGATTCGGAATGGACGATGGTCGAGAGAGATCTCGCTCTTGCGCATGAAGTCAAAGCCCATGTGCATTTTGGGCATCTTTCTTCGGCTCAGAGTGTGGAGCTCTTAAGACGCGCGCGAAAAAAGGGTGTTTCGTTTTCGGCAGAACTCACCCCTCATCATGCGCTCTTGACTGTCGAAGATTATGAATCTTTGAGTCCAACGCTTTGGAGCAAGATGAAGGTTTGTCCCTGCATTCGAGTGAGTACGGATCGATCGAGTTTGTGGAGGGGGCTCAATGAAGGGCTTTTGGATTGCTTAGCATCTGATCATGCGCCTCATACGTCGTTTGAAAAGGATCGACCATTGGTGGAGGCGGCTCATGGGATGATTTCGATGCAGTATCATCTCCCTCTGTATCACGAGGTGCGTTCGCGCGCTAAAGTGTCGGCCGCGCAGTTTGTGCGAGCGCTCAGTCAACGACCGGCTCAACTTCTCGGATTACAAAATGAAGTCGGCGATCTCAAAGAGGGCCTCAAGGCTCACTTTGTTGTTTTTGATCCCAAAGGAGAGCAAACAATCCACTTTGATCGGTCTCGATCCAAAAACTCTCCCTTCGAGGGCAAATCGATCAAAGGTCGAGTCGTAGAGCATTGGATTGAAGGAGGGAGAGTCTTTTGAGTATGAGAAAACGAAAACAGATTTTAACGCATCGATCACTTCAGTTTCGATTGGCCGGTGTTTTTGTACTTTGGTCGTTTGTGCTGGTCGTGGCCGTAACAACCCTTTTTGTCATGAACTATGCTCATCTCAGTGAAACCTCGGACGCATTGCCGAGTGCCGAGCAGCTCTTCACCAAACTTTTGTTGATTCAACAGCTCGAGGGGATGGCTGTTCGATATTTTATCGCTCTTGCTTTCTTTGTAACCCTGATGGCTCTTCATATCATTATTTTGAGTCACCGAATGACTGGGCCCGTGGCCAAAATGACTCGTCTTTTGAATCAAGCTGCGGAGACGGGAGAGTGGCCTCAGCAAGTAAAGTTCAGAAAGCGCGATGCGTTTCCTGAACTCGCCTCGGCCTTCAATCGCTTTTCAGAACGCATGAAAAAGTGACGACCGCGAGTCTTCAGAATCAAGCCTACAGAGTGAGTTAAAGCTCCTTCATCTGCCGCCGATGAACTAAGGATGAAGAGAGTTCTTCTTTCAAATTTTTGGAGGTTTTATGAAGGCACTGGTTTCCATATTTGGGATTTATTTTTTGGTCAGCGCATCCGTTTTTGCGGAAGAAACTGAAGTAGGGGTTTTAAGCTGCTGGAAAAAGGCGAGTTTGAGCGCCCGATTGGACTGTCTGGCATTCACCCGAACCCAGATGGATACCTTTGAAAGAGAGATCCCGGTTTTTAGTTCCCACGAAAAATGTTCGATCAGTAAGGGCAATTCGGGAACATGGCTGATGAATTGTCCTGTGGACTTTAGTATTCCTGCCGGCTCCAAGGTGGCAATCTCGGGAAAGTACATTCGGGTGACTTTTAAAAATCCCGATTCGACGAGAATGGATCGATTCATGGGATTGAATGCTTTGGTCTATTCCCTCTATGAGGTCGGTTATCTCAATAAAGAGGGTGAGATCGCTATCGGCTATACGTACCTTTCGTACCTTGAATAAGGCTCAAAATCTGCCTCAAAGCACCCATTGAGTTTGGGGCCGGAATCAGGCTACTTTGAGTTTCGTGGCCCGATCAAAAAAGCCCCCCCAAAAATCCGATGGTACAGCTGCTCTTTTGCTTTCGGATGGCAGTATGTGGCTTGGAAAGGCGTTTGGGGCGAAGGCGACTTTAACGGGTGAGTGTGTCTTTCATACGGGGCATCAGGGCTACCAGGAAATCCTGACGGACCCTTCTTATACCCGCCAGATTCTCATTTTTTCGGCCCCTCAAATTGGCAACCAAGGCTTTTGCGAAGACGATTTTGAAAGTGATCAGATCTGGGCCGCGGGAGCAGTGGTGCGGGACTATTCTCCGAGCCCCTTTCAGTGGCGCCAAAAGGAGTCCCTTTCGCAGACCATGGAGCGGTTTGGACGGCCAGGGATTTCGGGGATTGATACCCGCCGTTTGATTTTGCATTTGAGAGAACATGGAAACCTCTGGGGAGTTCTTTCGACAGAGACCACCGATCCCAAGATTCTCAAAAAGCATTTGGACAAAAAGCCTTCGATGGAAGGGCTCTCGCTGACATCCGAAGTCACAACCCGCAAAGCTTATGTTTGGCAAAAAGGCTCGCATTCGCTGCTTAAGGAGTCCACTCAGCGGCACTTTATGGCGGGCGGAAAATACAAAAAATGTGTTGTCATGGACTTTGGAGTCAAACGCCAGATTCTGAGATATTTGGTCGACGCAGGATTCGAGAACATCGTGGTGGTTCCGGCGTCGACAACGGCAGAAGAGATCCTTCAGCATCGACCGGATGTGGTCATGCTTTCGAATGGCCCCGGCGATCCCGCCGCAGAAGCGGGCGTTATTCAAGAGGTCAAAAAATTGCACGGCAAGGTTCCCCTTTTTGGAATCTGTCTTGGACATCAGATTTTGGCATTGAGCCTCGGTCTTCAGACCTACAAACTCAAATTTGGGCATCATGCGGCCAATCATCCGGTACGAAACCTTCAAAAATCCGTTGTTGAGATCACCTCACAAAACCATGGATTTGCAGTTCCTTACGAAGCCAATCATTTGGCGATTGAGTACACTCACGTCAATTTGAATGACGAAACCATCGAAGGCTTTAGACACCGAAAGCTGCCGATCTACGGCATTCAGTTTCATCCAGAAGCCGGGCCGGGACCCTTGGATTCGGTAGATGTGTTTCAGCGACTTCAGTTTGGAGCGCTCGTATGAGAGTGGATCATCGCAAAGACTATCAAACGGCCTTTGAACGACTTCTCAAGTTTGCAAGCGATGGCCCACTCGCCAAAGAAATAGTTTCTGCGAAAGAAGAATTTTTTGCACGCCTCGGTCGTGCGCACGAAAAGCGCGAAGATCTTTATGAAATCGCCACGCAGAGCTTTTTGGAATGGTATTGCTATAATTACCAGACCAAGGCTTTTCATAAATCGCCTGCGGTGATTTACACCACACTTGCCATGGACAATGAGATTTATGTTCAAACGATTGAGCGAGCGCTTCTCTATCGTTGGTCTTTTTACGAAGTTCAAAAAGTGGACAAAGAATGGATCGAACTCAAAGATCTTCTGTTTTTGCAGACAAGAAAAGTTTATCACGAGCGGCGGTTTCCGGAGTTTAGAGTCTGGAAGCCCAAAGTGGGTCAGATTATTCAGGCCCGCCTGTTTTTGTATCCCGATGAACAAGGGTATTTTATGACCCATGCGTGGATTCATCCCGTCTCCGAAACTGATCTGCTCAAAAAGACGTGTGAGGCGCAGACTCAAGTCTGGTCTGCCCATGAGGGGCTATTGATGGAGAGCATTGAAGCAGCAGCGCGAACTCTCGGACTCGAAACTCAGCTCAGTGTCAGTCGCGCCAGCAATTGGTATTATCAAGAGCTCAAGAGGAAGTTTGCGTGAAGCGCACAGATATCCGTAAAATTCTAGTGATTGGATCGGGCCCTATTCAAATCGGGCAGGCGTGTGAGTTTGATTATTCTGGCACACAAGCCGTTAAGGCATTGCGAAACTTGGGCTATGAGATCGTTTTGGTAAATTCCAATCCCGCCACCATCATGACGGATCCGGATTTGGCTGACAAAACCTATGTGGAGCCACTGATTCCAGAGATTTTGGAAAAAATCATCGCCAAAGAGAGGCCTCAAGCACTCCTGCCGACCTTGGGCGGACAAGTGGCACTCAACTTGACGATTGAGTTGCATCGCATGGGAGTCTTGGACACCTATCAGGTCGAAGTCCTCGGAGCCAAAATTGCCTCAATCGAACTCGCCGAAGATCGTGAAAAATTTCGCCAGCTCATGCAGCAGCTTCAGTTGCCGATTCTCAAGTCTCAGACAGTGAAAACCTTGAGTGAGGGGATTCGCATAGGCCAAGAATTGGGATTTCCGCTTGTTTTGAGACCCTCTTTTACACTCGGAGGAACGGGTGGAGGTATTGTCTATAATCGTCAAGAGCTTGCCGAAAAACTGGAAGAAGCCTTGAGGGCGTCGCCGACTTCTGAAGTGCTCGTCGAAGAGAGCATCGTGGGATGGAAAGAAATCGAATACGAAGTGATGCGCGATCGATTGGATCAAATGGTGATTGTTTGCGGGATCGAAAACTTGGATCCCATGGGGATTCATACGGGAGATTCGATCACCGTTGCTCCGATTCAGACACTCACAGATAAGGAGATTCAGCGGCTTCGAGAAGCGTCGAAGTTGATCGTCAAAGGTGTGGGAGTGGAGACGGGGGGTTGTAATATTCAATTCGCGCTTGATCCGGATTCGGATCGTTGGGTGGTTGTCGAGATGAATCCCCGAGTCTCACGGTCCTCAGCACTGGCTTCAAAGGCCACGGGATTTCCGATTGCCAAACTCGCTGCGATGCTTGCGGTGGGATATACGCTCGATGAAGTTCAAAACGATATCACCAAAAAGACACCGGCTTCGTTTGAGCCTGCGCTTGATTATGTCGTGATTAAAGTGCCTCGATTTGCATTCGAAAAATTCCAGCAGACGGAACCACTTCTTGGGACACAGATGAAGTCCGTGGGCGAAGTCATGTCGTTTGGACGCACATTTAAAGAAGCACTCATTAAAGCTTTTGATTCACTCGAGATTGGTCAGCAAGGTTTTGTGCTGCCCAAAACCTGGACTGCCAAAGATGTGGGGATAGAAACCATCCGTAAACCTCGATTTGATCGATGGTGGCTGATTTCGCATTTACTGCGCACGCAAAAGGCGAGTGTGCAAGAGATTCATGAAGCCACGCTAATTGACCGCTGGTTTTTGGATCAACTCGCAGAAATTATTAATACGGAAGAAGCTTGTCGCGAGGATTTCACACTGGAGATTCTCCAAAAAGCGAAGGGCATGGGCCTCTCGAGTCGTCGTATCGCTCAACTCAGCGGAAAGCCCGCAGCGGAAATCGACAAGAAGCTCAAAGCGCTCGGCGCCGGTGACTCCCTCAATCAAATTGATACATGTGCGGGAGAATTTGAGGCTCTGACTCCTTATTATTATTTTGGATCTGAAGTCTCGCTGCCCACTGGCATCAAACCGGCGCCACTGCCTTCGGTTAATTCTAAGGGCTCGGTGATTATTTTGGGTTCTGGACCTAACAGGATTGGTCAAGGGGTTGAGTTTGATTACTGCTGTGTCAAGGCGTCTCAGGCTGTTCAGGAAATGGGCTTTGATGCAGTAATGGTCAATTGCAATCCCGAAACAGTTTCGACCGATTATGATATCAGTAGCCGACTTTATTTTGAGCCTCTGGAGACGGAGTATGTTGAACGCGTTTTGAATTTTGAAAAAAAACTCGGTTCTGTCGTGGGTGTTTTGTGCCAAACGGGCGGGCAGACCGCTCTCAAGTTGTCTCAAAAAGTAAAAGGCATGCCGATTTTGGGGACTTCTAAAGAGCAAATTGATCGTGCCGAGGATCGCGCAAAATTTGATCGGCTGCTTGGAAAGCTCAAACTCAAGCGTCCCAAATCGAAGATCGTGAACAAACTCGAAGAGCTCCCCCGAGTCGCTCATGCGATTGGATATCCGGTTTTGGTGAGGCCGAGTTATGTGCTGGGCGGTCGGAGCATGCATGTCGTGCGATCACGCGAAGAACTCGATCGCATTATGGCGCGCATTGCGATGACGTCGGATATTGAGTTTCCTCTTTTGGTGGATCGATTTTTAGAAGATGCGATTGAAATTGACATTGATTGCGTGGGCGATGGATCCGAAGTCTACGTGATCGCCATCATGGAACATATCGAAGAAGCGGGGATTCATTCGGGGGATTCGAGTTGTTCCTTGCCGACGATTAGTCTCGAAGGCTCCACCATCGAAAAAATCCGAAAGCAAGCAATTCAAATTGGACGAGAACTCAAGCTTTCGGGATTCCTAAATATTCAAATGGCCCTCCACAATAACGAAGTCTTTGTGCTTGAGGTTAATCCGCGAGCGTCCAGAACCTTGCCCTTTGTGTGTAAGGCGACCGGCTTTGATTGGGTGAGAGCGGGTATTTTTGGAATGCTCGGAAAGACTTTTAAGGAGCAGGGGATTCTCGCTCCCCCTGTTCATCCCAATGCCTTTAGACATTATAGTGTCAAAGAAGTGGTCTTTCCGTTTTTGAAGTTTCCTGGTGTCGATGTTTTGCTCGGGCCAGAAATGAAGTCCACCGGCGAAGTGATGGGGATAGGTGAAGATTTTGCCGAAGCCTTTATGAAGGGACTTTTAGCAGCCAATCACCGTATGCCAAAATCTGGAACCGTATTTGTCAGTGTGAAGGATTCAGACAAACCTAAGATTTTGGATATTTGCTCTAAGCTTAAGATGCTGGGTTTTAGGATCGTCTCCACCCATGGCACAGCGGCGTTTTTGAGAAGCCACGGAATTGTTTGTTCGGGGATCAACAAAGTCAAAGAAGGTCAGCCTCATATTGTGGATGCGATCATTAACGGTGAAATTGCGATGGTCATCAATACCACCGATGGTGATACGGCCGTGTCGGATAGCTATACGATTCGGCGCTCGGCACTTCAGACAGGCGTGCCTTATTTTACGGCGATTACCGCGGCCCGAGCGTCGGTGAATTCGCTCAGCCGCTGGATTCGAGGTGAACTCAATATCCAATCGCTTCAAGGATTGGAGTCGGTGGTGAGCACGGCCAAAGGCCGCGAAGCGCCGGTCAGTTTAATGCAGAGAAAGGTCAAAAAATGAAACGAGAACCCATGACACCTAAAGGTTACGAGAAACTGCAAAAAGAGCTCGAGCACATCAAGCATGTCGAGCGCCCCAATAATATTAAGGCGATCGAAGAAGCTCGCGGTCACGGGGATTTGTCAGAGAATGCGGATTATGATGCCGCTAAGCAGGAGCAGGGGTTGATCAATGCGCGAATGCTTCAGCTCGAAGATATTTTGGCGCGCGCTGAAGTGATTGATCCTAAGTCTCTGAGTGATAGTCGTGTCATGTTTGGAGCGACAGTGTCGGTGGTGGATACGGAGACCGAACAAGAATTTAAATATCAGCTCGTAAGTTCGCACGAATCAGATGCCAAACAAAATCTCATCTCCATTGATTCGCCCATCGGAAAAGCTTTGATCAACAAAGAAGAAGGCGATGAAGTCGTCGTCGCTACCCCCAGTGGGGGCCGGACATTTGCGATTACCAAAATTGAGTATCGTTAAGTTTGGTTTAAATCAGCGTTTTCGTGCCGCATGACCGATGCGGATCATGTGGGATGGAGCCGTCTTTGATTTCCGAATCACCTTTTTTGGAAAGTCTGTGGCTTTGATTCCCGTTTTGAGATGGGGGGGGAGCTGGTTGACCTGGTCCGGGAGAAGTAAGAGCGGACCCTTCACACCGTCGGCGATAACTTCATAGAGTCCCTCGTTTGTTCGAGTCACTCGCTGAATTTGCCGAGCATCTATCACCTGGTTGCCAATCGTCATCTGATGACTGCTCGTCAATGATTGTGAGTTGTTGAAGTCCTCGTGGACTTCCCAAAGGGCCCAAATATTCAGAGTGACAAGCAACAATGCTGCAAAGGCGCGTACTGCAAAAGTTTTATTGCGCTGAAGCGTGCGGACTTTTGAGTTTCGCAGTTCGTCTAAGCGTTCAATGCTCTGATCTTTCAGTCGAGCGCGATTCAAAGGGACATCCAAGAGCGCGGGAAGGTTTTTGATAAAGGATTCAAATTGAGCTCGTTTGCCTGAATCCAAATTGGTGAACGTCAGTCCAATCCCGTCCGTCGCATGGCGGACGACTTGACACTGAAGTTGGATCTCAAAAGCCTCTTGGTGAAGACTTTGTACTGCGAGGTTCAAGTTCACTAAGGACTTAAGAGCTGGCCGGTCCGTGGTTTTTAAGAATAATCCACCCAGAGAAATATTATCGACGTAGGCTTTGGCTAGGGCTCTATCGCTCCCAAACGAAACGTTGAGTTGGGTTCCCTGAATGTCTTTTCGAGCTGTCTTACGCAGCTCTGCGCCCAGGAGTGGAGGGAGAGGCTCTTGAGGGTTGATATCAAAGCCCTCTTCGATGGACTTCTCAATAAGAGAATTGATTCTGTTTTCTGTCTTCACGTGTTCGTTTGCCCCTAGTCTTCTTGCTGCGCCAATCGGTAGGATTTCATCCGACGAATCGATCCATAAGCGTTTGGAAAGTTTGAGATCGGAAACGCGGGAGGGCTGATGCCGTCATAAAGACGTTGGTCATAAAAGTAGCGACTGGCATAACCCTTGAGTGTAGATCCCGAAATAGTGGCCGTCGTTTGATCCTTATACTCGGAGATCCCGCCAAAGAATTTGATGTTTCCTTTGTTGGGCGTTCCTGAAGCGGAATAATTAAGAACTCCGAATCCACAGCCCTTTTTATTGGCAGTATTGGCACCGCATCCCACACCCGTTGAAGAATCGTAGGCGTTTGAGTTTCCGGCGTAGATTGCGCCATGCAAATTGATATCATTCGGCGCACTCGTGCTCGCGTTGTAAGGAGTTGGGACATAAATCAAGACGTTCTTTTGAGTGGAGATGATTCCAAGAATGGTCTGGGAGTCTTCAGAGACTGTCGCCGCAATGTCGGGATTTGTTGGACTGATCCCCGATCCATTCAGGTCGCCGTAGGCATTCGCCACTGGCGTGGTTCCCATGGACCCATCTGCAGTGGCTGTCACATACTCTACATCCTCGTATTGGAGGTCATTCGTGATATAGATATCCTTGAGCGCTGAAACCGTCAGCGCAAAGTCCTGAGCGACAGCGGGTCTCGTTCGGCTCGCTCCACCGAGTTTAGAAATCGCTCCATTGACATGAATGGTTCCATTGATACGCCCATTGAGGATGCTAGGAGCCGCGGCGTAATTATTTGCATTAAATACATAAGTTACATTGCAAGGATCGTCGGCAATGAGGATATCTCGCGCGGTCGATGCTGCAGACGTCGAATTAATTTTGATTTGCTGAAATTTACACGATTGGTGGGACGGTTGAATTTGTGTCCATGCGCTTGAGCTTGAATAGGTGTTCACATCAGATTCACCCGTGACAACATTCATTGTGACTTCGGCATTTCCTTCGACATAGATTCCTCCTGAAGGAACATTGGAGGCTAAGTTGTTGACCGGGAGATAGATGCCATTCGGAATACTCGTCAATGCTTGATTAAACGTTCCATCCGCATGATAAGTCAGAAAAGATTTCATTTCGGCCACGGTGGGTTGAGTATTATTCGTGGATGCGGTCGATGACGTATCTCCTGCGGCAAGTCGGTGAGTATTAAACATTGCCGAAGGCATTGAGACACTTGGAACACTACCTGCTTTATTGTCCTCGAATGTGGGACACTGAGAAGGGCAACCCGTATAATTGGTAGCGCTTACATAGTTCCAGAGGTTCTCAGCAATCGAGGAGGTAAAGTATCCTGAGAAATAGGGGTGTCCATAAAAGTTTGGCTTTTGGTTGACGTGGACAGGACCTCCATAGACTTCTTGGGCTTGAGCGGAGGTGTTACCTCCAGCAAAGTAAAGTGTGCTTCCATTTTGGTTGAGCATCGAATCCATAAAGAGCGCCCACTGTGAAAAGGGCCGACCCTCGACACTGACACTGATCACTCCCGAGTCTTCGTATTCTCGAGTTGTGAATCTGTTTCGCCCATACCCTCGGACCTGTACAAGATACTCATATTCAAAAGTTATACTCTTTGGATCCGACGCAATCTGAGACTCCACTCTTAGGGGGTTAAAACTAAATTTCCACTCCACATATTTGTCATCATTGGGATCGGGATCAGTCCAAGTTGTGGGGAAGGCAGGATTGTTTCCAGAATCAAAATAGGCAAACTCGTGGTTTGCGTTGAGTGTGCCTTGGGAAGAGTACGCTTGAGCTCTGACGGCATCTCTCAAAAAGTTTAAGGCTTCATCGAGCGCAGAGTTATTATTGTTTGTATCTGTCGCATAGAGATTGTTAATCACGTCAAATCTCTCACCATTGGCAGCTAATGAGGCACTCGCACTGGGATAGCGCAGCTTACCGTTAAACGTAATGGCATCGACCGCGCGATCTATTTTGGCTTTAGCACTTTCGTATTGCGCTTCGGCTTGATAGTTCGCATCCGTCGAATCGAGACTAAAGCTCGATTGGGAGAGGTGATTGCGCGCAGAATTGAGGAAAGCCAAAGTGAGGCCGAGCCCTAAGATCATAAAGGCCATGGTCATGAGGAGAGCGGATCCTCGCTGTGTGTTTAGAAAAAGGCTGTTGCTATTCATAAAATGACTTTCTCGACGCTACACTCGACTTATCTGTTTCTAACGACAGCGAGAAAGTGAGACTCCTGGCGAGGGAACGAATCCGCTTCTACAGCTTCTGAGAGCGGATTGTCATAGGTTCCGGCCTTTGTGGAGTCTTCCACAGATGATCGAAAAACCAGGTGTGGGTTAATTCCCACGAGGTCTTCGAGTCCATTGTTATCATCGTCTGCTGTCCAAGTGACAGTACGCAGATGAAGACTGCCGCCTGTGAGTGTTTGCGTCGTATACGCAAGCTGCATGTCTTCAACTGCGGGATCGATCACTTCCCATTCACCTTCTCCCGTAAGATCGTTTGAATCGGGATTGAATTCTCTTCGGTAAAGTCCCCCTTCTGCTCCATCCACAGCCCATTCGACGAGTTTGACGGGGTAGATTCTGGCTTCGGATGTAAACCCGGCGAGACCCAATCCTCCCGGCTGATTGTAAGGACTTTGGCTGCTCGTGTGATCAACTTGGATTTCGGTTGTGCTATCTCCCAGCACGAGCGTGGAGAGAGCTGTCACCTGAAAGATATTGGAATAGATCACGTCATTGATTTCTTCAGTCAAAATGTAGAGCTTTCCGACCTCGAGCACGTCGGCACACTGAGGATGAGCCCAGAGTCGCTGAGCGCCAACACCGACTCCCGAAGTTTGCGAGGGATTGGCAGAAGCTGTATGTCTCGGATTGAGTTTGCAATTAAAGGAGCCTGTAAAATTGTAAAGAACGAGTCTTACGGCATCACTGTCGTTAATCAGTGTGGAAGGATTTGAGGTGAGATCATTTGTCGGTAAAAAATCATCCAAATTGTCGACATCTTCTCGATAGAGACCGGGCAAAGGCGTAATGCCTGCTCGAACTTCGAGGGCAGAGCAATCTCCAGAGATGAGACCCGACGCGGCATTGTCTTCGCAGGAGGGAAAGAGACTAACGGATTGTTCAATTTCAGATTTAAACCGTCCCACAACAGATTGAGAGAGATTCATGAGCGCATTTTGTTTTTCGGTCGATTGGAGAACCGCCTGATTCTTTTTGAGAAACTGAGATGCCTTGATTCCGATAAAACTCAAAATCAGAATTGCGATCATGATTTCGATGATCGTAAATCCTCTCAATTCGCTTCGGCCCTGCATCACGGCTCTATTATATAGAGCTCAAGGGCAGCGTGAAGCAGGGCACTCCTCGCCAACTATTTAATATGACTTATGTTTTAAACTGGTTGAGCCATCCTTGAGAGAGTGACAACGAACGTTGCAAATTTTGGGCGAAGCGGCAGAAATCTTTTTTGTATGTTAAAATTTTTCAAAGGGGATTCTTGTGGGGAGAAAGGGACTCTTATGAAGGCAATCCCATTAGCATTGGTGATTGGCTATTTTTTAACTATTCCTGGGCTTCAGACCCAACACCCCGTGACGCCATGTCCGGAGGAGGATCCATCCGCTTGTGAAGAACCAGCGGGTGAGCCAGAGGAATAGCTTTTTCTCAAGAATCAAATACGAAGTGCAAGGGGATCCAGTTCATGTGATGGACTGAATCTCTTTGCACTTCAATTTTTCTAACCTTATGTTCTGGTTTATCCCTAAGCCGTTTGCGAATTAAGAGTCGCGCGGACTTCGGCCCACCACTGACGATAGAGCGCAATATATTCTGCTCGAGTCGTCGCTAGTGATTCTTTGGCCTCATCCCATTCTTGGCTACGGCGACGTTTAAAATCTTCTGTTTTAAGATTCCATTCCAAAGCCGCTTTGTTCCACTTTTGGTAGGCCTCGGAAATCTTGACTTCCAATTCTTGGAGGACCGGACTCTGTACGGGCTTCTTTTCTTTGGCGGTTTCCATTTGAGCTTTTAAAATTTCGATATCGGGCGTGCGTTTGAGATTCCAAGCCCATCCCATTTTTGATGCCGAATAAATAAACCACTTTCCTGGATCCCACTGCCAGACTTTGGGGCCATTTCTGTAATCAAACGGAAAGCGATGATGATAATTGTGCCAGCCCTCGCCCGAAGCCAAGAATGCGAGCAACCAAGAATCCTTCGCGGTGGACTTCGTAGAGTAAGGCTGTCGGCCAAAATAATGAGCATACGAATTGATCATGAACGTCGCTTGGTTCACAAAAAACAATCGTACAAAACCACCAAACAAAAGGCCCTCGAGCGCGCGTCCATAGAGAGCGCCGATAAACATTGGCAGGAGGTAAGACGAGGCCACATAGAGAATTCCGTAATACTTGTGCTGAAATCTCAGCAAAGGATCTCGTTCAAGATCTTTGACGTTCGAAAAATCAGTCGTTGTCGGACTTCCAAGGAGCCATCCTATATGAGCCCACCAAAAACTGCGATTGACGTTGTAGGGATCCGCCGGAGTGTCCTCATAGATATGATGACGGCGGTGATCCGAACACCAGCTGAGGGCGGAACCCTCTCCCGCCGAAGTCCCTGCCAAAAGTGAAATCATTCGAAGGGGCCGATTCATCCCAAACGCTCGGTGCGAAAGTCCCCGATGATAGGCGATACAAATTCCAAGGACTGAGAATGCGTACATGGCCACCATCAAGATCCAGTCCGCCGTGGTCAGTGTGCCTCCAAAACCGTAAACATAGACCGGAATCGCGAGCAATCCGACCAAATGGGTGGGAATAACCACCAAAATATTCCGCCAATTAGGTGCAAAGGGCTTAGTTGAATCGGAAATCGTCATATATCTCAAATCCTAACACAGAATGTCACTGGGAACGACAAAACTAAATGTGATAGTTCTTGAGAGTGCGAGTCGAACAAAATCCATTGCAAAAACCACTGCGATACGCAAAAGGAGTGGGCGAAAAATTAGCCGGTCTTTTTGGTCGCAAAGACATTTTAACCATCCAGGATTTGCTCTACTTTTTGCCTCGCACTTACGAGGATCGCCGTCGAGTTTTGAATGTGAGTGAAATTGCTCCGGGCTCTCGAGTGGTGGTGATCGGCCTTGTCGCGCGCTCCCATCCCGTTTTTTATTCAAAATCCAAGCGCCGTGCTTTTGAGATGAATCTCAATGACGTGAACGGTAAGCTCGGTACTTTAAAGCTCACTTGGTTTCATGCGCCCTACCAGACCAAAAAACTGGAAGAGGGGACCTATGTTCTTGTGACGGGTGAAGTCCAAGCCTACCGAGGCCAACTTCAAATGGTTCATCCCGAGATTGAGATTCTGGGCAAAGTGCTAGAGAGCGAAGCTTCTGGCCAGGGGATTGTTCCCATATATTCCGAAACCTCAGGCCTTTATCAAAAGACAATCCGAAGAATTCTTCGACAAGCGGTCAAAGATTTTGCTTCGACACTTCCTGATCCACTGCCCGAAGCGATCCGAACGCGTCGACAGTTTCCAAAGCTTTCGCAGGCGATATTGGACCTCCATGAACCTTCGCCCAAAGCCGACTTTGATTTGCTGAGAGATTCTAAAACTCCCGCTCATCGCCGACTCATCTACGATGAGTTTTTTCATTTGAGTTTGAGTATTGCCCTCAAACGACGGGACTATATGGCGGCCGAGGGAATCGCCTTTCCCAAACCCGAAAAATTTTGGGTCCAAATGAAGAGTCAGCTTCCGTTTCAGTTTACCAATGCTCAAAAGCGAGTTTTGCAAGAGATCCTCGAAGACATGATGAAGCCTCGAGTGATGCATCGCTTGATTCAAGGTGATGTGGGTTCGGGCAAAACTGTCATCGCAGGGGCTGCCGCTTTGGTGGCTCTCGAAGCGGGTTACCAAGCGGCACTGATGGCGCCGACAGAGATTTTGCTCGATCAGCACTTTAAAAATTTTGGAAAATGGTTTGCGGGACTCGGGCTTGAGTGTGTCAAACTCACCGGCAGCTTGAGCGCCAAAGAAAAGCGCGAGGCCTTGCAAAAAATAGAGCAGGGCCAAGCGGCGATGATTTTTGGAACTCATGCTCTCTTTGAAGATGAAGTGAAGTTCAAAAATTTGGGCCTCGTCATTGTGGATGAGCAACACCGCTTTGGAGTTCGTCAACGAGCTCGGTTGGTGCAGAAGGGCCGCTCGCCCGATCTTTTGGTGATGACAGCGACTCCGATCCCTCGGACTTTGGCGCTCACTGTCTATGGAGACTTGGATATTTCGGTGATTGATGAACGGCCTCCAGGCCGTCAACCCATTGTGACCAAAGTCTTTACCGAAAAGCAGCGAAGTCTGCTCGAGTCTTCGATTTTGGATCAGCTCAAAGAGGGCCGCCAAGTTTATATTGTGTTTCCGCTCATTGATGAGAGTGAAAAACTCAATCTTAAAAGTCTCAATGAAATGCTTCCGCATCTCCGAGAAGTCTTTGTCGACTTTAAAGTTTCAGAACTTCATGGCCGAATGAAGGCCGAGGAAAAATCGGGAATTTTAGAAGATTTTCGGCAGGGCAAGGTGCATGTCCTGGTGTCGACGACTGTTGTGGAGGTTGGAGTGGATGTGCCCAACGCAACAATTATGGTCGTGGAGCATGCGGAGCGATTTGGACTGTCGCAGTTGCACCAATTGCGTGGGCGAGTGGCACGAGGAACGCTCAAGAGTTGTTGCTATTTGATGGCGTCTCATTTGGGCACGACTGAAATTGTGACACGTCTGAGAAGTATGGAACAAACTGAGGATGGCTTTAAGCTATCTGAAATCGATCTCGAACTTCGAGGTCCGGGCGAACTCTTGGGAACACGTCAGAGCGGTGAGCCCACATTTAGTTTGGCTCGATTGCCTCGAGATCTTGATCTTTTGCAAGCGGCAAAAGCAGATGCCGAAGCCATTGTCACTGAAGATCCGGAGCTTCGTGGTCACGCGACTTTACGTGATTCATTTAAGCACCGCGTTGACAAGGCGCTCATGAACTAGACATTTGAAAATCGAAAGAATCCTTGTGAGACCGAAACGACTTCCCTTAAAGTATCCGGAACAGGAGGATTCTAGATCTTATGAAGTTTATTCAAACCCTCGCGATCCTTACGGTATTGACCGGATTGACCGGCTGCCAAAAGATTGCTGACCATTATATTAACGGATATTTTGAGAAAAACGGCGAAGCCGCAGTCGAAAAAGCGATTGATGGTATCGTCAAAAAGAAGCGAGAAGAAGCGGCTAAGGCAGAGCAAGGTCCATCGCTCGAAGAGCGTATGAAAAACCCCGTGACTGTGGCCTTAGGAAATTCTCCTTCGAAGGGCTCCAAGACTCCCAAGGTTGTGATCGTGGAATTTTCGGATTTTCAGTGTCCGTTTTGCACGCGAGTTCTTCCCACAGTGGATGAAGTCATGAAGACCTACGGCGAAAGTGTTTCGCTGCACTTCAGACACAATCCCTTGCCCTTTCATCCCGATGCGACTCCCGCTGCAAAAGCTGCTGAAGCCGCTCATAAGCAAGGCAAATTCTGGGAAATGCATGACATTCTCTTTAAGAATCAGCGCGAGCTCAAAGCCGAAAACTTTAAAAAGTGGGCAAAAGAACTCAAGCTGGATCTCAAAAAATTTGAGAAGGACATGAAAGAAGAAGCCCTCGGCAAACAAATCGAGGAAGATGCAAACTTTGCTCGATCCAATGGCGCAGGTGGAACCCCGAGCTTTTTTATCGGCAAGCCCGATGGACAAGGTTCGATTAAGGGAGTCCTCTTGGTTGGCGCTCAGCCGATTGAGAAGTTTAAAGAAGTCATCGATGCTTTGATGAAGCAAAGCTAATCGCTTCGATTTAAATTTGAGAATTTACTGCGGGGCCTGCTTGAAAAAGCGGGCCTTGCTTTTTGGTGGGCATTGGAGGACCTTTTTTGAAGAGGAGTTTTTTTATGAAAGGGATATTTTCGGCCATTATGGGATTGAGTGTTTTTATCGGTCAATTGGCTGCTCAAACAGCTGTTGCTTCGCAAGGTTCGACTCTCAAAGTCGAAGGAACAAAGGGCCTGAAATTCTCTGGAATTTGTGTGTCAACGACGGATCCCATGATCAAGCGCTCCTTCGAAGGCGCTGTGCCGATGTCTGTCAGCTTTGATGCCAAAATTGAACGCTGCAGTGTCGAAAAGCCTGCGGATGGCAAAGGCGAACTCATTCTCGAATTTTTTCACAAAGAAAAACTCCTCGTCAGTCAAAAATTCGGAGGCCCGACGATCGGAATTCAGTTTGTGATTCCTTGGTAATGCCGATGCTTGTCTAATTCAGGCGAGCGTCTCGAATCACCATTTCATCTCGCTTTTGTCCGGTAGAAATCATCACCACTTTAACCTTGGTGTAATCCTCAATGGCCTTAACAAAGGTCAGCAGTTCCGACGGCAACTGAGATTCTCGTGCTGCTCCCGAAAATGCCGGCCAGCCTTTAAAGCTTTGATACTCGGCTTTGACTTCGCGATCCCAAAAATTGGGAAAGTCTTGAGTTTTCTGGCCGTCAATCACGTAGTCGGTAGCCATTTTGACTTCGGGAAAGCCCGAAAGAATGTCGAGTTTGGAAAGCGCCAATCCATGGCAGCCATTGAGTGTTACAGCTCGCTTGAGGGCGACGAGATCAAGCCATCCACATCGGCGGGGTCTTCCCGTGGTCGATCCAAACTCATTTCCTTTGGTGGCGATTTCTTTGCCAATTGCTTCGTCTGCTCCCAAACATTCGGTCGGAAACGGTCCCGCGCCGACGCGCGTGGTATAGGCTTTGGTAAGACCCAAGACATAATGCAAATGCGATGGGGCTACACCCGATCCGCATGCGGCAAATCCGGAAGACGTATTGCTGCTCGTGACAAATGGATAAGTTCCGTAATCGATATCGAGCAGCGTGCCCTGAGCGCCTTCAAAGATGATGCGCTTTCCGTTCGCGGATTGTTCGGAGAGATATCGAGAGGTGTCGATCAAATGGGGTTTGATTTGTTCGTAGTGTTCTAAACTCTTTTCAAAAATTTCTGAAAAACTCGGGACTTCTGTTACGCCGAGCTCTTTGAGCTGGAGGCATTTTTCTTTGTAAGTATCCTCAAGTCTTTGTTTGAGAGGTTTGACATTTCTAAACTCACCAATTCGCACGCCAAGACGCATGGCTTTGTCGCCGTAGGTGGGGCCGATCCCACGACCGGTCGTTCCGATTTTAACACCGGTTGAGAATTTTTCACGGCCTCGATCCAAAAGCTGATGGTAGGACAAGATCACATGACAGAGTTCGGAAACTTTGAGGCGCTCAGGCCCTACGTGTACACCGCGACTGGCGAGTTTGTTTTTTTCTTCCAAAAAAACACCCATATCAAACACAACACCATTGCCGACGACATTCACGGTCTGCGGATGCAGTACTCCCGAGGGAATCAAATGAAGGACAGTTTTTTCGCTTCCGACGACGATGGTATGGCCCGCATTATTGCCCCCTTGAAAGCGAACCACGATATCCGCTTTCTCGGCCAAGTGATCGATGATCTTGGCTTTGCCTTCGTCACCCCATTGAATTCCCAAAAGAACGATGTTTTGAACTTTGGATGTCATCTTCTAGAACCCGCCTTCCGTCTTTCCGTCTAACAGATAATCGATGAGTCGCTGAACAGAAATCTCATGGACGCGCTCTTGTGCTTCCAAGGTCTGCGCTCCAACATGAGGAGAGAGGAGCGTGAGCTCTGACTTTAAGAGGGCCGATGTACGGGGAATCGGCTCAGTCTCAAAAACGTCCGCCGCAAAGCCCGAAAGCAGGCCCTTATTCAAAGCGCGCACAATATCTTGTTCGACAACGATTGATCCGCGAGCGGTATTCACTAAAAAGGGCTTTCTTTTGCAGATCTGAAGAGCCTGAAAATCAAGAAGGCCACGGGTTTCAGATGTAAGAGGAGTGTGTACAGAAATAATATCGGAGGTCTCCAAAAGTCGCCTGAAGGGGAGTTTTTTGAAAGGAGTTCCATTTGCCTCAGAGACATAGGGATCGCAAAAAGAGACTTCGGCCTCAAAAGCCTGAAGTCGAGCGGCGACACGTCGGCCCACTCGCCCGAGACCAATGATGCCGACGTGCTTTCCGGATATTTCGAAGCCTCTCAGGGATTTTCTGAGTGGTAAGGTCGTGAGTGGTGTCCATCTTCCGCGACGGACTCGATCGTCCGCTTGGGGGATCTTTCTCAGGAGACTGATGAGTAAGCCGACCGTGAGTTCCGCCGCAGCCGTCGCATTGGCCCCAGCGGCATTGGTCACATAAATTCCGCGTGATTGGGCTTCTTTCAGATCGATGTGATCCATACCCGTTCCTGCCATGACGAGGCATTTTAAGTGCGGAGCCTTTTGGAACTCCTTTTTGGAGAACGGAGAGGTTGATCTCAAAATGATTCCGTGAGCACGAGGAAGATATTTGGCGAGAGCACGAGCGGGAACAATCCTCCACAAAATACTGCTTGCGGATTTGAGCTGCCGTTGGGCTCGAAGACTCAATTCATCGACGATGTAGACTTCAAATTTTGGATTCGCCATTTCAAAGCTCTAGTTCATCAATAAAGACTTTGAGAGCTTTCATCAAATCCACTTTTACTTTGGCCCGGCCCAGTTCTCCACCGAGAGCGGTCAGAGCGCTCAATAGATCAAATGGCGAATAGTATCCCAAATGCGAAATACGAAAGGCTTTGCCCTCCCATTCGCCCTGGGCTCCGGCAATTCGAAACCCATGAGTTTCTTCGATGGTTTTGAGAATTTCCTTAATTTTTACTCCTTCGGGGGCTTTGATCGCCGTGCAGGCGACCGATGGGAGTTCCGAAGCGAGTTCGAGACCCATGGCAACGACCGCGTGGCGGGTGGCGGCGGCGAGCTTTTGATGACGCTCAAAGACATGCGAGAGCCCTTCCTCTTCCAATAATCGAAGACTCTCTTTGAGAGCGACAATCAGAGAAACACTCGGCGTAAATCCAGTCTGCCCTTTGACCTGGGATTCAAATTCACGGTTCAAATCAAAATAAAATCCCGGAAGACTCGGTGTCTTGGCGCGCTTTCGCGCGCGAGGGGAGAGAGCCACAAAACTCAAGCCAGGCGGAAGCATGAGGGCCTTTTGAGAGCCCGTCACGGTGGCGTCGACACCCCACTCATCCATTTGAAAGGGCAAAGCGCCGATCGAGGTGATGGCATCAACAAACAAAAGAGTCTTGGGTTGTTCCTTTTTGAGCCAAGCCGCGATTTCGGAGAGCGGATGAAGAGTACCCGTAGAGGTTTCGCTATGTTGAATGAGGAGGCACGTATGTTCCGGCTTAAGCGCTTTTTTGAGAGCTGAGACGCTCACGGATTTTCCCCAAGGAAGCTTGAGTTCGTCCACCTTCAGTCCAAAGGCGTCGGTGAGTTGCAAAAATCTCTCTCCAAATTTTCCGGCATTAACGGCCAATACTTTGTCTGACGGTTGGAGACAGGATCGAATCACGGCTTCCATCCCGCCTGTGCCTGAGCTCGTCAACGTCACGATCGGCTCCTGAGTTCCAAAGAGTTTTTGGAGACCTCGCTGACACTCGGCCATGAGAGTTCGAAATTCCTCGGAGCGATGGTAGCGGATGGGCTCTGAAAGAGCGGCCAAAACTGTGGGCGGCAAGGGGGTCGGACCTGGTGTAAAAAGAAGAGGCTTTTTCACTCAAGCGTCATCTTAAGGGGCGAGGCTTTACTGGGGCAAGCTTTCATAGGCGAGTTCGCTCGCAAAATAGAATTTCTTAGTGGCTTTGTTCCAATCCAATCGAACGAGGGCCTTTTCGGTTTTTTGAGTACCCACGGCGTAATTGATTTCACGCTCGATCCAATAATCTCCCATGATCAAAGCCAGACGGCCCTGAGATTGAGAAAGTCCGTAACGCCATTCAAATGCCTTTTCGTTACGAGTGCCTTCATCGACAACTTTCATCGCGGCATCAAAGTGATAGGTCGCATAGAGAAAGTAGCCTTTGAGAGTCTTTTCTTCCTGAAGCAATTCGCGAGAGTTTTTTTGCAAATGTTCCTCACGAATTTTAAGAATCTCAGCAGGGAGCTTATCAAGTGTGGAGACCTCAAACTCTGACTTTCTAAAAACCTTGAAACGAATTGACGAAATTCCATCGAGCGGGCCGTCAAAGACTTCAATGGCTGGGAATTCCAAGTTGCACTGCGCGATTCTCTTTGGGCGAGTAATCTTGCAAAGCTCAGTGACCAAAATGGATGTCTGGAGCGGATTCCATGAATTGAATACATTAAAGCCAGTGCCTCTCAAGACAAGATCAGTGGGTGCAATGTCGACATTTAGATTTTCTATCATCTTGCTAAAGTTTTCGATTTTTGGATTCAAGTTTGGGTTCTGGCCTTCTTCCAATTTTGAATTTACGTAGAGGGCCGTGGGGCCATGGACGCGAATAAAAGGGTCAACGAGAACATTCGGATCTCGAAACGTCACCGGTGTGGGATCAGATTGAGGAACAAAGGCTCGAAAGATTTCGAAGTGAGTGGGCACGAGTGAAATCTGCTTTTGAGGATTGTCAGCATTCTTTACTGATGCATCCAAATGAAGTTCCAGTCCTTGGGCACTAAGAGCTTGCGTCGCCAAAATTAAAATCAATCCGTATGCAAAATGTCTAAAACTAGGCATTGAGGGCCTCCTTATCTGGGCTCGTCTAATCGAGCACTTCTCATACCCTTAAAGACAAATCCCTTATAGGGGACCTAAAATTTTGATTAGTTTCAAAGGCTTAACTTTGACTGGACCCAATTTTGTCACTGAGGGGCTCGCAAAAATTAGGGATTTCCCCCTCATGGAGGGCTTTAAGCCCTTTAAACCTGGTGAACCGATTGCAAGTCTTAAGGGTCAAAGATGCTCAGCGAAGACCGAAAACTCGGACAAATCCTGATCAAAAGTGGAGCCGTAAGTCTCGAGGATATCGCTCACGCTCTCACCGCTCAGGCAGAATTGAGAATTCTGCACTCTCGAGGCCAGGCCCCAAAAATTTTTAGACTTGGTGAAATACTCTTGTTTTCAAAGAAGATCAGTCTCCACGTGCTTCACGACGCTCTTCGACAGCAGACCCAAAAATCTCAATCCTCTCGAGTGAGTGCCGCTCGATCTCGGGCGCAAGAGATTAAGGATTCTGAAGTTTTGACTGAGGACAGCAGTATTCTTAAGCGTCTGAGTTCATTTTTGAAGTGGAAGTGAGCTCCGCAAGCGCCACACCTTCGCTTTGAGATTCGCCAGCTATTCACAAATTCATTAGTTATTTTAAGGTGTTAGGACTGGCCCGGGGCTCTGAATTTGGCATCCTGCTTGCAGCTTTTGATTCTTAAGGTGGATTCTTTACGTATTCATGGCTTTTGGGGACTCCTGTTCCTTTTGGGTGCTTTTGGCGTTCAAGCGCAATCGCCGGTTGAAGCCGAAGTCGAGCGCGACTTTGTGCGCTTTCAGGCTGCCAAGATTTTTTTAGAAGCCCACCGTCCGGACATCGAATCTCGGCTCAAAACCAATCTGGCAGAACTCAATCGAGGATTTGAAAGAACCATCCCCATTGATCGACCCGTTCTCGATATCCTGGGGCGAGAGTCGGGTACCAAATTCATTGAACAAGCCAAGACACAAATTTTGGATCTCTTTTCGGCCGAAGAAGACAAGGCGGAAATTAATTTGATCCTCGAGGATTTGGAAAACCGAGTTCGTTACTGGCGTCTGCGTCATGGAATCGAAGTCAAGATTCTTCCAAATGTTCAGAAACTCATTTTGGAGACTCAGCCGGCAACCAAAGAGAGGGCTCTCGCGGATTTTCAGGTTCGAGTCTTCGGAAATCCCGAAGTAGAAATCGTAGATCAAACTCGAATCCAGCTCGTCGAAATCAATCCTCAATCGGGAGAGGAGCGCGTGTTGCCTCACGGTATTGACGCATCCAAAGTCTTAACTCCCAATCAAAAGTTGAAACTCCTTCCGATCGAATTCAAGCTCTCGGGTTCAGTGATTGATTCACTCGACCCGCAATCACCCTTTGGAATCGAAATCAACGACTGGGAGTCCAACTTTGCAAAAGCTCTTTTGGATCGAAAGGAGATGGAGGAGACAGTGGCGAGGGCGATTCAAGAGCCCCTCTTTCGTGAGGCCTTTCAGATGATTGCAGAATCTGAGCTCGGCCAACGTCTTCTCAAAAAGCAAGGAACCCAGAGCGAGCCCTCTATGCTGGAGGCGGGGCTCAAGAGATTTTTGGATCAAAAATCAGTCGACTTAATTGTTTGGCTTGAAGATCGGCCGGGAAAGTCCCCGAAATTTCATTTATCTCCCGCAGACAAAGCAGAAACATTTTTAGAAATGGCCGCTGTCGAAAGTGA
>JACCDT010813354.1_pt1 | contig 41230 bp, 11 predicted proteins | sample 7446291 | NCBI WGS metagenome assembly JACCDT01 (sample SAMN15323446, study PRJNA562643) | freshwater metagenome | isolation source: river surface water | place: USA:Blue River Watershed | collected 2017-08-17
GCGGCCGACCCGCCCCGGCCCTGGCCGAGGACACGACCCGCGGACCCATGGTCCTGGCGGAAGTGGTGCGGCAAGCCTGCGGGCAGCTGGCGCGGCTGGGAGTGGCGCCCGACGGTGCCTGAGGGCGAAGCCGACCGGGCTGCGGGATGGGCGAAAGCGCGCGAACCGCGCTGCATGGCGGGCCGGGCTAAGGCGGGGATCCGGTGGTGCGCGGGGGGGGACTCGAACCCCCACACCATTGCTGGCGTCAGGACCTAAACCTGGTGCGTCTACCAATTTCGCCACCCGCGCTTTTCGGGGATTCCGTTGCGGAATCGCCCGGGAAAACAAAACGGGCCGCCAGGTACACCTGACCGCCCGTTTTTCATTCCGGTCCGTCGCGTATTCTAGCCGCGGACAGACTCCCTCACGCCGTCGCCGGTGATTCCCGCTTCACGCGGAACCACGCCGCGTACATCGCCGGCAGCGCCAGCAGCGTCAGCACCGTGGCCACGATCAGCCCGCCCATGATGGCCACCGCCATCGGGCCCCAGAACACCGAGCGTGACAGCGGGTTCATCGCCAGCACCGCGGCCGCCACTTGCAGGCCTTAGCCCAGAGCCCAGCCCGCCCCCCAGCTTGCGCAGCGCGGGCAGCAGCTCCTGGGTCACCGTGGCGCCTTGCAGCCACTCGGCCGTATCCGCCTGCACGGTGATGGCATCGCAGTCGGCCTTGGGTTGGCGCGACGATGAAACTTTAGGCCTCTCCATAACAGACGGTAGAGTGTCGGAGAAAATAGCGATGCGTTGGCAGCGTCGGCCTGGGCAGATCCTGGCCGGTAGGCCCTCGCCTCGGCGCTGATGCGCGAGTCCTTTCGCTGATTCCTTGCGATGCGGCTATGCCTGTCATCACCTCATGTCATTACCCGAGTCACCGCCCCAAAGACACACGCCGTTGAATCCGCAGCAAGCCTCGCCGTTACCTCACCTGTTCCTGTCGCCCGACGCCATCCAGACCCGCACCAACAAGCTGATGGGGCGCCAGTCCGCGGGCCGGGGTTTCATGCGGGCCATCACGCAAGGGTATGCAGAGCATGGCGAGCCCTTGCAGGTGGTGCACGGTGGTGGCGCCCAGGAGGCCCTGCTGGAGGCAGAGATCCGAGAGATCGGCTGGAGGGGCGAGGTGCAGCATCACCTCATGCAACGCCCCGAAACCTGGCTCGACGCACCACTGCTGTATTACCCTGCGCCACTCAATTCGCGCATGGCCTGGCAACGCAGCCGGCGCGGGCGCGCCGGCGCAGCGCTGTGCGGCGTGACGCACACCATCAGCTCCCACGGAGTGCTGCAGCAGTTCGCCGAGTACGTCGACGGCCCCTTCGAGCCCTGGGACGCGCTGATCTGCACCTCACGCAGCGTGCACAAGGTGGTTCACCAGGTATGGGACATGCGGCGCGAGCAGCTGGCCCGCCGCTTGGGGGTCAGTGCGGTCGTCCCCAAGATGCCGATGACACCGGTGATCCCGCTGGGCGTCCACGTGGATGACTTCGTTGCGCCCGATGGATTGCGCCAGCAGGCGCGCGCCCAGTGGGGGTTGGCGCCCGATGACGTCGTCGTGCTCTTCGTGGGCCGCCTCAGCCTGCATGCCAAGGCCAACCCCTGGCCCATGTACCTGGCCTGCGCCCAGGCTGCAACCCGTACCGGGCGAACGGTGCGCCTGATCGAGTGCGGCTGGTTCGCCAACGATGCCATCCGCAACACCTTCGACGAGATCGCGCGGCTGACGGGCGTGCAGGTGCAGCGTGTGGACGGGCGCGACCCCCAGGTCACGCGGCAGGCCTATGCGGCTGCCGACATTTTCATGTCCCTCTCCGACAACATACAGGAGACGTTCGGCCTGACGCCAGTGGAGGCGATGGCGGCCGGCCTGCCGGTGGTGGCCAGTGACTGGGACGGCTACCGCGAGACAGTGCGCGACGAGGTCGATGGCTTCCTGGTGCCCACCGTGCAGGTAACCGATCCGCTGTCGGGCCAGGCCACGAGCGAAGGCTATGAGGACGGGCGCCTGAATTACGACCACTACATCGCACAGGCCCACTTGCTGGTGGCCGTGGATGTGGAGGCCTGCACCCAGGCCCTGATACGGCTGGTGCGCGACCCGGTATTGCGCGCGCGCATGGGCCTGGCAGGTCGCCAGCGGGCTCGCGAGCACTTTGACTGGACCCAGGTGCTGGGCCAGTACCAGTCGCTCTGGCAGATGCAGCTCGAGCGCCGCGAGGCGGCCCTGGTCGCGCCGCCGCCCGCGCGGCGCGACCCGGCGTTCACCAACTTCCTGAACCTCTTCGACCACTACCCCAGTCGCGGCCTTCACGCCGGCAGTCGCCTGTGGCGCACCTCCGGCCTGGACGTGACCCGGCTGACCCAAATCCGCACGCTGGGTATGTGGAGCTTCAGCCAGGACCGACTGGCGCCGGCGCAGGCGCTGGCACAGGCCTGGGCGCGACTGCCGGCACAGCCCGCGCAAGCCTGTACCGTCGCCGAATGGGCACGCGCCTGCGGTTGGCGACCCGAACTGGCGCTGCGCCAGGCCGCCTGGCTGTGCAAGGTGGGCGCCGCCTGCCTGCAACACGACTGACAACACTGATATGCGCATCCTGCTGGTCCACCAGAACTTTCCCGGGCAATTCCGGGAACTCGCCCCCGCTCTGCGGGCCGCCGGCCACGATTTGCGTGCCATTTCCATGCGCCAGGAGCCCGAGCTCGCCGGCGTGCGCAACTGGTCCTACAAGCTCGACAAAGGCAACACACCGGGCATTTCGCCCTGGCTGGTGAACACCGAGTCGGCCATGCTGCGCGGACAGGCCGCCGCCCAGGTGCTCGATCGCATGCTGGGTGAGGGCTGGCGGCCCGACGTGATCCTCGGCCACACCGGCTGGGGTGAGATGCTTTTTCTCAAGCAAGCCTGCCCGCAGGCCCGCATGCTGGCGTTCAACGAGCTGTACTACCGGGCCGAGGGCGGTGATGTGGGCTTCGACCCCGAGTTCCCGCCCAACCCGGACGCGGTCAAGCGCTTGCAGATCCGCAACATGCACCTGACGGCCAGCCTGCTCAGCGCCGACGTGGGCATCACCCCCACGGAGTGGCAGGCCAGTTGCTTCCCGCAGCCGCTGCGCCAGAAGATCGAGGTGATTCACGACGGCATCCAGACCCAGCGGCTGACGCCACACGCCAGTGCCTGGATCCGACTGGGCCGAGAGGGCCTGGTGTTGCGGCCCGGCGATGAGGTGGTGACCTTCATCAACCGCAACCTCGAGCCCATGCGCGGTTACCACCAGTTCATGCGCAGCCTGCCGCGGTTGATGGCCCGACGTCCGAAAGCAAGGATCGTGATCGTCGGCGGGGACCAGGTGAGCTACGGCGCGGTACCGGAAGGAGCGCGCGGCTACAAGGAGATGTTCCTGCGCGAGGTACGTGGCCAGATCGACATGGAGCGGGTGCACTTCGTCAACCGCGTGCCCTACGACACCCTGGTGTCGCTGCTGCGGGTCTCGGCTGCGCATGTCTACCTCACCGTTCCCTTTGTACTGAGCTGGTCCATGCTGGAGGCCATGAGCCTGGGCGCCCTGTTGATCGGTTCGGCCACGGCGCCGGTACAGGAAGTCATAGAGCACGGCAGGAACGGACTGCTGGTGGACTTCTTCGACCCCATGCAGATCGCCGATACGGTGTGCGAGGCGCTGGCACGACCTGAGGCCTACCGGGGGCTGCGCGTTGCCGCGCGGCAGACCGTGGTCGATCGATACGACTTTGCCAGCATCAGCCTGCCGGCCTACCGCCGCCTGATCGAGCAGGGCTGACTCAGCCCTCTTCTAGCGTGACCAGGCCGCACTTGTGCAACCAGCCGACCTGGCGCAGGCAGGCCAGCGCCTGATCGGCCTGCGGCGGCAGCCAGGCTCGCAGGGCCACCCCCTGCGGCTCGCTGGCCACGTGAGCCAGCAGCGGCAGCAAGTCGGCCGGGCGCAGGTGCGGCGCCGCCGTGGCATACACCGGCCGCGCCAGCAGGCGCGCCAGCTGGCCAGCATGCTCGGCCACAGAAGCCGCCAGCAGCGGCCCCGGGCGCACCTGCAGCGACGGCGCCAGGGTGAGCGAGGGATAGTGCGCAAAGGAGTGGAAGGGATCGCTTCGCCGCGGATGCCGGGCTCCCAGTCCCCGCGCAGACTGCGCCGTGTGTTCGGCTGCCCGCGCCGGATCGGCCGCGTCAGCGGCGCGACGCACGCGCGCCAGGTCCTCGAACAGTCCCTGGTAGCGCGGTATCAGGCCCTGCCAGTCGTAGTGCTGCCTCACATGCGCGCGACCCGCCTGCCCCATGCGATGGCGCAGGCCGGCGTCACGGGCGAGCTGCTCATAAGCCCGCGCGGCCGCCCCCACGTCCACCCCGATGAGTGAGCTGGCCGTGCCCACGTAGTCGCGGTAGCTGCTCATATGGTCGGCATGCATGTCCATCAGGTCCACGCCGGCACCGGCAGGCGGCTGCGCCGTTGGAATGCGAAAGCCCGCCACACCGTCGGGCACGGACTCGCGGTAGCCGTCGTAGTCGCTGACCACCACGGGCAGGCCGGCCGCCATGGCCTCGAGCGGCGTCAGGCCGAAGGTTTCCTGGATGTTGTCCACCAGGCTGGTGAAAAGGTCGGCGCCGTGCCAGGCCCCCCGTCGGAAGGCGGCGGTGCGGCCGTCCTCGAAGATCACGCGCACCGAGGGGCAGGCCTCGGCCACGGCCTGGCGCAGCGTGGCTTCGTCCCAGTCGCTGGCGAACCAGCCGCCCAGCACCAGCACCAACGAAGCGCTTGCGTCAGCAGCCAGGCGCCGCGCGGCCAGCTCCAGGGCGTCCAGCGTGGGATAGAGGTTGGCCTTGGTGCGCAGGTCCAGGCGCCCCACGTAGAGCACGCACACCTCGGTGGACGCCAGTTGCCAGCGTGTGCGCCACTGTTCACGCAGGGCCTGCCTCTCGGCCATGGAGAGATCCAGGGCGTCGCATTCGATGCCCAGCGGCAGGACCGGAAGCTCAGGGATGCGAACGCGGGTGGCGCCCAGGTGCGCGGCCAGCCAGGCGGCCTCGTCCTCCAGCAGGCGCTGCACCATGGTGCGCACGGACTGGCTCGGGCAGATCTGCGCATCCCAGGGCTGCACCGGTGCAGTGAGCATGTCGGCCAGGCTGTCCTGGACCGGGAGCTCGCAGCTGGTGTGGGTCATGCCCACGATGCTCAGGGACTCGGCGCGGGCCTGCGGGGCCCGGTGGCGGACCCAGGCCATGTCGGCCACCTGCGGCCCGGGCAGGTAAACCGTCCCCACGGCGGCGGCGCGGTGGATCTGCATCTGGGCGATCCAGCGGTAGGTGGGCAGCGCCGGGCGGCTGGGGCGGTGCACCTCCTCACCGATCCGGGCAAACACCTGCGCCTCGCTGCGAAAGCGGGCCATGCACCAGTACTCGGCGTGGTCGGTGTATCGAAACCAGGACCGCAGAAAACCCTCATTGGCCGACTGGCGGCCCATCAGCGCAGGCCCCTGGGTGCTGTAGCTGTCCTTGGCAGGGATGCGGATCACGCAGGTGGTCATGGAATCGGCGTGCGCACGCCCTCGCGGCGTCGAGTAACTGTATGTTTCGAGTATATTGCCCTCCAACATTCGCAGGAGCAAACAGCATGAATCACGGATTCACCTACGTCGACGGTATCGATAACATCGTGATGATCGAAGGCATTGTCCGTTTCGACATGATGACCCTCACGCGCGGGAGCACCGAGAAGCCGCAGGCCAGCCGCACCGGCGGCATCGCCCTGTCACTGCCCGCCTTCCTGCGCACTTACGAGCAGATGGGCCGCGTGGTCGAAAACATGGCCGAGCAGGGCATGATCAAGCGCAAGGACGCGGCGCAGGCCGCTCCCGCCGTGGCTGCTCCCGCCGAAGTTGCAGACGCAGCGGCCAAGGCCTCGCGCAAGCGCTGAGTTGAGCCGTCCCGCACCCGGCGCGACCGCCGCCGCGCCGCCATATCCCGGCTTTGCCGAACTGCAGCAGCTGCTGGCCGCAGGCCAGTTCAGTCAGAAGCAGCGCATGGAGCGAGCCTTGGTGCGCCTGGCCCGCTGGCGGCAGCAGCTGATCGTGAACACCTACAGGGCCCACCACGGCCCGGTAGTGTTCTCCGGGCCGTTTGCCGGCATGCGTTACCACCAGGCCACGGAAGGTGCCACGGCGCCGCGCCTGATCGGCTGCTACGAAGCCGAACTCCATCCAGCACTGCGCGCCCTGCCGCAAGCGGGTTACCAGCGCATCATCGACATCGGCTGCGCTGAGGGCTACTACGCGGTGGGGCTGGCCCGGTTGCTGCCGGGATGCACCGTGCAGGCGCACGACATCTCGGAGACGGCGCAGGCGGCGTGCAGGGCATTGGCCAAGGACAATGGCGTGGAGGTGCAGGTGGGCGGGCTGTTCGACCCGGCACAGCTCCAGAGGCCCGTGCAGGCCAGGACCCTGGTCTTTTGCGACACGGAAGGCGCCGAGGCTGAACTGCTGGACCCTGAGCGCGCGCCCGCGTTGCGCGAAGTGGACCTGATCGTCGAGGTGCACGAATGCTTCAAGCCGGGCCTGGTGAAGCTGATGCAACAGCGCTTCGAGGCCACCCACGAGATCCAGTGGCTGTGGCAGTCCCCGCAAGCGCAGCGCGACCTGCCGCCTTGGGTGGCCGGGCTCAGCCATCTCGACCAGATCCTGTGCACCTGGGAATGGCGCGCCGGGCCCACGCCGTGGGCCGTGATGCGCCAGCGCACGTCCGCCTGACACCTGGCACCGCGGCAGGAAGGCTGGCATGCGCGCGCTCTCTTCATCACACCGCTGCCGGGTCAGCCTGGTCACCGCCGAGACGGGGGACGGACTGTCACGCTCTGCGCAAGGCCAGGCGCTGGCGCGGCTGGCCGAGGATGACCGGCTGCAGCTTCAGGTGCTGGCCGATACACCTGAGGGTTTGCTGGCCGAACGGCTGCAGGCGCAATGGCAGGACGCGCGCCAGGCCCTGCAGGACGGTCGCATCGCGGCTTGGCTGTGGATGCGTGCCGACCTGGTGGTCAGCGACTTCCTGCTGGCCGACCGCGTGCGCGAGGAGTCTGCGCGGGCCGACGGCGGCTGCTGGCGGGATGCCGCCGGGCAGGTCGCCGCCCTGTGGATGCGTGCGTCCCTGGCCGCACGCCTGCCGATGTCCTTCGCGGCGGTACTGCAGTCCGGGCTGCCGCAGCCGGCGGGCGCGCTGGCAGGACTGGTGCGCGCGCCCGGCCAGCCTGCCCGCAGGCTGGCGGCCAGTCCGCAACCGGCCCCGCTGCTGCTGGTGACAGCCACCCGGGAGCCGGCGCAGCGCTTTTACAGCCACACCGCCCTGGGCCAGTCCGTGCTGCGCCTGCGCGACGCCGGTGTGGACGTGACCGTCAGCGCCCGCTGCGGCAATACGCTGCCGCTGGGTGCGGCGCACAACAGCGCCGTCGATGAGCGACACCGCGGGCACTTGGTGGCCTTCGTGCACGACGACGTGCAACTGGAAGACTGGCACCTGGCGCATCGGCTGGAGGAGGCGCTGTCCCACTACGACATCGTGGGCGTGGCCGGCAACCGCCGCCAACTGCCCGGCCAGCCAGCCTGGCACTTCGCGCAGTTCGTCGGCCAGTGGTCGCCGGCGCAGGACCTGGTCGGCTGCGTGGGGCATGACACCACACGCCGCACCGACGGCGGCCGCAGGGTTCGGGCCATCTCGCACTATGGCCATGGCCATGACCGGGTGAGGCTGATCGACGGCGTGTTCATGGCCATGCGCGGCAGCACCTGGCTGGACAGCGGCGTGCGCTTCGACCCCGCCCTGGGCTTTGACTTCTACGACCTGGACCTGTGCCGGCAGGCGCAGGCGCGCGGCCTGCGCCTGGGCGTCTGGCCGGTGGCCCTCACCCACCTGAGCGCAGGCGGCTACAGCGCCGACCGGTGGCGCCAGTCCTACCGCCATTACCTCGCCAAATGGGGCGAGGCCGCGCCCGTTCGAGAGGCCTAGCATGTACATCGGCGCGCAGGCATTCTCGCCCGTACCGGACCTGGCCGCCGCCAAGGCGCTGTTCGCCCGCAGCGTCGAGCGCGTCGAGGTCGAGACCCATTCGTATTGCAACCGCCGCTGCGACTACTGCCCCAACGTGGTGGGCGACCGCTTGGGCGAGAACAAGCGCATGCCCGAGGACCTGTGGTGGATGGTCATCAACGACCTCGCGGAAATCGGTTATGCGCACAAGCTGGTCTTCACCAGTTACAACGAGCCGCTGGCTGACCGCCTGATCATCGAGCGCGTGGCGCAAGCCCGGCAAGCGCTGCCGCAGGCCCAGCTGATGATCTATTCCAATGGCGACTATCTCAACGCCGACTACCTGCACGCCCTCAGCGAAGCCGGGCTGGACGCACTGCACATTTCCATCCATGCGCGGCACGGCGCCCCCTACGCGGAGGTCCCCGCGCTGAACAACATCGCCAGGCTGGGGCGGCGGCTGGGCCTGCCGCTGCAGTTCACCACGTTCAAGCCGGGCCAGTTCATCCTGGCCAAGGTGCCTCACGCACGGGTGGAGATCGACGTGCGGGCAGTCAATTACTGGCAGCAGGGCACCGACCGGGGCGGCCTGATTGCGGGCGGAAACCAGGCCCAGGGGCGCACGCGGCCCTGCTTCTTTCCGTTCAGCCATTTCCACGTGGGCTTCGAGGGCACGGTGGTGCCGTGCTGCCATATCCGAAGCGACAGCCCGGCACACACTGCGTTCCGCTACGGCAACCTCTCGGATTTTGGATCGGTCTTCGCGGCCTATGCGAGCCGCGCCGCCATCGAATGGCGGCGCGCGCTGATCTCGCCGGAACCCAAGAAGCCGCCCTGCGACACCTGCACGACGGCGTACCTCAGCGAGGACCCGCAAGTACTGGCCCACACCGAGCAGGCCTGGCGCCGGCACGTGCTGGGCAAGCCGCTGCCGCCAGCCTGAGCCGGCCCGGGGCAGTGCCTACCGGCCGGCTCCCGCAGTTTCAGCGCTTGACCGGCGCAGAAATGGCGGCCAGGTCCACCTCCAGCCGTTGGACCGGCAGGTTGAACTTGTCGTCCAGGCCAACCGTCTCGGGCGTGAGTTCGCCCAGCAGCGACAACAGGCGGTAGCTGTTGATGCGGTTGTCGAAGATCGCATTGACCTTGTTGGACAGCACGCCGTAGTACTCCACCTCGGAATCGAGCACGCTCAGTGCCGACTCCTTGCCGGCATCGCGCAGGCGCTTGCGATCCTCCATCACGTCGCGGGCGATCGAGGCGGCACTGTCCAGCAGTTCGAGGCGCTCACTGCCGTTGACCATCTGGTTCCACGCGACACGAATGGACTCCGCGATCTTGTTGCGGGTCACGGCCAGCCGCTCGATTTGCTCTTCGTGATCCTTGCCTGCGGCGGCATGGCGGTTGATGGTCTCGCCGCCAGCGTAGAGGTTCCAGCTGAACTTGAGCAAAACCGAGGTCTCGTCCTTCTGGTAGATCTGCGAGACGTTGCGCGAGGCGGTACGCGAGCCGACCAGGTCCAGCGTCGGCAGGAAGCCGGCGCGTTCAGCATCGATCTGCGTACGCGCCCGCTCGATCTGCTTGCTGGCCAGGCGCATGCGGACGTTCTGCTCAAGACCCTTGTTCATCGCAGCGATGACGGTACCCGGCATACGCGCGTCGAAGGGCAACAGGTCCTGCATGGTCTCGGTCGACGGCGGACGGCCAAAGACCTGCTCATAGTTGGCCGACGCGTCGCGCAGGCCCTGCTCGTAGAACACGCGGCGCTCGCGCACGATCTGCAGGCGCGTGCGGGCCTGCAGCACGTCCACGGCAATGCCGCCACCCCCATCGAGGCGCTTGCGCTCCAGCTCGAGCTGGCGCTGCGTGGTTTCCTCATTGAGCGTGGCCAGGCGGATCAGCGTCAGGTAACGGGACACCTGCATGTAGGCCGTGAGCGCCTCGACCAGCACGTCCTGCGTCTGGCTCTGGTAGTTCAGCTGTTGCAGTTCCTTGTCCAGTGCAGCCACCTGGATCTGGGCCTGGCGGCGGCCACCGTCATAAACGGTCTGCTCGATCGACAGGGCGAGCTGCTCGCGGATCAGGCGGCTGTAGGAGGGCTTGTCCTTGGGGCCGGTGGTCCCAAGCACTTCGCGGTCGGGCTGATCCTGGGTCTTGTAGGCGGTGGATTCCACCTGTTCACGCCCCTTGTCGCCCGAAAGGGTGACGCGCGGCAGGAGCGCGCCACGGGCAGCCTGGGCGCGATGGTCGGACGCCGCCGCCGCGATGCGCGAAGCCTTGATGCCCGGGTGGTCGGTCATGACCCTGCGCAGTTCGCCCTCGAGCGGATTGGCAAGCGTAGCGCCCGCGATGCTGGCGAGGACTGCCAGGGCAATGCAGGTCTTGTTGATAGGTGCTTTCATGCGGAACTCCAGGCCAGGATTCTTGTGGGGGAAAAGGGTCATATCTCTCGGAACGCCTCATGCTTGATCTTGAGGACCGGGCGCAGCAGCGCCCACAGCACGGATTGGGTACTCACCTTGATGTCGACCTCGCCGGTCATGCCCGGCGTGATCGGCATCACGCCGGCATTGCGGCCGAGGTGTGATTTCGTGGTGCTGATGACCACGCGGTAGAACTGCTCTTCGTTGCGGCCCAGATCGGTATCGGCCCCGATGCCGGTGACCGTACCTTCCAGGCCGCCGTACTTGTAAAAGTCGTAGGCGGAGATCTTGACCAGGGCGTTCTGCTGGAGCATCACGTAGCCACGGTCTGCGGGGCTGAGGCGGACCTCGATCACCAACTGGTCCTTCAGCGGCACGACTTCCATGATCGGTTCGCCAGCCTTGACCACGTTGCCCGCCGACTGGTAGCGCACATTCTTGACCACGCCATCGATTGGCGCGCGGATCACCGAGCGGTTCTCCTGGTCCTGTGCCCGGTTCAGGTCCTCGTTGAGGCTGGCCATCTTGCGCTCGAGTTCGCTGCGCTCGTCGGTCGCGCGTCGCCGGTACTTGGACTCTTCCTCGCGCCGCCTCGCCAGGGCCTCGTCAGCCCCGGCCTGAGCACCCGGGATGGCCTGGCGCGTGCTCTCGATGTCGCCCGTCATTCGCTCCACCGCCGACCTGCGCTGGAAATGCTCGAGCTGCGAGACCAGCTTGTCCTTGACCAGGTTCTCCGAGATTGCCAACTCCTGCTGCGCGATGCGCAGGCCCGCCTCCAGCGAGGTCAGTCGCGCCCGCAGTTCGGCCACACGCTGGCGCCCCTGCGTGACCTGGCCGTCGATGGCCGACAGGGTATTGGCATGCTCGGCCCGCCGGGCCTGGTAGGTGGATCGCTCAGCCTCATGGACCGCGGGGAACTGCTTGACCAATTCCGCCGGCCAGCGGGGCTCCTGCCCGCTGGATTCAGCCTCCAGCCGCACCTGGGCCAGCCGGAAGCCCGCCATGCGCGCCGACATCTCGGCGCCGTTGACGCCAGCCGTGGCCAGGTCCAGTTCGACCAGCGGCTGGCCCGCCTTGACCTCCTGGTTCTCGCGCACCAGCAGGTTCTTGACGATACCGCCTTCCAGGTGCTGGATGACCTTGACCTTGTCCAAGGGCACCACCTTGCCGGAGGCAGTCACCACGCGGTCCACATGCGCCACCATGGACCACAGCAGGACCAGCAGCAGCAGCAACAGGATACGTCGGTCCCACAACCGCCAGAAGGCCGTACCGTGCTCCGAGAGCAAGGCGTCCAGGGGTCTGCGATCAGGCTGCACGGGACACCTCCGTTCGGGCGGGCGCCACCGGCACCCCCAGCTTGGGCAGCATCTGGCTGGCCGGTCCGGCGGCCGCGATGCGGCCCTTGTCCATCACGATGATCCCGTTGCAATGCACCAGGATGGCGGGGCTGTGCGTGACCACCACCACGGTATGGTCCGTGGCCAGCTCGCGCATCGTGCCGATGAAGGCCTGTTCAGCCTCACGGTCCAGGTCGGATGTCGGCTCGTCGAGCAGCAGGATGGACGGGTCGTGCAGCAGCACCTGGGCGATGGCGATTCGCTTGCGCTGGCCGCCCGAGAAGCGCATGCCGCCCTCGCCCACCTGGGTACCGTAGCCGTCGGGTAGGTCCACCAGGAATCCATGGGCGCAGGCCCGCGTGGCAGCCTGCACGATCTGCTCGTCGCTGGCCTCGGGGTGCGACAGGGTGAGATTCTCGCGCACCGTGCCCGAGACCAGTTGCACTTGCTGTGGCAGGTAGCCCACCCAGCGGGCCAGGTCCTGCTGCGCGAACTGCGTCAGGTCAGCACCATCAAGGAGCACCCGGCCCTTCGAGGGCGTGTACAAGCCGCGCAGCAGCTTGAGCAACGTGGTCTTGCCGCTGCCATTGGCACCCACGATGGCATGCAGCCCATGGGGTCCGATCTGGCCGCTGACCTCACGGATCTGCGGCGCCGGGCTGCCCGGATAGCTGAACTCGACGTCTTCGAGCACGAGCACGCCCTGGGGCCGGGGCAACGCCACCTCCGTGCTCTGCCGCTCCAGCGGCTGTGCCATCAGGTCATCGAGCCGGCGTTTGGCGGCCAGGAACTGCCCCCAGCTGCGCCACTGGCCCACCAGCTGGACCAGCGGCGCGACCAGCTTTCCGGCCAGGATGTTGGCGGCAATCAGCGAGCCCAGGCTCATGAGCTGGCTCAGGATGGCCAGCGCGCCGAATGTGGTGGTCATCACCATGTTCAGGGTGGTCAGCTCATTGGCCATATCCCGGTAGCGGTCAGACTCCTGGCTGCGCAACAGCGACTCGCGCATCCACTGCGCGTAGTGCAGTTCCCAACGCTGCGTGGCCGACTCACTGGCGCCCAAGGCCTTGAGCGTCACACGGGCGCCTGACAGCTCGGCGATCGCCACGTCGCGGCTGATCACGCGTTCCTTCTCGCGCTCGCTGTTTTCCCGCACGGAGCGCCCCGAGTACCAGGCCAGGGCCACGAAGGCCATCGTGCTGACCAGAACCACAGGAATCACCGGCCAGGCGATCAGGGCGATCAGCGCCAGCGACAGCAGCAGGAAGGGCAGGTCGATCACCAGCATGGCGGCGGCCCCGGCGCAGATGGCCCGCACCTGCTCGATGTCCCGGAACAGCGCCTGCCAGTAGGCCGGGCTGCGCTTTTCAAGCTCCACCGTTGGCAAGCGCAGAAGGCGCTGGAACACGGCGCGGGCGATCTCCACCTCGATCCGGCCTCCGACACGCTGCAGCAGCAGCGCGCGGCCGGTGCGCAACGCGTAATCGATCACCACGACCACCAGCATGCCCATCACCAGCGCCACCAGCGTGGAATAGCCGCCATGCGCCACCACCCGGTCGTAGACCTGCATGGTGAAGATGGCGGTCAACAAAGCCAGCGCGTTGATCGCCAGCGCCATCCAGATGGCCTGCTTGTAGGCGGGCCGCATGCGCAGCAGCAGGTGGCGCAACCAGTCGCGGTCGGCGGCATCGGTGTCGCCGGGTGCGCTGGCCTCGTCCCCGGCCAGCACCGGCTCGCCCGGCCCAGGGTCGGTCAGGAACTGGCGCAGCCACTGCCAGGCCTGGCGCCACGGCCGCGCCTGCGCGGCCGTGGCGGGTGACGCCGGGGCCGGTCCGGGCTCGATCGAAGGGGTCATGTCCGGCCTCATGTCAGGGTACGAGTCACGTTGTCGGAGATCACCACGTACACGCTGTCCGTGCCGTGCTGGTAGACCGAGAACGAGCCCACGCCGTTGACCATGGTGTCGATGCCGGTGTCCACCCACTGCTGGCCACCAGCGCCCTTCAGGTTGACGTTGTCACCCGCACTGCCGTCTACCACCAGGGTGTCCGCCGTGCGATAGGTGGCGTTGGCAATGCCCGCGTGCGCGCTGCCCGTCATGGCTTGCACCAATGCACTGTCCAGCGTCACGTTCTGGTTGCCCGCCCCCAGGGCCAGGGCCTCGATGCCCGTGATGTCGGGCGCGCCCAGCGTCAGGTCGATCGCGCCGGTGCCGGTCAACTCCAGCCGGTCGGTGCCGGTGCCACCGTCGATCCTGAAGAAGCTGGTCGAAGACGTGCTGATGAAGTCCTCGTCCGCGCCGCCGACCAGGGTGTCGTTGCCCAGGCCGCCGTACAGGCTGTCACGGCCGTCGCCGCCCACCAGCGAATCGTCACCGGCCGTGGCGCCCAGCAGGCTGTCATGGCCAGCGCCACCGATCAGGGTGTCGTTGCCCGTGCCGCCCGTCAGGGAGTCATCACCGGCACCGCCATCGAGGTAGCCGTTGCCGCTGCCCATGGACAGGGTGTCGTTGCCACTGCCGCCGACTACGCCTTCAAGGTTGAAGTAGGTGTCGCTGGCGCCGTTGACGGTGAAGCCGGTGCCGGTAGCGCTGCTAGCCGTGAAGCCGGTCAGCGTCAGGTTGCTGCTCATGCCCTGATAGCTCAGAACATCGAAGCCGGCCTCGCCATTGAAGGTATCGGCCACGCTGTCGTTGCCCGCGAGGAACAGGTCATCGCCCGCACCGCCAGCCAGACTGTCGATTCCCGTGGAGGCCTGGAAGCTGTCGTTGCCGGCGCTGCCCAGGACGGTTTCGAAGCCGCTGACCAGGTCCAGCTTGCCGTTGGCATCGCTGACCGTGCCCGCTGCCAGGTTGACCGACACCGCCACGCCATGGGCGGCGTAGCTCAGCACGTCGTTGCCGGCACCGCCGTCGAGCGTGTCGTTGCCGGTGCCGCCGTAGATCGTGTCATTACCGACATTGCCGCGGATCCAGTTGTTGTCGGCCGAGCCTTCCAGCGAGTCGTTGCCGGAGCCCGCGTCGATGTGCTCGAACCCGCTGATGACGTCCGTGCCTTCCCCGGTGGCGGTCTGTGCCGACAGGCTGACCGTCAGGTTGGTGGTGGCCCGGCCCATCTGCAGCAGGTCGTTACCGGTGCCACCAGCCAGCGTGTCGTTGCCGGCGCCGCCGCCGATCACGTCGTCGCCGTTGGTGCCCACGATGGAGTCGTTACCGGTACCGCCGACCAGGCCTTCGAAGCCAGTGATCGAATCGGTGCCTTGCAGCGAGGCCAAGTTGGACTGCCAGTCTGACGACAGATCCACAGTTAGTGCGACCGTGTACACGCTCAGGTCCAGCGCGTCGATGCCCGTGCCGCCATCGAGCGTGTCGTTGCCGTTGCCCCCGGCGATCAAGTCGTCCCCGGCGCCACCGATCACGCTGTCGTTGCCGTTGCCTGCCGAGATCCAATCCCGGCCGTCGCCGCCCAGCAGGGTCTCGTTACCGACCCCACCCACGATGGAGTCGTCGCCCGCATCGCCATCCACCAGCGCGTCGCCCGAGGCGATGCCGATGGTGTCGTTGCCCAGGCCACCAACCAATCCTTCGATGTTGAGGTAAGTGTCGACAAAGCCGTTCACGGTCAACGTGCTGGCGGCCGCGCTGCCCGCTGCGAAGTTGGCCAGGGACAGGGCCACGTTTTCGCCACGGTAGCTCAGCATGTCGAAGCCTGCCTCGCCGTTGTAGGTGTCGGTCGCGCCATCGGCCGCGGCCACCAGCAGGTCATTGCCGTTGCCGCCCATCAGGGTGTCCTGGCCCGCGCCGCCGGCCAGGGTGTCGCTGCCCAGGCCGCCCGCCAGCGATTCCGCCGCCGCGCCGCCCAGCACCGAGTCATTGCCGTCACCGCCAGTGAAGGTCTCGAAGCCGCTCACTAGGTCGGCCTTGCCCGTGCTGTCCGTCACCGTGCCGGTCGCCAGGTTGGCGACCAGGTCGGTCAGGAAGCCGGCGTAGCTCAGCACGTCGGAGCCCGCACCGCCCTCAAGCGAGTCGTTGCCGGCGCTGGCCACCACGGTGTCGTTGCCGGCATTGCCGCGGATCAGGTTGTCGGTGGCCGAGCCCACCAGCGAGTCGTTGCCCGAGCCAGCCTCGATGTGCTCGAACCCGCTGATGGAGTCCGTGCCCTCGCCGGTCAATACCTCGGTGACCAGGTTGACCACCAGGTTACCCGTTGCGCGTCCCAGGTGCAGCGTGTCGAAACCGTCGCCACCGATCAGGGTGTCATCGCCCACGCCGCCGCCGATCACGTCGTCGCCCGCACTACCGAGGATCGAGTCGTTGCCGGTGCCGCCGATCAGGCCCTCGAACCCGGTGATCGAATCGGTGCCCTGCAGCGAGGCCAGGGTGGACTGCTGCCAGTTGCTAGACAGGTCCACCACCAGGTTGCCGCCGCTGTAGCTGCTCAGGTCCAGCGCATCCTGGCCAGCGCCGCCGTCCAGGGTGTCGTTGCCGTTGCCGCCAGCGATCAGGTCGTCCCCGGCGCCACCGATCACGCTGTCGTTGCCGTTGCCGGCAGAAATCCAATCCTGGCCGTTGCCGCCCAGCAGGGTTTCGTTGCCGGCACCACCCACGATGGAATCGTCGCCCGCATCGCCGTCGATGTAGGCGTCGCCCGATGCCACGCTGATGGTGTCGTTGCCCAGGCCGCCGGTCACCGCTTCGATGTTGTGATAGGCGTCGTTGACCGAGTTGACGCTGAAGTAATACGTACCCGCGTTGGCCGCCTGGAAGTTCAGCAGCGCCAGCGAGGTGCTTTCGCCCCGGAAGCTCAGGGTGTCGAAGCCGCCCTCGCCGTTGACACTGTCGAACCCGCTGTCGAAGCTCCAGACGATCAGGTCGTTGCCCGCACCGGCCAGCACGGTGTCGCCACCAGCGCCGCCCACCAGGGTGTCGTCGCCCTCGTCACCGAGCAGGCTGTCGTCGCCTGCATCGCCCACCAGGCTGTCGTCGCCCTGGCCACCGCCCAGCAAGTCGTTGTTGTCGCCACCCTGCAGCTGGTCATTGCCCGATCCGCCCGAAAGCGTATCGTTGCCCGCGCCGCCCGAGAGCGAATCATTGCCCGCATTGCCCAGCAGGATGTTGGCACCAGCCGTGCCCGTCAGGCGGTCACCGGCTGAGCCGCCGCTGACCTGCTCGAAGTCGCGGATGCGCATGGTGCCGCCCAGGCCATTGCTGACCGCCGCGAAACTGCCGATGTTCTGGCTCAGGTCAATCACCAGGGCCGAGGACGCACGGCTGGCGTCCAGCATGTCGTTGCCCAGGCCGCCGTCCAGCGTGTCGGCACCGGAACCGCCGCCAATGACGTTGTCGCCCGTCGAACCGATGATCCAGTCACTGCCCAAGCCCGTGAGCACCCCCTCGAAACCGGAGAACACGTCGGTCCCCACGGTGGCGTCGGTGATGCTGAGCAGCGCCGAGGCGCCCGCCCAGGTCCAGGCGTTGAGGTCGATCACGTGCGAGGACGTGGCGCCCGACAGGTCGATCACGTCGAGGCCGGTGCCACCGGCCAGGGTGTCATTGCCCAGGCCGCCGGCCAGGGTGTCGTTGCCCGAGTTGCCCACCAGCGAGTCATTGCCGCCACGGCCGTCCAGCAGGCCGCCGGTGGCGTTGGCGATGCTCAAGGTGTCGCCACCCAGGCCGCCGATCAGGCCTTCGATGCCGGTGTAGTTGAGGGTGCCCGCCAAGGCCGGTGCAAGGTTGCCGCCAGTGCCCACGTTCATGGCGAGCGTCAGGTTCACTGCAAAGGCCTGGAAGCTCAGCACGTCAAAGCCGGCATCGCCCGCATACGAGTCGCTGCCCAGGCCGGAGGTGGTCATGATGAACACATCGTTGCCGGCGCCGCCCGAGAGCGTCTCGCCGGTGGCCACGCTGCCGGTGAGCGAGTCGTCGCCCAGGCCGGCCACCACCGCCTCGAAGCCCGAGACCAGGTCGGTGCGACCGCCCACCTCGCTGGCCACGCCGGTACCCAGGTTGACCACCATGGACGACAGCACGCTGCCGTAGTTCAGCGTGTCGTTGCCCAGGCCGCCGTCCAGGGTATCGGAACCCAGGCTGCCGACGATCAGGTCATTGCCCGAACCGCCGCGCAGGAGGTTGTCATCGCCCGAACCCGTCAGGGTGTCGTTGCCAGCGCCACCCAGCACGTATTCGAAGCCACTGATCGAGTCCGTGCCCTCGCCGGTCAGGGTCTGCGTGGCCAGGTTCACGTTGATGCTGGCTGTGCTGCGACGCAGGTCCAGCGTGTCGGTGCCGTTGCCGCCCAGCAGCGTGTCATTGCCGGTGAATCCGCCCATCAGGTCATCGCCTTCGGTGCCGACGATGGAGTCGTTGCCACTGCCACCGATCACGCCTTCGAAGCCCTGAACCGTGTCCGTGCCCGTGCCGGCGTACGTGATCGTACCCTGCCAGTTGCCTGAGAGGTCCAGGACCACCGCGCCCGTGGCACCCGTGAGGTCCAGCACGTCGAAGCCGTCGCCGCCGTCGAGCAGATCGTCACCCGCGCCGCCGGCCAGCAAATCACCGCCTTGACCGCCATAAACGGAGTCGTTGCCGCTGCCGCCGACCAGGGTGTCGTCCCCGGAGAAGCCATCGAGCACCGCATTGCCGCTGGTCGCCGTGATGCTGTCGTTGCCCTGGCCGCCGACCACGCCCTCGAAGCCGCTGTAGGAATCCGTGCCGATGGTGCCTGCCCCCGCGAAGGAGCTGGTGCCGTTGGCCACGAAGCCGGTCAGCGTCAACGCCGAAGCCACGCCGGCGTAGCTCAGGGTGTCGGTGCCCGCGTCGCCCGCGAACGAGTCCGACGCGTTGTCGTCGGTGCCCATCACCAGGTCGTTGCCTGCGCCAGCAAGCACGGTTTCGCCGGATGCGCCGGCGGTGATGGAGTCGTCGCCAGTACCCGCGGCAATGACTTCGAAACCGGTTGCGCTGTCGGTCTTGCCCGCCCCGTCGGTGATCTGGCCCGCGCCCAGGTCGATGTTGAGCGCGGCCGAGAAGCCGGCATAGCTCAGCGTGTCGATACCGGTGCCGCCGTCGAGCGTGTCGCTGCCACCGCTGGCCACGATGGAATCGTTGCCCGCATTGCCGCGGATGACGTTGGCGTCGGCCGAGCCCGTCAGGGAATCGGCGCCAAAGCCGCCTTCCACGTTTTCAAAGCCGCTGATGCTGTCGGTCCCCTCGCCGCTCATGGTCTGGGTGGCCAGGTTGACCGTGAGTGCTGCGCTGCTGCGCCCCAGGTGCAGGGTATCGCTTCCCTCCCCGCCAATCAGGGTGTCGTTGCCGGTACCGCCGCCGATCACATCGTCACCGCTGGTGCCCACGATGGAGTCGCTGCCGCTACCGCCAACCACGCCTTCGAAGTTCATCACCACGTCGCTGCCCAGGTTGTAGGCGCTGAGCACGCCCTGCCAGCTGGTCGAGAGGTCCAGGCTGATGGCCACCGTGGTGGCGCCCAGATCCAGGGCGTCCAGGCCCGCACCGCCGTCGAGCAGGTCGTTGCCCAAGCCACCGGCGATCAGGTCGTTGCCCGCCTCGCCAAGCACGGTGTCATCGCCATCACCACCATCCAGGGTGTCGGAGCCGTTGCCACCCAGCAGGGAGTCGTTGCCCGCGGCGCCTGCGAGGGTGTCGTCACCCGCATTGCCCAGCAGGGAGTCGTTGCCTCCGGCACCCAGCAGCGAGTCGTTGCCCAGGTGGCCATCGACATAGGCATGGCCTGCGTTGACCGTGACCGTGTCACCCCCGGTGCCGCCGATCAGCCCCTCGATGTTGACGTAGCTGTCGTTGACCCCGTTCACGCTGAACGTGTAAGTCGTGCCATTGCCTGCACGGAAGTTGGCGAAATTGAGCGCAGAAGAGACGTTCCGGTAGCTGAGGATGTCGAAGCCGCCCTCACCGTTGTAGGTGTCGGTGGAGGAATCCCAGGTGGCGAGCAACAAGTCGTCGCCGTTACCACCCGCCAGGGAATCGGCGCCCTCACCACCGTCGAGGCTGTCGTTACCATCCTCACCGGAGAGTGTGTCGTTGTCGGCATTGCCCAGCAGCACGTCATTGCTCGTCCCGCCGGCCAGGCTGTCGGCGCCATTGCCGCCCGACAGGCTGTCGGTGCCCGCCCCGCCCAGCAGCGTGTCATTGCCGTCCTGTCCCGACAGGGTGTCCGATCCCGCGTTGCCGGAGATCCAGTTGGCGCCGTCAGTGCCGCTGAGCACGTCGCTGGCGGAGCCTCCGGCGACCTGTTCGAAGCCGGTGATCGTGTCTGTGCCCCCCTGGCCGTCGCTGACGGCCACGAAGTTGCCCACGCTTTGCTGCAGGTTGATGTTCAGCGCCGTGCTGGCGCGGCCGTAATCCAGCCGATCGGTGCCGGCATTGCCGTCGAGCACGTCATTGCCGACGCCGCCACCGAGCACGTTGTCACCGGCGTTGCCAACCAGCGTGTCGTTGCCGCTGCCGCCCAGCACACCTTCGATACCCACCAGCGTGTCGCTGCCCAGCGAGTTGACCAAGGTGTCGGCCGGAACGGTCCAGAACAACGCCGTGGTCTCGGCACTGAGGTCGATCACGTCGATGCCGGCGCCGCCGATCAGCGAGTCGTTGCCCGCGCCGCCCACCAGCGTGTCGTTGCCGGCGCCGCCATCGAGCGTGTCGTTCCCATCGCCGCCCGCGAGGTAGTCGTTCTCGGTCCAGCCCACGAGGCTGTCATGATCCGCCCCGCCCAGCAGCGTATCGTTGCCACTGCTGCCGTCCAGGGTGTCGGCGCCGTCGCCGCCGTCGAGCGAATCGTCGCCGACCTCGCCCAGCAGCGTGTCGCTGCCCTCGTCACCAGCGAGCGTGTCGTTGTCGTTGCCACCCGCCAGCGAGTCGCTTCCGTTGCCGCCGGACAAGGTATCGCTGCCATCGCCGCCCGACAGGATGTCGTTGTCCTCGCCGCCCGAGAGCGTGTCGTTGCCCGCACCGGCCGTGAGCGTGTCACTACCCAGGCCGCCGGCCAGCGCGTCATCGCCTGCGTCACCCGTGAGGGTGTCGGTACCCGCCCCCCCCACGAGAGTGTCGTTGCCGACACCGCCTACCAGGGTGTCGGTATCGTCACCGCCGTCGAGGTAGTCGTTGCCGTTTTCACCCAGCAGCGAATCATTGCCGGCAGCGCCCCCCAGCACGTCGTCACCGTTGCCGCCCTGCAGCGACTCCGCGACGGCCGCGCCGTAGAGGCTGTCGTTGCCGTTGCCGCCCAGGATGCGCTCGAAGTTGCGGAAGACATCCATGCCATCGCCCGTGTACTGGGACGTGACGATGGACAGGTCGACGTTGACCCCGGTCAGTGCCGAGGCGAAGTTCAACAGGTCAATCCCCGATCCGCCGTCCAGCGTGTCGTTGCCCGGGCCACCGGTCATGGTGTCATCACCCGCCAGGCCCATCAGGCTGTCGTTGCCAGCACCCAGTGTGTCGTTGCCCGCGCCGCCAAACAGGCTGTCCGCCGAGGACAGGCCATAGAGGGTGTCATCACCCGTGAATCCCATCAACGTGGTACGGGTGTTGGTGGCCACGTACAGGTTTTCCGTACCGAAGCGGAAGACCGCGTACTCGGTCACGGCATCGCCCACCAGCTTGATCGTGTCACTGGTGATCACCCATCGACCGCCCACCAGGTTGAGCATATCGGTGGTTACGGTGGCCGAAGCACGTACCACCAGCACCGTCTTGCCACTGGCCGCGCCGTAGGACACCGTCGCGTTGGTGTCATCGATTGCGGCGTTGCCGGCTACCGCCATGTTCACGATGGTGGCGTTGTCCAGGGTCAGTGTCTGGATGCCCGCACCCAGGTCGACGATTTCCACCCCGGTGATGCGGGCGTTGGTCAGGGTCGTCAGGTCGATGTTGTCGGCGATCGTGTAATTCACCACGTCCACACCGGTGCCACCGTCGATGTCCACCTCATAGCTGGTGTTGCTGAGGGCAACAGTGATGTTGAACATGTCGTTGCCGTCGCCGCCTTCCAGGCGGTCGGAGCCCGCAGACTGCACCAGCGTGTCGTTACCGCTGCCACCGCGCAGGAGGTCGTTTTCGTTCCCGCCGTCCAGGTAGTCATTGCCGGCGTCGCCATCCAGCGTGTCGTTGTTCGCACCGCCCCACAAGGAATCGTTGTCGTCACCACCGCCCAGGGAGTCGTTGCCCGCGTCGCCCAACAGCGAATCCACGCCGGCACCACCCGACAGGGTATCGGCCTCGCTGCCTCCGGACAGGGAGTCATCGCCGTTGCCGCCTTCGAGCAGGTCTTCGCCAGCCTCGCCCCACAAGACATCGGCGCCGTCATAGCCCCGCAACAGGTCACGGCCAGCGCCGCCCAGCAGCGAGTCGCCACTGGAGGAACCATGGAGTGAGTCGTAGCCCACGCCACCCTGGATGATCTCGAAGCCCGAGATCGAGTCCGCGCCCTCGCCCGTCACCAGGCCGCTGGCCAGGTCAACGTTCAGGTGTGCCGTCGCCTGGCTCAGGTCCAGGCGGTCGGTGCCGTTACCGCCATCCAGCAGGTCGTCGCCCAGGCCGCCATGCAGCGTGTCGTTGCCGTCGCCGCCCGCCAGCGAATCGTCACCGGCTTGGCCCCAGAGGGAGTCATTGCCGGCACCGCCGTCGATGGAGTCGTGGCCTGCGCCGCCCAACACGCTGTCATCGCCGCTGCTCAACGAGAATGTGTCTGCGCCGCTGCCGCCAACGTAGACCTCGAAGTTGCTGACTGTATCGGTGCCCGTGCCGGTACCGCTGACCGTGCCAGCCGTGGCCGAAGTCAGGGTCACGGCGAAGGCGGAGGTTTCCTGCGAGTTGTCGAGGTAGTCGATCCCGCCAGCACCGTCCAGGGTGTCGCCGCCTGCGCCACCAAAGAGGCTGTCGGAAGCTGCGCTGCCGACGATGGAATCGGCAAAACCCGAACCCATGATGCCTTCGATCGCCGTGAGCGTGTCCGCAGCGCCGTCGCCATCGTCAGACACGACGCCGGTGGTCAGGCTCGCCACGATACCCGCTTGAGCCTGGCGGTAATCGGCCCAGTCGAACTCGTTGCCGCCGTTCAGGCTGTCACTGCCGACGCCGCCCGACAGCGTATCGTTGTTGCTGTTGCCGAACAGCGAGTCGTTGCCTGCGCCACCCAGCAGGCTGTCGTTTCCGCCGGCACCGTTGAGTGTGTCGTTGCCCGACCCGCCCAGCAGGCTGTCATTGCCTGCCGCGCCGGTCAGGGTGTCGTTGCCGACGCCGCCGTCAAGGTACACATTGCGCTCGGTTTCGCGGCGGCCAGCGATGTTCCAGGTGATGTTGTCATTGCCGCTGCCAAGCAGCACACCCTCGATCTGGTAGTAGACATCGTCATCGTCGTCGACGAGGTTGCTGTCGCCCGGCTCGTTGTCGGCCGGTGCATCAGTCAGGAAACGGAACCAGTCTTCAGAGGCGTACAGGGTGTAAGTGCCGCCCAGCGTGAGCGCCCTGTAGTCCACCAGGTCGAAGCCCGACCCACCAAATAGGGTATCCCTGGCCTGGTCATCAGTCAGCACGAACACGTCATTGCCGGCACCGCCATACAGGGTGTCACTGCCGCCGCCCGCCACGATGGTGTCGTTGCCATCGGCACCATAGATCACGTTATTGGCGGCCGACCCGGTCAGGGAGTCATCGCCACCACCGGCGACGATGTTCTCGATACCACTGAGTGTGTCAGTGCCGTCGGACGTCTGGGCTGTGCCCGTGAGCAGGTTGACCACCGAATGGCCAGTGACAAAACCGTAGAACGCAGTGTCATTGCCGTTGCCACCGGCCAGGCTGTCATCTCCAGCGCCGCCGAAGAGGGTCTCGTCAATGTTGCCACCGACGATGGTGTCGTTGAACGCCGAGCCGAAAATCGCCTCCGCCTCGGAACCCGCGCTGACCACCACCGTGTCGGTGCTGCCATCGCCATCCTGCACAGTGCCGGTGAGCAGGTCGGCATGGATGCCAGCCGACGCGGTGCGGTAGTCCAGCACGTCAGCGCCGCTACCAGCGTTGAGCGAGTCGCTGCCGAGGCCGCCCACCAGCCAATCGTCGCCTCCGGCGCCAGAGAGGGTGTCGTTGCCGGATCCGCCGAAAAGGGAGTCGTGGTGATTGCCGGCAGTGAGGCGGTCATTGCCAGCGCGCCCGTCGAGCGTACCGCCCGAGGAGCTCCACCAGATGATCGTCAAAGTGTCGTTGCCCGAGCCACCGACCACACCCTCGATGCTGTAGATCTGCTCGGAGTTGGTCAGGCCAAGCCATCCGTCGTAAGCGATGTGGATGTTGGTCAGCGACAGGTCGGTCGTGAAGTCGCTGTAATCAAGAATGTCAAAGCCCGCGCCGCCATTGATGGTGTCGACGCCCTGGCCGCCCATGATGGTGTCGTTGCCGCTGCCGCCGTCGAAGTATTCCTGCCCGGCGCTGCCGCGGATGCTGTCTGCACCCGAACCCGTGAAGACCTGCTCGAAGCCGGAAATCTGGTCGGTCCCAACGCCTGCACCGGTGGCCGTACCACTGGCGAGGTCGACGGTGACACCCAGGGAATCGCCAAGATAGCTCACGCCGTCGGCGGTGCCAGCGCCACCAGCCAGGGTGTCGTTGCCCAGGCCGCCGGCGATCGTGTCATTGGCGGAATTGCCGGTGATCGAGTCAGCTCCACTGCCGCCGATGACCCACTCGAGATTGATGAAGCTGGCGGTCGCGCCAGCGCTGACTGCACCGGCGCCCGCGCCGGAGAAAGTGATGGTCACGGCGTCGACCAGACCCGTGAAGTCCATCACGTCGCTGAGTCCCGCGCCACCATCAATGAATGCACCGCCGGTGGGCCGCACGAAGGTGTCGTTACCGGTACTGCCGCGCACCGACTCGACGCCGGTGAAGCTGTCCAGCCCGTAGTTGGTGCTGCTGACCGTCCCGGTGGTACCGGCGGTGTAGGTCACCGTGATGGGGCTGTCGATACCGGTGTAGTCGAGCAGGTCGTTGCCGGCGCCGCCGTCAAAGCCGTCGTTACCCCGGCCGCCCATCTGCCACAGCAGCGTGTCGTTGCCGCTGGAGCCAACGATCGAGTCGTTCCCCAGGGAACCCCAGACCGTTTCAATGCCCTCGAAGAGGTCACTGCCACTTTGGCCGGTGACCGAGCCCGCGCCAGCTGTCGACGACAGGTCGATGCGGACGGCGTAGGTTTGCGACTCATAGCCCAGGGTGTCGTTGCCCAGGCCGCCATCGATGGAGTCATCGCCGAAACCACCCATGACGGAATCGTTGCCTGCTCCGCCGAGCAGCGTGTCATTGCCCGCGCCGCCAAGCAGCACGTCGTTGTCGGCTCCCGCATCCACGCTGTCGGCGCCGTCGCCGCCATAGATCGTGTCGTTGCCAGCCAGCGCCGCAATGGTGTCCGCGGCCGCCGAAGCAAAGATGTTGTCGGGATTGGCCGAGGGCACCACTGACAGCGAACCCGCCGCCGCATTGAGCGTGACGGCGGCCACGTTGGTCACCACGTACACATTGGCACCGCCGGCCTGGTAGACCGCATAACCGGGAACACCGCCAACAGAAGTGGTCAGACCCGTGTCGCGCCAGTCGGCGCGGTTGAGCGTGAGCGTATCGGTGCCGGCGCTGGAACGCACCACCAGCACTTGGCCCTTTTGCAGCGCGGCTGCACCAACGGCCGTGTTGGTATCGCCCGTCATGCGCAGCACATCGGTCGCACTCAGGGTCACCGCCTGGTCACCTGCCGCGAGGTCCAGCACTTCCACGCTGGAGATCCCTGAATCGCGCACGGTGTTGAAGTCCAGCGTGGTGACACCCGAGGTGAACTCCAGCGTGTCCAGGCCCTCGCCGCCATCGATCAGGAAGAAGCTGGCATCGGCCACGCGCATCAGGTCATTGCCTGCGCCGCCAATCAGCACGTCGCGGCCACCATCGCCATAAAGCGAGTCGTTGCCGGTATTGCCCACCAGGCGGTCCTGCCCCAGGTAGGTCACAGCGCTGCTTCCGCGCTGCGCCTGCAGGAGGGCGCCAGTGGAACCGGAGACGGTCTGCACGACATCGAGACTGTTGCCCAGCGCCGTCCAGTTGGCGTCGCGGTAGCCCGAAAGTGCCTGCGAGCCATAGAGGATCTGGGCCGCACCGCTGCTGACCAGGGCCACGTCATCAAAGCCGTCCCCGTCGATATCCCCCAGAGCCGTCCAGGTGCGCTGGACCGTGACGGCGCCGCTCGCGTTCAGCGTCGAGCCGGTCCCCAGCAGTTGGATGCCGAAGTCCTGCACCTCCAGGGTGTCGATGTTGCCCCAGGCGGCCGTGGCCTGCCCCAGGATGAGGTAGGACGAACCGGTCCCCGAGGTTGCGTTGTTGGCCGCGTTGCCTTCCTGCTCACCCGAGGACTGAACGATGAAGTCGGCATAGCCGTCGCCGTTCATGTCGCCTACGCCAGTCCAGCTGGCGCGTGTCAGGTAGTCGCCGTCGATGGCGCCGACCAGGCGCAGGCCCTTGCCGCGACCGGCCAGGTTGTCCAGGCTGAGGTTGGCATCCCAGAGGTCGGCTCCGGCCACGCTGGCCTCGCCGAAGATCACATAGGCCGCGCCGTTGGATTTGGCGTTGTAGTTGTCGCCGGCGTTACCGGCGATCAGCAGGTCGTCGAAACCGTCACCGTTGATGTCGCCCAGGCGTGTGAACGTGCCCTGCTGGCCGGTGTACCCCGTCTCGGCCTGGATGCGGGTGACCGCCGGCATGCCGCTGGCCGCGGCTGTGGTGCCGCTGGCGCTGAGCGTGGTGTTGTAGGTGGGCGTGCCCGTCCAGGCGCCCTGCTGGCCGAAGATGATGTAGCTGTAGTTGTCGTAGCCGACCACGAGGTCGTCGTAGCCGTCAGCGTTGAGGTCGCCGGCGGCTGCGACGCGCGAGAAGCCCCCGCCGACGTTGATCAGGTCTACCGAGGTCCAGGCCAGCGAGACATCGAGGCCACTGTCCAGGGGTTGCCCGAAATAGAGGATGCCACTGGCAACGCTGTCGATGAAGTCATCGAAGCCGTCCCCGTTGACGTCTCCCACCGCAATCGGGTTCCAGTCCCGGCCCGCCCCGGCGCCGTTGACGCCCAGCACAGTCAGGTCGGCAGCAGTCGCCGTGATGTTGAAGCTGTACGTCGTGTTCGCCGCGGCGCTGGTCGGTCCGTTGTCCGGGATGTCCGTGATCAGGTCCAGCGCCTGTTCGAAGGTGCTGGGCAACTCGGTGGCCGTCCCGGTCAGGCCCGTGGCGTTGTTCGTCAGCTGGGTGCTGGTGATCGCGCCGGAGCCCCGATTGACCAGGTAGCTGTTGCCGCCGAAGAAGAAATACTGGCGGCCCTGGTCCGACGTGGACCACACGTCGCTACTGTAGTCGATCAGCCAATCGTTGTAGTAGGCGCGGGCCACCGTGTCGGGGATATCCAGCGTGGCCAGGCCGGCAGTCGATCCGAACGCGGTGTTCGTGTTGCTCAACCCGGTCTGGTCGGCCAGGCTGATCTCGCCGCCTTCGTCGAAGGTGTAACTCAGGCTGGCATAAGGCGCGCCGATCACGAAGTCGGAACGGCCGTCGCCGTTGACGTCGCCCAGGGAAGCCATGTAATCGGCGAATTCATCCGCCGGGTCGGCCCCGCTCACCCAGCGGCTGACGCTGGTGCTGGTCAGGCCACCGCCCGTGTTGAAGTCGAGCGCCCCAACACCACCGGCCTGGCCGTAGACGATGTAGACCTCGCCGGTGTTCCCCAGGTTCTGCTGGGTAGTATCCGCGTAGGTGTAGCCCGAGACCGCCGTGTAGATGTTGTAGCCGCCGACATAAGGCACGGCATCTTCTGCGGTGTCGATCCACTCCGCAGAGTCGAACCAGCCCGAGTTCGCCAGGCGCGTGTAACGCGGCACACTGACCGAGGCGAAGTCATTGTTGGCCAGCGCGAAGTCAGCCAGTCCGTCCTCGTTGACGTCGCCCAGCGGCACCAGATAGGTGTTGCCGGGTTGGGTATTGCCCAAAGAGGCCGCGTAGTCGATGACGTCCACGCGCAGACCAGCCGGCAGGCTGAATGCATTGAAGTCGAGAGTGGCGCCCGCGTACGGAATGGTCCAGCCCGCCACGCTCTGCTGGATGTCGGTATCCACCTTGACGAACACGCCGTCCAGGGCATACACGTTGAAACTGTTACTGCCGATGGCCTCGACCTCCAGCCAGGCCCAGGGGCCTTCCAGCGTGACCTGGTCGTCCGCGTTACCGCGGATGACCAGCGAAGTGTTGGTACCGTAGGAAGTCGCCAGCTCACGCTCGAGCAGATAGGCCGCCTCGCGGTAGTTGAAGATCAGGCTGTTGGCGCCATCGCCCGTGAGGTCCACCACCTCGAAGCTGCGCAGGTTCGCACCGGCATAGCCGGTGAGGTCGAGGTTGAAACCGTTGCCGCGGAATTCCAGCGTATCGGTACCGGTGCCGCCGTCGAGCAGCACAAAGTCCAGGTCAGTCAGGCCGATCACGTCGTTGCCCGAACCGCCGCGGATGATGTCCGCGCCGCCCAGGCCATAGATGGTGTCGTTGCCGCCCTGGCCTGCCAGGCGGTTGGCATTGAAGTCGCCCAGCAGCGTGTCGGCATTGGCCGTTCCCACGCTCATGAGCGAATCGGTGAAATCACCACCCAGGATGACGAACGCCTCGCCGGAGGCGAATCCGTCACGGTCGTTACGCGGCATGCCGAAGAGCATGTCAATGATGCCATCGGCGTTGAAATCGCCCGACGCGCCGTCAAAGCCCAGTTGTTCCTGCGGGAGGCCGCCAGTGATCTCCAGGCCCTGCTTGCCCAGTTGGGTCACGTCGATCAGGGTGTTCCAACTGCTGCGCGCCTGGCCATAGACCACGAAGGCTGCACCCGAATCGATGTCACCGTCGTCGCTGGCCAGGTTGTCGCTGGTTCCGGAGGGCGTGCCACCGTCCTGGAAACGGTCGGGGTAGACACCGCCCACCGTGAGCATCAGGTCGTCATAGCCGTCCTGGTTCAAGTCACCAAACTCGACGACGCGCTTGAGCCAGTTGCTGGTCCCAGGTCCGTAGAGCTGGACCAGCCGGCCTTCAGCCTGCAGCTGCGTCATGTTGATGGCGCTGGCCCAGTCCCCGGCCTTGCCGAACACGAGGTAATACTTGCCGTAGACGTAGTTGTCCCCGTTGGTCGGGGTGATCGACGGATCCCAGACCTTGGCCGGGCTGCCGATGATGAAGTCCATGATGCCGTCGCCGTCGACGTCACCCACACCCTCGACCTGTTGGCCCGCCCATTCGCCCGGGCGCACGTAAGCGTTGGTGTTGACGGCCTGGCCAGGGAACGCGGCCCAGCGGGTCCCGCCATCCCAATACCCCTCGATGTACGCAGTGGTCGTGTTGTCAGCCTGCTGCGAGGGTGTAGTCAGCGTACCAGGATCGATCTGCGACCCGGCATGGGTCGAGAAGAACAGGAGACTGGACGACGTGCCCATGCCAGCTTCCGTGTAGAAGCGCGTGCTCACGCCATCGCTGTCCGCACCCTCGGTGTATGCCTCGTTGGCAGCCCGAATGGCGCGCGGGTCGGCCGTGAGGTAGTAACCGGTCGCGTACTCCAGGTCCGCCTGCGGATTGATACGGACGGAACGGCCCTCAAAGACAATGCTGCCTCCCTTGTCGCCCGTGCCGGAATAGACGTCGAATGTCTCGAGCAACGCACCGGTACGGTCGTACAGGCGGATGAACCCGGCCGGCGTGAGTTGGGCCTGGTCGGACTGGGTCCCGTTGGCGCTCCAGGTAAGCACGAGGTTGTTGCCGGAATCCGTCACCGTGAAGCCGGCGGCGGCATAGCCGGAGGCATTGCGCAAAGCAGCAGCGAGCTCGGCCACCGTGGGGGTTCCGTCCAGCGCGGCAGTCACCAGCACCACGCCGCCCACCGACAGACGGTAGGGAGAATTGGCAACCAGGGAGGTCAAGTCGACCAGGGTCTGGACCTCCGCCGTGTTCGCATCGCCGGCGACGGTCTCATTGGCCACCGGCAGCAACTCGGCAAGCCCAGTCTGCGCTCCCGGGGCGCTCCAGGTGATCTGCAGGTTAGCCGATCCGGCACCGGCCGCACTGACCGTGAAACCTGCGCTGCCGTAGCCCGGCGCGTTCTGCAGGGCCGTGACCAGTTCAGCCAGCGTCGGTGTGGCATCCAGGGGTGCTGTCACCAGTGTCACCGATCCCACCGTCAGTCGGTGCGCCTGGTTGGCCACGAGGACCGGTGCGGTAATGGTCTGGATTTCAGCCACGCCGCTGCTGCCAGCCCGCGTCTCGAAGGCGACCATCTTCACGCCGGCGACGACCGTCTCGTCGAAGGTCATCACCAGGTCGTCCGCGAGGTCGACCGTCTGGGAGTTCGACACCACGTTGCCCGAGGCGGCCTGGACGGTCGTGGTTGCGGTACGCGTAGTGAAGTAATTGCTGGTGTATTGGGTGTTGGCGCTCAGCGACAGGGCGTTGCCCGCTGCATCCGTCAGCGCAGCCGTGGAAGTCCAGACGCTGTACTGGGTGCCGTAAGCAAGGCTCTTGCCCGGGTCGATCGTAACCGTCTGGCCGGCGATGGTCAGGGTACCCCCCTGGCTGCCGGTGAAGGTGTAGATGCCGTCGGACAGTGCACTCGACGGCGTAGCGCCGAAGCTGAACACCTCGACACCCGTGGTGCCGAAGCTGCTGGTCAGGCGGATTTCAAGCGAGCCGTTCGCCTGGGCCACCAGGCTTTCGGAAGCCTTGAAGACGATGTTGCGCTCGACGGAAACACCGGTTGGCGCGGACCAGGTATTGCTGTTGGTGAACGCAGTGGAAGCAGCGCCCAGGTTCCAGGCCACCAGGCGCGGCGCGGTTGAATCCGCATTGCTCCCGACGGTGAACGTGAACTCCTGGTCTGCGGCATCCAGGGCATTGCCTGCCGAGTCGCGCACCCCGGACAGCGTGAAGGTGTACTGCTGCGCACGCTCGAACGTGAAGCCCGGATCGACCGTCCAGGTCGCCGAATCCACGGTGACGGGGACATAGCCACTGTTGTAGGACCCCTCATTGAGGCCCTCCTGGCCCGGCTTGATGGCGCCACCCAGGCTGCCTCGGCCGGTCTGCAGGTCGAACGACTCGACCAGGGTGCCGCTAGCCGAACCCTTGCGCACCTCCAGGGTGCCAAAGGTCCGGATGGCCTCGTCAAAGGTCAGGTAGATCTTGAAAGCCGATTCAGCGTAGTACTGCTCGGTCGTGGAACTCCAGAAGTAGTTCGGCGCGTTCAGGATGACCGCCGACGAGTCGGGGTTGGTCCCAGCCAGCGTGGCGACATCGGTGTAGTTGTTGCCTGCGGCGGTCTGGCTGGTATCCAGGACGCCGTCGTTGACCTTGTCCAGTGCCGAGACCATCATCTTGAGGCCCGCCCAATTCAGGTTGGGGGCCGTGAGGTCGGCGGAGGCAGCGCCCGTGGTGAAGTTCCAGGCCGTCATGGACGACAGGCCTGCAAAGTCATTGCCGCCGAGGTCCTCGATGGCCCCCGGGTCGACCACCAGGTAGTACTCGGTATTGGCCGACAACGCCTGGAGCGGGTTGACGGTGAGGACACTGCCGCTGACCGAAATGGTGCCGCCGCTGATCTCGCCCAATCCGGTAGCCACGCTGAACTTCTCGACCGGCAGGCCATCGCCGGTCCGGTACAGGTACACGTAGCCGCTCGCGCCGAACTTGATGGTTTCGCTGAACGTCATCGTCAGTGAGGCGGTCGGCGCAACCGAGGTCGCGTTGTCCAAAGGCGAGACAGACGACAAGGTGGGTGCCACCGAATCGACCTGCCGGACCGTGGTGTTCCACCAGCCCTCGCTCTTGCCGAAGACCACGTAGCCGCTACCGCTGTAGTCGATCTGGTTGTTGGCTGCGTTGGTGGTCACCTGGTTCAGGTAGGCCGGGCCGCCCAGGATGAAATCATCGAAACCGTCGGAGTTGATATCGCCCAGAGCCGCGATATCGACGCCGATGTTGGTCTTGTTGCTGGCATCACTGCCGATGCTGAAGTGACGGCTGCTGGGCGCAGCAGTCAGGGCCAGGTCACTCGAAGACGAACTACCCAGCACCACATAGACCCAGCCCTGACCGCCGTTGGCAAAGCTGTTGCCAACGGCAAAGTCGGCGAAGCCGTCGTTGTTGATATCACCGATACCCTCGATGCTGGTGTACCGGTAGTCGGGGAAGGAAGTGCCCTGCACCGTCAGGGTGTAGCCGTCGGCCGGTGACAGGCTGGCCAGGTCCACGTTGGACCAGTCGGTTCGGCCGAAGATCACCTTGACCGTGCTGGCCGCGCCCATGGTGGTCGCCAGGTCATCGATGCCGTCGCCGTTGATGTCGCCGATGGAAGTGACGCCGAAGTTGTAGAGGTTCCACAGCACAGGCTGGAAGCCCGTGTTGGTGTTGTCGGAACGGATGGCGGTGAGGTCCTGCCACGTCACCCCGTTGCCGCTGATCGACACGCCACGGCTGCCCAGGCTGGCCAGGTCCACCTGGCCAGCCAGGGTTTCCGTGCCAAAGACGAGGTAGGCGCCGTCAACGCGGTTGACGATCATGTCGTCAATGCCGTCCTTGTTCAGGTCACCGGCGTTGTCGACCTTCCAGCCCGCGAACTGGTCGATGCCCGAACCCACCAGGTAGGCACCATCGTCGTAAGCCACCGAGAAGGCCGACATCTGCAATGTCGGATCGATCTTGGTGACCTGCAGCACCGGCGCGTAGTAGACCTTGGCGCCGTTGTCCGCCACCAGTTCCTTGTAGACCGCGCCGTTGTAGACCACCGTGGGCGCCGTGGCGACATCGCTCCAGGTACCGTAGAGGTTGATCGCGTCCACACCCGAGCCGGTGACGACCAGCAGCTGGTCCTCGTCGGTCATGTCCAGCACCTTCTGCGGTGTCAGGATCAGGGTGTTGGCAGCGGCCGCGCCGCTGGCCAGATCGATCTCCTCGATGTTGGTCAGCGAGGTCGGCGCGGTGAGGGCCGTGTTGATGTCACCGGAGAACTGGTAGTAGACCTTGTCGTAGCCACGGCCACCATCCACGCCCACGTAGGACATGTTGTTGATCCGCAGCACGTCATCGCCATCACCCGTCTGGGCGCCGCCGAAGGTGTCCACCACGGTTTCGTCCGAGGCGGTGGTCCCCATGATGACCTTGCCGCCAAGCTCGTTGACGATGCCGATGGTCACCGCCTGCGCCACGGAGACAAAGGCGTCGCCGTACTGCAGCACGTTGTAGATCTTGCCCTCGGTGTCGGACTCGATGCCGGCAGCCACCCAGGCGCCATACAGCTTGAGGGAATCGCCAAAGTCACCCTTGACGGTAACCTTGCCGGAATCCGACAGGGACAGCACCGACAGCTCGTCTAGCCGCACGGTCTGGTTGCCGTTGCCACGCAGGTCGATGACCTCGAAGCCATCGATGATGCTGCGGCCCGCCACGGTGAGGTCCACGTCGCCCTGCACGGTATTGATGCCGGCATTGGTGTTCGAGGCGTTGCCGTCCGGGTCCACCGTGCGGATGACCAGCGTGTCGGTGCCCGTGCCGCCAAAGACGCGCAGGTCTGCGGTGTCATAGACCACGACATCGTCGCCGGTGCCGCCATAGAGGATGTCCGCGCCCGCGCCGCCGTCCAGGGTATCGTTGCCCGCACCGGCCTTGATCGCGTCCTGGCCATTGGTGCCAGTGATGCTGTCGCTGTCGACGGTGAGCGAATCGTTGTCCGCAGTGATCACCGCCACGGTGCTGCCCGAGCCGCCGTTGACGGTGAGGTTGGCCAAGGTGCCGTCGACGAAAACGATGTCGTTCGCGTCGGCGAGCACGTTGAGCGTGCCGCCCGAAAGCGACTGCGCCGTGGCGCTGTCCACGATCAGGTAATTCGAGCCCGTACCGCGCAGGTCCAGCACCTCGATGCCGGAGATGGTCGGCTGCAGCGCGCCATTGGCGGGCCGGCCGGCCTCCTGCAGGTCGATGATCTCACCCGCCGTGACGACGCGCAGCACGTCGTTACCGCTTCCGCCATCCGCGACCACATCCAGGTTGTCGTAGACCAGCGTGTCATTGCCGGCATTGCCATTGAGCAGGTCCGCGCCGCCCAGGCCCACCAGCACCTCGTTGGCGCCGGTGCCTTGCAGCTCGTCGGCACCCGGGCCACCCACCAGGCTATCGCTGCCGCTGTTGGCGCCGACGATCTGGTCACCCTTGACCACCTGGAGGCCCGCCAGCACGGTGACCTGGTCATCGCCGAAGTAGCCGATGTAGCGGTTGTAGGTGATGCCACCCACCAGTTCGGAGCCGCGGGCTTCCCAGCCCGCGCCTGCCAGGCGCACCGTGTCGCCCGAATTGCCGGTGACGATGAGCGTGTCGGTCTCGCCCGAGAGCCTGAACACGGCCTCCGCCGAGAGCACCACGGTGTTGTTGGCCGATCCGGTCAGGTCGATCTTCTCGATACCGGTGTAGCGCTCATAGAGCTTGGCACCCGGGTTGAGCGGGTCGTCCTCGGTCAGGTCCAGCGTGGTGCTGGTATTGCCCAGAATCTGCAGCGTGTCTGTGCCCAGGCCGCCGGAGACGCTGGTATCCGCGGAGTCGTGGACCAGCACATCGTCGCCAGCCCCGCCCAGCAGGGTGTCGCGGCCGTTACCGCCGGACAGGCTGTCATTGCCGCCCAGCGCATCGACCACCTGGTTGCCAGCGCCCGCCCCCATCACGTCGCGCTGGCTGGTGCCGCTGAACGTGATGGTGACCGGCACGGCGCTCTGCACGTGGAGTTGCGCTCCGTTGAGGGTGTAGACCTTGTAGCCCACGCCGGAGACCGTGACGGCACTGCCCTCGGTCCAGTTGCCAACCAGGTCCACGCGGTCGCTGGCATCGCCCTTGACGTAAGCCGTCACGGTGCGCTCACCGTTGGCCACCGTCCCCTCGTTGAGGGCCAGGATGTCCGCATCGGATGCCTTGAACACCACCGGCGAGGCGCCCGCCACGAGATCGATCACCTCGATGTTCTGGAGGATGCTGTTGTCGACCGTGGTCAGGTCCAGGCTGGCGGTGACGCGCAGGACGTCCTCGCCAGCGCCGCCGTCGACGACCAGGTCGGCGGCGTCGTAGACCAGGGTGTCGTCGCCATTGTCGCCGCGCAGGATGTCGGCGCCTGCACCGCCGTCGATCACGTCGTTGCCGTCCAGGCCGCGGACCACGTCGCTGGTGGCAGCCGCAGCGATGGTGTCGGTGAGGTTGTCATCACCGTTGGTGCCCAGCACGCCCGTCTGAGCGCTGATCGCGGTGCTCAGCTCAATCGAGGCGCCGCCGTTGGTCCAGGTGACATAGCCCGTGGGGCCGGCGCTGTAACTCCAGCCGGTACCGGCCAGGTACACCTTGTCGCCAGAGGCCGCATCCACGCGGACAGTGTGGGTGGTGGCCGTCGGGTCGTCGGCCAGGGCGATCACCGAGGCCGCATCGAAGACCAGCGTCTGGTTGCCACTACCAGTGACCAGGTCGAAGACTTCGATGCCGTCGATCGCCGGACGGGTGGCGCCCACGCCGGGTCGCGCGGCCTCCGTGAAGTCGAGGATGCCAGAGGCGACGTGCAGCGTGTCGGTGCCAGCACCGCCGTCCACCCGCAGGTCGGCCGCATCGTAGGAGATCGAGTCATTGCCGTTGCCGCCCAGGATGGAGTCGGCGCCGCTGCCGCCCGTGAGCACGTCATTGCCGTCGCCGCCACTGAGGGTGTCGTTGCCCGCACCGGCCACGATGGTGTCAGCCGCCGCGGTTCCCAGGTAATCGATGGTCAACGCCACCACCGGATCGACCAGCACCACCGCCGTGGTGCCCGGCATCACGAGCTTGACGTAAGACTGCACAGCACCGCCGGCATAGCTCACCGGCTGGGTGCCACTGAGCTGCCACAGGCCGCGCAGGGTCAGCTGGTCCACGCTGTCGCCGTGGATCTTGAGCGTATCGGTGTCATCGGCAAAGGCCAGCACGTCGTTGACGTCCATGGCCACGGACTGAGCGCCATTGCCAGTCAGGTCGATTTCCTCGATGCCCTTGAACTGGGCGTTTGGCAGGACCGTGTTGTCGCTGAAGTCCACCACGCCCGCCGTGGTCTGGATGGCGAGCACGTCCTGGCCGCCGCCAGCATCCACGGTGTCCAGCGCATCGAAGACGATGGTGTCGTTGCCCAGGCCGGTGACCACGCTGTCACGCCCGCCGCCGCCACTGACGAAGTTGGCCGCATCGTTACCACCGATGGTGTCGTTGCCAGCGCCGGCGACGACGTTCTCGAAGTCGGAGAAGGTGTCGGTACCGCTGCCGCCGCTGCTGGCCGTGCCGCCAGCCAGGTCGATGCTCAGGGCCTGGCCGGAGGTCAAGGCGCTGTAGTCCAGGAGGTCCACGCCCGCATTGCCTAGCAGGGTGTCGTTGCCCAGGCCGCCGATGACGGTGTCGTCGCCGATGCCTGCATCGATGGAATCGTTACCAGCGCCGGCGTCGATGAAGTCGCTGCCCGCACCTGCGTTGACCGTGTCCTGGCCATTGCCCGCAGTGATGGAGTCGTTGCCTGCGCCTGCATCCAGGCTGTCGTTGCCCTCGCCCAGGCTCACGGTATCGGCGCCGTTTCCGCCGGAGACCGTGTCGTTGCCGTCACCTGCCAGCACGAGGTCATCGCCCTCGCCTGCCACCAGGCTGTCATTGCCGCTTCCCAGCGCGTCATCGGCCTCGCCGCCGTACAGGGTGTCGTTGCCGTCGCCGCCGCTGAGGGTGTCGGCACCATTGCCACCGACCAGGCTGTCGTTGCCGTTGCCGCCGATGGCGAAGTCATCGCCCTCGCCGCCGATGATGCTGTCGTTGCCGCCGTTGCCTTCGAATTCGTCGCCGCCGGAGGTGCCTTCCATGCTGTCGGAGGCTTCCTCGGAGCGGAAGATGAAGCCCACCGCCACATCCTGATGGATCTTCACGGTGGTGGTGCCACCGGCCACCACGTAGCTGTAGACGTTGTAGACGCCCTCCACCGAGGTCGGGGTCTTGGGCCAGGCCACGCCCACGAGACGGACCGTATCGGCCGCCGTGCCGTTGATGATCAGGGTGCCGCTGCTGGCGCCACCGGTGAGCGCGCGCACGTCCGCATCGGACAGCTTGATCACCTGCGAGCCGCTTGCCGTGACGTCCAGCACCTCGAAGTTGGTGAACACCTCGTCGCGCGTGACCGTCAGGTCTAACAGCGCCACGCCGGAACTGACCACCAGGGTGTCCGTGCCAGCGCCACCATCGACCGAGGCGTCGTTCGCATCGAAGACCACGGTGTCGTTGCCCGCACCGGCCTGGATCACGTCGGCGCCGCCGGCGCCGCTCAGGTAGTTGTCACCCGCGCTGCCCAGGAGGGAGTCGGCGCCACCCGAGCCGACCACGTTCTCGATGCTCACGAGCGTGTCCGCGCCAGCGTTGGAGCCAGCATCCCCCGTGGCCGTGCCGGCCGCCAGGTCCACGATCACCGGGCCGGTGACATCGTCGAAGAAGACGAAGTCAGAGCCGTTGCCGCCGACGATGCTGTCGCTGCCTGCGCCCGCGTGCAGGCTGTCATTGCCTTCGCCACCGGACAGGGTGTCCTGGCCGGCGCCTGCCGACAGGTCGTTGGCCTGCGCGTCGCCCGTGAGCAGGTCGTCACCACCGCCAGCGATCACGTTCTCGATCTGCGAGAGCGTATCGTTGCCGAGGGTTGATCCGGAGGCGCCCGTGGCAGTTCCCGCCAGCAGGTCCACCGTGATGGAGAAGTTCTGGTCGGAATAATCGACCGCGTCGATCCCGGCGCCACCGACCAGGGTGTCGTCACCCGCGCCGCCCATGAGGGTGTCCGCATCGGCACCGCCCGAGAGCGAGTCATTGCCCGCGCCACCCGACAGCAGGTCATTGCCGGCGGAGCCCGCCAGGGTGTCGGCCGAGGCGCTGCCGTAGATGGCATCGTTGCCGCTGCCGGCAACGACCACTTCGAAACCACTGAGGGCATCGACTTCGCTACCCGCCACGGCGGCGCCAGCCGCAGCCGTCACCGCACCACGACTGACGGGGGCGTTGGAAAGGTTGATCACCCAGGAACTGGAGGTCGCGCTGAAGTCCAGCGCGTCGGTACCGGTACCGCCCGCCAGGGTGTCATTGCCGGCGCCTCCAGCAACCGTGTCGTTGCCAGCGCCGCCTGTGATCTGGTTGGCACCTGCATCGCCCGTCAGGACGTCGTTGCCCGCACCGCCCAGCACGTTCTCGATGCCCGAGAGGGAGTCGCTGCCGCCGCCTTCGTCGGTGGCCTGGCCGGTGGCCAGGTTCACGGCCACGCCGCCTGCGCTCGCGCCGTAATCGGCCAGGTCGGTGCCGTTGCCGCCGCCCATGGTGTCGTTGCCGGCGCCGCCGGTGAAGCGGTCGTCACCCAACCCGCCGAGCAGCAGGTCGTCGCCATCGCCACCGCCCAGGGTGTCGTTGCCGGACCCGCCATCGATGAAATCGTTGCCGGCGCCGCCCTGCAGGACGTTGAGGCCGGTATCGCCGGTGATGGAGTCGTTGCCGTTGCCGCCAATCACGTTCTCGATGCCCGAGAGCGTGTCGTTGCCGGTGACGGTACCCGAACTCAGGCTGGTGGCCAGGTTGATGGCGACCGAGCCCGTCTCGTCGGCGTAATCGGCGCTGTCGATGCCATCGCCGCCATCCAGATAGTCGTTGCCGGTACCACCGGCCAGGGTATCGCTGCCGTTGCCACCCAGCAGCGAGTCGTCGCCGCCCTTGCCGGAGAGCACGTCTGCGCCGGCCGTGCCCAGCACGGATTCGGCGTTGCCTGTGCCGCGGCGGGTCAGGGCCAGCGTCACATCCTGGTGCACGCGCAGCGTGACGGTGTCCCCGCCCACCGTTTCGGTGAAAACACGGTACTGACCCGAGGGAGTCCCCTCCACCCAGGACGAGCCGATCAGGTTGACCGTGTCCTGCACGGTGCCCTCCACCGTCAGGGTGTAGGGCGAGGCCGTGGTCAGGGCCTTCACTGCCAGGGCATCGAGCGAGAGGGTGTTGGCACCCGCCATGCTCAGGTCCACCGACTCGATGTTGGTGGTGCGCTGCACCGCCGAGTTACTGCTGGAGACACCATCGTCGGGAACCGAGAAGTCCACGCTGGTGCTGCGCAGCACCAGGCGGTCGTTGCCGTTGCCGCCGTCGACCAGGCCATCGGCCGCGTCGTAGATGAGGGTGTCGTCGCCGTCGCCAGCCACCAGGCTGTCGTTGTCGGCGCCGCCGTCGAGGCTGTCATTGCCGCCGCTACCGACCAGGGTGTCGTTGCCGTTGCCGCCGTCGAGCACGCTGGCGTCGAGGCTGTCGTTCGCCGCACCGCCGACGATCAAGTCATTGCCGCCACCGCCACGCAGCGTATCGTTGCCAGCGCCGCCTTCAATCGTGTCCTGGCCCTCTCCGCCGGAGGCAGAGTCGTTGCCGTCACCGCCAGCCAGCGAGTCGTCGCCGTCCCCGCCGTCGAGCGTGTCTTCGCCGTTGCCGCCGGCCAGCGTGTCCAGCCCGGCCCCACCGGCCAGGCTGTCGTTGCCCAGGCCGCCGTCGAGGAAGTCGTTGCCGTTGCCGCCATCGAGGGTGTCGTCGCCGGTGTCGGCGGTGTCGCCGCCCCTCAGGCTGTCATTGCCGTCGGCGCCGCGCAGGATATCGTTGCCCACGCCGCCGTCCAGCGTGTCGTCGCCATTGCCGGCATTCAGGCTGTCATTGCCGACGCCGCCCAGCAGCGCGTCATTGCCATTGCCGCCGATCAGGGTGTCATTGCCATTGCCGCCGATCAGGCTGTCGTCGCCCTCGGCGCCATCGAGCTTGTCGTTGCCGTTGCCACCGTCCAGGGTATCGGCCGAGTTGTCGCTGGCATCGCCACCCAGCAGGCTGTCATTGCCATCGCCGCCCAGCAGCGAATCGGCTGCCGCGCCGCCATCGAGGGTGTCGTCACCGACGCCGCCGTCGAGCATGTCCGCATCGGCACCGCCATCCAGCAGGTCGTTGCCATTGCCGCCCAGCAACGAATCACTGCCAGCATTGCCACGCAAGATGTCGTTGCCATTGCCGCCTTCGAGGGTATCCATGCCGGCATCGCTGCCTCCCGCCAGGCTGTCGTTGCCATCGCCGCCGCGCAGGGAGTCATTGCCGGCCACGCCGTCGAGCGTATCGTCACCGACGCCGCCGTCGGCCAGATCGTCACCATTGCCGCCGGCCACCAGGTCGTTGCCCAGGCCGCCTACCAGCGAATCGACGCCGTCGCCACCGGCCAGGGTGTCGTTGCCGTTACCGCCGTCCAGGGTGTCCGCGGAGGAATCGCTGCCGCCGAACAGGCTGTCGCCACCTTCACCACCGCGCAAGGTGTCGGCCCCGCTACCGCCATCGAGCACGTCGTCGCCCGTGCCGCCGTCCAGGGTGTCGGTGCCTTCACCGCCCAGCAGGGTGTCGTTGCCATTGCCGCCAGCCACGCTGTCGGCGCCTTCGCCACCATTGGCGCTATCCGCGCCTTCGCCGCCGTCCAGGGTGTCGTTGCCCCCGGCATCCAGCGAATCACCCCCGGTCAACGTGTCATTGCCGGCGCCGCCGCGCACCATGTCGTTGCCGATGCCGCCGTCGACCAGGTCGTTGTCGTCACCACCGTCCAGGGTGTCGTTGCCCGTGCCGCCGGACAGCGAGTCGTCACCGCCCCCGGTATTGAGCGAGTCATTGCCGGAGTCGCCATCGAGCCTATCGGCTGTAGATCCTGTGACAATGGTGTCGTTGCCGATGCCGCCGGTGAGCGACATGCTGATGCCGTTCTGCAGCTTGAGCCAGACGGTCTGGCCACCAGTGGTGGTGGCGCTGTAGTAAGTGTAGCCGGCGGCCGTACGGCCGCCCACGCTCCAGGTCACCAGGTCGGTCACCAGGTCGCCCGCATCGCCCAGCACTGTCAATTCATCGCTGCCCGACGGCAGCATGGCCTGCACCTCGTCGGCACTGACGCGCACACGCGTCGCGCTGCCCGCGGCCGTGTCGCGCAGGTCCAGCACCTCGATGTTGCGCAGCACCACCGTGTCAATGGCCAGGTTCGCATCGGCGGTGAACTGCAACGTGTCTGAGCCCGTGCCACCGTCGATCGAGGCATCGGCTGCGTCATAGATCGCCACATCATTGCCCGCGCCACCCAGCAGCGTATCGCTGCCGGCACCGCCGTCCAGCGTATCGTCGCCATTGGCGCCCGCCAGGCTGTCGCCGCCCACGCCACCCGACAAGCTGTCGCCACCGTTGCCACCCGACAGCGTGTCGTTGCCATCGGCTCCACTGAC
>JACCDT010596567.1_pt1 | contig 41042 bp, 45 predicted proteins | sample 7446291 | NCBI WGS metagenome assembly JACCDT01 (sample SAMN15323446, study PRJNA562643) | freshwater metagenome | isolation source: river surface water | place: USA:Blue River Watershed | collected 2017-08-17
GTCCAACAGGTACAAACTGGAACGGAACTAATTGTGTTCAGACAGTAACAGGAAACGTAGTAACTAACACAACATGTCCTTGGAACTCAACTTGGAATGGAACTAACTGTGTGAGTATTAATACGCCACCTGTAGTAACCAACACATCTTGCCCAGCGAACACTCAATATATTAACGGATTCTGTCAGCAAGTTGTTTCAGCTCCTGTTGTAACATATCAAACATGTTGGGACGGATCAGTGATCCCTACGCATTCTGTCTGTGCTGCACAGTACAAAGTATGTTCAAACGGTCTTAGTATTCCAATCAATCAGACATGTCACGTTCCAGTAACCCCAATTATTGCTCCAGTAAAGATTGCTTTTAATAACGTGGTTACAAGTCTTGCAACAGAAGTTACTCATAACCAAGGACGATGTAATGGTATTGGACTCATAGCACAAGGTGTTCAGTCAACTGGGTGGTTCGAGTATGGTGAGACAGCTAACCTAGGACGCACCACAGCTTCTGCAAACATTGGGTCTGCTGACACTGCTCCGTTCTCTAACCTTCTTACTAACCTCAAGCCGTCAACCAAGTATTACTGCCGTGCAGTAATGCAGAACAAGCATGGTCTAGTGAAAGGGGAGGTCGTTAGCTTTACAACAAAAGCAAAAGCAACTACGTATGTAAAACCAGTTGCTGCTACACCAGTTAAGAAGCCAGCCACAACAAAGGTTCCTGTGAAGAATGAAGTAGTCTGTTCAGACGGAAGCACTGTCTCCGTTAAGAACCAGTCAGCAGCAACTCTCCTTGCAGACGGACAGAAACTTGTCGCTCTCTCAATAGAGAAGACAGAAGGAAAGATTGCAAGTGAAGGAGTTGTAAAGTTCAAAGTAAGCTTCAAAAATATTACAGATTCTCGTCTTACAGGCACCGTTGTTAAGGTAAAGCTTCCAGAAGAAGTTAGACTCCTTGAGACAAATGCAGGCATGTATGACGCTGTAACAAGAACCATAACACTCAATCAAGATACGATTGATCCATACACAGAAGGAACTATTCTCTTCTCAGGTGTTGTAGCTAAAGACGCAGCTCTAGGAAAGACAATCGTTACTAACGCATATGCTCTCTACACTGTCCCTGGGACTAACACACAAGACGAAGTAACCGCGTATGTTATCGGATCTGTTGTGCCTGTAGGAGACACTGGTTCTGCAAGTGTCGGTGAGAAGAAGGTGATCGGCGCAAAAGCTGAGAGTAAGGGATTCCTCCCTAACAGCCTCATCGAATGGCTAGCACTCCTCGCGATTATTTTCATCATCTTCATCTTAGCTAGAAGTATTTATGCTTCTTATAAAGAAGGAGATAGTGCTCACCACTAGCATCGCTCCACAAGAGGGATACAAAGCGTAGAAAGACTTCAAAGATATAATGCCAAAAATAAAGGGCCGCCCCGGAAGGGGCGGCCCTTTAGTATGCTATTATTAGGAAATGAAAGAGACATTTTTGGTCGAAGAAGAAGAGCTTGATGGCCTGGCTACAGACGTTATAAAGACACTTTCTGAGCATGGAAGCGCCACAGCGAAGTTGCTTCTTTTAGAGGGCGATTTGGGTGCGGGCAAAACCACCTTTACTAAGACCCTAGGCAAGACACTCGGCATTCCGTATGATGACATACACAGCCCTACATTTATTTTAAAGAAAGAATATAGAACAAGTCATCCTTCTTTTCGAAAACTTGTTCACATTGATGCGTATCGTTTTGATGATCCGAGTGAGGCAGAAATTTTAAAATTAGAAGACGACTTACAAGATAAAGATACACTCATTGTAATCGAGTGGCCATCAAAGATGGGGTACACAGATGGAGATATGACACTTTCTTTTGCACACCTTGGAGATACAACAAGAAATATAACTATAGACTATACGCCATATGACCCTAAAAAATAAAAAGACCGTAGTGTTACTGGACTCACATGCAATACTTCATCGTGCGTATCATGCAATGGGAGGGTTCGCTACACGCGATGGGAGACCAACAGGTGCTCTCTACGGATTCGTCACTATGGTGTTACGCATTTATGAAGAAATAAAACCAGATTATATTGCTGCATGCTTTGACCTTCCTAAGCCAACTTTTCGTCACGAGAGCTATGATGGATATAAGGCTGGTCGTCAAAAGTCAGACGACGGACTAGTTGAGCAGATTAAAGCGACTCCTAAGTTGTGTGAGACACTCTCGATTCCATTCTATGCATGTGAAGGGTTTGAAGCCGACGACCTCCTAGGGACTCTAGCAGAACAGTTGAAGAAAGAGGAGGGCGCGCGGGTCGTGATTGCTAGTGGTGACATGGATACATTCCAGCTTATCGAAGATGATAAGGTGGTTGTCTATACGCTTAAGAAGGGGAATGACGCAGCCCTTTTTAATGAAAAGGATGTGCTAGAAAAGTACGGCTTTCTTCCCTTTCAGATACCTGACTACAAAGGGCTGGCTGGCGATAGTTCAGATAATATTGTTGGCATCAAAGGAATAGGAGACAAGACAGCCACCAGTATTATACAAAAGTACGGTTCCATAGAAGGGGTGTACGAGGCGCTGAAGAAAGACAGGAAGACATTGCTCGAAGACGGCTTCACGGAACGTATTGTTAAGTTAATAGAAGAAGGGGAGGACGAAGCGCTTTTTTCGAAGACGTTAGCGACCATCAGAAGAGACGCCCCAGTTACATATGAGGAGCCAAAAGAAAAGTGGATGGATAGTATTGATGTAGAGAAATATCAAGAGATGTGTGACAGCTACGAGTTTCGCTCTCTTAGAAATAGGATAGGTAAGGCTCGTGGTGAAATAAAGGAGGAGAAAGAGGAGGAGATCAAAGAAAGAGATCTCGACGAACTAAAGGTTATGGCGAACTTGCTCCATAGTGAAATGACTAATCCAACGCTTGCTGATATCAAACAGACTTTTGGTGACACGAATAAAGAGGAGATGAAGAAAACCCTGTATAGCCTTTTAGAGAAAGAGAACCTGTCCAAGCTTTTTAATGAAGTAGAGCTCCCGATTATTACTATTCTAGAGAAGATGCACACACGCGGTATCAAGCTCGACGCTCTGTTCCTTAAGAAGATGAGCGAAGAGCTTCATGCTGAAGTTAAAAGTTTAGAAAAGAGAATTTATTCTCTAACTGGGAAGGAGTTTAATATCGCATCTCCTAAACAGCTAGGAGAAGTGCTGTATAACGATATGGGGCTCGGAAGCAAGATAAAAAAAACCAAGACAGGACAAAAGAGCACAAACGTTACAGAGCTTGAGAAGATAAAAGATGAACATGAGGTTGTTCCTCTTATTCTTGAATACAGAGAAGTCACTAAACTTTTGTCGACATATATAGACACCCTGCCAACGTTTATACAGTCGGATGGGAGAGTTCATGCAAAGTTTGTTCAGACGGGCGCAGGGACTGGGCGCTTTAGTTGTGAAGACCCGAACCTCCAGAATCTTCCTGTAAAAACAGAGCTTGGAAAGAGGGTGAGAGAGGCTTTCGTAGCGGAGGAAGGAAAGGTTCTTTTATCATGTGATTATGCGCAGGTTGATCTCCGGGCAGCAGCAATTTTGTCTGGCGATCCACACCTAGTTGAGATATTTGAAAAGGGGATTGATGTTCACACAGGAACAGCCGCGAGAGTTTTTCATGTTAAAGAGGAAGATGTAACGCCTCTTATGCGTAGACACGCAAAGGCTATTAATTTCGGCATCCTTTACGGAATGGGGGTGACAGCTCTTAAGGAAGGGATGGGGGTGGAGAGAAAGGAGGCACAGGAATTCTACGATCAATATAAGGCAACCTTTACTCGCCTTATGGAGTATCTCGAAGAAGTGAAGGCATATGCATGGAAGAACGGACACACGCTCACTCTTCTCGGACGTCGTAGAGAGGTTCCACTTCTTAAGAGTCCTCTGCAGTTTCTTAAAGCCCAAGGGGAGAGAATTGCAATTAACGCGCCGATTCAAGGGACGAGCGCAGACATACTCAAGCTCGCTATGATAGATGCAGATGCATACATACGAGAAAATAAGTTAGATGAAAAAGTGCAACTACTTCTACAGATTCACGACGAACTTGTTTTTGAGATTGATGCAGATATTGAGAAAAGTGTGACGAAAGAACTGCTGAGCATATTAGAGAGAGTTCTTTCAAGGAGAGGTCTTTCGACTTTACCTCTTGCCGTCTCTGTTGGTTCAGGTAAGAATCTTAAGTCATTATAATAAGAGGTATGTTATACACGATAGTTGGCACAGACAAGAAGATACGAGATAAGGCAAGGGGCGAACTGACCTCACTTGGTGCGATTACAAGACGTCTATACGCTGAGGAAAGTGACGCACTTAAAGAGCTTATCGATATAAGTAGTCTATTTGGTGATGTCTCGATTGTCGAATGTGTTCAGCTTTTGGATAACGCGACAGCTAAAGAAAAGGTGTACGACCTTCTCGACGAAATGTCAGAGTCTCAGACTATTTTTATCATTGACGAACCGTTTGCTGATGCGAATAAGGTTAACAAGCTAGCTAAGGTTTCTAAAAAAATCTTTGATGCAAGAGAGGAGAAAGTGAAAGATTTTGAAGTTTTTAATCTCGCGGATTATTTTATCAAGCGTGACAAGAAGAGTGCGTGGTCAGCATGGTTAGCCCTTAAAGAAAAAAATGAAAGTGAGGCAATCCAGGGAGCGCTCTGGTGGAAGTTCTCACAAGTTTGGTTAGCGACACTGGAAGGAAAAAGGACGGCTTTTACTAAGGCAGAGTGTGAAGACTTTGGAGGTAAGCTACTCCGCTCATCTGTATTGGCACACAAAGGAGAAAGAGATATCGATGAAGAACTAGAAAAACTAATTCTTTCTCTTTAGTTTGCTTCTCCTAGTGATGCTCGACAAGATATTTCTTCTGATTCAGCTTGAGAGTAACGCTCTGCGGTTATCTGGTATCTTTTCATTAATGACGACAGGTTGGTGACATCAAGATACCACGTCTTATCAGGTTCACTCCAAGTACTTTCACATATCATGTTGGTGTCCAGGGTATGGTACTTTAGAATAAGTTTTTCATCTTCTGTTGCAAGAAGGAATATCTCGCTATTGCAAGCCCGAGGGTCGTCTCTTGAAAGAGTGGAAGAGTTTTCTTCAAAGAGGAGGGTGTATGTTTCTGCTATGGTGTCCAGGATAAAAATTTTATTGGAGAATTCACAGTTGGTTATCGAGCCAAAAGAGTTCTCGCTGACATAATATTTCCCTGTCGCGCCAATAACCGGCACACCTTCTACTATCGGCGTCGTGCTGCCAACCTCAATAGCATTTACTACGACCGTCTCCCATGTGGTGGTACCACTCTCTATTGAAACTGAAGCGGGGATCGTCGCAACTGTAGCACCAGATGAGTCTATTATTGCGCCATTTACTACGCTGAACCTTTCTTCGTTAAGTGTTGAGCTTTCTCCTTGTGGAGTGGGGGTTGTTATACCTTCGGGTTGGGTTGGTTGTGTGTTGTTGACTGAACTTTTTGGTTCCCCTGAGAAAGAGTTGGCAATGCTTCCCGTAGTCTGAATAACCTTTTGGATAATTGCTGAAAAGAGAGATGTCTCCTCTTTTCGTGTTTCTGGAAGAGTAGAAGCTGATTTAGTGGGTTCTGTGAGGGTAACCCCTGGTATAGTTTCTGTCGTTACGGCTTCGTTGGGAGTCACTTCATTTGTTATAGGTGTAGTTATTTGCTTACAGACTCCGTACTCGCAGTTAGGTCCTGACATAGAAACAGTTGATCCGTCGGGGCACACCATCACTTCAAGTGGGCAAGTAGCGCCTAGCTCCTCGCTTTTATTCCAATAGACAAGACCAAGTAGTATTGATCCTCCGATTATTACAATAGAAAGCGAAATAAGTACCGGCTTGTTCATGTAGAGAGTATAGCAGGGGAATAAGAACAGACCTGTGGTCACAAGTTACTAACTGCGCTAATCACACCCACGATTCCCAGAAGGGGGCTCGGTCACAAGAGCACTCGCTTCGCTCGAGAAGCTCTCGCGACCCCTATTCGATCCCTTACGCACGACACGCAGGCGTCGTGCTCTGTTGGCTCAGTGAAAAGAAAAGACTCACCTGAGTACAAGTGAGTCTTTTCTTTTCATGTGCCCCCAGAAGGGATCGCCTCTCCTTTCAGTCGAAACTCATTATTTTTATAGTCGCTCCACTCCTTAAAAATAAGAGCCTTCGGTTCGATCCACATGCGAAGCAACAATAAAATAATAAACATCTCTTTACTGAAGAGATGTTTATTATTTCATGTGCCCCCAGAAGGGATCGAACCTTCGACCGTCTGCTTAAAAGGCAGCTGCTCTACCGACTGAGCTATAGGGACGTTTTTTGTTTTACCGCCGACACACTGCCTTCACGTTTTAATATATCTACCGACTGCGTCGAAAGTTTGCTAACTTTCGACATCTTCGCGACCGAGCCGCTTGAGCTATGGGACGGGGATAGTCATTAGCCAGTAGTTAATAGTACATTCAAAATACTGAATCCAATAACTACAGCGAATAACGTTACACTATCCTAGCAGATATTTGACATAATTTCCAGTTATCGCTTTGTGCTCGATGTTCCGAAAGTCTCCAATTGTCCACTCTCGTTTGGGCCGATAAACGGCCTGGTCTTGTCATCACGAAGAGGTCCGCCTGTTAGATACCAGAGTATCCATATTACCCAGAACCCAAAGAAAATTTTAAGAATGACTCCCATGCGAAACAGTATAATACAGCCATTAGTCATTAGCCATTGCCTCCTTATCTCTACATCTGGCACGATTTACAAAAGTGTGCACTGCGGCCTCCGATGGTTTGTTTTTCAATTATTCCACCACACTGTTTTGTGAGACAAGGCTTTTTCGTGCGAAGGTAGACGAGATGGTTTTCATGAAAAGCACCACGCGCACCAGTAATGTTGCGATAGTCACTCGTTGAGTCACCGCCAAAATCTATTCCTTTCATAAGAATCTCCTTCATTGAAGTGAAGAGAAGTTTCCATTCCATCTCAGCAAGAGACCTTGCTGTTCGAGTTGGAAGAATATGAGCCCTGTGTAACATCTCATCAGAGTAAATGTTGCCAATACCTGCAATGATAGATTGATCCATAAGTACTGTTTTGATTGCCCGAGTAGGGGATTTCATAATCCGCTCCTTGAAGTTATTTTGAGTGAATGTCGTTTCAAGAGGCTCTGGTCCAAGGTGCGCCAATCTTTCCTTGTGCAACGTATCTGTTTTTTCTACTACTATAGTACCGAACTTTCTGGAGTCACAGAAGACTAAATGCTTGCCATCTGAGAGCGTGAAGACAACGTGGATGTGCCGGTTATAAGGATCAGACAAGGGTGTGTTCTTTTTAACTGGCACCCAGCCCCACTCGCGACCGTTATATTTTTTATCCTGCTTGTAGCCGCCGTACATGAGGTGTCCGGTCATTTTCATATGGACGACAACAGTGAATCCATTTTCGAGGTCGATAAGAATGTGTTTCGCACGACGACGAACATGTAAGACTTTTTGATTAAGAGTGTATTTTTTAAAATAAGAAAAGTAACTTTTATCTTTTATAGTGTTCTTGGCCAACTTCGAAGTGCTCCACATGTCTGACCAGACATCTGTAATCGATAGTTTGGGTAAGACCTTTTGAAGACCTGTTACTGTTGTGTGTACTTCTGGAAGTTCTGGCATGGAAGTAGTTTATAGTTTTTAGTTGCTGGTTACTAGTTTTGAAAATAATTGACAGGGGAATGGTGGGGCAGGGAGGCTGCTTGACCCCGAAAGGGAATGTATCACACGCAGGAGAAAACTGTGCCCTCAAAAAGGTCTTGGAGAAAAAATCGAGGCGCACGCGCTGCTGCCAGACTAGCTCGGTCTACAAATAGCGTTCAAACACCGCAAGATGCACAAGGGGCGACCGGTCAGTCAAAAGGAAAAAATATTTTGAAGGAGGATATTGGAAAACTGCATGACCCACTATTTTTTAGTGACCATGCAGAGACTGCGCTGCCTGGCAAGCTCACCTTTTTACTTTTCTGCAAGGAGATCAGAACCATTGGCAATCTCTGCGACAAGACAGAGGCTGACCTGCTGACGATTCCTCGTTTCGGCGAACGCAGTTTGGAAAAGGTGAACCGTACCCTTCGTGCTCTTGGCCTCAAACTCAAAGAGTGATGGACGGCCACAGAGAAAAAGCCGCGCAAAGCGCGGCTTTTGTATTTGACTAACTACTAATGGCTAACAGCTAAAAGCTTCTCTAGTTCTTCCCTCGCAACAGTTGCGTCATCCCACGCCTCTTTAGTTCCATTTGGGCCCATGATGTAAGGGTCAGTACCTTTTCCTGTGATGAGCACTGTGTCACCTGGTCTTGCTAGATGTATCGCTTTTGCTATAGCTTCTCTTCTGTCTATGATAATTGTTGGAGTGTGTCGTTTCACACCGGACGCTACTGCGTTAATAATGTGGAGAGGGTCCTCATCATACGGATCTTCATTGGTGATAATTATTTCATCACAATTTTCATCTGCAATCTTACCGAGCACTGGACGCTTCCAAGAATCACGTCCACCTCCCGTTGAGCCGAGGACTGCTATCTTTCGAGAAGAAGGGAATGCATCATATAGTTTTTTGAGAGAGTCATCTGTGTGAGCGTAGTCAACTATAACAGTAAAGTCTTGACCTGCCTCTACTCGCTCCACTCTTCCACGTATAACCGTTAGCGATTCAATACCATTCTTAGCAGTTTCTACAGAGATACCGAGTTCTTCTCCTAACTTAATAGCCGAAAGAGCGTTAAGAATATTAAACTTCCCAGGGAACGGGATAGTGATCTCGACACCCTTATAGACAACGGTTGACGATGTTGAAGTTTCAGATAGTATGGTGACCTCTTTGAGTGAGTAGCCGATATTTCTTTCGACATCATGAATTAAAAAGGAGACGCCATGTTTATTATCAATATTAGCTATAGAAGCACGACGAGGCTTCTTACTTCTAGCTAATTGTTTAATGAGACGAAGTTTTGCATTCTTGTACTTCTCGAATGAGCCATGAGACTCAATATGTTCTGGTGAGAGATTGGTAAAAATAAGAGCATCCATCTCAACACCGACATGCCTAAAGAATCGCGCACCCTCTGAAGTCATCTCTATCACAGCGTGGGTACACCCAGCTCTTACAGAATCATGTAAAAATTTCTGCACAAAAAGTCGCCCAGGCATTGTCATTTTGTGTTTATTGGCTTTTGATGAATCGCCAATCTTAAAACGGATAGTAGAAAGAATTGATGTTTTTTTGCCTGACGCTTCAAGGATAGCATTGACGAATTCCGTAGTCGAAGACTTTCCTTTAGTGCCTGTAATGCCGACAACATATATGCGGCGTGACGGCTTTCTATAGACAGCGGTGCCCACAAGAGCAAGCGCCAAGTGATATGCGGGTTGAAAAAAAGTATATATTTTTCTAGGGATTATTTTTTCTATTGTGCGAAGTAGTTTTTCCATACGCTGTTACTGTTCTAATGTAGTTGAGCTAATGCATCTTTGATAATTGCCCCCGTTGATCTGCCTTTTGAGTCGACGTCCTTTAAGGCATCGTGGATTTCTTTTGACGAATATCCGAGAGCCTCAAGCGCCAGACGGACTTCTTCAAGCTCTTCATTCTCCTCACCGCTTGCGAGATGAGAGAGTTTACCTTTTAGTTCGATGATAATTTTTTCTGCTGTCCTTTTGCCTACACCGGGAGTTCTTGAAAGTGTGACGACATCCCCACTTTCTATTGCCTGAGCAAGTGAAGAAGGGGAGTTGGTGGAGAGCATCGAAAGTGCGCTTTTTGGACCAATACCAGATACACTAATTAATTTTTCAAAAACAAGTAGTTCTGTTGCGTCTTGAAACCCGAATAGTGAGAGCTGGTCTTCCCTTACATGGGTGTGGATATGGAGAGAAAGGGTGCTCTTTTCTTCTGTACCGACTAAAAGAGGTAAAGGGGTGAGTATCTTATAGCCAACCCCAGACACCAAAAGAATTAAATAGTCTCCACGTATATCTAAAACTGTCCCACTAAGATATCCAATCATGGTCTTCAGTATACAGTTACTAGTTATTGGTTGCTAGATGTAAAATGAAGATATAAAACAAAATACCTTTATTCCTGTAAGGCCTGAGGCGCACAGACCCCCAAGTCGCCTTTGCAAAATGATCAAAAGTATGTTATTGTATGTCTACTTTGATTTTAGAGACATTAAGATCTTTCTAAAATCTAATGTCTAAAGTCTAATAACTATTCATACATGGCAATTACACAAAATGCAAAACGAGCAATAAGAGTAAGCGACAGAAAGCGAGTTACTAACGACAAGCTTCGTCGTACTCTAAAAGAGGCAGTAAAAACTGTTCGTAAGGACGTAGTCGCTAAAGACAAAAAGTCAGCTGAGAAAGATCTTTCTCTAGCATTTAAGGCGCTTGATAAGGCGGCAAAGCGTGGCACTATCAAAAAAGGCCAAGCTAACCGCAAGAAATCTCGTCTTGCAAAAGCTATTGCTAAAGTGGCAAAGTAAAGAAGATATTAAAAACTCCCGAGAAGGGGAGTTTTTAATTAGTTTCCTTTGGCTATACACTCTACATATCTATGCACGTCATTTATTTTGGGCTCGGTTCTAATATGGGGAACAAGGAAGAGAATTTACATACTGCCATTTCTGAGATAGATGAACAGATTGGAGAGGTGTTGGCTGTGTCTCATTTTTATACCACCGCGCCTATCGGCCACACTGACCAACCTGATTTTCTTAATGGGGCATGTAAGATAGAGACTGAACTTGGGCCTGAGGAGGTGTTAGAAAAAATAGAATCTATTATGAAAGGTATGGGAAGGATAAGGAACATTCCTAACGGTCCACGCATTATTGATATCGACATTCTGTTGTATGACGACTTGGTTATTGAAGCAGAAAGACTCACTGTTCCACATCCACGAATGACCGAAAGAAGGTTCGTACTTGAACCGCTTAATGAGATTGCCGGAGGTGTCGTGCATCCGGCAACAGGGAGGACAGTGGGGGAATATTTGGAGATGGTAGGGAGGGGAGAGAAGAAATATTTCTAGTTTAATTCTATGTTTTTGATCCAATGTTTAGGACATGCCTTTTCTAAAAAGAGATAATTCGCCTGACGTTGATAGCGAAAATATTCCGGATAATCTCTTAGTCGAAAGAGAATTTGAGGATGGAGGATATGAGTATATTAAAAAGTTGGATTTTAATGGGAAAAAATATTTCATCAGATTCGAGCATCAACCATCGCAAAATGCAGGCGAACTATCCCTTCATTTTGGTTTAGATAATGTAAATGGAGACCCGATTACCAACGCAGGCCTGGGAGTGTTCGGGGCAATAGCAGATGAAATGTCTTCCATGTATGAGGAAATCATGAAGTCAAAAGAAATTAGCAGAATTAGAATTTTCGCTTCCCCGGACACTTTTTCAGAAGACGACTTAACGAAAATAAAAGAAATTATTGCAAGTGATCCCTCTAAACTAGACAAGATTACATTCATTAACGAACCAAAAGATTTTGAGGTCTCATTCAGAGGGGGGCACCGCTGAAGTAATTACAGATTTATTTGGTAAGTCTAAAAATCCTCCCCCTCCATATCGGATACCAATAACTCCCTCTATACTAGAGGATCTTAAACATATTGCAAAGGTTGATATATCAGAATATATTCCAGAAATGATCAATCAGATTAACGGAGCAGACAAAGAAACAAAAAAACAAAACCAGAGATTAAAACTCTATCAACGGTATCTTCAGAGAAGATACCCTCGATTTACATTCAACTCAAAAGAGGTTACAAGAGAGGACGGGAAGAAGGATGTTGAGTTTGAAAAAAATGAAAATGACCAACCTTATCTTCTAGTTACGACAAATAATTAGAAGTTCTTCAGCAGGAATAGGTCACAAAACCTCTCGTCGTAAACCCCTCGAACAGGTTCCGCGACCCCTGCTCGATTCCTGACGTACGTGATGCAGGCAGGAATCTTTCCGACTCGGCCGAGTACGGCCTCCCTGGACTGCGGATTTTAACAGGTTGACTACAACCTAAAAAATCCGGGAGCCTTCGGTTCGATTCCTGCCTCGATAACACAGTAAAAATAAAATGGCTACCCCAAGAGTCGGGGTAACCATTTTATTTTCATGTGCTCTCGGCAGGAATCGAACCTGCATCGCAAGTACCGCAAACTTGAATTCTATCCATTGAACTACGAGAGCGACTTCTGCCAATTGTTTTATGTGGCGTTAATGTGTTGCAGAATAAATACTTTCAACAAAGATGTATTCTGCTATCAAATACGGAGCGGAGGAGGTGAGATTCGAACTCACGGTCCGGTTACCCAGACTCCTGTTTTCAAGACAGGTGCAATCGACCACTCTGCCACTCCTCCGCTCCATATTTGATTAATTACTACCCCCTCACACCCTTTTAAACAAAACGTTGCAATACTATACCACAGTTTTAGTTAAATTTAAAGACCTCTTTGTTTAACTTAACTGCCGCAAAGACTTTATCAAGAGCAAGATAATGTTATACTTAAAAATAATCTTTGTTTTTATTATGAACACACTGCACACCCTCTCTGTGAACAGCTTGTTAAAAAAATATTTTAACACCTTAAAAGTACTCATTTTGTTAGTGGCGGCGTTAAGTGCCGGGTATTTTTTGGGGTCATATGTACAAAAAACAAATATAAGGATTTTGTTAAAAGCTTCAGAACTCTCCGTGAGAATTCTGACAAGTTTACATTTATTAATCCATTGATTGGAAGTATTTCATTACCGGCTACGGAAGTTGGACTCTTCGCTAAAACACAAGACGAGATTGAAGATTACTTGAAAGAGGAAGAAAAAAAGGGAAATCTATATGATTACTCCTTCTATTACCGAGACCTCAACACTGGACTTTGGTTTGGGGCCAATGAGTCTTCCGAATTTTTACCTGCAAGCCTTTTTAAGCTTCCGATAGCTATTACTGCTTATAAACAAGCCGAAGATGATCCATATTTTTTAGATAAAAGACTTCAATATACTAAAGAGATAGCGGATAAGAATGTTGTTATACAGCTTAACGCTCAGAGTACTTTATCCGTCGGAAGCTTTTATTCTGTTAAAGAATTAATTGATATCATGTTAACAGTTTCCGATAATGGAGCCAAAGATTTACTGTTAAGCGCGATAGATATGAGATATATGGAGCAATTATTTTCTATAGTAACGTCACTTAGCCCAACAGATGCTAAAGCGAACCAAATCTCTTCAAGAAAATATGCCCACTTTTTAAGAATGTTATATAGCTCATCTTACCTTAACGAAGAACACTCTGAACTTATTCTTTCGCTCTTGGCGAAAAGCACATTTAAGGATGGTTTAGCAGCTGGGGTTCCAGAAAATATTTTAATTGCCCACAAGTTTGGAACGTATCAAGTTGAAGAAAAAATAAACGGTAGAGAGGTTATGGCTCAACAACTTCATGATTGCGGAGTTGTTTATTACCAGGACAGGCCGTATGTCTTTTGTTTTATGACAAAAGGTAAGAATCTTGAGACCTTATACAAAATCATATCTAATGTGTCAAAAATTGTCTACAATGAACAAGAAAAAAATCTATAGATAATTCTTTCCGTTTGTTAACTTTTCCCACTAGCCTCTAGTTGTCCTTAACTATATACTGAACTTATGAAATATTTAGGGATAGACTACGGTTCTAAAAAAGTTGGCTTTGCTCAGTCAGATGATGATGGTAATTTTGCTTTTCCGCTTATGGTAGCCCCAAATGATCAGACACTACTCAAAGACACTCTAGAGCTTGTTCGCGAGATGAAGTTCAGTGTTATTGTTATCGGAGAAAGCGTTGATCAAAATGGGCAACCAAACGCAATAGCTAAGGAAGCGAGAGCTTTTGCCATGAAAATAGAAGACAGTATAGATGTAAAAATAGTATTTGAGAAAGAGTGGTATTCAACAATGGAAGCTAGGAAGCAGCCAGGAAAGGAAGGGGATCATGATGTAGATGATCAAGCAGCAGCAATTGTGCTACAGCGCCATCTGGACAAGATAAATGGACCAGGAACATACGAAGAAGAGGTGGAGGAAGATGAGGAAGAGGGGGGGGAGACAGCAGGAGCGATTCTTGGTAAGATAAGTTATCTATGCAAGAAGAAATAAAGAAAGATGCCGCTACATCAGAAACAGTTGTACAACCAGAAGTAAAAGAACAGAAGCTCTACATCACTATCGATGACTTTCAAAAGGTGGAAATAAAAGTAGGGACTGTTATTTCCGTTGATGTTGTCGAAGGAGCAGATAAGCTCTATATATTGAAAGTAGACCTAGGCGAGGAGGTTCCACGCCAAATACTCTCCGGTATCCGCGAATATAAACAGAAGGAAGACTTGCTTGGAAAACAGTTTCCTTTTGTTGCCAATCTTGCGCCGCGCATGCTTCGTGGGTATGAATCACAAGGAATGATCTTGGCTGGAAGTGATGAGGGAGGTCTTGCATTACTTAACCCAAGTCAGTCATTAAAAAATGGCACACGACTACGATAATGATTTAATACTTAAGACGGATCACCTACTTAATAGACTTTCAAGGTCTAAGAGAGTTCCTTTTGTTGTGTTTATCTTGGCGTTCTTAGAACAATCTATCTCACCCATTTTACCTGAGGCATACGTTGCCCTTGTCCTATCATATAGAAAGGATATCTCTTGGAGATTTTTATCATTTGTGTCTGCTTGTGGTTCAACAGTTGGAGCGCTATCAACATACATGCTCGGTTATTTTCTTTATGCATCGTATGGAGAGAGGTTGGTTGAGGTACTTGGATGGGGGGGTGTATTTGAGAAAGCAAAAGCGCTTTTTGCAGACAATGTTTTTATTGCTCAGTTCTTGGCAACACTCACCCCACTACCTGACAGGGTATTCTCTTTCGTTGCGGGAGCATTCGGAGCAAGTCTCATCGTGGTTTTAATCGCAACGTTTTTAGGGCGACTGGTTCGTATTTCTGTGGTTGCATATCTTGCGTATGAGTGGGGGGATGAAGCTAGAGACTTTGTTAAAAAGCATACAGGATTGGCTGTAGCTATGGTTATTCTTCTTGTGGCGCTCTACGTGCTCTATAAAGTTTTCAGGTAGGTATTTTGTTTACGTTAGATCTCCACTGGTAACTAGTGGCTGGTGACGGTAAACTACCATCATGACACATCATCTTTGTATAGCCAATGAGTATTGCACATTCGATGGAGAGCCTATTCCTATTGGAAAGCACATGATTGAACGAGATACTACTAAAGCTATCAATGAAGTTTTAGATTCAATCATTCATAAAATTGGTAAAGATAATATTGTTGTTTGTGGAATAGGGGACGCGCGGAGAATGCTCGGAAGAAAGCTGGAAGACAGACTAGGGCGACAGGTTACATACGAGTAATTAATGCGGTTATATAAAATAAATCACCACATGTCTTATGAGCGGTGATTTATTTTTTTGTGGGCGATGAGGGGTTGGTCACAATACATATTACTCGCTGAGCTCGTAACAGAAAGTATCGCGACCCCCATTCAAACCCTCACGAAAATGAAGCAGTTCATTTTCTGTCGCACACAAACAAAACACCCACCAGTGATTGGTGGGATGCTTTGTATCTGTGGGCGATGAGGGATTCGAACCCCCGACCTTCGCAGTGTAAATGCGCTGCTCTACCAACTGAGCTAATCGCCCTCTTTTTGAATTGGTTTCTAAATACTACACCATTTTCATTTTTTTTGCTAGTATAGAACACACTTGCCCCTGTAGTTAAATGGATATAACTGCGGACTTCTAAGCCGTTATTCTAGGTTCGATTCCTAGCGGGGGCACATCAGCAGAATGCAGCATACCAAGCAATCTTTGATGGGTTGTGCTCCAGAAAGCGAATTACTTCACTTTCGACCGTTATGCTAACCAGGGTGATGTTTTAAAAAACCACAAGGTTTATAAAATGGCGTCAGGTATCGCAAACGATGCCGTAATCTGATAGTATCCTCTATATGAATATACCTATTATTTTTGAAAACACTCACGTAGTAGTAATCGACAAGCCTGTTGGTATTATTGCACACCCTGACGGTAGACAAGAGGAGTACACGGTTGCTAATTGGATGAAAGATACATATAAGGTGGCTGGTGTAGGAGACGAAGGAAGGGAGGGGATAGTTCACAGAATAGACCGAGAGACTACTGGGGTCCTTATTCTCGCCAAGGATCAGATTGCATTTACCACACTTAAGCGCCAGTTTCATGACCACTTAACAAGAAAGGTGTATCGCGCTATTGTTGAGGGGGGTATTCGCCACGAGACTGGAATGATTAGTCTTCCTCTTGCACGAGCCAAATCAGACTTTAGAAAAAGAACAGTAGTAGATATGTTTTCAGAAGACATGAGGGGCGAAGAAAGAGAGGCTATCACTCGTTATAAAGTTCTAGAAAGTGTTACCAAAGATGGTAAAGCTTACTCGTACGTTGAGGTGTATCCGTTAACAGGAAGAACACATCAGATTCGTGCACACTTTCGAGGTATTCGTCACCCAATTATCGGAGACAACCTTTATGGGTCTACGAAAGGTAAACACGAGGCGCCAAGGTCTATGCTTCATGCTCATACTTTGTCAATTCAGATACCAAAAGATAAAGAAGGTTTTGAGGAGGCAACGTTCATCTCGCCTGTCCCAGAAGATATGAAGAAGATCTTGTCTGAACTAGGTTTCACAAAAACCGACTAATAAAGAAAGGGAAGAGTGCTTCCTGAGCGCTTGCAAATACTCATTTTTCGTGATATTATTTCCCCACTAACTGAATTCTATGAAAACAACTATTACTTTTGCACCAGGTGACCTAGAAGCTCGTAAGGCGCTCGATTTCTCTTCTGGTGACACTGTTCGTGTTTGGAACAAGATTAAGGAAGCTGACGGAAAGACTCGCCTCCAGGCTTTTGAGGGCATGGTACTAGCTCGTAAGCACGGTACTGAGATGGGTGCTACATTCACTATTCGTCGCGTAGCATCAGGTGTAGGAGTAGAACGTGTTTACCCACTTTTCTCTCCAATGATTGATAAGATTGAGATTGTTCGCCGGGCTCGCACACGAAGAAGTAAGCTTTACTACGTACGCGAAAAGGCTATCCGTGATGTACGTCGTAAACTAAAGAAAGATACTCGCGTTGTAAAGAAAGGGGCAACCACAACGCTAGAGGCAGCAACAGAAGAAACTACAGATACTACAGAATAATAAAAACAAAACAGGTCAAAAGCCTGTTTTGTTTTTCTGTTCATTCGTGATAGTATTTCAATACTCTTTCGAAAGAAAAGTGTGCGATTAAGTTAAAGAAAATCACATAAGTCAAGGAATGAGAGTGATGAAGACGTGAATCAGCAGATTCATAGCTTGGCCGCAGGCAGTCAGTAGATTAAGACAAAAAAATGTTTAAGCTACATAAGACACAGTTGGTTATAATAGTTTGAAAAGCATAAATGCCCAGGTGGTGAAATTGGTAGACACACTACCTTGAGGTGGTAGCGCCGATTACGGTGTGCTGGTTCAAATCCAGTCCTGGGCACATGAAAACAAAAAGATGACGAAGCCTCGTCGTCTTTTTTGTTTTACAGTCAGGAGGATTTGAACCGCGGGCCGCAGTCCTCGAAGAGAGGACGTAGGTTTCGAGCGTAGCAACGCGAGAGGCAAATCCAGTCCTGGGCACATGAATACAAAAATAACACTTCTCAGAAGTGTTATTTTTGTATTCACTGTACTGACTTGATTTGAACAAGGAAAGGGGTCGGGAAAACGTGTTTAGTTTTCCTGTGGCGGAAGAATAGAAACCGATGGGTTTCTAAAACGAAAATCAGCGACAGCGAATGGAGGTAGTGAAATTCCAGTCCTGGCACAAAGATAAAAGAGAGGTAAGTTTTTTTAAAATTTAAAAGCCCCAAGAGAATTCTCTTGGGGCTTTTTTGATACGTGGTCACCAGTGATAAATCAGGTAAAAGTAAGTGATCTTAGATCCGAGAGGTACCACCCTTACAGAAAAGTTTTTGATTGGGTATTGATTGAAATCGAGACATCCATAAACGAGAGGGATTTCTCCTTCAGCAATACTTCTTTTTCCTGGTTTTGCCATACCGTCTCTATACTTGAGGTGCATAATCCCAACCCCTCCACAAAGATCTACATACTTTCCAGAAACAAGCTTCCACTCGTTGGCTAAAGTGAAGTAGCTCGTGCTACCTCTTCTGCTGTTTTGAAAAATGTGACCGAAGCCGATAAAAGGTTTCCCCCAAAGAAATGTCCCTGGGTACCAAATATCAATTCCAAGGGTGGGGTTCACCTGGTTGAAGAAGTTTGGTTTATTACCGGTTTCGTGGCTACTCCAGCCTCCAAAACTGAAGGAGATGAATCGCCCATCTTTTGTTACGGCTTTATTTCCATCGTCATGACTGCCATCACTTTGTGGTCGAGTGTTGGTTTTTTCTGACAAATAAGGCATTGTTCTGCAGGATATGCTGTAGACGCTTTCGCAGTCTTTTGGTGTCTGAGCTGTTGCGACACCTGTGAACATAGTTATAATTATAATCCCCAAAATATGAACTGCTTTCATCGGCTTCTCCTTAATTAATGTGATTTGCCAAAGAACTCAAAAGAGCAACGTGAGTGCAATACTAACACTAACTAAGATCCTGTGTCACCCTTCAAAAAACAAGAAATATGTGTTAGAGTATAATCCTTATTCGGAAGCGAATATGTATATGGTGCCTATAGTGTAATGGTTAGCACGCGGGCTTGTGGAGCCCTCAGTTCCGGTTCAAATCCGGATAGGCACACCAATTCATAAATACTAAAAATCTCCATATCAAAGAGGGGATTTTTAGTTACAACTTTCACCCACCCAATCGGAAAAAATGGTAATGTTGGAACTGGTATACTTATCCACAACAATGAGTATTAAAAAATATACAATAAAATCAGAAGTATGGCTCTACCCTGGCATGAGTGGATGGCATTTTGTGGGTATCCCTAAAAAGGCATCTGTTGAGATAAAGAAAGGGTATAAAGTAAAAGCAGGATTTGGGTCTATTCCAGTTGTGGTTACGGTTGGTAAATCAAAATGGAAGACTTCTATATTCCCAGATAAAAGAACAGAGACATATTTATTGCCACTAAAAGCAGAAGCTCGTAAGAAGGAGGGAATATTTTCAGGAGACACAATTACTTTAACTGTAGAATTAATTTAAAAAGTAATATACTAGCTTTAGTTATAAAATAATTTCAAAGACTATGAAAACTCTTAAATGTGATCTGTGCGAAGTCACAGCTGAAGGTGAGACATTTGAAGCATGGATGGAGGCACTTAAGCCACACTACTTTACAGCTCACCCTGAGGTAATGAATGATCCAACTAAAACCAAGGAAGATATGATGAAATGGATGGATGAAAATAAAGCACGATTCGAATCGATAAACTAGCATAATGTAAACCCGAGCGGGGTATTTATTTCTTACTTACCTGAGTTCTAATCCCGTCTACGACAGCACACCAATCCACAGAAACTAAAAATCTCCTTATCAAAAAAGGATTTTTAGTTCCTACATTTGCACACCCTATCGGGAATAACCAGGGGAGGTTGGAACTGGTATACTGTTACTATGAATTTAAATACTCAACCAATAGGCCCAGATAGAAAATTGACTAATAATGCCTTGCAAGAAGTAACTGGTTCAATAGAAGATATTGAAGATCTTCCTTTGGAGTACGCAAAAATTATTCGTAATAACACAACCCATTTAGATACAGAAATTAGAGAAAAATCCATTGATATTATACGTAGGTGGTTGGTGTATGTTAAACAAAACAGTGTTGATAAAACAGACCCGTTCCTCCTACGTTACCATATTACGAGATTTGCTGAAGAAGTCTTTGGTAGAGAGCGAGAAAGAATAGACTTACAAGAAGTTAATGTTTCAGATCTTTCTTATGGCGGTAGAAACTACAATGAGATTATAGATTCATTTGTCTCAGAAGAAATAATACATGATCAAAATGTTGCGTTGGTTGGTGGGGTAGCTAGGATGGCTCTTAAAATTCATGCAGGTGTACCAATCAAAGATGAGTTACCAGTTAATGATGTCGATGTTATTATTTCAACTAATGTAAACATTCTAGAAACTGCAAAGAAATATAATGTAGATTTGACAGGCGCAAAAGTTATCGAAGGAGAAATTGCGCACGCGGTTGAGAGACTTATAACCAACTTTGATTGCACGATGAATCAGGTTGCCATTCATGATGGTAAACTTATTTTTCCAAAAAGAGCTTTAGAAGATATTCAGAATGGCAATATTAGAATTATTGCAAAAGACGACCCACTATTTGGATCTGAAGGAGAGATTATGGAGAATGGGAATGTTTATTTAAATAGAGTCGGTTTCTATCGAGGACTTTCATTTCTTCTTCGTGGGAAAGGAAAAAGACTTATAGTTTCAAAAGAAAATATTGAAATGGAAAAAGGAAATATAGGAAGGTATTGGTTGGTTATGTTGTATGTAAAAATACTACCAATGAAAAATGTAAGCGAAAGGAAAAAGGCGATTGCACACTGGTATGAAATTGCAAAAAGAATAGGTTCAACTGAAACAAATAACCCAGAAGAATTTTTAAAAGAACTTAAAACCAGCTATCCTGAAATGAATGTTCAAAGTCAACACGCTGAAGATTTTAATATAGATAAACAAGTAAAGTGGATTATAGGAAAGTTGGTATCTAAAGTAACAAAAGAGGTTTTTGAAAAAGAAAAGAAGACGTTCCCATCAACATACACCGAAGGCGATATTGTGTTGTCTGATAATGTGCCGGAATTTAACTATGAATCTTTTATGAATCTCGTTGCTGAAAGGTAATCTCAGTCCTAATCCCATCTACGACAGTACACCAATTCATAAATACTAAAAATCTCCTTTTAAACGAGGGGGTTTTTAGTTCTCACATTTTGGCACCCATTAGCGAATTACAGCGGAGGTTGGAACTGGTATACTTATAGTATGAATGGAATGGAGAAAAAATTATTTGTAGGAAGAAATATTGACGGAGAGAAAGACAAGAGCTTATTTGAAGTTGCGAGAAAAGCTGAAAGCAAACTTAAAGTTTTTCCAGAATTTATAGCTGTCTCCCCTTTTGGCTCTAGGGTTAAAGGTTATGCAGATAGCTCATCGGATTACGATTATTGGGTATATGTTGATGTAGAAAAAGAAAAGAAAGAAAATGGAAAAGAGTTTTTAGCTAATTTAGACACTATAACTAAAGAATATGCAACTTTAGGTATCGAAGTTAATTTCCATATTCAAGGAATTAATATGGAAGATGTCTTTCATGGTCTGGCATACGGTGCAGAATATTTAGATCCCCAAGCTGTCGGAGTCATTGCTAATCTTACACGCATAACAACGGGAGTAACTATTAACGATTATAGGAAAAAGGTTAAACACTATCTCGGTCTTCATTCTTGGACAAAAGAAGAAATTGAAGAACTTATCCGAAGGGTTGTGTCTTTTTTAGAAAAGGAAGATAGTGTTCAGAATGAAAAAATAAGTCAAAGAGTTTATGACTTTGATCCTGAAAAATATTCTCAAAATAGAAAGAGTTTGTGGGAAAACAGAGTAAGAAGTTTATTCACTTTAGTTTAGTCATTACAGTTCTAATTCCGTCTACGACAGTACACCAATTAATAAAAACTAAAAAACTCCTTATGAAAGATGGGGTTTTAGTTACAACATTTACCACCCAATCGGGAATAACAAGGGATGTTGGAACTGGTATACTTAGTACTATGAAAGTCACTTTTACTTACGACGAAGGAAAAGATATCTGGTGCTTACTTAATTACGGTAAGAGTTCGATGAATTCTAAAACTCAAACAAAAGTATACGAACAACTTGTTTCTTTTTGTGGAGAAAATCCAACCGAAGAAGATGTTTCAAAATTTATTAGTAAATACACTGCAGAGAATAATGTTAATCTAGAGGAGTATGCTTCTCGATATCAAAGTGACTGGGATAAGGTTTCAGAGATGTATACAAAAATAGCAGAAAGAGTTTTTGGTGTCTCACTGGAAAGTGATGTAACTGCGTATCTTACGATAAACAATAGGTCACCATACAGTATTGAAGATGGTATGTTTTTTGTAGGTGTACCATCATGGTCAACTAAGACAGCAATGCACGAGTTATGGCATTTTTATACTTGGTATAAGTTTGGGAATACTTGGGAAAGTAAAACTGGAAAAGAAAAATATAATGAAATCAAAGAGGCTCTTACTGTGTTATTAAATGTTGAGTGTAAAGAATTGTTACCTGAAGGGGTGGAGGACAAAGGATACCCTCAACATCAAGAGTTAAGAAATAAAATTTTAGCCTTTTGGGAGAAAGATAAAAATATCGATACTTTGTGGAACACATTTGTTACAGAGCATTGATTAATTTAATGTAAACAAGAGTAGGGTAAATTATTTTTGTGTCATCTGAGTTCTAATCCCGCACCTAAGGTATTGCAATTTCTACAGATTGATTACAATCTAAGAAATCGGGAATCTACGACAGTACATCAATTCAAAACGACAGTAAAAGCAACGGTTATTTTTTCTAGCCTTTCGCGAAAAATAGTAAGGTTGGAAATGATATAATATTTAGTATGAAATTAAAAGAAAATGAGCAATTCCATTTTGGTGTGTATGGTATCTGTTTGCACGAGAATAAGGCGCTCGTCATAAAGAAAGCACGAGGACCTTACAAAGGGCTCTACGATCTTCCAGGTGGAAGAGTTGAGTTTGGTGAAAAGATTGAAATTACCCTACAAAGAGAATTTGAAGAAGAAATAGGTGTTGCTTCTTTGAAGGAGGTTAATTTCATCGGATATAATGAATATTTTTGTGAATTTACTAATGATGCTTCTGAGGTTAAGAATTTTCACCATGTAGGATTGTACTTCTCTGTTGATTGCGATACTTCAAGCATTAAAACTGAAGCTGACGGACACGATTCACTTGGTTCAGTATTTGTTCCACTAAGTGAACTAAATCTCAGTAATTGCTCCCAGATTGCTTATGAGATGATACAGAAACTTATCAATAAATACTAAAAATCTCCTTATGAACGAGGGGATTTTTGGTTACAACTTTTGCCTCTCCTGTAGAGAACAATAAGGAAGGTCGGAACCGAAGAGTATTTGTATACATTGGTTGACTTAATGTATACAAACATATATACTTTGTATACATTCAAATAAAGATGTAAACAAATATGCAATTATCTAAAATTGGTTTAAATAAGATGCAAAAAGATGGTTTTAACGCTTTTATACCCAACCCTTTTCCACCTAAAGACGGGTTTATTTTTGATGCTAAAATTTTAAAAAAGAGCAATGAGGCTACAAGGCTGTTAGGTAAGTTAGATGGTATTACGAAATTATTGCCTGATGCTGATTTTTTCTTACTTATGTATTTACGTAAAGATGCCACATCTTCAAGTCAGATTGAAGGAACAATGGCGACCATGGTTGATGCTATTGAAGCTGAAGTTCAGTCAAGTGCAAATATACCAGAAGATGTTGATGATATTTTGCATTATATTAAAGCCCTAGATTATGGAATAAAAAGAGTAAGAGATGAAGATTTTCCGATATCTCTTAGATTTGTTTGCGAATTACATGAAAAGTTAATGTATAAAGCTAGAGCAACACATCATGCATACCCAGGAGAGTTTAGAAGGAGCCAAAATTGGATTGGGGGGACAAAACCATCAAATGCAAAATTTGTCCCACCGCCAGTAGATGATATGCATAGAGCATTGAATGATTTAGAGAAGTTTATTCACTCAGAAGATGCAATATCAGATGTTGTTAAAGCTGGTTTAATTCACGCACAGTTTGAAACCATCCATCCATTTACTGATGGTAATGGTCGTACAGGGCGTATGTTGGTAACTTTTTTCCTCTGGAAGGTTGGATTACTTGAACGACCCGTTTTATTTTTGTCTTCATTTTTCAAAAAATATCAAAAACTTTATTACCAGCAACTTTCAAATTATCATAGCGTTGATGGAAACATTGAAGAGTGGATAGAATTTTTCTTAGATGGAGTTATAGAGATTTCAAATGAAGCCATTGATATTGTAGAAAAGATAACAAAGTTAAGAGAGATTGATGTGTTAAAAATTCAAAAATTAGGAAAGCGTGCTTCTGAGAGCGCTATTTTAGTGCTACCTAAATTATATGGACAGCCCATTGTTAATGTTTCGACTGTTCAGAAGTGGACAGGTTTTACCAGAGCGGGAGCGCAATCTGTTATTGATAGGTTTATCGAGTTAGATATTTTATCTCCAAAAGATAAAGATAAAAAATATGGTCAATCTTATATTTATACTAAATATGTAAATATATTTAATGACGGTAATTAATTTCTATTTCCATTTTATTTTAGTTCTAATCCCGTACCACAAGGGTATTGCGATTTCTGCAGATTGAGTGCAATCTAAGAAATCGGGAATCTACGACAGTACACTAAATACAAAAAGCGGTCTTAGGGCCGCTTTTTGTATTTAGTGTGTCTGCCCGCGGGAGAGGGGTCGGGAGAACGGTAGTTTTTCCGTGAAGGAGAATAGTGAGTGTATTCACGAGTGTTAAGAACTGTGTGGTTCTTAAAACCATAATGAGTGAAGCGAATGAAGGTTGTGAAATTCTCCGATAGGCACACAATAGAGAATATTAATAAAATCAAGGTTTATTTTTTTACTCTTTTGCGAAAAACTACAAGGTTGAAACCAGAATGATATAATGTGAACATATGTCACTAGAATCACCAAACCAAAATCCGCCTTCTGTAAGTGAAAAGTATTTATCAAAGGCTGATAAAGAAGGTTTCGTATATGTCGGTGATTTTTCAACTCAAGAGTTACAACGACAGTCAAAAAGTGTTGCTTCGTTTTTAGATGGAGAAGAAGGAACGGAACCAGATATAAATTTAGGTAACGGAATAAGATTCAAAGGATCTTCAGGAAATTATTCAGATATGAAAGTACATATTAATGACCTTGAAGAGTTTATAAAGAGAGTAAAGAATTACTACAATAAATAACTCTATGAAAAAAATATTTTATAAAGATGCTTTTGGTTGGGGGTTTATTATTTGGTTAATAGGATATGTTTTAGGGATACTATTTTTTATGTTCATCCCGGCACCATTACTTGGTTGGTTTATTATGCCGATTGGTATAGTGCTTACGCTTTGGGTGTTGTATAAGAAAATTAAAGAAAATTTATTTCACTATTATCTATTACTCGCAATTGTTTGGACTTCACTTGCGGCTATCCTTGATTATTTTTTCCTAGTTAAAATGCTTAACCCTGCTGACGGTTATTACAAGCTCGATGTGTACATATATTATGCTTTAATGTTTATGTTGCCAATTATTGTAGGATGGAGAAAAGATAATACGGTGAAAAATACATTTCTACTCATTCAAGTATTATCAGGCCTTGCTTTTATTAATGCTTGTTATTTAAGTTACAAAGCCTACTTTGTTAGGTTTGTCGATCCACAAGGGTTGAGTTCTTTTTGTGATATATCGAACATTTTTTCTTGCACTGACGTACTCCGGCATCCTCTCTCTCAAGTTTTTAACATTTCGTTTCCATGGATTGCCACTGCAGTATACCCAGTATTATTTGTACTGGCGCTCCTTGGGCACAGAAGTGGGAAAATACTGTACGCAAAAGTGCTAGCCGTGATTTCATTTTTAGGAATATTATTTAATGGATTTATTTTATACAGAGAGGCTTTCTACATACACACATATTGTTTGTTGTGTTTACTGTGTACAATCATCATCGTTAGTATCTTCGTGATTTCAGTCTCCATAATAAAAACACCTAACCATTCTAAATAGGCATAGGTTAAGTTATTACTGTGTGATTTGAGTTCTAATCCCGTACCACAAGGGTATTGCTAAAACATAGTCGCAGAAGCTCCTTTTTTGAGGGAATCTGCGACAGTATGGTCTAAATATGGTCGTGAACTCCTTATCTCTTAGTGTCTACGATAGCTGACCAAACAATAATATCAATACAACCGAGGGTGTTTTTTGTCCCCATTCGATAATAATCGCTAGACTGAAACTGATATACTGACAATCATGAAAATAGTTTCTTTTAACATTGGCAATTTTGTTTGGATACTTTATACACAAAGGGCTCCACACTACGCCTTTCAAAGAAAGGATACAGAAGAAGTTGTTTCTGTTGTTACTAATGAAAACGCAGACGTTGTTTTCTTGCAAGAAATAGCAACACACGAGGATGCAGACATGCTTCGAGAGAGATTCTCCTCTTTTCCGTATTCATTAAAAATTCAAACCGAGACGCATGCACTTTCGCTTTTTTTGAGCAAGTACTCAATAGAAGAGGTGCATCATACGTATAGTAATGATTATCATATTAACGGCATAACATTCTTCCCTATACACCTGTATGCTTTTTCTTCTAAGGTGCGATCAGTGCAGACAAACCTATTGCTTCCTGACTTACCAAAAGAAAAAGGTGTCATTTTAGGGGACACCAACTTCTGGATTTATAATAATTTCTTTTTTTCAAAAAGAGACAGGGTGTCGTATCACAAAATAACAAAGATGTATACAGACTGTTTACGTCACTTGGGTAAGACATGTCGTATAAAGCTCTCCTTAGATAAAATATTCATCACTAAGGATTTACGAGCAACAGATACAAGAATTGTTAAACATGCGATTGGGTCAATCGATCACTACCTCATCTCTACTACAATCAGTACTCAAGCTGCCAGCGGGGCAATTGAGTAGTCTTTGTAATCAGGGGCTATATCAGCACGCTAATTGGTGGCATTTCCTAGTAGAAGTATTTAACTTAAAGATCTGCCCATTTCTTACATTAAAAAACGAGACTTTGTTTGAAGGTCTTGGCGCTACACAGCCTTAAAACAGGGTCTTTTAGTAAAAATAATTTCTTCAAAACTGGTGGTATACTAATAGCATTATATATTACAATGAAACGCCATAAGTATATTTTCGTCATAGGAGGCGTTATGTCAGGTGTTGGTAAAGGAATCACCACCTCTTCTATTGGGACCATTTTTCAGGCTAAGGGATATAAGGTCAATATCATAAAAGCAGATCCATATCTTAATGTGGACGCAGGTACCATGAACCCGACTGAACACGGGGAAGTGTTCGTACTTAATTCAGGTCTTGAAACTGATCAAGATATGGGGAATTATGAGAGATTTTTAAATAAAGACGCCAATCATTCTGATTACATGACTTCCGGAATGGTGTACTCTTCTGTAATAGAAAAAGAGCGAGCGCTCAAGTACGGCGGCAAGTGCGTTGAAGCAGTCCCTCATATTCGCGATGAAATTATCGACCGCATTTGTGAATCTGCCACTAAAAGTAAGTCAGATATTTCTATTATCGAAATAGGAGGGACTGTAGGAGACTATCAGAATATTATGTTCATTGAGGCAGCGCGAGTGCTTAAGATTAGACATAAGGATGACGTGGCTGTGATTATGGTTTCATATCTCCCTATTCCAGGAACAGTCGGGGAGATGAAGACTCGCCCTACTCAGCACGCAGTACATCAACTCAATTCGTATGGGCTTCATGCTGATTTTATTATCGCGCGTGCGGAGACTCCGCTTGATACAAGGCGTAAAGAGAAGCTCTCTGTTTCATGCAATATTCCTGTCGAGCACATAATATCTGCTCCTGATATTAAGAGCATTTATGATGTGCCTCTTAATTTTGAAAAGGATAGGTTGGGCACCCTCCTTGAGACGACACTTTCGCTTACTCCACGTACAACCTCTCTAAGAGAGTGGGGCGCTTTCGCTAAGAAGGTTCACACTGTTAAAAAAGAAGTGGTGATTGCTGTTGTTGGTAAGTATTTTGATACTGGAGATTTCGTGTTATCTGATGCGTATGTATCTGTGATAGAGGCTGTTAAGTTCTCTTCGTTTTCTCTTAATGTTAAGCCGCGACTTATATGGCTGAACGCTAAGCAGTTCGAAGGTAAGCGAGGGTGTGATGTGTGCAAGAAACTTCTTGCGGATGTGGATGGTATTTTGGTTCCAGGCGGATTTGGTTCAACTGGCATTGAGGGCAAGATTAATGTTATACAGTTTGCGCGCGAGAATAAGGTGCCGTACTTTGGGCTTTGTTATGGCATGCAATTAATGGTAATTGAGTACGCTCGCTCTGTAGCATCATTAAAAGACGCACACACAGTCGAAGTGAATCCAAGTACCACCCACCCAGTCATCGCAACCATGGAAGATCAGAAGCAAAAGATACGAGAAGGGAACTTTGGCGGTTCTATGAGGCTGGGAGTGTATGACTGCCTGCTCAAAAAAGGCACAATAAGTTATGAAGCGTATAAGAATGCAAAGATGGGTGACGAGAAAGGAGGGAAATACATAATCAAAGAGCGCCACCGTCATCGCTATGAAGTGAATAGTGATTATGTAGAGATATTAGAAAAGAAAGGCCTAGTATTTTCCGGCACTTCACCAAGTGGGCATCTTATGGAAATAGCAGAACTACCAAAGACTATGCACCCTTTTTTTGTTGGAACTCAGTTTCATCCAGAGTTATTAGCAAGACCACTTGCCCCACACCCACTATTTACTGCGTTTATTAAAGCCGCAATCAAAATTCAAAAATGAAAATAGCTATTGATATAGATGATGTGATTATTGATTTTAATAGAGGGTTCTTTGATTTCTATAATCACAAGTACGGAACTCACTATATACACGAGGACAGGGTGACGTATCACTACCATACAATTTTTGATATATCTCAAGAAGATGCCCAAAAAGAATATGACGAATATACATTCTCTAAGTTTCATCAAGACACACTTCCTGTGGGGGGGGTAAGAGAGGCGCTTGTTCAACTAAGAGCTCATGAAATATTCCTCATCTCAGCCAGACCTGAGAAGAAGAGAGAGGTCACCATACGTTGGCTTGAGTCTCACTTAGGAGATTCTTTGAAATATATACAAGGAATATATTTGACTGGTCAACATAGAAAAGATAAAGACCTCACAAAAACGAAAGGGGAAATTGCAAAGGATTTAGGTATAGATATTTTTATAGAAGACGCTCCTTCTAATGCCACTGAGATAGCTTCACACGGAATCAAAGTCTTTCTTTTTGATACCCCGTGGAATCAGAATATGAACGAACATGAATTGATTACTAGGGTTTTTTCTTGGAAAGATTGCGTAGAAAAAATAGATTCGCTAAGAACTAAGGCTTGATTAATATAGAAAAAAGTTTTAGAGTCTACTTGGTTCTTTTCAACATACTTTTTCTAACAGAATAGGAGTCATAATGAAACCAGAGAAACCACCAGAGGCTGTGCTCCACGTCTCAGAAAAAGATAGGATGTATCATCTCACCAAGCTCTATCAAGGCCTTAGCGTTTCCTTGCAAGAAAAAGTTTTCATCAGAGATGATCGACTTTCTTTCAAGGTAAAAGGGGTGGGGGCACAAATTGCACCTCATGACACCAAGTTCCTTGGTTGCTTCATTTCGGACGCAACTAGAGACATGCTTTTAAAAATCGACTATAACAGCAACCATGTACTTGCCGCTGACGTTACCTACGAACTCGCCTTTTTTTTCGTAGAAGAGATAATCAATCGGGAAGACAGGACAATGTCAGCCATGAAAAGATATGCAGAGGAGGTGATGGGGAGCTTGATAGCAGCGGAGGCACAAGGCGAGCTATCTTTTCTTGTGCGTACGTTGTTTAGTCAACAAGAGCTTGCGTTGCTCGGAATCACTTATATCATCAGTCCACACTATTTCCCCGAAGGGCTTGCGGGCCCTAACCAGTTGTTTTCCAAACAAAGAGGGGGGCCTCCTTGGATGCAGGCATGGTTAATCGGAGAGTGTTCAGTTCTTGAAGAAGGTGTGGCTGTCGCCTTCCTTAAGAAAATGTCACGGTAGTCAGCATGTGTTACCAACCCGATGATTTTCTGAGCCCGCGCTACATGTGCGCGGGCTTTTTTGTTTCTACGCTATTACTTTTATATGGTAGTATTTCCCCATGACTTCTCTTAATGACCCCCTCTATTCATTTGAACTAAACGAAGTGCTTATAGGCAATTCCCCAAGTGACAAGCGTGATGAGTCGAGGCTTTTTGTATTTGATACGAAGACGGGTGCTATACATTTTGATCATTTCAAAAATATCACAAAGTATCTACCAGAAGAATCACTCCTTGTTCTTAATGAGACTAGGGTGGTGCCGGCGCGAGTGTATCTCCACAAAGAAACAGGGGGGAAAGTAGAGGTGCTTTTCCTCATGAACTTATGGAAAGAAGGGGAAGAACTCGTTCCAGCGATTGTCGACAGAAAAATTGAGGTAGGGCAACAATTAGTCTCTTGTGACAGGGCATATACATTTCATATTGAGAAACAAGACGAGAATGTCTTCGTACTTAAGCCTCTTTTTGATATAGCTACTTTTCGTACGTTTCTTGATACATACGGCGAGACGCCACTTCCGCACTACATACAAGGTGTAGAGATGACAGAGGAGAAGGTGCGTGCCAGGTATCAGACGATATTCGGAAAGGAGGCATACTCGATAGCGGCGCCTACCGCGTCTCTTCACTTCACTGAAGAAGTATTCACTAGTCTCAAAGAAAAACATATAGAAAGAGTAGGGGTGACGCTTCATGTTGGATTGGGTACCTTTAAGCCGCTCACGGAAGACAACTTTAAGAATAACACACTTCACTTGGAGCGGTATGTTATAAACCAAGACACAGCAAAGCTCTTACTTAAAGCAAAAGAAAACAAAACACCTGTAATCGCAGTTGGCACAACATCAGTGCGCACCCTTGAGTCATATGCAAGAGACCATATAACAGGAGAAGGTGTAGAAGATATGACAACTATTTTTATCCACCCGCCGTATGACTTTAAGATGGTTGACCATTTGATTACTAACTTCCACCTTCCTAATTCGTCTCTTATGATGCTCGTCGAAGCATTCCTGCAGCACAAGAAAAGTGACAAACATTTAGTCGAGCTATATGAGATCGCCATTAAAGAAAACTTTCATTTCTATTCTTTTGGAGACTCTATGCTTATCTTGTAGTCAGTTATGAAATGGTATTTTTTCAAAACCTTGCGCGAGAAGCAATCTATTATAAGAAAGATAAAGAAAGGTAACCCTATTCCGTTTCTTAAGTACCTTCTTTACCGTTTTCATATTTCACCAATGTTTTACCTCCATCGCAAGTGGTATACGATGAGAGTGTTTTATTCTCCGTACGCATTTTGGCTTTGGACGCATGAAGATAAAGAAAAAGATGAAGAACTATTTTTTGAGAAGTTCTTGAAAGAAGGGGATGTGGTTGTTGACTGTGGCGCCCACTTGGGCACACTCACCATTACCGCATCAAAAATAGTTGGTGATAAGGGTCATGTATATGCATATGAAGCTCACCCTAGAACATTTGGTTTCCTAAAGAAAAATATACACGATAATGGATGTAAGAATGTCACGTCATTACATGTTGCGATAACAGATACCAATCAATCAGTTAGATTCTCAGATTATTATGTAAATGATATGAATTCAATCGAAGAGAATGGCCCGCTTGTAGTAGAGGGCAAGAATCTTGAATTTTTGCTCTGTGATGTAGAAAGAGTCGATCTTCTTAAATTAGATATAGAAGGCGGTGAGCTTCAAGCGCTTAAGGGGGCAGGAGATATATTAAAGAGAACCAAAGCAGTTTATTTTGAATCAGCTGCGAGAAGTTTTGCTAGATTTGGCTACTCTCTTGATGATATTGTTGCTTTCCTAAAAGAGAGTGGGTTTGTGTGCTACTTATTGTCGAATGGAAACATTTCATGTGAGTTACAGTTGGGTCACGTTACAAAGATGAAATATGAAAATATTTTAGCCCTACAGAAGTAGTTTTTTGTTTAGACTAAGATATGAAGCAATAAAAGATGTGCGAGTCTTCTGTGAAGGTGTTCTTCACAGTATCTCTTATGGCGAACTGCTATACTGGTATCTATGAAGAAAAAACAGCATTTTATTATTTTTTGTATTATTTTAGCTTTAATTGCTGGACTCCTTTACTTAACCCAGTCATCCTCTGTGAATGAACAGCCTTCTACAACAATCCAAGCTACCAAGGTTGCAGTTGCAGATGTTGAGTTAGCGTTCCCCTCAAGCTACGCTATCTACGAGAAGAAAAATAGTCTTTACACTAAGGCGCTGACCACAATTGTTTGGTATGAAAATACTGAGTCAAATAAAAATTTCTTTACTGCGGGAGTGAATGCACCACAAGAACCGCCCGTAACAATGTCGTTAGATGTCTACGATAATCCGAATAATATAAGCGCCAAAGAGTTGTTGGGAACTGGGTCAGCGTACATGTTTGCACGTGGTTCTGGCACTCCTGTTATTGTAGGGGGTGTACAGGGTACTATGTTCGACTGGGACGGACTTTATCGAGGTAAGAGTATTATGATAAATAGCAAAGGTGTTATGTATGTTTTCTCAGTCACATCACTTACTCCTGAAGATGTAATATTAAGAGACTTTGATTTATTGTTAAGTTCCATTGTCTTTAAGTAAAGAATGTATGACAGAAAAAGTATTAGCTAAACCGGTGTCTAAGATTCGTTATTACGCCTCGCTATTAGAGGCGCTACTGCTTTTCATTTTTAGCGTATACGTCACTCATGTTGCCAGCAGATTCGCAGAAGTAAAGGCGAGTAATCATGTAGAAGATATCGTTCTCAGTAATACGAACGTACATAACTTCGAGGTGCTCTTTGTTCATGGGGCAATAATGCTTACACTTTTTGTTGCTGTGCTATGTTTTAGATTTAAAGAGGTTGCTCCATTTTTACTAAAAGCGGTTTCGCTTTTTATTATAGTAAGAGCAATGTTTGTGTCGATGACACACATAGGACCCTATCCAACAAAACTCGACCTAGAATCTAGGCTCTTAGATTTTATTACCTCAGGGAATGATCTTTTCTTCTCTGGCCATACAGGTCTGCCATTTTTGATTGCTCTTATTTTTTGGAATCACTTATACGTTAGGACTCTTTTCATTGTTGCAGCTATTACGAACGGTATTATTGTTCTTCTTTCCCACCTTCACTATACGATTGATGTCGCGGCTGCATTCTTTATTACATACAGTATTTATCATATTGCTCTTAAAATTTTCAAGAAAGATTACGAGTACTTTGAAAGCGTTAAAATTACTCATAAGTAACAGATTAAGAAGTGCGATACGATATGGCATATAAAAACACTCTTCCAAAAGTACACATAGATAATCAGCCTCACCTAGTTAAAGAAGGGGTTTTTATGTTGGATAATGAAGTGTGGAGTACGCAAAAGCGCATTGCGCGTATCTATGGAAGAAGTGTTCCAACAATTAACGATCATCTCAAAAAAATTTATAACGAAAAAGAATTAATGCGTGCACTTACTGAGCGCGAATTGGTCGTTACACAAATGGAAGGAAAGAAAAAAGTCTCAAGAAAAATATTTGTTTATAGTACAGATGTTCTTATTGCTGTCGGTTTTAGGGTTAACGGAGAGTGGGGGAGAGAGTTTAGAATCTGGGCGCGAGAAATAGTAAGAAAGAGCTATAACCCAGAAGACCAGGTTAAGCATCTAGTAAAGAAAGTCTAAGGCTTCTCTGTTTTTAGTTGAGGTGAAAGTAAATGTTTGCTTAGATATGCAGAAGACACTGCTATTTTTTTGCCTGGATTAAGGGTTGAGCATGGGTCCCATGCCTGTTTTATTTTTTTGAATATCTCTTCAGTTGGTTTGTTGTAGTAATAAGGAATATATAGCGCTCTTGCCAGTCCGTCGCCAGAACATGCAGATATTCCCCCTTTGTATTTTTTTACAATTGAAAAAATGCGTTCCTGATATTTTAATAAAGAGTCCGCATAGACTTTACTGTAGGGGTCAAGAAGTGTTGTGACGGCGATATGGCCACTACCAACAAAGCCAGTCAGTATTGTTATTTTGCCATGATTTCTGTTCTCTGTAGCAAGATCTTGTAAGTAGGAAGAGATTTCTGTTACTTTAACGATTGTTCCTTCTGTTGTTACGCTTGGGAAAAGAGTTTTTTTGCTATAGACAGAGACTAGTTCGTGTAAAAAGTCTGTAGACATAATGCGCACAGCTTTTTCATCGCTAGTATGGTTTTTTATTAAGTGGCTCTCAATAGGTAGGTCATGTAGAAAAGAAGAGACAGTGTCTTTTAAGCGCGCTTGGTTATAGTCTCTGTGAATTGCAACCAAAACATAAGGGCTTTCGATAAATACAGGCAGAAGAGATTTGTGATAACGCTCACTTAGGTCTTGAAAAGTTTCGTCATATAGAAATAAACCCTCTGCTTTGTGTTCTTTAGCAATTTCTATAGCTAAACGAATCTGATCTTGAGCAACAGGAATAAATGATACCTCAGCATATGGTTTTTTAGGAATGATTCTAAACGTTATAGAGGTGACAATACCCAAGGTTCCTTCGTTACCGGAAAGCTGATCTATTAATTGTCTTGGTCCTATAGAAGTATTCCAAATGGAGTAGCCTGTCGCGTCTTCGTTTGAGAGAGGTTTTGAAGCGCGGATTTGGGCGTTGTGTTCGCTTAGAAGAGGAAAAATTGCCTGATAAATACCAAGAAGCCTACCGCTCGGTGTGACGCCATCGGCTATTTTATGTTCTTCTCCGTTATCTACCACAACCGTTAAGCTTTCGACCCATTCCCGTATCGATCCGTGAAAAAAAGTAAAAGGGGATACGCTCTTAGTCGCGAAGACTCCGCCGATTGTACTGGTGTGATCACTCTTTAATAGAGGAGGAAGTTCGAACCCCCAGTCAGAAAGTTTGGAAACAAGCTCTGAAACATTTACCCCAGCGTCAGCTGTTACAGTGTTATTTGCCATACTTATCTGTCTTATAGTGTTAAAATATCTCGAGATATCAAGCACAACACCCTCACTAAGAGCACCTCCTTGTTTGCCGTTACCATATCCGCGCACCGTTACAGGAATTGAGTGCTCTCTTGCAAAAGATAGGACATGTTTAATATCTGTTACATTTTTAGGGTAAACAACAGCCTGAGGGAATAGGGTATAAGGAGATCCGTCCACGCTATACTTTTCTAGTATTTCCGGAGCGCAGTTAATTTCACCCGCTATAACTTTAGAGAGATCAAGAAAAAGAGGGGGTATTCTATTAGAGGTGTCAAAGACCGTTCTCATAGATACTTTTTCCGTTATGATAAATTAAAAACAGAAGGATAGAAAACATAAAAAGCGCTAAACATATAATAAAAATATGCCTTACAAAAGGATAGATATTTCGATTCGTTGTTACGTTATTATTACTATTCTGTTGATCAACTTTTTCCTCTAAATGTTCCACACTAGATGCCTCCATATATATATGTATCAGTATAGCTTCAATTAATAAGAAAAAAAAGTTCTGTCCACACGAGCTTTTATAAAAAAGAGATATACTTAATGTTGTATTATTATTGATCTCAAATTTCTATAAAAGTTTATGAAACTAGCTACAAAGTTATTAAAATACATCTATCAAGGCGCCACCATTGTTATAGTTTTAGCCGCCCCACTCTTCTTCATGCCGAAGACTGGATTTTCCGGTGAGGCTACATATCATATTGCTATGATGATTTTAGTAGCAATTGCGCTCGGTGCTTACGTTGGTCACGCTCTCATAACTAGAACTTGGCACACAGTCTCAAAACTAGAGTTTCTTTCCTATTTTATTTTCTCAATTGCTGTCCTGCTCTCTGTTGCTTTTTCTGCATCACCTAAAGTTCTTTTGTTTGGAGATGGACTTAATCAGTTCTCAGGTGCCGCACTCCTATCGCTTCCAGTCGTGATGTACTTGGTGCGGGCTCTTCCAGAAGAGTTGCGTTATAAATTAAAGTTATTTATATTAGGAATTCTTAGTTTTTCTGCTCTTATCTTTGTTTTTGCGTTAATGTTTGGCGGTGTTCTTCTCGAGTTTGCTCGAACCATGTTTGGTGGTTTTGCTAGTTCAGTATCCTTTGCCGCATATATCGGTCTCTTTGCAGTAGCAATCTTTTTTTATGTTAAAAAAGCTGCTCTTAAAAAGAGATACAAGTTTTTCATTCTTATAACCGGTCTATTATTTGTTGCCTGGGCAGTTACCATCTCAACACAAAATAGCATTCGTCCCAATCTAAAAAGCACACTTCTTGTAGGTAAAAATGTTCTTCTTGAAGATGGTGTTTTCGGTGTTGGCCCTGGTAACTTCTCTCGGGCGTGGCAGCTTTATCGTCCCCAGGATGTTATCAATTCACAGTTCTTTGGATATGAATTCTTGCAGGGGTCAGACACCATCACTACTTTATTTGTAACAATTGGTATTTTTGGGGTCTTAGCATTCATTCTTCTTATTTTGTCAGCTCTTTACAGTACGTTTATTAGTTATAGACAAAACAGAGAAGGAAAAGAGCATATCATTCTTGGACTTCTTGTTGTGGCGCTTTTATACTTTGCTGGCGTCTCTCTCCTTGTGCCTCTTTCGTTTTCAATGCTTGTTATGTGGATGGTAATTTCTGGACTTGGAATAGCGCGTGTTCGTCTTACCGAGTTCCATCCGAATAAAAAGCTTGCATACCTTCTTGTGCCGCTGACTGTGCTCTTAATTGTTAACGCGTTTATAACAATCAATAAAGCTCGAGCATTTGCTGTCTACAATAAAGCGCAATCAGCAACTTCAATAGAAGAAGCAGAGATGTTAACTAAGAAGGCTCTAGACATATATACTTTTGACGGATTCCAGAGAGTGCTTGTAGAGTATGCGATTACTTCCAATCGTAATCTTGTTTCTATTGCAACATCTGATCAAGAAGCTCTCAAGAATCAGTATCTTATCAAGGCTCAGGAGGCAGTAGACGCTGCCCTTGCTGCAGTAAAAATTAATCCAACAAACCACCAGAATTTCGTATCTTTGGGAAGAGCGTATGAGTTAGCTGTGCCATTTGACAGAGACGGAGGTTTTGATAATGCAAAAAAAGCTTATTCTGAAGCAATTAAGCTTTACCCAGGTAATCCTTATCTTTATCTCATGCAAGCACGCCTTGAAACTTCAGCCGGAACAAGAGATGGTGCGAAAGAGTGGTTAACAGAAGCCCTTAAAAAGAAACAGAATTTTGCAGACGCTCTTTATCTTATGAGTCAGCTGTCAGCGGGAGAAAGCAAGATAGAAGAAGCGATTAATTTTGCGGTAGAGGCCGTAAGAAGTGCGCCTAACGATCCTTTGGCATACACTCAGGCTGGGCTTCTATTTTACGTAAAGCGTGATTATCAAAATGCAGTATTAGCACTACGAGGAGCTCTTGAAAGAGACCCAAACAATGAGAATGTTGCGTACTTTTTAGCCCTTGCTCTTAGAGATGGAGGAAGTGGAGAGCTTGCTTTACCACTTGTCGAAGAACTAATGCGGAGAAATCCTAATAATCAGGACATTGTAAATTTGATTAACTCGATTAAGTCTGGTTCTGCGTCTTCTGCATCAACTATAAAATAGTTTGCCAGCTGAGAGAAAAGCAGTATAAGCAATGAATCTTACCGACATAGAAAAAGCTGTAGCTGAGCTTTCTTTTAGACACCCAGGATTAACAAAAGAGTTCCTGAGGACTCTTCTTGAGGCATCTGGTTGGGAAGAAAAAAATATAAAGGAAGCGCAGATTATCTACGCAGCACATATGGCTACTGCTTTTACTCGTATAAGTAAAGAACAGGGAATCTCTCAAGCAGAGTTTTCTGACGCCGTTGTCTTTCCTTCTAAAACTGAAAGAGCAGAGGAAGATCTTTCTGTTGATGTTTCACTTAAAACAAAGTATTCAGATCTCGGAGAAGGGGTAGTAATTTCTGATACAGGAGATGCTGTGAAAGAAAACGAGAATCCCTTAGTGCCGAATCTGTCTAAACCTAAAGAGAAAGATATTGAAGTATTGGCGCAAAAAAAAGGCTCTGGTCATCATCTAATTTCTTCGACAGAAGAGCAGTCCCTGATAAAGGAAGATTATTCCAACAGAGAACAAAAATCAAAAGCATGGTCAGAACTACCGGAAAACCTTCCGCTTGTTCCTTTTGAATCTTCCCCACATGTATGGTCGTTCGGCAGATATAAGGATACTTTTTATCAAGAACCAAAAGCAGAAGAGAAAGAGAATAAAACCACGATAACTGCTATGTCATATGAGTTAGAGAAGAAACAAGAACTTGTTTCTTCTCTAAACATTGAACCTACGGTTATTCACCAGGCCCCTACGGACCCACAACCTGTTTTGCAAAAAAATGGAACAGACATTGAAGCTGACTTTGAGAAAACACCGATTAGTAAAGGCGAGGAATCGCTTGTTGTATTGGCGAGCATTATGCTCCTTGCTATAATGTTGTTACTCGGGTATATGTACGGTAATGGCCGTCTGTAAAGTATTAAAAATAAGATATAAATAGTATGGAATTAAATAATTATAAAAAATATACATGGATTGCGGGGACGGCTGCACTTTTAGGAGTTGCGTTTGCTTCGGTTGCTTTTGGGTTATCATATTTTAATGACATGAAATACCCTAATGGTCAGATGGCAACAGTCACGGTGACAGGGGAGGCAGAGGTAACCACAAAGCCAGATATAGCAACAGTGACCTTTACGGTAAGAGAAAAAGCTAAGACCGTACCAGAAGCTCAAAAAATGGTTGAGAATAAAATAAAAACAGCTCTTAGTGAACTCAAAGTTCTTTCTGTTGAAGAAAAAGATATCAAAACCAATTCATATAATGTTTACCCAGAATATGAGAACCCTGTGTGTAATGGATATGTATGCCCTCCATACACTCCAAAAATATCTGGATACCAAGTATCACAGTCGGTTACTGTAAAGGTTCGCAAGGTTGATCAGGCAGGCGAAGTGCTCGGTCTTGTAGGCAAAGCTAACATTACAGAAATCTCAGGCCCAGACTTTACTGTAGACTCTATCGAAGAATATAAAGCTGAAGCCAAAGAAAAAGCTATCAAAGAAGCGGAGAGAAAAGCACAAGAGCTAGCATCTTCTCTAGGAGTATCTCTAGGAGCCATCATATCGTTTAGCGACAGTGACGGCGGATACATGCCGATGATGTATGCCAAAAGTGCAGCTATGCCTATGGATATGGCAGGCTCTATGAGGGCCGAGGCAGTGTCCCTCCCTCAAGGTGAGAATGTGATCAAGTCAAATGTTTCCATCACTTACGTTTTAAAATAAATAAAGCGCTAAGGGGAGGCTGGGGTTATTACAATCAAAAGACGCCTCACGGCGTCCTTTGTTTTCCATTTTATTTTCTAGGATTGCGTATCAACTTGCTTCGCAAAAAGTAACCCTGATTGCCCTTTGTAAAAAAAGTCGAGCCCTCTTAAAGGGCTTGACTTTTTCTTTTGAGGGAAGTATAATATAAAATATAAGTAATGCCCCTCGGGGTGTTTTTTAGAATAAGGCTAAAAAAAGATTTTACCGAGATTTTATCTCACAAATATCATTATGAAATTCCTACAATATCTTAAAGAGACAAAAGCCGAAATGAAAGAAGTTGTTTTTCCTACTTCTTCTCAGACTATTATCTACACAGTTCTCGTTATCGTTATTTCTCTCGTCGTTGCTGCGTTGCTTTGGGCCGTAGACTTTGGTCTTAAGGAACTTCTTACAAAGATAGTTAGCAGGTAATGTTTCTTACTCGTTTACTTATTACAATTAACTTCTCACTTCATGGCTAAACAAGAATTTACAGGAGAGCGTCACTGGTACGCAATTCACACATATAGTGGTTACGAGAACGCAGTTCAGCGTAATCTAAAGCAGCGCATCGAGTCTCTTCAGATGCAGGACAAGATTTTTGACGTGGTAGTTCCACTTGAAAAGAAAATAAAAGTGAAGGGCACAAAGCGTGTCGAGGTTGAAGAAAAGATATATCCTGGGTATGTTCTTGTAGATATGATCGTGGACGATAACAGTTGGTATGTTGTTCGTAACACGCCTCGTGTAACAGGGTTCGTAGGAGCGGGGACTACACCCGTACCGCTTTCTCAGCAAGAAATTGATTTTCTCCTTAATCGCATGAAGACAAGCGAGGTTGAGCACGATATTCAGGTAGCAGAAGGCGAGCTCGTCGGCATAATTGATGGACCGTTTAAGGATTTTGAGGGTAAGGTGTCTGAGGTTGATCGTGCTCGCGGTAAGCTAAAGGTTCTTGTTAACATGTTCGGCAGAGAGACTCCGGTTGAACTAGATTTCCTTCAAATTAAAAAAGTTTAAAAAGCAATAAATTACCTTCCTTGCTTTGTCGCTATGGAATTTTTATCAGTCAATGTAGGTCCACCACATCTCCTTCTAAAAACTCCTAAGCTTAGCGCAATCAAGGCAATTTCTAACTTTTTTGCAAAATCTACGAACAAGGAAAAACACTCTCTTGAAACCTAACAAAAATCGTGTTAGAATAACCAAACTTTAAAAGAAACTATATGGCAGCAAAGAAAATTACAAAGTACGTAAAAGTTCAGATCGAAGCAGGGAAAGCTACTCCTGCTCCTCCACTTGGACCCGCCCTTGGCCAGGCCGGTGTACAGATTGGGGATTTCGTTAACAAGTTTAATGCAGCAACCGCTGGACAGCAGGGGAGAATGTCAGTAAAGATCTATGTATACGAAGACCGAACGTATGATTTCGTTATTAAGACACCAACTGCCACATCTCTTGTTATGAAGGGAGCCAATGTCGCTA
>JACCDT011344051.1_pt1 | contig 40970 bp, 36 predicted proteins | sample 7446291 | NCBI WGS metagenome assembly JACCDT01 (sample SAMN15323446, study PRJNA562643) | freshwater metagenome | isolation source: river surface water | place: USA:Blue River Watershed | collected 2017-08-17
CAAGTTTCGTGACCGGGACGTGGAGGCGGCGTTGACGATCGGGCGTTTGTGTTGCATGAAACTTCAAGGGCATGGACGCCCGCGACCGTTCTGCCGCGCACGTGCATAGACGCAACGCGTTATTTTTATATTTTCGACGCGGAAAGTTGTTGATGAGGTGGCGAACTTTCGACCGCGTCTGTTTACAGATTTCATCACGGCGGTGTCATGCATTCGTCCATCACGTCCAAAAGTGGTTCCATTCTCCACTTCCATCAACTGTACAGTCACGCTCTAAATTTTTTACATTTCAAGTTGAAGTGTAGTACACACAGATACTCTCAACTCTCACATAATCACTCACATAAACACATAAACACATAAACACCTAAACACCTAAACACATAATCACAGATACACACAGATACACACAGATACACACATACTCACTCTTTATGGCCATATGTGTCCCCGTATCTCTCTTCACGTACAATAGGGGCACGCAATGATGAAGCGTCGCCTCCGCTTGCGTCAACCATGCATCGATGATATTGCGGATTTGGTGACAGAAAACTACTCTGACCTTGAAGATGATTCCACAGAAGACGACGGCAACCACGACCAAAGCCAAGAAGACACTGACGTGGTCGAGAATGAGGACCAAGACGGAGACACCGAGGTTGACGAGGACGAGGACGATAACGAGGACCAAGACAAAGAAGAAGACGATAATGAGGACCAAGACAAAGAAGAAGACTTTCACGACCCCGACAATGACGATGACAGTAATGACGATGATGAATATGCATCCATCCACAATGAACTCGGTCATGTGTTGAACGCGTTATCTGCAATGCACGATCGAGTGCACGACATGCAACTGCGTCTACGCGCCTTGATCACAACAACAAAGCGGGATGCCCCTTCAACATCGGCATCGACGCAAAAAAAGAGAAAATTACGATAATGAAAAAAATTTGAAATCGATTGCATAAAATATTGACATCAGAGTTAGTATCCCGCGTGTAAACGATCGTCTGTCCAAAGCGAGCGGACACAAAACCGTTCACAGCCACAATGATCAGCGTCCAAAGCCAGCTCAAGCGTTGGAAGGTGCCCAAGAGCGTCATCCATGACGCAAAGATCGAGGCAGGTGTGTCGCCAGAGGAGCATCTGCAACGCGTCGTAGAGGAGTACATAACATTGTCCAACACGGATACCGCCAAGTACGTGAGCCTGTGCGACACATTCAACGTCGAGGTCACCAAGCCATCCATCGATGAGCACGCGCTGGTAATCTGCGGTGCAGCGGGCGACATCATGGACGCCACCACCACCAAGAAGACCACCAAGAAGAAGGTCTATCAGGTCGCGATAACCTTCAGCATGGGCAACGACAAGAAGCGGTTCAAGTCGGTCGTCCAGGCGGTCAAGGTGTTCAAGGAGCGCGGCTACATTGCGGATCACATGCAACAGGGCATCGAGCAATGCAAGACGATTGTCAATGAGATTGCGAGCGCAGGCGTCATGGTCGCTCAAGAGTACATGAGCATCATCAAGGGTGATGCGATCATCTGCATTGATGCCGATGAGAGCGTCGATGGCGGTAACCACAACGACAACGACGACGATAACCACAACGACGACAACGACGACGACGATAACCACAACGACGACGACGACGACGACAACGGCGACGATGAGGGTGACGATGATGACGACGATGATGACGACGATAACGACAAACAAATCGTGGTATCTTTGCCCGGGACCAAGGTCAAGCCCGTTGCGTCGGGCACCAAGGTCATGACTGGCGAACGAGACATCACAACGATGTACAAGGCGGACTCCTTTGCGCTTCCATACGTTAAGAAGTTCGAGGAGGTGGTGAACGCGCCAGATTACATGTCTTCGGCATCCGGGTTCTTTGCCCTTGTGTGTGCCCCCGAGTTCTCGTATGCGTCCAATGCCGCGCGGAACAAGCTGGGCCAGGTGTTTTGGCCGGTCATTGCAATGGGGTCGGCGCTGGGAGAGGTCATTTCGGAGGTGCCTGACCTGCGCGCCAATTTGCGTGCGGCAGTGTTCGCACCAAATCGCATCAAGGTCATCTTGGAGAAGCTCAAGCACCTCAAGAAGTGGTGCGACAAGATGAGGGATATCGGCAACACCGACAACGTCCCCGTGGAGATCATCTGCAAGGCACTCGCGCCATCCGTGCACAGTGTGTTCCTTCACACGCGTGAGCTCGCTGCCATTCGGATGGGCGACATGATGGTCAACAGTGACAACAAATCAATCGTCAAGGTTTGCTACAATGACAACGGCATTCCCGATGATGACGTTGACATGGACGATTCCGATTCCGATTCCGATGTCAGTGACAACGAGAACGACACAGATGTGACGCTCGATGAGGACGGGTTGTCGGCACGGGAGAGCGAGCGTTTGTTGAAGGCCATTGGGACCCGCAACCAGGCCCTGCTCAATATGGTGATCAGACATAACACGGCTTCGAGCATTGATGAGATGCTCAAGAGCATTTTGCGAGAGTGCAAGGGAGACGCCAAGATGGTGTCCGAGGTCAAGCGTGTGCGCGCTGAGCTTGAGCTTGCGTAGAACACCGTTGATGAACGCGGCGGATGTTACAATAATTTTTTTAATATCGAAAATGTTCCGACCGCGGGAAAAAAGGGAAGCGGTGAAGGTAAAAACCCACGCGGCCAGCCGCCCCAGCACCCCGCGTCCCCCAACAGCATGAACAGGCACGGCCACAGTAAAACGTCTAAACCAAACTGTCCATGAACATCCCTAAATACTTTGCGACGCTATCGCGTCCCACCATATCGTTAGCCAATGATGCATCCATCGTAAGGGCTGTCACAAATGTCTTTAAGCGATTGACGTCAATACGAATGCTACGCTTGGGTGGTGGACGATTGACCACGAGCTCTAGAGCTTCCACACGATCACGTAACTCCTCATCCTCATCCTCATCCTCATCCTCATCCTCATCCTCATCCTTGTCTTCGTCCTCTTCATCATTGTTGTCATTCTCACCCACGAAATCATCATCCTCATCCTCATCCTCATCATCCTCATCATCATCATCATCATCATGGTCTTGAATGTCAACAACGTTTGAGCTAGATTGAGAACCTTCTGACGTAGCGATTTGGGTCCGGTTTGCAGCCGCCTTGTTTGCTTGTTGTCTTGCCTTTTGTGGTGTCTTGGCTATGGATTGTTGTTGTTGCTGCTGCTGTTGTAAAGCGCTGCGCCATTGAGAGACTGCCGTCTTGTTGACAATCCATCCATTCGTCAATGTTTTTACAGCACCCTCGCAAAACTGCGCCGTCAATGATGCTTGGACGTCGGGGTGCGAGAGGAGATACAACATGGCCGTTTTTGACTTGGCCAACGCTGGCTGTGACACGTCGCCCGCAGGAAAGGTCTGGATCCACTCCTTGGGATCATTTGCGATGCACTCGACATAGTCCTTGAATGGCATCGACAGGTCAAGCTGCATAGACGCAAAGATAACCTCATATCGGCGATGGTAATCGGAGCATTTTGTGCGTAGCAGGTCGAGGGCGTCTTGGAGTGCAAATGGCGACATTGTATTGTTTCATGTGTTGCCTTGAACTTCTAAGAGACACGAGTAGTCTCTTTATGTTTAAATTTGTGATTTTTGGTCATTGGTGTGACAGAAAAAATGTAATTAAACATAGGGTACCAAAAGCGCCACCACCGCCTCGTTGCCTTTTATCGTTGCCATCATCAACGATGTAAAGCCGTAATTGTCCGCGGCATTGACATTGACGCCGGGTGCAACGACGAGTCGCGTCACCACCGCTCCATGGCCCTCCACGACCGCCAACATCAACGCCGTCTTGCCGCCGTTGTCTGGTTGGTTGACGTTGATGTTGGGAGCGCCGATCAAACACGCCACCACCACTCCATGGCCCTTCGCAGCCGCCAACATCAACGCCGTCTTGCCGCCGTTGTCTGGTTGGTTGACGTTGACGTTGGGAGCGCCGATCAAACACGCCACCGCCCTGTCGTGGCCATGCGCAGCCGCCAACATCAACGCCGTCTTGCCGTCCCTGTCTGGTTGGTTGACGTTGACGTTGGGAGCGCCGATCAAACACGCCACCACCCTGTCGTGGCCCTTCGCAGCCGCCAACATCAACGCCGTCTTGCCTGTGGCAGCGTCTACAGCGTGGACACGTCCCCCGCCCGCCTGAACCATCTCGGCAATGATCTTATCAATCGCGGCTGAGTATGACGCTTTGGGGGGGCAACGCTCAATCGCCTTGCGTAGAGCACCCTCATGGCCGTACATCGCCACCAACCGCGTTGCAATGATGTCCGAACGCGCCGCATAGCTGCTAGCACAAATTCGTGAAACGATTTTAGCGTCGATCCATGTAAGTGTTTTCAACGCAATGAGTGTCCACAACTCGGGTGGTAGATGTGGAGGCACTGGGTGCATCACAAATGTAATGTATATGAAAGTGTGCAAATGTATGTGAACGAGTGTGCAAATGTATGTGAATGAGTTTGCAAATGTATGTGAACGAATGTACATCTGAATCGATCAATTTTTTTTTAAAAAAAAAATTGAAACACACAATGTGTTTAATACCCCACATAAACACACACGGGCGCGATTTTGAGCTCGCGTATGTCAAACAACAAACATTGATGATGTGGCTCAAGTGCGGCGACCGTGATGTGACCTTTGCACCGAGTGCAAGCGTGCTCGCAAGCAAAGGCTTCTCTCCCGATGTCATGGAGCGCGCACAGGTTCTCTTGAGCACCAACCCCGTCCTAGCGCCTGCGCTTCCCGTGCTCGCGGACCTTCTGAGTCGCGACGTCATCATGAAGAAAGGAGGCGTCGTGGACCACGAGGCATGCTTTGCAACGTCGCGTCCGTCGATCGAGGCCATCATCGCCGCGTTGATACTGAGCTGCCTGATCAAACTCGACGTGGTCGCGTATCGCCAAGCGTGGGACTCACCGTATGTGATCCAAGCCCTAAATGACGCGGCCAGAAACGAGGGAGGCTGGTCGCCGTTGTTGTGTCGCATCATGCTTCTATGGATCACATCCGACGAGCCGGAGTTTGAGTTCGAGTTTGACGCGGTCGAGATGATTGAAATGATGATCGACAACGACTCACTCATGATTCCAGTTACAATGTACATCAAGCCCACCCTCTGCTTCTATGCGGCGCTGACGTCTTTACGACGGTGTCCAAAGGATGAGATGGCGAGGCGCGTGTTTGGGCACAGTGCATGGACCTTGATGAGCGTCCGCATCGACGATGATGAGAATGATGGGATCAAGATGTCGCCCTCATCCTCCACGATACCAGAATCGATGTTGGTGGATGCGTACCAACGCCTGCCACTGGCCACCGTGACGGATCTTCTCAGCTCGGACGCAATATACACGTTGGAACACTCTGAGATCGTCATCGTTGCGTTGGCGCAGCTGTGGTGGCGGCGGCACAAAGCGACCTTTCAAAACGCAACGGAGCACGCCTACGCCTGCGAGCAATTGAGGAGCTGCGTTCGCGTGGCGGTGCTTGACGAGCCCCTGCGCGAGGCCTTGTTGCCGCGTCTTCCATGGTGGTCTAGCCATGATGCAAAGCAAGCCGCCGTTGTGATGGGAAAAAAGGGTCGTGACGACACATACGGCTTTGCTGCCCCACTGATATGGGGCGCAGTTCACGTTGCGACCCACGACTTCCTGATAGGAAAAGGTCTATGCCTCTACAAGGGCTTGGTGTGGCGCATCGATGACGGCGGTGATACCTTATCGGTCCGCTTCCCCCCTGTGCTAGAGGAGGTTCTCGAAGGTCTGCCCCCTATGCCTGTGTTGGTCGACTTTGCGCTATCGTACGTGCACCTCTGCTACGGAATTTTGCGCACACGCATCAAGGCCCGGTGGAACCGCATTGTTCAGATTCCAGGCAAGGCGGCCATCGAGCCCGTCCAATCCATGGACGAAGACGTGATCTTGGTCCACGATGACAGCGCCAACGACTTTGTGTTACCGTATACGCGTCGCAAGATCCTTAAAATTACGTGATTGTGTGGGGCGACGGTACATGGTGGTAAAAAAATTTGAATTTTCTTTATTTCCGTTATTTTTTAAATCAACTTCAGCATTTCAGCACTTCAGCAGCATCTGTCGATACTTGCGTGTGTCGATCAACCAACAAGGATGATGATGACGTGTGACGCAAGTGTTCAGTGCGATTTGCCATACGACGTCGGTATCCAGTGTAACATGACGATTTTCGATCATTATGACGCTGGGACTACCACGTACATGCAGTCGAACGCGCAGTCTTACGTCCAGCAGGCTTACATCCAGCAGCCTTACGTCCAGCAGTCTTACGTCCAGCAGGCTTACGTCCAGCAGTCCGATTGTGGCGAGTTCACCTTGTCCGAGCAGGAGCAAGACAACAAGTCATCGGAGACATCGGACACCTTTTCGAATGCAGAGCCTGAGTACTTTCCCGAGCGGGCTCACGAGGAGGCACCCGAGTACTGCCCCGAGCAGGCTATCAAGTACGACACCGCGTCCTACTATGCCATGCCCGAGCCGCCCCGGACAAAGTACAACGCGGCCTTCCGCCTGTATTATACCAAGGACGCCCAGGCCAAGGATGACCCGTTCTACCACCAGGTGTGTGCATCCTTCGTGGGGAAAAAGGGGTGCAACATCCAAATCTTGCGTGAAGATTACGAGGCCTTGTGGAGCAACATCAAGGTGAACCACATGGCTCACTTCGAGAAGCCGAGCGATGAGGTTCACGACGACGAGCTGTGGCACTTTGCGGAGTTCAGTGTGCAGGCAGAGATGTTGGAAACGTTGCCGCCTGCTGCGTTCGATGACCTCGTGAACGACGTATTGGATCGCCTGGGTGGTGCTGCAGACTACATCTGCAAGACGATGTCTAAGAAGTCTGGCGGCGAGCCCGTGAAGACATCTGACGGCAGGTCCTTCGAGGTCCGCGCGTGGCCGCTTCACCTCCCCGTCACGGACATGTTCTCGGTGTTCCCGAAGGAGGACTGGTAAGACTCGGTTCAAACGTGGCCAAACAACACCAGAGACTCATCTCCGCTACTTTATGACTTACGCTCACTTTTGGCTGTACTTACGACTGTTGTTGGCTGTACTTACGACTGCTTTTGCGTCGCACCCTGTGTGCTTAATAAACTTTGTTTTTTCATGATGGACATGACATACATACAGTTGTGCAACGCCTACGCCTGTCCCAACATCATCAACGCCAACTGAGTTCAAGGACTGCGAAAAAAAATCGAAATAATTGTAACAAAAAGAAAAGAAAGACAACATTCAGACCTACCTATGCTATTTTCGTCGACAACGAGGTTGCAAACTGTGGCGGCGTCTGTGAATCGCGTAGCTAGAGCCATCCTTGCCCCCCAACGGTGCTTTCCGACTTCATCAAATCATCCCTCCATCGGCAGCAACAGCAATAAAAGTATCGACCTCGATGATCACTTGACCGCAAGCGAGAAGGCGTTGATAGAGAGCGTGATCGCAGCCAAGTCCGATGTGATTACAGTGAGCCGTTCATCGGTCGTCGGTGGTGGATGGATCGTGGACATTAAACAACCTCCTCCAAAGAAAACCAACAGCATGTCGTCCGATCGCGTCCGCAACCTAGGTGACATCATCGATGGCTATTTCAAGCAGGGTGGGCAACATTTGAACGTCAATGTATTGAATCGCGAGATGCTGACGGATGCCATGAACAATCCAAGTGCGTATCCCGGTCTGACCATCCGTGTGTCAGGGTATGCTGTGCGGTTCGATCGATTGTCTCGCGAGCAGCAACAAGAGGTCATTCTGCGCACGTTCCATGACACGATGTAATGACACCCTACATGGTAAACCATCCACTATTTGAGTTTGCGGAGTTGTTTTTGATTTTTTCGCGTCCTACAGCTGTTGACATGTCGGCTGCTGCTGCATCGATGTTACCGAGCTTTGTGTAGCAGCTGGCGCGCAACTTCCATATCTTGGGTTCATCCATGCCCATCGATATCGCGCGGGTATAACATTCAACGGCGCCTCGCATATCTCCTGTGATATCCAAGCACCATCCGCGCGCCACGTGGATGTCCGCATTGGTGTCGCCAACCATGTCGATAAATTCAAGCGCTCGGTCCAATTGACCGATCTTGGCGTGGCTGATAGCGCAAATCATGTATGTCCATCGCTTTGGTTTGTCCAACCCTTCAGACGCGTAGCTTATAGCACGCTGCAAGTCGTCAGCCGCCTCAGCAAATCGTCCGAGTCGAGCCAAGCACTGTCCACGGATCGACAACAGGCGTTGTTTGAGGGAAACTTGCATGTGGTCATCGTGCAGTCCAGCCGTGCAAACCTCGACGGCGCCCAAGTGTTTTCCGCATCTCCACAAGCAGAATGCAAAGTTAAATTTGACTATAGGATCTTTGACTTTCTCATCAACGACAAGCTTTCCCCACGCCTCTGCTGCCGTTGCAAACTGTTCAGTGGCCATTGCCGAGATAGCGATATGCAACGTTTCCCTCATCTCTCTCTCTCTCTCTCTCTCTCTTTGATCTCTTTTTCGTATGTGTTGTTGATGTTTATAGCTTTAGCTTTAGCCTTATAGCCTTAGCTGTGATGTGTTGATGTGCATATCAATTTTTTTCCATGCTGTACACAAGAAAACAAACATTCGTACACAAGCTGTTACAGCTTGCCTCTACACATAGGGCATGTCGGGATGGTGGACGCAAACAGAAGTGCTTTGCAAAGGCAGGATGTATGAAATTTTTTACCGCACCCTGGGCAACGCGATACGGGCCTGCTGCAAATCGAGATGTGTGCAGTGACATTGCCGGCGTCGTCGACCGATAGCGCAAGCGTCACTTGATTATCTTGACCCTCGCTAATGACGGCTTCACAACAGATCGCACAATCATCGTCATCATCATTAGAGTTGACGCCGACGCTCCTCAAGTCATCGCAGCGCGCGCGATCGATGATGGTGGCTATCGCCATCGCTTTGCGCTGTACCAATCTCCTACCAGCCTCGATATCATCGATTTCGTCATCTTGTGAATTGTCATTGTCACCATCATAATTTTCGGATACTACGACTGGTTGGCGGCGGCACCATTTGCGAATCATTGACCGAAACATCATGTACGCGAGACCCGTACAAAGGATGCATAGGATGGCAAAGACCAATATTGGGAGCACCATCAGTCCTCGCAATCGTTCTACTGGGTACGTCACGGTAATGAATACGCAGCTCGCGATGGCGCCATAGACCAGCATCACCGTCGATACCAATGCCGCGCTGAGCAAGCATTCCACGTGGGCGCCCCGCATGTCTGTTGTTGGGTTGACTGTGTAGGAAGAGTGTGAAAGAGTCCCTTGACTTAGGGTTTTAGGGTTTAGTGAATACCCTCTCGAGTGTTTGTGGTTTCAATTTTTTTCATTGTCTCGTCCCGATAACCTATATAAAGCCCAAAAAAAGAATCAATTGTTACATGCACATCAAAGGACGACGATGCTCACAATCGTGCAGACTCACTAGATACATCAACTATATACGACAACATGACGGTGTACGACAACCAACCTTGCAACCAACCTTGCAACCAACCTTGCAACCAACCTTGCAACCAACCTTGCAACCAACCTTGCAACCAACCTTGCAACCAACTCAAGAGCCTGGACATTCCCAAGCTGTGCAAGATGGCGTCACGCGTGGACATGTTGCTGCGTCAGCGCAAGCGACAGGTTAACGATTACATGGTGCTGACGACCGCGTTTGCCAAGCATGCAGCGGCGGCAGAGGCAGGCGTTGATTGCCGCAACGCGTTTGGCAAGGCTATGGACATGTCGAAGCAGTTGGATCGTCAACAAGAGTTGATACGCCAAACGCAAAACGACATTCAATGCGCGGCAAAGAGCCTCATGAGCGGCATCCACCAGAGTCTGTCTTCAGGAGTACAGTTGACGGAAAAACGTGTCTTTTAAGCAAAACATTTGATGATGTGATGGATGCGTGCATGGCACCGCCGTGACGAAAATTGTCTGTAAACAAACGCGGTCGAAATGGTGCGCGTCGCGTAGACACATCATTTGCAACGTGCATTACGACCAATAAAACGAAAATGAAATGTGCCGCACTTGATCACCGTCATCCTCGCCCAGGACGGGGGGAAGCTTGGGTAGCTCTGCACAAATCTTTGAAGATCTCTCAAAAGTCACTCTACATTGCCGTCAGTCAACATCAGTGCCCAGCCGCCGCGAGGAGCACTGTCATAACTTGGCGGTTACGACGTTGTGACGCGATTTCGAATGCTGTGCGGCTGTGTTTATTCAAAATATTGACGTCAGCGCCAGCCGCGATAAGCGTGGTCACCAAATCGGCATTGTCGAAGATCGACGCGTGCATGAGTGCCGTGAAGCCTATTTTGTCCACGACATTGACGTTAGCACCTGCCGTGATCAGCTTGTCCACCACATCGCGCTGACCATTCGCCGATGCCGTCATGAGTGCCGTCTCCCCGTTGGTATCGGCGATGTCGACCCTGGCGCCGGCAGCGATAAGCATGTTCACCACATCGATATGACCAAAGATCGACGCCAAGTTCAGTGGCGTGGAACCGTGGTGATTCACGGTGTTGACGTTGGCGCCAGCAGCGATGAGCCTGGCCGCCACATGGCCATGGCCGCGGTGCGACACCCTGCTGAGTGCCGTATCGCCGCTATCATTCGCGATACCCACGTTGGCGCCTGCCGTGAGAAGCTTGTCCACAACGTCGTAATGGCCGCGCACCGACGCCCTGATCAGAGCCGTGTCGCCGTAATTGTCCGTGATGTCGATATTGGCGCCAGCCGAGATAAGCTTATCCGCAATATCGGCCTTGCTCGCCAACACGAGTGCCGTTTCGCCGTCATCGCTAACCTTATTGACGTTTGCGCCAGCCGCGATAAGCTTGTCCACGATATCGGCAAAACCATGAGACGTTGCCATCATGAGTGGCGTGTAGCCTTTCTTTTGAACAACGTTGACATTGGCGCCAGCCGAGATAAGCTTGTCCACCACATCGTTGAAGCCGTGCTCCGACGCATGTATGAGTGCCGTACGGCCATGTTCATCAGCAAAGTCGACGTTGGCGCCAGCCGAGATAAGCTTGTCCACCACATCGTTGAAGCCGTGCTCCGACGCATGTATGAGTGCCGTGCGGCCATGTTCATCAGCAAAGTCGACGTTGGCGCCAGCCGCGATAAGCGTGGTCACCACATCACCATGACCCATTTTCGCCGCTGTCATCAGCGCCATTGGGGCGTAGTAGTTGATGCCCAATGCAAGGAGGTTGACCACATCATCATTGTTTCCTTCCTTCGACGCCTGCATCAGTTTATCAACGAACGGGATTTGTTTCATCGTTTCTGAGTGAGATGTCCAGCAGCGTAGATCGCAAGATTTGGGCGTGAATGTAAGAAGAGACTATTTGATATCAGATTTTCAATTTTCTTCAGTTTTGCATTTGGTATCAACGTCGACCAAAAAAAACATACGCGGCACCTTTTTCTCAATCCGCCGTGATGTATGCGGTAGCGCGGGCGGCCAAGGAGCGCGTGAGCAGGCTATGGTGAGACGTCTTATCGGGGTGAATCATGAGCAACACCCGACGCTTCGTCTTCTTGTCCGCCTTGATCGCCTCGCGCACGTTATCAAACTGCAAGATGTTCGCGGCCAACGCGAACGGGTTGTTCATGATGGCCGAAATCCGTTTGATTGCGCAGTCCGGCGGCATGCTCTCCATCATGGTCATGATCATGTCAACGTCGCTCTCGTAAGCGGCCTTGACCTTGTTGAGCTCGTCCTTGACCTTGTCGAGCTCATCCTTGACCTTGTCGAGCTCATCCTTGACCTTATTGAGCTCGTCCTTGACCAGGCTGAGCTCGATCCTGGCCTGGCTGAGCTCGACCTTGACCTGGCTGAGCTCGTTGAGGCTCTCGTCCCAAGATGCCATCACTCCATTGAAGTCGTTGCGAACCTTCTTGACATCTGCGATCGCCGAATCTTGCTTGAGTTTTGCGATAGACGCGGCTTCCTTGAAAATGTTGATGTTGATGTGTGCCTTGCGCCTATCGTCCTTGGCCTTGCGCACCTCGTCCTTGGCCTTCCGCACTCTCATGTTGGCCTTGTGCAATTCGTCCTTGACCTTACACAATTCGTCATTGACCTTACGCAATTCGTCGTTGACCTTGTGCAATTCGTCGTTGACCTTGTGCAATTCGTCGTTGACCTTGTGCAATTCTTCATCCTTTGCCTTGGACTGTGCATCGTCGAACATCGGCACATTCTGCCGCATGTCAACGGTGATCGTCCGCTCATCATCATCGTCAACATCATCATGCTTTACCCCACTGGGGCCAGGCGCCGCCGCGTCATCGACTAGGTCAACGTACTCGATCGTACGGTTCCTTTTGCTGAGGTGCTGCTCCTCCATGACAGATGTGATGCTGCACTGTCGGTGAGGTAGCTCTGTGCAATGGCCGGTATCAAATTTTTTTCAGGCTTCTTTCGTGAGGTTCTAAAAAAAAACTCTTCAACTGTAGTGCAAAACAAAAAATAAGAAATCTCTACACTGTCATACGCAGCAACGCTCCCCGATGAGTAGTCCCGTGAAGTGGCAGCTTGATAGGCCCACGCTCGCTTTTTCACTGCAGTCCATCAACACGATTGTAGAATGACTCGGATGCGGCGCGAAAGACTGAGAAGGCGGCGTCCTGCACAGCCACCATGGCCCCGCTTGGCATCTTGACGGTGGTCCCCGCTGGCAGAGAGCTCACTTCCTCGTATATCACGCCCGCCATTTTCGCGTACCAGTAGCTCTCCCCCGGCTGGACGAACCTCACCGTGGACACCATGATAGGTTGCCGCAGTGCCACGTTGAGCGCTTCCTCCAATGCGGCCTCGGCAGAGCTGGACCCACAGGTGTATACGACTTTGGCGTCTCTGGAGTCCATGTAACTCGTAGCAAAGATGGCGATGTACTTGTACTCATTGTCCTCGTGCTCGCTGTCCTCGTCAGGGTTCTCCATCAACCTCACCGTGTAATCGGGAGTGCCACTGAAATCATACCACAAGTCGCGCCTCTCCAGTCTAGAAGCCCTGTTGAGCTCGATGTCCAGATAGGGGGCGCAAGTGTCCACTCCCTCTCTCCACTGGATGCCGCGCATGGCGGTGAGTTGCCACAGCGCAAACGCCGCCTCGAGGATGTCCGTGTAGGGCACGCGATACATACACCGATATAGGATGTTGTATTCCGGGTCTTCATACCAGATGCGTGCGTGCTCTTTGCCCGGCCAATCACAATAGGCCTGACGTCTGTCCTCATCCAAGCGGTAGGGTACTGGCCCTCCTCCAGAGGATGATGTCATCTGTCTATATGCGAGTGTCTGTATGCGAGTCAATGTAATGTAATGATGAGCTTTGGAGGGATGTGATATTCAATTTTTTTCCCAATATCCTCTGATGTACGGCATGCGAAATACGACATGCCGTACATAATGCCGTAATTCGATGCTGCCCAGACTATAAAAGACGCGCCCTCGCGGCCATTCTCTCTATTCTCTCTCCCACCCGACCTCTATACTCTCTCTCTCTCTCTCTCTCTCTCTCTCTCTCTCTCTCACCCGACCTCTATACTCTCTCTCTCACTCACCCGACCCCGACCTCTATACTACTAAACCTACACTCTCCATCTCCAGAGTCCTCTACAAGTCCATCAATAAGTCCATCAACAAGTCCATCAACAAGTCCATCAACAAGTCCATCAACAAGTCCATCAACAAGTCCATCAACAAGTAAACATGAGTTTGGCCAACGGAGAGCCCTCATCCGAGCCCATGGGGTGCCCACCGCCCTTTCTCAACGCATCGCCCAAGCAAATCGCCGCGGTCAAGGAGAACTTTCTGCAGATCAAGGTATTGACTCTGGGAGACTCTGGGTTTTTATTACGAGCTTGACATGTCGGCATCATTCACTGTCGATGTTTGACTTTGCTTCCACGGGTTGGCCTCTCTGTGCACAGGCGAAACAACCCGATGCATACTTGATCGCGTATGCTCAGAAGCCGGCTACGAAAAAGGCCGTCGACCTCCATTATGCCCTGGTGAACGGGGGCACGATCACGTGCATCAAGTGCAAGACGCCCTGCAAGTCTCAGACCCAGTACGAGGTTCACAACGGCTGTGAACCTATGAAGTCGTTCTTAAGGCGACGCGTGGAGCTTCACGACCTCGACGCGTTTTTTTCCAATGCGACGTTCAACTTGGGGGCCATCGATGACATCTGGCCTCCGATGTGTGAGTGTCGGGTCATTGGGTGTACGACCTGGGTCTTTGCCGGCTCGATGCTTATAGGATGAAGATGGGATTATTCTAAAAACCCTAAAAACCCTAAAAACCCTAAAAAATCTTAAAACCCTAAAAACCCTAAGTATGCAACGGCTGTTTGTTTTTGTGTCTGTGCAGCAATCGGCAAGAAGCGCGGTGCCAACGACTCGGGAGAAGATGATGACCCGCCCTCCGATGGCAAGCGGAACAAGAAGCTCGATAATGCAAAGGAGCTGCGTGATACCGAGGAGACGGATGAAGGTTCGCAGCCCGTGCCGCGATTTTTTGTCTGATGGCCATGTCGCGATTTTTGTCTGATGGCCGTGTATCGATTCCCTATGTCGCTTCCTTGGTGATCACCACAGGTCACGACGGCGACGATGATAAGAAAAAGATGGGCTTCGACAAGGGCGATGATTGCGATATGAAGGACTCCGATTCGAGCGATGATGATGGGGTGAGTTGACGTTCGATGATGAGTTGACGTTCGATGATGAGTTGACGTTCGATGATGAGTTGACGTTCGATGATGAGTTGACGTTCGATGATGAGTTGACGTTCGATGATGAGTTGACGATGAGTTGATGATGAGTTGACGTTCGATGCATGCGTATGTGTGTGTGTGTGTGTGTGTAGACACCCTTCGTCCGGAAGAGTGTCATCAAGAAGCGCGGCATCAAGATCGCCGAGGAAGTTGCGAGGCAAGTTGTTGCCAAGAAGAAGCATGGCGCCATGTCGTCTGCGCCTACGTCGCCTCGCGACAAGGTGAAGAAGCCGTCTGCCGTTGTCGCGTCAGCTCCTTCATCGCCCCGCGATATGATGGCCAAGAAGCAGCTCCCTCCTCCTGGGTCGAACGCGGCGCCGGCCAAGAAGCAGCTCCCTCCTCCTGCGTCGAACGCGGCGCCGGCCAAGAAGCAGCCCACTCCTCCTGTGTCGAACGCGGCCAAGAAGCAGCCCACTCCTCTTGCCTCGAACGCGGCTGCGTCGTGCCGTGAAGTGATCGCCAAGGTCGGCGCCGCAATGGAGGCCTTTGATAACGCAAGGGCGGCGTCGATGGATGACGTCGCGTCTGCGCCCTCCCATGACAAGATTATCGAGTCTGCAGACTTGAACAGGCGGTTGATGATCGCGCACATCGCGTTGCTGCACGCCGAGAAGGACATGTACAACATTACCATGAAGGCCATCAATGAACAAGAGTCGGCGTTTGTGGCGCCACTCGTCTCTGTCGTGGACAAGCTGAGCAAGCTTTGTCGACCCAACGGCGGCTTTGCTGCGCCCGAAGTGTACACTGCGCTCTACGATGAGCACCGCCGCGCAGTGCACCAGAGTCAACACTTCAATACGGCGCGCGACATCATCGAGGCCGCGCGCAAATCTCAAGACAAGATCCTTGCGCTCGCGAAGAAGGCGGAGAGCATGTGGATGTCGATTGATGATGATGGCTTGGGTGACGACATGTGGAGCCTTGCCAAGGCTCGCGAGAAGAGCGTCTTCCTCTACCGCATCGAGGTCGGTAAAAGTTTTCTCCGACCTCTCTGTTGAAAACCCTCTGTGCATTGTTTGCACATGGTACTCGTCAACCTCACTCCTCAACATCGCTCCTCAACATCGCTCCTCAACATCGCTCCTCAACATCACTCCTCAACCTCTTTGCCCCTGTTTTTCCAGGACGCGGGCATCCAGTGGCGCGAGGGCGTCACCAACCGGTCCCTGCTGGCACTGAGCGCCGCGGCCAACGCCCCCGTGGCGAGCGCATTCAGGGGCTTTGACAAGATTACGCATGTCAACATTCAAGTGACGGACGGCCTCGCGGACCTCTTGAAGGAGGCCGTGTACGCCATCTCGGACCGGCCAGCGCTGGCCAACTTCTTCATCCAACACCTTCACCGTCTGGACGCGTCGACGGTGACGGTCCTCCTTCACTCGTGCAACCGCGCGGACCAATTTGCGGACACGCTGAGGTCGACCATGCCCGAGTCGGTCAAGAAGAGCGGGGTCTTTGCGGTCGTGGACTTTAGCGCCCGCAGCGCTGGTGCCGCCACCGCCACCATGATGTCGCGGCTCAGGGCGTGCGCGTCCAAGGTCACCTTCAAACAGCACGGCTTCAAGTACAACTACGAGCCCAACCTACAATCCGGCGCCGAGACCGACGACGATACTGTGATGACGCTCAATGATTTCGCTCAGTTTTCGCGCGTGGACAAGGTGGCGTTTGACGCAGCATTGGACACGCTCATGGGCAAGCACGACTCGCCGCTGTTCGCAGACCCGTTGGTGCAAGATTTTGCAAGGAACAAGCACGACTCGGCGGTGAGGGCCATGTTGCAAGCGACCTTTATGACGACTGTGCGCTGGGCGGTGGCCACCGGCGCCATCAAGGACCACGACCCCTTCATCGAGTTTGCGCGCTTCAACCCGGCGATGGACGCCTCTGCGGAGCTGCGGACGGCCATCCACGGCGGCGACAAGAGGGTGCCCGGATGCACGCCGCTCCCCGCCGCTATCGCATCGGCAGTGGCATCGCACGTGAAGGTCGAAGACGGCGGCAAGATGCTTTACAAGGCGGGCGACCTTCCCGGAATCGTCGGCGCCGCCCCCGCGTGCAGTCTCTTTGCGCTCGTCGCTCAGGACCCCGTGCACTCGTCCCGCCTGCGCACCACCGACACGTCCATGTTCGACTTCAACTCGCCATGCTTGAGCGTGTCGATGCCCTTCTTGTCGTCGCCGTTGATCAAGCCTGCTTTCGACATGGGCACGTGCGACATCAACTTGGCCGGCGCCCCGGTGCAGTGGGAGGTGGTGCCAAGCCGCGCCGCCGGTCTCACATTCACGTCGCAGCTCGACAAGTACGACACGGACAAGGTGGTTGTGACTCCAGACATCTTTGCGGATATGCACCCACACCGTGCGGACTACGGCGTGCTTGCGCGCTCCAAGAAGCTCTTTGCCGGCTTTGTGGACATTGAAGGTGACAATTTGCTGGCTGCGATCACACCAGCTGTCATCATGCAGCCCCCAGGTACCATGATGATGACGCTGACGGGCGACATGTGGCGCCAGAAGATCGCCACAGGATTCGTCGTCGCGGAGACGGTCAATATGTTTTGGGGCGTTGGTGACGATGATGAGCCCGTTGCCGATGCGATGGAGCGGCTGCGCACGCTGCACACCACGGACATGTCCAAGTACACAGAGCTGGGGCGTGAATCTTTGGTCGACGTCATCAAGGAGTGCGACAATATCATCAAGACGTACTTTGAGGCTCCCGCTCCCGCCGCTATCATTCCCAACATCATTCCCAACATCATTCCCAACCTCACTCCCCCCACCACGCCCGTGAACGAGTCGTCATCTCCTCCGGCTCCCATTGTCGTTCAGGCGACGCTCCCCCCTTCTGCACCCGTGACCGTTCAGGCGACGCTCCCGGATTCCATGCGCCTTGCCGCGCCCGCGCCCGCACCCGCACCCGTGGCATAACAAACGCGTTTTGTATTGTAAATAAAAGATGCGCGTTGAAAAAAAAGTATAACAAGAGAATGTCTACGGCCATGAGCATCGGCGCCAGCATGTCAGTAGCGTTGGAGCGCGGGATAAACCTCGGCTGCGCGTTTGAGCGCACGAGCAGCAACAGCAACATCAACACGCACCCCACGCGTCTACGTCCCTTGCTGCAGTCATTTCGCCAGCGGGGTTTTAGGCACGTGCGCATCCCAGTCACATGGATGGGTTCGGACATGCGTGCCCCCACGCGCCTCACAGATTCCGCATTCATGGCTGACCTAGACGAGGCCATTCGGTACGCGACCAGCATCGGTCTCATCGTCATCTTGAACAGTCATCACGAAGGCTGGCTCAACGATGGATACACCGGCGCAGCGGAGCAAGACGCCGCCTTTCGCAACTTGTGGGGGTCCATCGCGTCGCGGTATGATTCCTACCCCACCAACCGCCTGATCTTCGAGGTCCTCAGCGAGCCACATGGCGTGTTTGGCGACTGGATCGGCGGCGCACACCCTTCGAATGCCCGCGCGCTCCAACTCACGCGTCAAATCAACTCGACTGGCTACTTGGCCATTCGCGCGGTCAACAAGCACAGAATCGTGTGCTTGCAGCCCAATGCGTTCGGCAATTCATGGGCCATGTCAACGACATACCCCACCAAGGCATCGTTGCCCGGTGGCGGCAGCGATGGCAGCATCATCATGAGCGTGCACACGTACGATCCGTGGGATTTTTGCGGCACAAAAGGCTCCAACGAGTATTACATGGGAGCGTCCCTCGAGAGGGATTGGTTTACGGCGCTGAAGCGCGACGTCGACGGACGTTTCGCCGCCCTGGCGCACTGGCACGCTTCAGTGGGCGGCAACGCGGTGTGCGGCGTGGGTGTGGGCGAGTTCGGCGTGGGCCGCTCTGGCGGCAGTGAGCGCACCGCTGAGCGTGACACCGACCTCGTGCGCCGCTATTACGGCTACACGACCTACGTGCTGCGCACAACCTACAAGTGGGCCGCCACCGCATGGTGCGATTCCAACGGCGGGTGGTTTCAGCTGAGCAACGTCGATACGCAGACCGGTATCGTCACCTATCCCTATCGCCTCGTCGCCGCCATGTTCCCACCGTACCCCGCACTCTTCGCTTCTTGATTGCTTCTTGATTGTATTTAGACGTACACCACGTCTGAAAAAATTTGATTTTTGTTGCCTGTCGTGCACACTCTCTCGACAACATTCGTGACAATATTCGTGCAGACACTCTCTCAACATGGAATCACGTCGCTACAATGTCGAGATCGACTTTGACGCCAAGAAGAAGGTGACCGATGTACGCGTAATCTACACGCACTCGGACCGGGTGCGCAGGGTCGTGCGGTGGTTTTACAAGCACTCACTCGTTCCAGTGAGTGTGGCGCGTCGCAACAACGCGGAGCTGAGCAAGGCGGAGCTCGACGCCAAGGCGGCAAGGATAAAGCGGGATATCCTTAACGATCATCGGCGATTCCCCATCGACTCAACTCCTATGTGTCAATCGCGTGTTTGCAGACACACACCCTCACCCATCGATATCGATTCGATCGCAGCGGCAAAGATCGTTCGCGAGATGAGGGAGCTCAAGTCGCCCCCCAAGACTCTGGTCAAGATGACAGATCAGGGCTTGAAGAAAATTTGATTAGATTTTAGATGTACACTCTGGTTCAGATACATGTTAGACTCGGGTTCAGATACACTCGGGTTTACAATCCTAAACCCCAACGACAGAGTAAGTCGTCATACGCACCCTCATTTGACTCGCAACATGAACGACAGCGCGCGCGGTCCCAGCGTCCCGGTCATCCCAGCCCCTGTCATGATAATCGTCCCTGACCCTGACAACGCAGACAACGCAGACAACGCGGACACGACCACGCCAAAGCACCAGGGCATCCCTGTGGCATCGACGCCTCCCAACATCAAGATAGCGCACACCGAGGCCAAACGACGGCCGCGGTAGATTTGCATTTTTTCGATAAAAACAAAGAGTTCATCCTACGTCAACGTGCTGCTTTCACCGAATCCCTCCAACGCAATCATACCGTACGTGCGGGTTTCCGAAACGAGTATCTCGCACAAGACATCGAGCGTCAAGGTCATCTTCGTTGCTGCATCCGCGTAGGCATCGTTGATGATTTGATTCGTCATAGCGTCTGCTTCCCCATCTGAAAGTGCCTCGGCACCGTGTTCGACCAGCAAGCTCATGATCTGTGCCCGCTCTGATCCCTCGCGAAACATGGCCGCCATCCACAGCGCAGAGTGACAGTTACCGTCTCTTTGCACATAGGCCGGTGCGTTGACCTTTGCCCCCGCTCCCAGCAGCGCTTTGATGGCCAATAGCGTCCTATCGATGGACACACTTTGGCACATGATGATGATGCCGAGCAGGTTCAACGTTTGCGTCCATTTGTATGCATCCAGGTCGATGCCGTGCACTGTCTTGAGGTGTATCATGGCCGCGATGACCTCGTGCAGGGGGTGTCTCATTTTCAGAGCCACTGAGAGGGCTGCGATGTAGCCCCCCCGTTGATGCACAAGCTTGTCGATATTGGTGAAGTTCATGTTTGGTGAATGTGACAAAGTGAAAAGAGCCACGGAATATCAAATTTCTTCCCGAGTCTTTTGATAATATTATCAAAGTAAGGTACTGTACGGTACGATGCCGTACAGGGCTCTCGCCAAAAACCTTGAAAAGTCATGGATCATGGATCATGAAGCATGATGATGCAAGATTCCGTAATGAGGCATATAAAAAATCGTGTAAAACCACCTTAAGAGCAGTAGTAAGAGAGAGAAATGATGTTGCCATCAAGCAGCACTGCCAACAAGCTGTACGTGCTCAAGCAAGGCAACAAGTCGTTGTCCATCGTGGACGACATATGCAGCGTGCGCCGCCATCACTACGTCATCGGCTTTGGGTCACCGTTGATGGCGCGCAAAGTGCATTACAATTTGCGACCGGATCCCGTCCCTGACATGCGCATCGAACGCGCGGAGCGCATTGACGTCACGCAACAAGTCAAGGAGGGACTCGATGCCATGGGCGTCGACTTTAAAGCCGATTCCGTGTGCATCGACACCCGTGCTCTGCTTTTTGTTCCCAAGTACACGACGCCCGGCACCACGCTCGACCCCCAGCACGACGCCGGCATCCACTTGGCCACCATGGACTATTCAGATTTTATGATGTACCCATTTGAGCATAATTTAGGCGTCATCATGCCGTATGAGCTGTTGCACGAGCGTCCGCACGAGTTTGTGTTTCGGTCCCATGTCATCGACCCATGTGTAGATCCGCTCTCGTTTGCGCGCGCATTGAGCAAGCTGTATTGAGACGACTCTTTTTTCTTCTGTACGACGGCTCTCTTTTCAGATCACAACGGCTACCGTTGACCTGTCTCAAAAAAAAATGAAAATCTCGGATGCAATTCGATCAATGGCCGTAAGACCTCACAACAACTCCCCCCCTCGCTGAGGGGGCGGGGTGTTGCAAGAGGCAGCCACGCAGGTTGTGTCGCGATCGCCTATGCCCTCCGTCTCGGGTTTACACCCGAGCAACCCGGTACGTTACGGAGGCCTGTTTGCGAGCGGGAGAACGATAGCCCACGGGGGGCTGTTTTCCTTTTGTTATTTTTTTTGTCAACACGATGCGATCACCATGTGCGATGAATGAGCGCGATGCAGCTAGCCGAACGCGAGAGTAGCCGCCGATGACTCTTTTTACTTTCTTGTGCATAAATCAGCCCATGAAGAATTCTTTTCGGTCGACGTGTTATAGTAAACCATGCCAAAGAAACTACGAACGCTGGACCTGTTTACGGGCATAGGCGGAACTCATTTAGCGCTTGCATCCATAACGAAGCCTGTTGCATATTGCGAAATCGATGAACGTTGTGTCGATATTATAAAGCGGCGCCTTCCACGTGCACCCATCTTTCCAGACGTAACAAAACTAACCGCAAAGGAGTTGCTCGCAACTTTACCCAAGGACGCCAAGCCGCAGCTCATTACGGCTTCGTTTCCGTGTCAAGACGTGTCAGCGGCAGGTCGGGGGGATGGTATAGGTCGCGGCACGCGTTCGAGCCTCGTCTTCGATGTCTTTCGATTAGTCGATGAAATCGGATCGAGCGTCGAGCTCATCTTCTTGGAGAATTCGCCGATGATTCGCACGCGGGGCCTGGACAAGATTGTAAAAGCGTGCCGTAAACGAGGGTTTGACAGAATTGTTTGGACTTTGTCATCAGCGCGCGACGTGGGTGCACATCACCTTCGTCTGCGCTGGTTTTTGATGGCCGCACGTTCTAGACATGGCCTCATAAACATACCAATTACGCATGGATGGGACTCATTTCGGTTTCAAGATGAGGCTGTTCCAAGATTGAAGTTGAAGGAAGCACCCAAAGAGGTATCAAAAGAGCGTAAATCCGTTTCTGCTTTAGGGAATGCTGTTGTACCGGCTTCTCTTGCACATGCATGGGATTGTCTTGCTAATGAACTCAACGCCCAAGCAACGTCTATCACCAAACAAGTGGTCCCAAGTCGTATGAAACAATCTCGCGTTGACTTGATGTTTGCAACCCATTCCAACATCTCATGGGCAACACCTGTGTATAACCCATGCCATTATTATCCCAAAACAAAGTTTGAAGGGCGCACGGTTCGTACGTTGGCAACCCAAGTCTTTCACGAACAGGGAACACAGAAGGCCTTCAAATTCAAGGACGTTAGAACCGCTCGGCGCACGTTGTGCCTAAACCCCGAGTGGGTCGAGGCGCTCATGGGATTCCCGAGAGGCTGGACGGACGTGAACAAGAACCTGTCAATGGCAAAACATTTTGCAAGTTGAATATAGTGAGCGCCTGACAGACCAACGCAAGTTTTTCATGAAACCATAACCCAACAGAAATACCGCTTCACAAACGTGATGACTGCAAGTCGGCATCTTTCTCTAAACCCCGAGTGGGTAGAGGCGCTGATGGGCTTCCCGAGACGTTGGACCGACACGACGAATTGATTGTTTGAGGATGATTGAGGATGCATACAAACGACTCGGGTTTTTTTGTTTTTTTTTGCTTCCGTCCGTTGGACTCGTATACAACCAATGAAACGCTATACGACATGCCGTACGCTTATAAAAAATTTGAAATTGTATTTAAGGCGGGCAAGGTCCTTAAAGCTGCACACACACACCCATATACCCACAGAGTCTCATACACTCAGAGCCACAAAGCCGACGGTGGGAGAGTCATTCGCAACAATGGGTTCCAAAGCCCGGCGTCCGATGCCCCCCAGTACCTCATTGGCCGCAATGGTCATGGTCCTGATGATGATGGCGATGAGTTCGCCGACACCGGTCGCCGGACAGGTGAACAAGTGCGCCAAGTGCAACATCCCGGTCGCGAGCGGCGGCTGCAAGTGCAACACCAATTGCGACTGCATCACCACGACGATTGTTCCTACAAGGACGCCGGTGAACAAGTGCGACAAGTGCAACATTCCCGTTGCGAGCGGCGGCTGCAAGTGCAACACCAATTGCGACTGCATCACTACGACGACGCCTACGACCACACCGACTACCGCGCCGACCAGGAGGCCGGTCAACAAGTGCGATAAGTGCAACATTCCCGTTGCGAGCGGCGGCTGCAAGTGCAACACCAATTGCGACTGCATCACTACGACGACGCCTACTACTACGCCTACGACTGCGCCGACCAGGACGCCTGCACCGACCACGACGCCTGTTATTGGCGGCGGCGGTGGTTGCGATAGGCGGTGCTACGCTCCGGTTGAACAGGGCGGCTGCATTTGCGACAGCAGCTGCAGCTGCGTTACAGGCTCTGCGCCGGTCGTCGACAAGTGCGCCAAGTGCAGGACCCCCGGATACATGGGCGGCTGCGTCTGCAACTCGGACTGCGACTGCATCGCGCGCTCCAAGGGCTGCACGCTCAAGTCATATGGCCGCGGCGTCGGCTTTGTGCCGAACGCGTGCCCCCCGAACTACGAATCGGACGGCCTCCTCCTGTGCCTGCCTGTGTGCGCAAGCGGCTTCCACGGCAACCTGAACGTATGTTGGGCGAACTGCCCGGCGGGATTCCACGACGACGGCGCACATTGCCGCAAGCCTGCTTCATACGGCCGTGGCGCGGGCTACGCCGCGTGGGATTGGGATAGGTGCATGCGCGACAACCCGGAGCGTGGCTGCGAGTGGAGCGGTCTTATGATCTACCCCAAGTGCGCGCCAGGCTTTCACGCCGTCGGCTGCTGTGTCTGCTCGCCCGACTGCCCATCGGGCTTTCCAGACATCGGCGTTAGCTGCAGAAAGCCATCGTACGGCCGCGGCGTGGCCATCAGCCGCGTGTGCCCCGGCTCGGACCAGTGGACCCCTGGAGGCCTGTGCTACCCGCGGTGCGCGGACGGTTATAATGGCGTCGGTCCAATGTGTTGGTCTAACACGTGCCCGTCCAGCAACCCCGACCGGTGCGGCCCCTTTTGCGTGCTGCCGGGCACGTGTTCGGAAGTCACCTTTGAGGCCCTCAAGGCGGGCTATGACATTGGATCGTTTGCATTCAAGACTGCCAGATGCGCTTCCGGCGACTTGGCCGCATGCATTAAAGGGGTGGAAAAGATCGGCGATACCGCGGATGCCGCCGCATGGATTGCGAACAACATGCCCAACTGCGTTTGATCAACTACACAGACTTTGAAATACTTTGACAGACTTTGAAAGAATTTTGAAAGAACTTTGAAAGATTTGTGCAGAGCTACCCAAGCTTCCCCCCGTCCTGGGCGAGGATGACGGTGATCAAGTGCGGCACATTTCATTTTCATTTTGTTACTTGTCGCTATACAGTGTATATATGATGTGTGTATATGCGGTGTGTATATATGGAGTTTAAAAAGCATTTGTGTAAATATGTGAAAAAGTTGTAAATCCTAAACCGAGCAACAGAAGATGGACCATACCACAATAGACATGATCGTGGCAGTGGACCGAGAGTATGGAATAGGGAGAGGCGGTTCGATACCGTGGGACGTGCCCGAAGATCAAGCCCGATTCGCCGCATTGACAAGAGGCAGCGTGGTCGTGATGGGTTACAAGACGTGGCAATCGCTGCCGGACAAATCGCGTCCTTTGCGTCATCGTTTGAACATAGTCGTCATACGCGGCGGCGGCGGCGACGATGCTGATGGTCTAGGGGTTTACATCAATAATAGACCACAGATGGACGTTTTCTTCTTGACGCTGGAACAATTAAACGATGCCTTGAGCATCTTACATGTGGCGGCGCCCGGTTTGAGAGTGTGGATCATCGGCGGAGTGAGCCTGTATGAACGCTTCATAGGAATCGCGAGGCGCGTTTACGTGACGCAAGTGGATTCTTCCAACGCGTGCGACCGGCATTTTCCGCGTGGCGCACTGGAGAGTCTCTACTACAGGTTGGAGCAGGATGGTTCTGATGTGATGGTATCGTCCGGGGTCGGTGGGGTCAAGTACTCGTATCATACGTACGCTTTACGTCGCTAAACGGGTACTTGATAATTTCGCGCAAAAGACCCCATCACAAAAAAAATTGAACACGCCAACGCAGCTAAAACGACTGCATAAACGCGTCATTTGCACAATGCCGTGCGTAGTATACGTGTTGGAATGTTTGCATGGCCGCTTCTACGTCGGCCGCTGCGCCGCTGCCAGATTGAGGTCGCGGCTTCTTGAACACCGATCCGGTAGGGGTGCGGCATGGACGCAACGATTTCCCGCCATTCGTGTCGTATCTTGCCGTGAGAGCGCTGACCCGTTGGACGAAGATTACACGGTCCTTCGGTACATGCGTGTTCACGGCATCGCCAACGTGCGCGGTGGGACGTACTGCCAAGTCGACTTGCCACGCCGTCAAATTGAGTCGCTCAATGAGCAGCTCGATCACGCCGCTGGGCGGTGTGTGCGATGTGGCGGTGTGGGGCACTTTGCGCGCGAATGCCCCGATGATGCAGCAGATGATTTATCCGTATGCTTTCGGTGTGGTCGCCACGGCCACTGGACCAATGCGTGTAATGCGCGTCGACATGTCAATGGGTGGACACTATGATTTGTTTGATTTGTTTATTTATTTACGTATGATTTGTTCATCTCTTGTGGCGACCAAAATGCTGTCCACAAAAAATGTTTAACAACTAGCACCGCGCTCTCACGCGTCTCAACGGCTCCTCGTCCGTCGTGTCGTTTGCGACCACGGTTGTTGTCCATGGTGTCCGTGTGCGTGTCCGTTGTGTGTGTGTATGTATGTGTGTGTATGTATGTGTGTGTATGTATGTGTGTGTATGTATGTGTGTGTATGTATGTGTGTGTATGTATGTGTGTGTTGTGAAAGGTGAGTTGTGAATTTCAATCGCGGCATTTCAATTTTTTTGTTTTTTCTGGAAGTGGACGAGTGTGATGGCATTGTCGAAACTTCCAACGACTCACGACCGAGACCGTTGACCCGAATTATAAAAAATTGACGATGCCTGGGGCATGTCATCCCAGCAGTCACTAGACCTCAAACAAACATGGCGCAGCTCGTGTATTCAAACGGGTCCATCCAGATCCGCGAGAACGAGGTCCACCCCAGCATCGCCAAAGCGTTGCTGGCCCGGCCGGACAACGTCCTCATCACGGACCTCGTCAGGCTCCGTACGAGATGTGTGTTGCCCGACCCGCGCAAGAAGGAGCTGACGATCAGTGCAACCTACAGGCTGGCAGTGACTGGCTCAGCGGGATGCGCCCGATGCCGGAAGACTGTTCCCTTGAATGTGGACCAGTGCCTTCACGCCCTGTGTGAGACGGTCAGCGGCGGTGACACACTTGCCTACGATGGCTTGGTGTGCACCACATGCGTGGACGCTGCTCTGAAGAATGGCGAGATCACAATTGGACGAGCACCAGAGCCCGGCTACGTGATGTGTTCTGCCTTGATGGTAAAGGACCGGTCCGACGATGGCAGCCGCATGTATGCACTCGACGTGACGTCGGTCACTGACATCCTCGTGGACGCACACGAGAATGTCAAGTTCTACCGTGGGTTTGAGAGCATCTATGACTGCTCGGACGTGAAGGCCGAGCTGCGGCGCGAGCTGCGGGCCAGGCTGGCTGTCCGTGTGTGGAAGCTGCGGGTGGCCCAGGCCAAAAAGGCGCGGGTTCAGTGGACACGGTATTGTGCGGCCAAGGCGTTAGGTACCTACATGGACCCGGCGTGTGGCGACCGGATCATGACCTTCATGTGATGGATAGATGATAAGTCATCGTGTCGTACTATTTTTTTCTGGCAGCGCCGATATCCTCGACGATGGAACGGGCGTCGGGACGAGCAATTGTTTTGTCACAAACCTATGAAAAATCGACATCCTTGACGATGGAGGACTCTCATGGACGTGACTCTCATGGCCACGCAGCTCGGTCGGTCGCTGGGATCCCCCCATCGCCTGGCGGCGACGGGCCCCCCCCGACTCCCTCGGTCGCGCGTTCTCGGTCGTCGGCGTGCATACGCCGACTCACTCGCCATAATCGGCGCCCTTGGCGCGATAAGAGGACATGGGCGTGTGCGAGAGTGCGTGTGTGCAGGATGCAACGCTGATGAGCCAACTCGAAACCGAGCATACAAAAGAAAATTGAATTTCCCATTCCCCTTACATAACCACGCGCGCATACACACAACAATCTTAAATGACCTGGGACCCCGTCAGACCTGTGATCACCTTCCACCACGATGCCTTTTCCAGCACCCGCGTCCGCCGGCTTGGCGCGGCAGCTCACCGCTCACGGTGCTCGAATCGTCTTGACGCAGATCTCTCGCGATGCAGACGGTGCATTAACATCCAAGGTCAACATCATTCGCTTGAGGGCCGATCAGTTGGACGAGCAACGCGCCAAGCTCTTGATGGAGCTCATGCACACCTCGTTCATCGAGCACGACGAGCTCAGTACCTTCTGGGATCAAGGGCAAACGACGTTTGAGGATGCCGGTCTGTCACGGAGCCATGCTCTGCTTCTCCTGCTGCTCAACAATAACCCCTTGGAGCCCCATGAGGAAGCCATCTACGCGCTTGAGCTCAACAAGACACGTGAGCAACTTGCCGCGCTCAACGGCGCATGGCGCAACTTCGTCTGGTACAACGGCAACGACGAGGCCGGGCTATGGCTCTTTCATGGACAACAACATGCAATCATGGCGACAAGACACGCCCAGGCTTTCAACGCGACGACGTCGTGGAGGGTGCCGACCATCGCGCTGACGTTTGTGTTCCGGGATCAGGGTACCCATGAATACTTTGAGATGATCGATGTGCAAGACCGTGAGGCAACGATTGCGGCTGCAATGTTGCAAGCCGATACGCGTGCAAATCTCGAGGATGATATCGATGGTGACGACGAAGGCGAAGGCGAAGGCGAAGGCGATGACGAGGACGAGGACGAGGACGAGGATGAGGACGAAAATGAAGTGGCCATGCAGATGTTGTTTGATGAGTGAGAGAGAGTGTGTGATGCTTTCACCGTTTCTTTCGTCTTACAAACCGTACCACGACAGACCGTACAACCCATGAAACCACCGTGACATTGTAAACACTATATAGCCCGACCTTGTGCCCATAGAAACCTTGCTCTACCCTACCGAACCAATACATACCCTCACGAAAAAATGGCCAAGTCCATTCAGTCGTTCGTCAATGGCCTGTGCGACAAGACGGCGCGGATCGCTATCGGTGATCTGGTGTGGGGCACAAACACGACGTGCTATTTCCACAAGGCCAACGTGGACTCGTGCATTTGCATCCTCGTGGAAACCGGTATGACCGGGCATTGGATGGCGATGATTTCCGTCGAGGACGACCTTGGCAACACGACGGCAACAATGGAGTGCCTGGACTTCCTCGATGGGTTCTGTATCACGGAAATGCCCATGTATGCCGTCGATGAGGAGGGAAACATTGACTATGATACGTACGTGGATTTGCCGTTTGTCGAGTATGACGACGTTGATGTCGTTGTGTCGGAGACCTGCATCAAACACATCGCTGCGGACAAAGTTGCAGCTGCCGTTGCCGCGATGCGCAAGGTTGTTGCATGAACATCACCGATAAAAGAGATTGTGTAAGAGGTACACCCCCTATCAAGAAAGGGCACGATGCAGAGTCAGCACAAAAGATGGTTTTACGGCCCGAGTGTAAACCCTTAAAGTGGGTCCACGTCGGCATATGATGAAAAAAATTGAAAATGCTGATGGACATGCCTGTAAATTTCACACGACTCACAGGCCATCTCTCACGATTCAGAACGTTGCTCGATCACGTGGACACACAATCTTGCCTATCAGGCTCCTCCATCGCAGGGGCAGAGCCTTCGACAACATGGCGTCCAGGCCGTCATCGCCTTCGTCGCTATCGTCGCTATCGTCTGCCTCATACAGGCCCTCGTCGCCGTCGACGCCATCGACGCTCTCTTCTGGGTCGTCTCGGCCATCGTCGCCCTTGTCGCGTCGCTCCATCAGGTACTGGAGGAAGGAGACGGATCACTACTACCTCGCTCTTAACCTTGAGTGGGAGTTGAACATGCCGTCGACCCTGTCGGACATATTTTCAAAGAGTCGGGTCTACGCCTTTGCCGACGGCTACAGGCCCGAGTGGGACGATATGAATCACAAGGGCAAGTACATGCTCACCTTTAGGATTGCCGACAAGGGGATGACCCCCCTTCAGCACATCCAGCGCGTCGAAGCCACGTACAAGAGAATGCTCGCGGAGCTCCGCACGCCCCGAGCATGGGGAGAGTATGCCGTGGGCATCTCATCGTCAAAGACGGGTGCGATTCAAGTGTGGCTCGGTGAAGTCGATGTGGCCGTCGCCAAGACCGCATTCCACGAATGGATATGCGATACCCTCGACCTCGATCAGCACAGGGTCGTCATCGAGCACAAAAAGCACGACCACCGGCCGCATGACCTCATGGACAAAGCGCTGCCGAAGCTTCGTGAGGCGTACGCTCGGATTCGCAACTTGCGGGAAAAGTGTGCGGCCATGGGCATGCAGCTGGACTCGAGCGACTGGAGGACGGTCGACCATGCGATGAAGCTCCTCGTGAACGTCTATAGGAGGTATGCCCACAGCAAGGGTGTGCGGTTTGATGAGTATACCGGCGTCATGTCCACAAACGCGCAAATCATCGACGATGTTTGGAACAACTACGTCAACAAGAACGAGTTGAGAGAGGCCTTTGTGGTCACGTACGATGCCATGCGGGGTGCGTCCAACGCGGGCTTGATATGGAACAACGGTACGCGCGAGGGCTTTGAGGAGAGCATGAGCAGGTTGCTATACAGCGTCTCGGAATGGGCTTACTTGAAGAGCGCCGAACAGAATCGGCTGCAACACAATGACCCGACTGTGCTCGATGTGCACCACCACGACGCGAACGGGTGCAGGCATGCGGTCAACAAGTTCTTGGCGGAGATGTCCGCGAAGAAGAAGACGAATATGCGCATCATCACGGGTTGGGGCAAGCACAGCCCGAACAATGTGCCGGTCCTCAAGCCCAGGGTGCAAGAGATGCTGGCGCGCTGGGACGGGTACGTCGTGACGGAGCCCTTCCGGAACACGGGGGTGCTCGTGATCAACGTCAAGAAGAAGACGAGGTGGTGAAGTTATTTAATTTTTTTACCCGTGTACATTATGCTGAGGATCTGATCCTACTTGAAGGTCATGGACAAGACATGCAAACAACCTATCGGCATCGAGATGGCCAAATACTTTCCGTGTAGCGACGATGTGACCGTCGACTGGAATCAGCTTCGGATTCACGACGTTGGCAAGTACTCTATATCGCGACCCGACGATGCCGAGGATATTTTGCGGACCATTGTCAACGTGATGAACATGATTAGCGGAGGAAGCTTTCGCCCCGACGCAGCGACAATCGTCGATGGAACGGCGTGCGTCGGAGGTGATTCTATTTCATTCGCCCGCGTCTTTAAAAAGGTAACGTCTGTCGAGCGAGATCCCGACACGTTTCGATTGTTGGCCAATAATTTGGGGGTGTATGGACTGTTAAACACAAAGGTACACCCCATCAACGCGGACCTTATGACGATGCTTTCCGATGCCGCGTCGATCGCATACAATTGCGATGTGTTGTATATGGACCCTCCGTGGAATCGTCCGGGTCAACCTTGGCATTCGCAGTTGAAGACTCTAATGTTGTACCTTGGCGCGACGCCCATAGATCAGGTCGTACAAAATGTCCTTGCCAACAGCGATCTGAACCGCCGCAAGAAACCGCATATGATCGTCGTCAAGTGTCCAGGCAATTTCGACCTGCGGCGCTTCGTCAAGGCGCTGCCCGACGTCGCCGTTATCGTCCACCCGGTAAAATCGTTCCTCGTGTTGATGTGCATCAATCCGCATTTTATGAAACGTCAAGGATGGTCTAGATCAGCGACTACGACCATTGCAACAAATCGAAAAGCGTCACGAACAAATAAAATTGCATTTGATACGACGATGGCGACAAAGAAAATTGCACCATTGCAGGATGGACACACGAATTAGCGCGTGACGATGAGGAGCTTGAACTTGTCCCGCACGCTCACGCAACGCACATTGTAGCACCATCCCAGCGAGTCCTTGAACTCCGCAAGGGCAAAGTTGTTCGGCACCTTTACAGCAACCAAACGACGGCGGTGGTGACCCCGAATCGTGATGCGCAGCGTCTGCCGAACCACCTCGGAAATGTCCATGCCGCTCAAGCTAAGGCTCACAGATGCCTTTGTCTTGTACTCGGGACCGCCCCACGGCGGATCAAAGTACACGATAGGCGCAGAGAACCTCGCAAAGCACTTTGTATAGTCGTCATGCAACAGCCGAATGCGGCTCTGGTCAATCGGACCACACTGCTCGCGCGTGTTCTCCTGTAGGAGCTTGAAGTTATCATCCTTCATCTCGACGGCGGTGACCCGCCTGAAGTAACGCAAGAAGGTCAGCGCATCGCCACCCATGCCCGCCGTCGCGTCCACAATTTCCGATATGTAGACCCTGTGTTTGCGCGCCGCGGCCACAATCTCCGTAGCGATCGCACGAGCGTCGACCGGTCGCGTGAGCGAATACCTTCCCTCATCGTTCACACGAAGCATCATTGCGACCTTGTGGATGAGTTGAGAGCCTCAGTACTTGAATTGTGGGTTGCTCTTGTGACTTTTGCTCTTGTGACTTGCTCTAAGAAAGTGTCATGTAAACATTCAATTTTTCTCAAACACAGTCGACGGTCATTGTTGCAAGATCGAAAACCATCAAAAACTCATCGTTTTGTGACTCATTCTACTTCATTTTTTTGGTGACAAGAACGTAAAAAACGCAAATGGTTGTGTTTACCAAAGACCCCTAGCAATACGGAGGGCGCGCCACACGGCCTCGTTGCCTTTCTCGATAGCAAACATCATCGCCGACTTGCGCATGTAGTTAATCGCGTCGACATCAATGTTGGGAACGGCCAGCAGCCGCGCCACCATGGCCTCGTGGCCGTTCTTGGCCGCGTGCATCAGCGCCGTCGTGCCCGTATAGTCGGGAAGGTTTACATCAATATCGGGAGCGGCCAGCAACACGTTCACCACAAGCGCGTGCCCGTACAAAGCCGCCAGCGTCAATGCCGTGTGACTCCCATGGTAGGCATTGACGTCGACGCCCGGAGCGGCCACCAGCAGCTCCACCACGTCCTCGTGGTCGTTCTCGGCCGCGAACATCAGCGCCGTCTTGCCATCATCGTCGGTCCAGTTGACGTCGACACCGGGAGCGGCCACCAGCAGCTCCACCACGGCCGCGTGGCCTTTCCTGGCCGCGAGCATCAGCGCCGTCGTGCCCTCATTGTTGGCCCAGTTGACGTCGACACCAGGAGCGGCCACCAGCAGCTCCACCACGGCCGCGTGGCCGTTCCTGGCCGCAAGCATCAGCGCCGTGTCTTCATCATCATCGTTGGCATTGACGTCGACACCGGGAGCGGCGGCAACAAGCAGCTCCACCACGGCCGCGTGGCCGTTCCTGGCCGCGAACATCAGCGCCGTCGTGCCCATCTCGTCGGCCCAGTTGACGTCAATGTTAGGAGCGTGGATAAGCATCGCCACCACTCCTGCGTGGCCATTCTCGGCCGCCAGCATCAACGCCGTGTATCCATTACCAAAGGCGTTGACGTTGACGCCGGGAGCGGCCACCAGCAGCGCCACCACGGCCTCGTGGCCATTCTCGGCCGCCAGCATCAGCGCCGTCTTTCTGTACAAGAAGGTCATAAAGTTGACGGTGATGCCGGGGACGTCAAGCAGCAGCGCCACCACTCCTGCGTGGCCGTTCTCGGCCGCAAACATGAGCGCCGTCCCGTTGTCATTGGAAAAGTTGACGTCAATATCTTGGGCTTCGAGCAACAGCGCCGACACCACGTCCGTGTGGCCGTTATCAGCCGCCAGCATCAGTGCCGTCATCGCGGTTTGGTCGTCGGCGTTGACGTTGATGTCAGGTGCTCGGAGCAGGGAGATAACCGCCACGTCGTGGCCGTTTTGAGCCGCGTACATCAGCGCCGTCATCTCGGTATAGGGGTTCGTGGCGTTGACGTCGGTCTCGGGATCGTCCAGCAGGAGCTCCATGATTCCGACGTGGCCCTTTTCGGCCGCAAGCATCAGCGCCGTTTTGCCACGCGCGTTCTTGGCGTTGACATTGGGACAGAAAGCCATGAGAATCGTCTCTGTCAGCTCCTCAAAGCCCTTTTCAGTTGCCACCATAAGCGCCATCGTTTCATAATCGTTGTCCGCATCTTCCTCGTCGTCGCCACCACCACCATTGTGGACGTTCTCAAGGGCCTCGTGCATGTCCTCAATAATCTCTTTGAGAACCTCTTTGAGAACTACGTCGATAACGAGCCCGTAGACGTCATCATCCTCTGAAGGGCAGCGCTCGATCGCCTTGCACAGAGCCAGCTTTCGTCCGTGTAGCATGATCAGGCGCTCGGCCATGATATGAGAACGCCTCGCATACAGGCTCTTGCAGAGTCCCACAATGGTCTGTGCATCGGCCCACGTGGGTGCCGCGATTGCAATACGTTCCCACACGAGGTCTGGCAAGTACATTGTGTGTAGGTGAGTGTGTGTAGGTAGAGTGTGTGTAGGTGTGTAGAGTGTGTAGGGAGTGTAGGTGTGTGTAGAGTGTGTAGAGTGTGTAGGTGTGTAGAGTGTGTAGAGTGTGTGGTTGGTTGGGATAAATGTCAAATTTCTTGATGCATCGATGAATTTGGAATTGCATCATAAAGACAACACATCATGCAATTGTGTCAAGATATTACAATCATTATATCAGATCTTTGACAAATGTCAACGTCGCGCAACGCCTCTACGGCAACCAAAGGATGGGTGTATTGGATCAAGGAACGCGAGTTTGTGAGACTGCAAGAGGACGTTTGGAAAATTGGACGCACAACGAACTGGGCACAACGATATGCGCAATATCCAAAGGGCAGCGTCATCATGGCGATGATTGCGGTGCACGATTGCAAAGTGGCAGAAGACGAGTTGATCAAAGGTTTCCGCCGGCGTTTGATTGCACGCCCAGATATAGGACGTGAATACTTTCAAGGCGAATCCCACGTGGTAGGGATGTTGTTTTGCAACATAGCCAGCCAATTTATTTGCGACAATATTTCAACAATTAACCATGACACATCAACCGTTGCGGAGTCGTTGAGTACTTGTAGCCATGAAGATGATAATGATACCGACTCGTTGGAACAGTCAGAGCCACAAGATCCCACAACATCGGGATCTACATCCACTGCCGTTGAAGCAATCCACGGCGTGACAAACGACTTTGACTTGAACCTGTTCAAATACGTAAGCGATCAACGTGCGGAGCTTGAGGCGGGCCCCATAAAGCTGACAATATTCTATGACGGGTTTGTAGAATGGGTCAGGCGCCATCCGTGTATGGCCCGAGAGCGTCGTGCAAGTGGAGAGGGCACCATGATGCAGGCGGTCACCAGTTTGAAAAAGCAATTTGGTGTGGCAACGGAAACGAGCGAAGAAGGCATCCTCTTGCGGTTTGATGCAACGATGCGTTCCAAGAACGCAGAGCGTACAAGCGTGTTGGAATTCGCACAAAAGCACGTTGTGAGATCACAAGGTTCATACTTTACTTTGGCCGAAGCCAAGGTTGCTCTGGAGAAATGCGGGTATACACTTAGCATGGTGTCGCAACTAAAGTCCGAGCTCGAGAAGGCGCTTGGCGTGCAATGCCGCGCGTTCAAGTGGCGCGATGGTGCAAAACGCAACAACGTCTTTGATAACCATAAACTAGATGGTGTGCTGTGAGGACCATTTTTCATATCACTCTGGATGTTGATGATGATAAGTCAGATAAAGCAGAAAAATAGTAAGCGTATTAATCAAAAAGGGATTCTTAATCAAAAAACCTTTCAATGACGGAGGTCGCCACAGCGCGTGCGTGTGCAACGCTATCGAAAAAGCGCTATGATGCGATCGGTGCGGGTGTGCGGGAGTTGGTCAATGACGATGCGGTGTATGAATCCATTATGCGTCACGTGTGCGCGGTGATGAACTTTGACCCGACCGCACAGACATACACGGAAGAGGTCAAGCTAAAATCCAAGGCGGCGCGCGACAAGAAGATGGTAGAACACGGCAAGTCAACGTACGAGTTGACACGTGCCCGCGATTATTATGTAGCAAACAAAGAACGTCTCAACGCGCGTCGAACCGAAAACGCGCGGTTGAAGAAACTTGCCGCCGCGGCGGCTTCAGCATCAACGTTCGTTGCGTCTGACGCATAAAGAACTATTTTTGTTATTTTTTTCTAAGTATACGTTATATAACGAGATGTCGTCATCAAATTGTGAATTGACGCGCTTGGAAACGTACTTGCGCAAAGAGTTCCCAGAGTGCGTGTTGATCCCTTGCGGTGGCACATCGAAATCACCCCGTTGGTCGCACAAAGATGTGCCCATCGAAACGTTATGGCATCGTTGGGTCAATGAGGGTCGTAACAATTGTCAAGACGGCGTCTTATTGATAATGCGTCGGGGTTTGTTGGTGATCGACATCGACACCCCTGATATGGTGACCATGATGGAGGCCAAATTTCCAGTGTTGCGGGAGACGGCAATGGCAAAGACGAAAAAGGGCAGGCATTATTTCTTTCGCCGCACGGAAGCTTGCGATGTGCATCGAATTTACGACAAGGCCCGCGGCATCCTCGATCCGAACGACCGTAACAACAAACTCGACATTGACATCAAAACGGTTTGTTCGACCGGGACAGGCGGTGCGCTCAGCGTGTGCCCATCTCCAAACAAGCAATGGGTGCGCGCGCCGTGGGATGTAGCCCCGCTGGACCTACCGCAATGCATCTTGGAGTTTTTGATCGATAATCTTGCAGACCGTCATGACGGCCGTCCTCATCAAGTGGTCGCGAATGAAAGGCAGCAACAGTCATCATCACAATGTGCAAGAGGTGTGGACCTTGCCGAGGTGCGTGAGTTGGTGGGCATGTTGAATCCTCAACGCGCCGATGCTTATTCGACGTGGATGGAGGTCGGATGGTGCCTTCATAACATCGATAGCAATGCGCTCCTAGACACGTGGATCAACTTCAGCAAGCAGAGCGAAAAATATGAAGCTACTCTCTGCGACAAGTTATGGCAAAAGATGCGCGATGGTGGCCTCGGCTTGGGCTCGTTGCACATGTGGGCGCGGAAGGACAGCCCGAGCGAGTACAAAGCGATGCTAAACGCCCGTGTGTTTGATGATATCATCGACTGCAACGGCAGCCACAATGCCGTCGCCTCAATCGCGCACAAGCTGTTGAAATGCATGTATGTGTGTGCGACTGCGGATGGACGCCTGTGGTATCGCTTTGCGGAGAGCTTATGGCGTGAGGACAAGGGCGGCATTTGCATCCGCAAAGAGCTTTCATCGACAGTACGCGAACAATTCAACTTGGCTATACCGCGCGTGATGTCAGCGCTGTCCGTGGACGATCTTCAATCGCTGCGCTCGTCGAGCGCTGCGGCATCGAGGCATCCCGCCGTGGAGAGGCGCGAACGGTTGCTGAGCATTTCTTACAAATTGCAAGACTCGCACTTCAAAGACAACGTCATCAAGGAGATGCGCGAGTTTTTCTACGACCAGGAATTCTTGGCCAAGCTGGACAGCAACATCAATTTGCTGGCCTTTACGAACGGTGTCTACGATTTTGCGTTTCCACGTTTCCGGGCCAGCGTGCCAGAGGACTATGTGTCGCTGTCAGTGGGTTACCCCTACGATGCCCAAAACTCGCCCAGCTTGCGAGCGCGTGTGGACGGGTTTCTCTCCAAGCTGCATCCGGATGAGAGCCAACGAGAGTACGTGATGAAGATGTTGGCTAGGCAGTTGCGCGGAGACACCGGGCAGCAACTCTTCCATGTGCATGCGGGCCACAAGGGATCGGCTGGCAACGGCAAGAGCACATTTTTCGAGGCGCTCGAGCATGTGCTTGGCGACTACGTGACAAGCTTCAAAGTATCAATCCTGACCGCTAGGAACCGCGAGGAAGCAAGCAAGCCGCAACCCGAGTACCACAACTGGCGAGGCCGGCGCATCCTATACTGCACGGAACCGAAAGAGGACGACATGTTGCATAGCGGCATCATGAAGGATCTGACAGGTGGAGAGGTGGTACAATACCGAATGCTCTTTTCGAACGACATCCAACAGTTCCGGCCGCAGTACAAGATGCACATCATGTGCAACGGTCCGCCAAAAGTGGACGGTGCAGACGAGGGCGTGAAGCGGCGCATCCGTAAAATCGACTATCGTGCTCGCTTTGTGGATGCCGCCGATGTAGACGAGACGCGCCATAAATATGCGCGGGACGGCAAGTTCATAGGCGATTTGGTTGCATCAGACGCGTTAAAGATGGCGTTCATGCACACCCTGTTGGAGCTGTACCAAGCAGACCATGAGTACACCATGCCCGATTGCATTCGGGAGCAAAGTAGCGAGTACTTGGAAGAGAACAATGTTGTTGCAAGATTCGTGAGAGACTTTGTCGTGGAGTCACCATCAGAATACTTTACCCTTTCGGATGCCAGAGCGGCACTCAAAGTCAGCGGACTCGGCGTAGTCGAGGGGTTAAAGACGAAGTTAGAATCCGTACTTGGTGCATCGTGTCGCAGCCAAGTGTGGCTAAATGGTGGTAACAGACGCAATGCTTTTGTTGGGTTCAAAATAGACTTGTCTTCTTCTTGAAATCCATCCTAACACTCTATCACTTCTATCATCAAAATAGCAAAGTTGCTAAAAATCTAGTTGCGTAAAAAAACGGAACTTATGTAACCAAGTGATAGAAGTGATAGAGTGATAGAAAGATCCACGAACATACAAGAGAACGCAAAAAAATAAAACGTAATGACTAGACTAGGTTTGGGAGTGCTTGGGGGGCCCTGCGGGGCTTAAGTATGCGCGCAAGCTCGGGTGCCGTATAGTGCCGTATAGTGCCGTACAGTGCCGAAACGCGTCAGTCTGACACAGCTCTTCGGCTTGGACCATCAAGGCAGCTTCTATGACAGTTGTCGACTATTTTTGAGAAAGTACGGCATGGTCGAGTACGGCATGATCGAGTACGGCATGTTGAATACGGCATGTTGAATACGGCATGTTGAATACGGCATGTTGAGTACGGCATGATAAGTACGGCATGATGAATACGGCATGATGAGCACTATAAAAGCCGACCAATGCCCTGTCGCACCCACCATACCCAATCTCCCACCATCCTTTTTCCCACCATCCTTTAAAAAAAGCGTCAACCGGACAGAATGCGAGTGAGCACGCGGCGTCGACGCCCAAATGATGATCCACCTGACGAAGGTCCACCAGCAGCATCACCGCCACCGCCCCCGCCACCGCCACCGCAACCGCCAGCAGCAGGCAACAAATTGGAGCGAGAGCTCAAGGATGCAATGCAGAGGATCAAAGCGCGGAAAAGTGGGAGCAGCAACGTGTTGATGCGGTACCCCGAGCATACCTTGGGCGACATATGGACGGGTGAGTAGCGCGAGAGAGTTTTAATGGATGGTCGTGATGTTTTGAGGGAGGATGCTTGAGGGATGATCTTGATGGTATATGTTTGTTGCAGCCGCTATATAATCCGTTGTGTCTAATATGTGTTTTACGCGAGCAGGCTTTTCGCTGGGCGCGGCGACAAGCGGGGGCGAGGAGAGCGGAGTGAACGTCCAGTTTACGTGGACGGACAAGGTCGGCGACTTGATAGAGTACCTGTCATCGTCGTCGTCATCGGATGTGCCGTCATCGGTGCGCAAGGATGCCGTGATCCCGTATTTCTTCAACAAGGACGAGTATGCCGAGATGAAGGCGGCGTGGAAGGCGTGGTCTGCGTCATCAACAAGATCGAAAGACGTGAATGACGTGACTGACGTGACTGCGGAAGAAGAGTCAACAAAGCGGCAGCGCCGCGCTGGAGAAGAAGAAGATGATGATGCAACGGTCGAAGAGGACCCCATCGCGCTGACCATGACCCCTGCCGCCGCCCCCATCGCGAAGACCCCGACCGCAACAACACCCGCGGCAGCAGCCACAGCACCATCGACAGCAGCGGCATCAGGATCTGCAACGTCAGTGCCCCAATCGGCGTTGATAAGCGCGGTGGAGGCGATGATGCAGATGCAGCAGCGGCAGTTGTTGGAGCAGCAGCTGATGCAGCAACAGTACATGCTGCAGCAGCAGCAGTTGATGATGATGCTCCTGCGCGGCGGCTTTACAACGGCAGATCGAGGAGGATACTTGTCGCCGACGCTAGCGCAGGTGTTGCAGCTGTCCACGCCGCAGTATGTGCCGCAATTGCCCCAGCTCTTGACAGCGCCGGCTGCACCACCAGCGCCGCCAGCCCGAGTGGAGGAAGAAGATGACGACGCCGTTGGTGGAGGAGGTTCTTATCCACCGTCGTCATCACGTGCACCGACAGAGCGGACATCGGTGGGCATGTACATCCCGGCGGAGAAGAAGGAGCGCGACAACACGTGCGCCAACGCGACGGACGTGCGCCTGAAGACGTATTTTTTGCCAACGGATGCGAACGGCGAGCACGCGACGGTGGAGGGGCGAAGCTTCATCCCGTTTGCGGCCATGTACCGACTGCGCGTGTTGTACACGACAAGGCGAGGAGCGCGAGACAACCTATGGAGGTTCTACGTGTGCAGTGAGTGCAAGAAGCACCAGGAGACGGTGTGCAGCAGCGGGAACCAGCCGTGTTTGTCGTGCTATGAGCATGAGGCGAGCGGGAAGACGTACTTGTGCGCCAAGTGCCGCGACGGTTTGACGTTGGACGCAAAGGACAACAAGTTGATGCCGTACGTGGTGAAGACGTTGATGAGGCCATTCAAGCTCAAGTACGCGAGCGTGATGACGTCAACGGGAGTCGGCCGGAGTGGAGGTTTTTCGGTGGAGCGTCGCATCAAGGACCACGAAGCAGTGGACCCGGAGGATGGTCGTTACGAGAAGCGGTTCGACATAATGCTGGAGGTGACGGTGCGTAACCAGACGCCGTTGATAGTGGGCGCGGAGGTGATCAAGCAGCAGGACATAGAGGTGAAGTCGTTGAGGGCGAAGCTGAACTTTATGGAGACGCACGTGAGGAACCATGCGGTGAACCGCTCGTTGTTGATCCTAATGTATTGTTCGGATGGCGCGCAATTACCGATGGCGATGGTAGTCATGCGGAGTTGGTTTACAGCGGCGGTGGAGGTAGCGGAGAGGTTGCCGACGAGTCACGTGCCCGTGATAGTGTTGGGCACGCCGTCGGTATCCAACCCCGCGATTGACAAGTTGCTTCCCCGCGCGTTGCGGTTGCCGTTGATGACGGTGCCAAAGGATGCGGAGCACGAGTATCGATTTTACATGTGGCACCGCGAGGAGGATCACATGCGCAAGTACATGCCGCGGATGCCGACGTCTG
>JACCDT010751818.1_pt1 | contig 40885 bp, 41 predicted proteins | sample 7446291 | NCBI WGS metagenome assembly JACCDT01 (sample SAMN15323446, study PRJNA562643) | freshwater metagenome | isolation source: river surface water | place: USA:Blue River Watershed | collected 2017-08-17
AAAAGCGCGAGACGTTGTTATCCAAACGACTTCTATACAGGATGTATACAAGAGCGCGCTTGTTAATGATTATATTTTGTATGGCATGGAATGATGAGCTCGAATCTAGTTCTTCTGCATATGGTATTGCAGCATCAACCAGTAATCGAATCCGAGTATTAGCTGGTCCAGGTACAGGAAAGTCCTTTGCAATGAAGCGACGCGTAGCAAGATTACTTGAAGTCGAGAACGTTGCTCCTGAGAGAATACTCGCAGTCACATTTACGCGTGTCGCAGCAGAAGATCTGCATCGTGAGTTGGTCAGTATGGGTCTAGAAGGCGCAAGGAGTCTTCAGGGTCGAACGCTTCATAGTTTGGCAATGTCTATCTTAATGCGGAATCATGTGTTGCCTGTATTAGGAAGACATCCTCGTCCATTAAATGATTTTGAACTTGAGCCTTTACTTTGCGATCTCAGCAGAAGTCACGGTGATAAAAATGAGCGGAAACGGATGCTTAAAACATACACCGCTGCTTGGGCGCGACTTCAAGCAGAACAGCTGGAGGTAAAAACCCCCGAAGATATAGCATTTGAACGAGAGCTATTGGAATGGCTTGGCTTCCACGAGGCCATGTTAATGGATGAAGTAATACCGCAATTAATGCGCTACCTCAGAGATAATCCTGGAGCATCAGAGCTAAATGAGTATAGCCATTTGCTTGTCGATGAGTATCAGGACTTAAATAAAGCAGAACAGGAGGTTATTAGATTGCTTGGTCAAAATGCATCAATTTGCGTTATTGGTGACGACGATCAATCAATTTACAGCTTCAAGCATGCTCACCCTGATGGAATCCGTGAGTGGTCTACTGTGCACCAAGCTGAAGACCATTCAATTGATGAGTGTCGGCGCTGTCCCGTAACAGTAGTGAGAATGGCGAATGCACTGATTGCTCAAAACAGCGAACGTCTAGGCATGACTATGTCAGAAAGGGTGGAGAACGGTACAGGTGAGGTTGTGGTGCGACAATACAATACAGCTGAAGCTGAGGCAGAAGCCGTAGCTACAAAAATTAATGCACTGATTGCATCAGGAGTAGCGCCAAAAGATATCATTGTACTTGCACAGCGTCGCAATTTTGCCTTGCCCATATATTTGCGACTGTTGCATGCTGGCGTACCAACTAAATCATACTATGCTGAGTCGGCTCTTCATGCCGGAGATACGCGAATGGCGCAAGAGCGCTATGCCATGTTGAAGCTTGTTTGCAACAATGAGGATAGGGTGGCCTTACGTTGGTTGCTTGGTTATGAGCATAAAGAGTGGCACAGCCAGCAGTATAAGCGAGTCCTTGAGGTTGTGCGGGGGTCAACAAAGTCTTTTTGGGAGACAATGGTTGATCTTATGAACGGTGTTATTACAATACCTCACACTACACAAATAAAAGATCGTTTTACAGTAATTTATAATGAATGGATTGGGCTAAGTTCGACCCAAGATTTAATTACTTTTCTTCAACAATGGCTGCCAGAGAACCCTGAGACCGAACTTCTTGCGGCTGAGGTACAGCAGGTAATCCATCGAATTGATACTCCGAAAAATTTGCTACAGGAGCTTGACTTGGTACTCACCGAACCTGATGTTCCTACTGAGGTAACGGATGTACGTATAATGAGCCTCCATAAGAGCAAGGGTCTGAGTGCAAACTATGTATTCATAGTGGGTTGTGTTGAGGGATTGCATCCTGGCAAGCCCAAAGAGGATATGACCGAGGAAGACAGGCAAAGAAAATTGGAAGAAGACCGCCGTTTATTTTATGTCGGGATCACACGGGTAAAGGCTGATCCTCAGAATGAACGTTCAGGATATTTGGCCCTTACGTACTCACAAACAATGGCAGCAAAAGACGCATTCCGAAGTCAAATCGATCCGGTCCGGGTAGAGGGTCAGGTGGCAATACTTAGGGCTAGTCGTTTTCTGGGTGAGATGGCCCCTCATATTCCGGTCGCCCAGTTCAATCGCCCTTTGTAAGTTGGCAGACTGATGTGCTTATTGACCTTAATTTCTGGCGTTTTATAATAGTAGCGTCATTCGGCTCCGGCTGAATGGCACTTTAGCCCTCGGGCGTCTAACGAGCCTATATGGTAGAGATACTTATAGAAAAACTCGCGACGCCTTCCTCACTCAACTAGCCAAACGGCGTCACTGTAAGAATTTGGTTGTCTTACAGCGGTAAAGGGAATCTAGTTGCTCAGATCGAGGGTCGCATCTTTTTGCAAGTTACCGAGTCACAGGTCGTTACAGGCGTAGACCTGCTACCCGCGTTCCCGGAAAGGAGCAACGGCAGTATTTGTATAAACCAGTACAATGCGTCTGTTGTTGAGGAGTGACTCCTTAACGCACGAACCCCCGCTATTTCCGTAGCGGGGGCTAGTGTTTATACTGAACGGCACTTATCTTTTGCATGTAAATTATACCAGTGTTACAAAATCTATAATAGCTTTTACACAGGAGCTATTGATCCAGTAATTTTCGTAAGACAGGGCAGGACTGATACGTCACCCAAAACTTCATCAAATATTCCCTAAACTGGTTCGGTAAATCACCCCTATAGTCCACGAGCATATTTTTACCCTTTAAGCACAACGTTTTTAGTGATTATCCTCAACTATAATGCTTGTGCTTAATACCCCCTAGGGGGTATACTTGTGTGTATGAAAGAATCACACAAGAAGTTAGTCCGTCGCCTCAAGATAATTGAAGGGCAGGTGCGTGGACTGCAAGGAATGATTGAAAAGGACACATACTGCATTGACGTCATTACTCAGACCTCAGCCATTAAGCAAGCCTTATCAAACATAGAAGACGTACTTTTGGAAGAACACTTGTCACACTGTGTGGTGAATCAAATTAAGTCGGGCAATGTGAAGAAGCCGGTCGATGAAATACTACAGGTATACCGATTAAAGCGAAAATAGTATGGAACACCGACATTCATCAAGTGGAGTAAAGATACATCATGCTGCAAAAGTAGGTGTGTTGTCATACTGGCCTATTGCCACCATCTATCTAGTAGCAGCTTTGATTTCTCTGTATACCGTACAGTTCCATGCCTACGGAGACTATATGTCCCACCTCATGGGCTGGGTATTGATCTTCTTTGGAATCATCAAACTATCAGACGTAGTTGGGTTTGCTGAAGGGTTTGCAAAGTATGATCCGCTCGCTAAGCGTAGCATTATCTATGCACAAGTGTATCCGTTCCTCGAAATCACTCTCGGCATTCTCTTTGTTCTGCAACTCCTCATTCTTCCCGCAACACTCGTCACGCTTTTCATATACAGTGCCAGCCTCTACGGAGCATTGCAGTCACTCCTGAAGAAAGAAGAATTGCACTGCGTGTGTCTAGGTACATACTTCAAGCTACCCCTCTCGACTGTCACTATCATTGAAGCCGTCTTTATGATTGGAATGTGTATTTGGATGCTCGTAATGCTTAACAGTATGACCATGATGGTCATGTAACAAATCTATTTATGAAAAATCAATCAATTGCAATTATTATTGGACTTGGAATCTTAGTCGTTGGTGCCGTAGCGTATAGCTTTGGTATGAATAAGCAGACAGATACCAAAATGAGCATGAATATGGGTGACGACGTGCCAGCAGGAATGCATCGTATGCCAGACGGGTCACTCATGGGTAACGCTCCCTCCAACAACGATATGGGTATGATGGGTGGCATGGATCATTCGATGATGATGGTCAAAAGTGAACGTGAGTTTCTTGAAGGTATGATTCCTCACCACCAAGAGGCTGTAGATACTGCCAAGGAAGTACTCGCACGTGGTGGCTCAACGCCAGAAATGAGAAAGCTAGTCGAAGACATTATCACTGCACAAGAAAAAGAAATCGCTATGATGAAAGAGTGGTATCAGGCGTGGTACGGCGAAGCGTATGTAGCAGATCCAGCAGATTACAAACCGATGATGCGTGACCTTTCGACTCTCAGTGGAGCAGCGCTTGATAAGGTGTTCCTCGAAGACATGATCATGCACCACATGGGCGCTATCATGATGGCACAGAGTGTCCAGCCATACATTGAGAACCAAGAGATCACTGATTTGACCAAGGCAATCATGGAAACACAAACTGCTGAAATTGAGTTGATGAGACAAATGCTTAAAACCTTGTAATAGTTTGGAGTGATTATTCTCTTATAAAATCTTTTGTAAAGTAGGGCAGGACTGATACGTCACCCAAAACTTCATCAAATACTCCTTAAACTGGTTCGGTAAATCACCCCTATAGTCCACAATCAGCCGACCGTAACACGCAAGTGTTACGGTCGTTGCTGTTGTGAGACCTTAGGGGAATCGAAAGACCATTTTGGGGTCCCCTTTAGGGCCAAAATGGTCGGGGTCGCACGAGTGAGATAGTTTCAAGCACGAAGTGCGCTGAAAATGTCCACGAGAGTGACCGATTCCCCTAATATTGACACTGCTACATTAATATGACATTAATGTGCGCAGATGTGACCAGAAAGGACTCAACATGACCGCAGTGGTTATTACTCTCGAAGAGCTCGGTGTTACTCCAACTATTCAAATTGAAGAAGACTCGACACTTTGGTTTGACCACAGTGCCGTCATCGCCGCCCTCAAGGCAAATGGCTACGGGCCACTCGTGCACGTCGCTGACCTGTACAATGCTATCTTCAATACAAAGTTTGTCGGATATTGCCCCGACGCGGCATTCTTTATCGAAAAAGAGCCGAAGTGTCCGTTTTTCGAAGTTGAAGAGTTTCACCGCTCTGATGTACTCGAGTATTACGGTGGCTGGCAACCGAACATTTCTTGGCTACTTGAAAAGCTCTAGCGAGTGCACAGCTCGCAAAGAAGCCCCACGACTTCACACCTCGTGGGGCTTTTTCTTTCACCTGAACACACAAAGAAACCCCGCAGCGGACGCGGGGTTTCAGTTCTTAACTCAGGCAGAGCTCGGTCTTGGCAGCCTTAAGCGCCTCCTCAAGTTGGGTAGTGAGTTCATCAGCATTGTCTGCATGGAAGTGCTCACCGCGAGCCGATGGCTGGATGTTCTTCATGACAAAGTTGCTGACTTCAGTCGTCCCAAGCGAAATCGTGAAGACGGTCACATCACTAGGTATCTGGCTCCCGAGACCCCAGTTCCGCGGTTCATTGGAGACACCATCGGTGGTGAAGATAAGCACCTTTCGCTCAGCTGTTGAAGCGGAGAATTGCCGCACCGCTGCCTCAACACCGAGTGAATGATCGGTGGTTTTTAGCATCGCATGCGTTACTGGCCAGAGTGCGTTTGCGTATGCTATGACCGCTTCTTGATTATTGAGTTGTGCGGTCACCGGTGTAGCTACCGAGCCACCCCAGGCGATGTATCTCACCTCGAGATTGTTGCAGTCAACCACGTAGTTGGCGAAGGCGGTGATGAGCGCCTCACGCTGGATTTCAACATGGTTACTATCAAACATGCTTTCACTTTGGTCGGCAGCGATCACGATGAGCGCTGGTTCTTCTTCTGCATATGCAGTTGTGACAGAGAACATGGTCAACACTGTGGTAACGAGTATGAAGATGTTGGTATACATCATTGTCTCCGATACTAGTGTGAACCTCCCACTTATCAGAGTATGCCTCGGTCTCTCTACTGTAAAGTATTGGTCTGGTACTAAGTGACAATCCTTATGAAAGGATACTCTGTAACTTCTGATACGTATCAAGATGATCTTCGACGAGTACGGTATCAATCACACCAATCACGAACTCATCGTTGCCGCCTGGATAGAGGCCGTCTCCGTAGTAGACACACTCATCTTTATTCCAACCAGCAAACTCAATAAGCTTCGCAACATTCGTGCCCTTATGCCGGTCTTTGTGGATGTAATCAAGTGAGGTAGAGCCACCAATACAGACAAGCAAGTCTTCACTTGCAAATGGAATGGTCTTCAGGAAGTGTTCACGCTTCTTACGGTCTGGGTCGTAGGTACTCTTTACATCGACGGGTGCCGTGTTACCGATCGGACTAAAGGTAATCTGAGCGCCACGGTCTTCTATCGGGTTCCAGTCGTGATTGACCTCATGGTCAAGAATCGCCATGACTTCATTGATATGGTCAAGAATCTCATCACGATGATGCGGCTCAAGCGGTGTATTCCAGAGCTCAACCCCGTCTTGATCAAAGGCATGGTTACCATTTTGTCCGAGATAAAAGGCGCGAAGATTGTTGCTTTGCCAGGCAATTTTCTCTGCTGTCTGACCAGAGACAATGACAATATCGACACCAGCATTCGTGAGTAAATCAAACATTTCAGGAAGTATTGGCTGCCGTGAAGGAGCAATCGTCTTATCCATATCAAAGAAGAAATGTTTGTATCGCATAGGTCATAAGTATACCAGCGAGTTGACGCTTCGGTAAGGAGGCGAGCGGTAAGGCGTCTGCTATAGTATATGTCTATGCAAATTTCACAAAAGCGGCTTATTGCGATTATTGCTATTCTTATCGTCGCTATCGGAAGTACGACTACCTGGTACATGACTCGCCCTGAACCTGAGCGCGTCGTACCAGACGAGGCAATTGATGTTACCCTCGATTTTTATAACAGCTGGCTGGCTATCCGCAAGGATACGGCAAAAGACAAGGTGCAGGGTCTCAATGAGATAGGAAATAATGTGAACGAGGCACTAAAAAATGAACTCTCGGGTAAAGTAGCAACATTGCAGAACGATTCAGTTGACCCAATCCTCTGTATCAATTATGTTCCAGAGAAGGTTGGAGCGAAAATTGTCTACGAAGCTACCACCACTGCTGAAATCATGATTATCCCTCGTGGTGTCGAGACCCCACTCGCGTCTCCAGCTATCGTCTCACTGAGTAAAGAAGGTGAGTTCTGGAAGATTATTGCTATCAACTGCTCGAGTGGGGAAGTAGCACCAGAGCGTGAGTATAGCTTTATGATGAGTGGGCGCCTCATCAAAAATGTACCTCCACCCTTGAATCCTGAGTTTTGGCACCTCGTGTACGAACAAGACGGCACTGGTGGCTACACCGCTCCACTCCTGTTTGCAAGCACCAGTCTCTGTAGCTTCAATAACGAGGAAGCAACACCGTGCGATACCGCTCGTCTCTACGAGACCGCCTCAGTCCGTATTGAGGGTAACATGACGGAGGCCGGTGTCGACGTGGTTCGCCTGACTGAAATCATCCCCGGAGAATAAGTAACGGAAGCGGAATGCACAGCACAGACGCCATCTGCGTCGGTGTTTTGCTACTATAGAGGGTATATGGAAATAATTATGGTGCTTGTCGCACTCATTGCCAGTATGGCAACATCACTTGGTGTCGGTAGCTCGACTCTTGCTATTATCAACTTTTTTGTCGCTATCGCCGACGGCAAAATCGATGAGACGGAACGACGGATGATGGGGAATGTCTATATTGTCCTCCGTGTCGCGATGGTTATCTTGTTTTTTACCCTGACCCTGAAGACCGGTTTTGATGCCTATCACCTTGGCGCAGATGCATTCACTCCAGCACTTTTTGCAAGCTGGACCGTCCTTGGTGTCCTGTACCTCAACGCTATCCTCATGACCCTCCGCATCATGCCGAGCACCTTTGGCCCAGGGATTCAGGCCGGGAGCTGGTACACACTTGGTGGCCTCACCGCACTCCTTAGTATCGGTATTAGTGCCTCATCATACCTCATCTTTGTAATGGCCTATGTCACGTTCATTACCTTCGCCGTCTCACTGGTTAATGGCATCATGGCTATCCTCAAGGCCAAGAAGGAGGCTCGTGAGCGCGCGCTCGAGATCAGTAGTGGTGGCACGATTGCCTAGAACGGTCACTCTTAAAAAAGCGCTCCCCATGAGGGGAGCGCTTTTAATTTCGTATACTACCGGTGTCCGAGTCCACCTGGCTTTCGGTTATAGACGATTGGAATCAGTACCAAGGTAATAATCACTGAGAAAGTAAGGCCAAACATCACTGCATACGCAAGTGGTGCCCAAATGTCTCCCGCAAAGATAAGTGGGATCATACCAATCACGGTCGTGAGGGTCGTGAGAAGAATCGGTCGAAGCCGACTGACTGATGCATCAATCACAACATCGCGAATAGACTTCACAGGATAGCGACGACGGTCCGCATTCATCATATCAATGAGGAGAATGGAGTTATTCACCACAATACCAGAGAGCGCGATGAAGCCCATGATAGATGGGAACGACACTGGATTAGCAGTGATTGCAAGTCCGAAGAAGATACCGATAAGCGAATACGGGAGGATAGAGAGCACGTAGCGTGTGTGCAGGTATGAACCAAACTCGTACACAAGAATCGCAATCATACCCACCACACCGACTACGAGGGCAAGGAGCATCTCACTAAAGGCCTGATTTGACTCTTCAGTCTCACCGCCACCAGTACTTAAAGTGACGCCTTCAGGAAGCTTGAGATCGCTCGCAATTTTCTCAAGTACCTGTGTCTGAATTTCACGGGCATTTCCTTCAGCTGTAACGTCTGCTGTCACCGATACCACCCGACGACTATCTTCGTGATTTATGACAGTACTTGATTCACGGAGTGAAATTGAGGCAATTGATGAGAGTGGAACACTACCAGATTGTGTCGGAATCTCAAGGCGACCAAGCGCATCGATAGTTGTCTCATTGTTGCTCCCAGTATCAGCATCTACATCAGGAGAGAGATTGAGCTTTACGACCACCGGAATATCTTCCTCGAGAGTAGTCAAAGACGTAGCCTCACTCCCAAACACAGCCGTACGCGCGAGGAGTGATACTGTGAATGGATCAAGACCAAGCGATGCCGCCTTTACTCGGTCGAGTTCGAGGACAAACTCAGTGTTGTTATTATTGGTGCTAGTCTCAACGTTCGTGGTATTTGGAATAGACTTGATTAGTTCAGCGGTTTTATTAGCAGTCTCGGTCAGTGCGATAAGATCGTCGCCGAGGTACTTAATGGTAATGGCAGCACCGGTAGGTGGACCATCACTTGGCTGATCGACGGTCACCTTCACATTACGAATAAACGCGAGTGAGGCACGAAGCTCTTCAACCATCTCGGTACTCGTCTTGTCGCGGTCTTCGCTGAGCGTAATGAAGATATTGGCGTATTTTTCGCCACTGCCACCGCCGGTGAACTGACTGCCGCTACCGACAGTAACGACATACGAGTCAATGTTCTCAGTCTTGTAGAGCACCTCTTCGACACGACGTACCGCAATATCAGTCACTTCTTTTTGGGTACCCTCTGGTTGCTCGACCTCAACAATCACATAGTCAACGTCACCCTGTTCGAAGAAGACGACTTGTACGGGGGTGTAGCGAGGGATAAAAGCCGTAACAAGAACCACCACCGCCAGCACAACAGTCTTGGCAAAGACTCCAATAAGACGAAATACAACATCAGATACATTAATACGTGAACGAAGCGACCGGTAGAACAGCGACACAAAGTAGTAGACGATACCGACAGCTATGGCCGTCCATAGACTGTAGACAAGTGCTAGGGAAGCAAGCAAGAGTGCTGAAATGAGGAAGAGGAATTTATCCTCCTTCTCAGCATGACCAACAATCGCAGCTAACTTTGCCTTGTACCACATCTCGAGCTGATGGGCGTATCGTACCTGTTTCTCTTCAAATGCACTCGTATTGCGACGACGGAGGAAGTGCGCCGCAAAGAGTGGCACAATCATCAACGACACAAAGAGTGACGCGATGAGAATGAAGATGAGCGTAAATGGAATACTCGCAATAAACTGTCCAATCACGCCCGATACAATAAAGAGTCCAGCGAACATCGCCACGGTCGTGAGTGTCCCTGAGATAAGTGGTGCGGCGAACTCACGAATCGTTTCAATCGCAGCCTCATCCTTATCAATATCAGGATTTGCTTTCATCTTGGCGTTAATGCCCTCAACCATCACAATCGCCGAGTCAACGAGAATACCAACACCCAGAATGAGCGCAAAGAGTGAGAGGAAGTTAATGGTGTTACCAGAATAGTAGAGTCCAATAAACCCAAGGAGGAACGAAAGTGGAATCGCCGCACCAGCAATCAGACTCTCACGCCAACCAATGGTGAGCGCAAGGAGTCCAACCACAAGGAGCACCGTCTGAATACCTGATGAGGTGAGGTTAAAGAGATCGGTCTTAATCTGCTCGCCAGAATCAAGCACAACATCATACGAGAGTCCGTAGAGGAGATTGCCTTCTTTACTCAGCTCAACGAGGCGGGCATTCACCGCATCGGTGATATCGGTGATATCTCCACCACGTTGCTTATAGATATCGAGTGAAATCGAGTCAGCTGAAGGTTGACCGTCAACGCTGATACGACTCATACGTGATGAAGCAGCAAGCCCATCCCGAACAGTCGCTATATCACGAATAAAGACTGGTTGGCCACCGACAAGTCCAACCGGGATATTTGCCACTTCACTTGAGTCTTCGACATCTCCCTCAAAGGCAACGTTATACGTGACGCCATTATTCGTAATCTGACCGATTGGTAGTGTGCGATTGGCGTTACCAAGCGCCTGAGTTATAGCATTGAGTGTCAAGCCATACTGCTGAAGCGCGGCCTGATTGACGATAATTGCGATTTCTCGTTCTTCAACACCAGACACTTCAACACGAGAAATACCTGAAAGACTTTCAAGATCCTTTTCGAGGTCATTTGAAAGGTTGCGGAATTCAATCGGCAGGAGGTCACCAGCCACTGCCACGGTCATGATTGGTTGATCGACAAAGTTCACCTCTGATACAAACGGATCTTCAGCTGTGTCGGGAAGCTCGCGTGCAATGGTATCAATTTCATCTTTAAGATCCTGAATAGAGGCATCGATATCAGCACTCGCTTCAAACTCAACCGTCACGACGGACACCCCTTCACGTGAGACTGAAGTGATCTGTTTTACATTCTCAAGGGAAACTAAACCTCGTTCAATTTCATTGGTTACGAGCGACTCCACATCAGCGGCAGGAGCGCCGGGCAGAATCGTTTGTACAATACCGACTGGAATCACCACTTCAGGTGAAGACTCACGAGGAATAGCGAGGAGTGAGTAAACGCCCAATCCAGTGATAGCGAGGATAAAGAGATATCCAAAGCGTGTATTACGAACAAAAAATTCGAACATACTTAATCGCGGATTACCTCCACTACCTCACCATCGGTTTTGCCACGAGCGTCAATCACGAACTCGGTAGTTGCATCAATACCAGACAGAATAGTTACAAGTGAACCACTAATTGGCCCAACTTCTACTGGACGTGCCTTAAGCTTATTGTCCTCTACCACAAAGACGACACCATCAGTATCGGTAAACTTTACCGCTGTGATAGGAATCTGGAGACGGGTAGCGCTCGCAGTGCTGGTAGCACTCGATGGTGCGAGCGAGACAGACACCGTATCACCATTGACGAGTGAGGCGTCGCTGGTTGCAATCTTGACCTCAGACTTACGGGTAACCGGGTCAATCGCTGGTTCAATCGTGACGATGGTGCCAGTGGCAGTATTGTTAATAGAAACGGTCTCACCAACTACAAATTGGTCGCGATCAAATTCACCGATGAAAACCGATACCTCGAGACCCTTTCCACCCGCCACCCGAGCGACAGGAGTCTGTGGACTAAGGAAATCTCCACTCTTAATACGAAGTACCTCAACCGTTCCAGAGATTGGTGATCGGAAGATGGTCTTCTCAAGATTGGCCTGTGCTGCACGGAGTGCACCGAGGGCTTGGGTAATCTGTGCATTTGAAGCCGATGGGCCACTATTAGCACTGTTTATTTCTGCACGAGAGAGCGCATCACGAGCTGCAGAGAGAGTAGCGGCATCATTTTGGAGTGACGCTTGTACCCCAAGGAGACTCGAGCGGACACCGGTGAGCTTGGCAATATCAGCCTTACGAGCAGCATCAGCGGAAGCATCACCTGAAGTATTACGTGAGAGCGCACCAATCAGAAGATCAACGAGTGCTATAGTCTCACTCGTGTACTGACGAGCATTGGTAATTGCCGCATCAAGGTTGCTGGTTGGGGTGAGGATACTACTCTCAGCTTGCCAACGAGACAATGAAGCATTGAGTGCTACGCGACCATTATTAAGTCGCTCGGTATCACCCTGACCATTGATTCGGAGACCAGGAACCGGTGATTGTGGGTTAGCAAAATAGGCATCGATATCGGTCTTTACGATACCAAGTACAGAATTGTATGCTCCGGCGATATTTGTCACCGTTGTAGCCTTGGTGCGCTCAAGTGCAGTTGTCGCCTCACTGACACCCACCTGACTCTGACGTCCTGAAGCGAGTGCTGCTTCATACGCTCCCTGCGCTTGCAGCACAGCTGCTTGCTCAGACGCATTCTCTAGAGTACCGATGATAGTCCCCGCAGTGACGGTAGCTCCAGGAGCGACCCGAACACTCGTTACGCGTCCACCACGCTCACTCTGGATATCGGCCTCACTGACCGAACGAACCGTACCGACGTACGTTGCACTATCAGCACCTTCAAGATTAGCAATTGTCGCGACGCGAACAGTTGGTGGCAGCTCTGTAGTCACCGACTCACTCTCGTTACCACCACGAAGGAGGGCGATAACTACACCAATAATAGCCACGACACCAATCGTGAAGGCTACCTTTTTCGGTGTCCAGGATGAACCTGCAAGACCACGCACCTTACCACCGACATTCTGTACAATATTCATAACACTCGTGAATTAATTAATTGGGCTATATAATACCACTAAATATGCCCATTGTCTATATATTTGAGCTTCCGCCTTTTTACTTAGTGTGTGGTAGTATAACCGTGTTATGTTTGGAAAATTAAAGAATATGGCGGTGCGCAAGCTTGTGCAATCGCAAATGAAAAATGTACCAGTCGAGCAACAGCAGATGATTATCGAGATGCTCGAAAAGAAGCCCGAACTCTTCGAACAAATTGCCAAAGAAATGCAGGAAGAACTGAAGACTAATGGTAATAATCAGATGGCTGCCGCCATGAAGGTACTCCCGAAGTACCAGCAGGAAATTATGGAGATCATGAGCCCAGAGATGAAGGAGAAGCTCATGAAGATGCAGATGGGGAGCCAGGGGCAGTTTAACCCAGACGGTAGCATCCGCCGATAATAGTCAAATAATTTGTTGAATCTTCTTTGTTGCATTTATAGAAAAGTTACTCACCGTACAGGAAGTACGCCTCATAATTTTTCTATAATGCGCCTCGAATCTTCAATAAATTATTTAACTCTTACTGTCTGTTCCGTACCCGAAACATACTGAGGGTTACAATTTGCAGGTGAGAAAGAAAATTTATCAACACGGTGCGACCTACGGTCGCACCGTGTTGCCGTATACTCTCAATATATGTCAAAGAAAATTCTAGTACTTTGTGGTCACCCAGACAAAGATTCGTTTTGTGGAACTATGTCTGACCAATATGAGCGAGGCGCCCGCGAGGCTGGTCACGAAGTAGTCCGCGTCAACATCGGCGAACTCAACTTTGATCCTATCCTGCATAAGGGATATAAGGAGATTCAGCAGCTCGAACCAGACCTTATCGAGCTCCAGAACCGCTTCCGTGAGGCTGAACACATTGTGATTGTGTATCCAAACTGGTGGTGTGCGATGCCTGCTATCCTCAAGGGACTCTTTGACCGTTTCTGGCTCCCCGGCTTTGCCTTTAACTTCAACAAGCAAACCAAGCGTATCGATAAGCACCTTAAGGGTCGCTCAGCCCGAGTGATTGTACTCTCTGGCTCACACTCACCATTCCAGACCTGGTGGCGCTTTGGTGACTTCACGAACGAAATCCAGTACGGCATCCTCGAATTTGCTGGTATCCGTACTGCAGTCACTGCCTATGGCCCGTGTGAGAAGGTTGATGGTATCTGCCGAGAAAAGTGGCTCCGTGAGGTGGAGTCGATGGGGAAGAAGGGTATATAAATCAACCTATAGTAAAGAAAAGGTCAGTGCGTAAGCATTGACCTTTTCTATTTTTGTGATATTGTTTTAACAGTCGAAAACATCAGCGCGCAGGAGGCGCATCATGAACTTGTTCAAAGTAATCCTCTTTGGATTCCTGACATTGATGATGTTGGCTGCTTGCCAGCCGCAGTTCTACATCAATTCGGAGACCACCATCACCCACACGCCGTCACGGGCGCAAGAGCGGCACCCTCGTGGCGAGATGGTGTTTGCCTGCACCACTGTCGCAGCGATATACGAATACCTCGAAAATGGGGGTATCTCCGCCGGATGTGGTCGTATGTACATGACGACACCACGGTACCGTGATGACTTCTACACCTACGAAGGGCAGCGGTTCAGGATTATCGAGTTTCAAGACGGATTGTACAAATACTTCACCTACGAAGAACGTGGAAGCCGGTCACGACACTGGCGCTACTGAGCAAATGAGGCGGAAGGCGGGAGATACTCCTGTCTTCCGCCTTTTCCTTTACCTGGTGGTATACTATAGACATGGAACAATACACCTGGTACGCAACCCTTATCAAACCAACCTGGGCGCCTCCAAGCTGGGTCTTTGGACCAGTGTGGTCTGTACTCTATACCATCATCGCGATTACTTTTATCTACGTCTTTTATAAGACGTATCTAGGGGAGATACCATACTGGATTGCCGGTCTCTTTGCACTCAATCTCATTGCCAACGCCCTCTTTACACCGCTTCAGTTCGGGCTCCAGAGCAATTTCCTGGCAGCCGTAGATATTGTGGTTGTGCTCGGTTCACTTGCTGCCGCCCTCTACGTTATCTACCCGTACGCGCCATGGGTAGCGTTTGCTAATATCCCATACCTTCTCTGGGTCTCATTTGCAACCGTACTCCAGCTCACTATCACGTACCTTAACTGGTAGTCTGTTATACTGGCACGTATATGCATCATGTTTCGTTTGGGCGAGAGGTCGCCAGTGTCGCCCTCAAGGTAGTGGCGGTGGTGATTACTATCGTACTCATCGTCATATCGCTCGGAGTCATTACCTTTAGCTTCACCGCAATTAGTGATGGGGAGTGCAATATCGCCGTGATGCCAATAGAAGGAGTGATTATGCCGTTTGGGAACGGTGTCTCATACCCTGAGTTCGCCACTACGCCACGTGATGTTCGCGACTTCCTCGCTGCCCTTGAATACGAGACAATGATTGAAGGTATCCTTTTTGAGATTAATTCTCCTGGTGGCACACCCGTAGCCTCTGAAGCTATTGCGAGCGATATCAGTATGATTGAGATGCCAAATCTCGCCCTGGTTGGTGATATTGCTGCCTCAGGCGGGTACATGATTGCCGCAGCGGCTGACAGCATCATCGCCTCACCGATGTCTGACGTTGGGAGTATTGGTGTCACGATGTCCTATGTTGAAGAGTCGAAGAAGAATGAAAAAGATGGTCTTACCTACGTACCACTCAACAGTGGAGAATTTAAAGACATTGGCAGTCCAAATAAACCAATTACCGACGAGGAACGAACCCTCCTTGAAGCCCAGCTCGATGAAGTCCATAACTACTTCATCGATCTCGTGAGTCGCTATCGCGATATTGACCGCGAGTCTGTAGCCGCACTCGCAGACGGCTCAACGATGACCGGCAAGCAGGCGCTTGAGAAAAAGCTCATTGACCACCTCGGCGGCCGGGAGGAAGCGAAGCGTATCTTTGCCGAGCGCCTCGGCAAGCAGCCAAACGAGATTCACTTCTGTGAGTATGTTGCACCACTCCTATAGACAAAATAAACCACCATTCTCGTTCGACGGGGTTCATATGTTATTCAACAACCTGTAGTTCTCTGTGTAATTTGGTACACTAGAAGTCTTGTACAGGCACACTAAGTGTGCGGACACAGCGATAGTTTGCATTCTGCTGAACTACGTGAGTGACTGTCTGTACGAGTATGCTCCCCGCGGGGAGCATTTCTTTTTAATTATTTTTCTGCTACACTCAGCGCCATATGTCAAAGCTTGCGGTCGGTATTGTCGGCCTTCCAAATGTCGGTAAATCAACATTATTCACAGCCCTCACGAAGAATGAGGTGTTAATTGCAAACTACCCCTTCGCAACTATCGACCCATCCGTCGGTGTGGTGGCAGTACCAGATAGTCGTCTCGAGACGCTCTCTAGTATCTCAGGTTCACAGCAAATCATCCCGGCTGTCGTGGAATTCGTTGACATTGCTGGTCTTGTTGAGGGTGCCGCCAGTGGCGAAGGACTCGGCAATAAATTCCTCGCCAATATTCGCGAGACAGACATGATTGGTGAGGTGGTCCGCATCTTTGAAGATGAAGATATCCATCACGTCTCAGGGCGTATCGACCCACTGGGAGACATCGAGGTTATCAACCTCGAACTCGTCCTAGCCGACGCTGAAACTGTTGAGAAGCGTCTCGGTAATGTCGAGCGTGACGCCAAACGCGGAGACAAAGAAGCTGTCCTCGAGCGCGACCTCCTTTTAAAGCTGAAGCCACACCTCGAAGGCGGTAATCTCGCCAATAGTCTCACCATGACCGATGATGAGAGGCGTATCGTGAAGCATCTCCATCTCCTCACGATGAAGCCATTCCTGTACATCTGTAACAAGAAGCATGGGTCATTTAACCTCGATGAACACAACGACGATCGTTGGGTAGCTCTGACTGAATACTTTGAACGTACCGGGGCAGAATACGTCATTGTTGACGCTGGTATGGAGCATGAGCTCCGTGACCTCTCTGAAGACGAGAAGCTCGAATTCCGTCGTGAGTACGGTGCGCAGGATAGTGGTGTCGCGAGTCTTATCCGGGCCTGCTACCACCGACTCGGACTTATGTCCTACTTCACGACCGGCGAGAAGGAGACGCGCGCCTGGACAGTACCGATTGGTTCGACTGGACCAAAGGCTGCCGCCGCTATCCATAGTGACTTTGAAAAGAAGTATATCCGCGCGCAGGTCGTGACCTTTGAAGACCTCGTCACCTGCGGCTCTATTGCCAAGGCACGTGAAGCCGGCAAGCTCCGTGTGGAAGGGAAGGAGTACATCGTGAAAGATGGCGACGTGATTGAATTCCTCATTTAATTAAGCAAAAAGTTTGACCGGTACCCACCAAAAGGTACCGGTCTTTCTTATTCAATCGGGCCAAAAAGTCGGTCACCAGCATCCCCAAGACCAGGGACGATGTAGCCGTTATCATCGAGACCGTCGTCGATGACTGCCGTCACAATGGTGACATCAGGATGATGCGTCTCAATGTACGCAATACCTTCCGGAGCAGACATCAGTGTAAAGAGGATGATACGCTCAGGTTTCTTCACTGACTTCAACTTGAGGGCGTCGATAGCCGCTCCGGCAGAACCACCAGTAGCGAGCATGGTCTCGAAGACCAAGACGGTCTTACGACCAAGATCAGGCGCACACTTGTACATGCCGAGGGTTGGCGTGAGCGTGACGTGATCGCGCTTCACATCAATGAAGCCGACGTCACAATCAACGATACTCATTGCGCCAAGTGCAAGCCCAACACCTGCCCGCATCACGATGACCGCGTATAGATTTGCTTCATCCACCAATTCATCCGCAAGGATTTGGTGCATGAGTACGAAACCTATATTCGCAACACCGTCCCTGAACTCGTCGCGTGGGAGGTTACGATCACGTAGACGCTCTAGGTCAATAGACTGCTGGTGAGGAAGTGGTAGGACAATATGCGGCACGTCAGTGTACTCCTCTCTATTTAAGAACGGGTGCACATCCCGTTCTTGGTGGGTTGCATTGCGCCGTACTATAGAAAATCCCTGCTTGAATAGCAAGGATTTCTTTTTGTTTATTAGCTGAGGTCAGTCGGGGGATTCTTGCGTTGGACTGGACTCACGACGGTCGGACTCCAGGTGGCCTTAATGGCTCCATGCTCCTTTTCATACTCTGCGACTTGGTGCGTAAGGTACTGCTGGAGACGCTTCGCGTGTTGCGGGGTAAGTGAATAGATAGCTCCCTGATTTCCTGAGGAGAGCCCCATCACGAAGAACTCTGGCGTGTAGCCGATATTAATTGATTCACAAAATAGCTTTGGAGCTTGTTTCAAGTCATCTGGTTTCATACTAAAACAGTATACCGCATTTTAGGGAAGTGTTCAGGAAGTGGCGCGTACTGTTAGAATGGTTGATGGACATGCCATGGAGGGCATTATGAAACGAGGACTACCGATAACGGTGACATCACTCAATACCTGGAGTGGTGTCGCGGTCAGCAACCGCGAAGCTACCATCGTCGATTACATTGTTGAGCTGGCACACACTCATGATATTGTCAGCCTGAACGAAGTTCACTACGCAGACGACATGGGTAAAGTGCCACGCTTTGGCCGTGCACCGGTGCAGAAAGATGAAATCGGTCCGTACCATCTCACCCTCGGCAACGAGGTGCGAGAAAAGCTGTTCCGAACCCACGACCTGTACTTCACCTCAAACTTCGACTGTTTTGCGTATCATGACCGAGCAGCTGCAGAATATCCGGTGAAGTTTGGCAACCTGCTCATCGTACGACGAAAACGGTTCGATGAGTTCTCGTTGCGTGACCAGTACTGCTATGGACAGGGTGAACTCAATACCGAAGTGCTGGTAAAGGGGATGGTCGTCAACGGCATACCTGCCTCTCGTTCGATGCAAGTGTGCTCAGTCACGTACGGACAACATCGGTTTCGATTGGTGTTCATGCATGGAATCTGGACACAACGAGGGAAAGTCGATTGTCCTGCCCGCGTGAGCCAGAATGCGCGCATCGGGCAGGGAGTCCTTGCTGCGACACGCAATACCGCCTACGAGACAGTCCCGACCATACTCATGGGTGACCTCAACTATACGTCACGCCTCGAGTGTTTCAAGGACCTGCTCCAGCACAAGGACGTCTTCAACGGTACCGCAGTGAACCTTAATGCGAAGGCTGGCATCAGAACCACCCGCACCAAGTTTTACACCCGCTCTGAACCGGAGGCCGACTTCACGCTCATGAGTGACTGGGCAGAGGGCTACGTCGACACCTACGAAGCACTCGACGCACCATCTGATCACATGCGTCTGAGGCTTGTCCTTGGAAAATAACACCACACCCGGCGCAACACGCGCGCCGGGTGCATTTTTTATAATGAAGCGTATACTTTTACTATATGGAACAGCACGAACGCCTCGCAGACTTTTTATTCGAGACCGGTACCATGCGTCGCCTGCCGCGCATGCACCGTCAGACCCTCCTCATTGACGATACCTCAGACACCATTGCCTCACACTCCTACCGAGTTGCGCTCATTGGGTGGCACCTCGCGAAGCTCGAAGGAGCAGACCCGTACAAGGTTGTCATGATGTGCCTCCTTCATGATATGGGTGAGATACGCAGTAACGACCACAACTGGGTACACAAGCGCTACGTAAAGATATACGAGGAAGAGATAACGAAGGACCAGCTCGGGAGCTTACCGTTTGCTGATCTCTACACATTTGCGACTGAGTATATGGCTCGTGAGACAGTTGAGGCGAAGCTTGCTAAAGAAGCTGATATCCTCGACCAGATTCTCCTTCTCCGCGAATACGAATGGCAGGGGAGCCAAGAGGCGAAGAGCTGGCTAGAGACCAAATCAAAAGACATCGAGCGACTGCAGAGTGAAGGTGCCAAAGCCCTCGGTCACGCCCTCCTTGAGCGCTCACCATCGGACTGGTGGCAAGACATCTACACGAACCAAAACCGCTAGGACGTGACTTTTTAGAAAAAAGAGGAGTATACTTGTAGTATATGGAAAATACACCACGCAATATCGTACTGCAGGTAGGATCACTCTTAGCACTCTATATCAGTACATCATTCTTTATTACGCTCGTTTTTGGACTCATTAATCTCGCGTACCCGGACGCAGCAGACTCTTACTGGAATATCGAGAGTGCCGCCGATAGTGTCCGTCTCGGTATTGCAGTACTTATTGTCTCACTCCCAACCTACCTCGTCCTCATGCGACTCGTAAATACCCACCGTCGGGAAGCACAGGCAAGTCTCTACCAGAACCTCACCAAGTGGCTCATCTACCTTTCACTCCTCTTCGGTGGACTCGTCCTCCTCGGTACTCTCGCCACCACAATTTACACCTTCCTCAACGGTGACATCACCACTCGCTTTATCCTAAAAGCAGCGACAATTATTGGTGTAGTCGGCATTGCCTTTCACTACTACCTCCTTGATGCCCGTGGCTACTGGGTGAAGAACGAACAGAAGTCGGTAATGTTTGGTATCGGAGTAGGGATTGTGGCGTTTGTCGCCATTGCCTTCGGCTTCCAGTTCATCGAGACACCAGCCGTCGTCCGTGAGATGAAATTGGATGAGCAGCAGGTAAACGACCTCCGCACTATCCAATGGCAATTAGAGAGCTATCTCGCGACCAGCAGTACGACCCCAGCCACCCTCGATGAAGCATATGGTGACCTCGGTCCGGCGCCGACAGCACCCGAAGGACGTGACGCTTACAGCTATGAAGTCACCGCAACTGGTTTCAAACTCTGCGCTACGTTTGCTCGCGACAATAGCAATGAGTACGCCACCGGCTTCAGTGACCCCGCCCTTCGTATCAAGAATAGTGAAAACTGGAACTACAAAGCCGGACGGTACTGCTTTGACCGAGCTGTGAAATAACTTACATTACATTGTCTAACAATGAAAAAGCGCGGGATGAGCCCGCGCTTTTTGCTTTTTGCCTGCTGACATACTCACCAGAAATAATGATCGAAGTGTACACCATACGCCTGAATCCCTTGCCCATGGGCAGTACCTGGCGCCACCCGCGCAAGCTCCGTCATCGAGTGACGCTCGACCGCAAACTGACGCCTCTGCCACGCATCAACCAATATTGGCGCGAGCGAGTACGAGTTTGCACAGTTGCCGAGGAATTGTGGTGTGTAGATGGAGATATTCTCTCGCTCGCACCCAGACATGATGAAATGACCGATGAATCGCTGGGCAAAGCAGGTGCTCACCGCGAACTTGAGATACCCCATATTGTATGAGGCAACAAGCTTCACGAGATACTCATACGACAGATAAGCATCAGTGTCATTGGTATGCCACCCCATCGTCGACCCGTGCCCTTGATAAGACACGAGCGCGTGCGAGACGGGGACCTGCACCATTAGGAAGTCACGGATGATGACTGCCGCCGATTCAGGTGCTGGGGAGATGTAGTTTTGGACTGGTATTCCTCGGGCCTTGAGATACTCCTCCAGTTCTCTGTGAACCTCAACGTATTCTGGACCACTGATGAGAAGAGCGGTTGGACGATCAAGCATGACTAACCTCACTGATTTGCTGTCTTTCTGTATTAGACAGGTAAGCGAAGAGAAAGTCAAAGACTCAAGCTTAGGCGTACGAAGATTGCGCAATCGGCAACCGAACAATAAACGTCGTGCCTTTATCCTCAACCGTCTCTACCTCAATGGTGCCACCAAGTTGCTCAACCGACTCCTTCACAATATAGAGACCGAGGCCTGTCCCTTCAGCGCGATGTTGCATCGCGTTGCTCGCACGGAAGAATTTGCTGAAGAGGCGAGGAAGCTGGTCAGCCGGGATACCGATACCACTATCAGCGACAACAAAGATGAGCGTACCGCCCTCAACCTGGTACCCAAACGAGATCTGATCACCAGGACGCACGTACTTCACTGCGTTTGAGAGAAGATTACTCGTAATAATATGAAAGAGGCGACTATCTGCTGTATACGTAAAAGGTGCCGGGTTGTACGGCGTCGTGAGAACGATATTCTTTTCTTTAATTTGTCCTTCAAATTCTTCGACAATGGTCGGGAGATAGGTGGAGAGCTCAATCGCTTCTGGGGCAGACGCAAAAGTACCAGTCTCAAGTTTCGAGACACTGAGGAAGTCATTGATAAGCGCGAGCATTCGCGTCACATTACGGGCCACCTTCATGAGGTAGACACCCTGCTTCTCAGTTGCGACACCCCGGAGCGAACGCTCAAGGAGCTCAACATTCCAGCGGATAGCAGCGACCGGAGTGCGGAGTTGGTGGGTCGCAAGCGCCACGAACTCACTCTTCGCTTTATCGACAATCTTATGTTGAGTGATATCCACGAGCGAAACCATCCGCTGATCAAACGTCTGGTTTACGAAGAACGAAATAGAAACCCAACGCTCTTCGTCACTATAGGTACGGATAACCATCTCGGTGTCCATAAAGGCAGTGTTACGATCGAACTTACCCATCGTTACTGAATAATGAACATCGTCCTCATGGGTGAGACGATCAAAAACGGTTTTGCCAATGAGCTCTTGTTGCGGAAGACCGAGAAGTCGAGCCGAAGCTTGGTTACAAGTAGTAATTACCCCACGACCATCAAGGGTCACGTATGGAACTGGGCTTTGATTATAGAGTGTGGCGTAAAGCTCGCGAGAATTAAGGAGCTGATTCTTATGCCACTCCACCTGCGCATCATCGGCCGAGCCTATCAGAAGCACTGCTGCCGTAAGAGTAAAGAGTACGGTCAGTGAGAGTATGTGGGGGAGATAGAGCGGAAAGAGCAAACTCGCAACAAAATATACCGCTGCGAACACGAGAAAGAGCACAACAATAATGGCGACCATTCGGAGCGCGCGCCAGAGGCCAAAGCCAACTTGAATGTGCATACCCTCATATCATAACAGGCCGAGGTGGGGACAGGCCATATATGCCTGTGGTAGAATCATCATATGGAAAAGCATATCCTCATCATCGAAGACGAAATCGACTTGCGTGAAGCAATGGCTGAAGCCCTCCAGGAAGAAGGCTATCAGGTCACTATGGCTGAAAACGGCCAAGTTGGACTTGAGATCGCACTCCGTGACCATCCAGATCTCATTCTCCTCGACCTCATGATGCCGATCATGGATGGACAGACTATGTTCGGAAAACTCCGTGAAGATGCTTGGGGTCGCTATGCAAATGTGGTAATTCTCACGGCGATGGACGACGTCAATAATATCGGACTCGCACACGAAGAGAAGCCACTTGATTACTTCATTAAGGCTCACCACAGTCTCGATGATCTCATCAAGCAGATTAGACTCCTCCTCTATACTGCCCCCTAGACAAAACCATACTTAGAGTAGTATGGTTTTGTCTAGATACGTTCTCACGCCAACAAGGGAGGATTCTCACATGAAGGACTGGCCGTACCACGTGCTTGGTATAAGCATCAGTGCCTGGATTCTGGTATCACCGCTTTTCTATCCATTCCTGCTCGACGTCTACAGCTTTTTGTTTTTGACCTTTGCAGTCGCGACGTATAAATACGCTATCGCCAAGGTTACCTACAACAGCATCGATAAAATAAGTGGGGAGTAAACGATGAAAGCGCTACGAAGCTGGGGTGAGCGTGATGTGACCGAAGAAAGTTTTCTCTTGTGTATCGCAGCGATTTCATTTTGTCTCGCTGTCATTACCTTTGCGTACACACGCTTCGGAATCATGGGTGTTGGGGTACTGACGATGATTGCGATTGCGGTCTGTATAATCGTCGTATTCATCATCTACACAATACTCTACGCTGTCGACGACGACTTTGATTATGATGAGTCCTTCGATGGAATGGTAGACATGATTTGCAAGGGTTTCATTGGCCTTTCGGTCACAATCTTCGCCATCTACCAACTCACCCTGCATGCAAGCAAGGATGAGCTCATGGTCCTCGGACTCATGGTCGGACTCTATCTCCTTGGAAGCCTCAAGAGCTGGGGCGTGATGTGGTTCTACCATCGTGTCAACAGGCTGTTTAAAGTCAACGACTGAAGAAACCAAGACGAGCGCCCCTGGCGCTCGTTTTCTTTTTACATTTTAATAAATCGTGGCATACTAACAAATACCGTTACAAGATAACCGAGGTAGGACTATGCATAAAAAATTCGACTCAGGACTGATTGAACAAAAGTGGCAACAAACATGGGACGAAGCCAAGCTCTATGAAGTTGGCGATCGTGACCCGAGTAAAGATAAAGCCTACCTCCTCGTCGAATGGCCCTACCCATCGGGCAACCTCCATATCGGTCACTGGTACGCCTTTGCAGTACCAGACATCTATGCCCGCTACAAGCGCATGCAAGGTACCCAGGTTCTTTTTCCAATGGGCTTTGACGCCTTTGGTCTCCCGGCAGAAAACGCCGCCATCAAGCGGAAGCTCGACCCAAAAGTCTGGACCTACGACAACATGGCGTACATGCGTCACCAGCTCAAGAGCATGGGCAACATGTTTGCTTGGGACAAGACCACCTCAAGTACCGATCCCGAGTACTACGCGTGGACGCAACAGATGTTCACTGAGTTCTTTAAGCATGGTATCGCATACCGTGGGAAGGGTGTGGTCAATTGGTGTCCGGGGTGTAACACCGTGATAGCAAACGAGCAAGTCTTACCAGACGGCACCTGCGAGCGCTCAGGAGACATGATTGAAAAGCGGGAGATGCCACAGTGGATGCTCAAGATTACCAAGTATGCCGATAAACTCATCGACGACCTCGAGACCGTCAACTGGCCAGAGCATATTAAAGAGGCGCAGCGTCAGTGGATTGGTCGTAGTCGTGGTGCTGAGATAGACTTCACGCTCACGACTGGCGAGACCGTTACTGTCTTTACGACACGGCCAGACACCCTCTATGGGGTGACGTACCTCGTTCTCGCACCAGAGCACGCACTCCTGCAGTCCGCAACAGTGCGAAGCAACACCTCGAACTTGAGTGACGTTGACGCCTATATTGCGAAAGCGAAGCAAAAAGACGAACAAGACCGTCTCGATGCCACCAAAGAAAAGACTGGGGTGAAGCTTGATGGTATTACCGCGACCAATCCGGTTAATGGCGAGACCATTCCAGTCTTTGTCGCTGACTATGTGCTCGGTGGCTACGGTACCGGCGCCATTATGGCAGTACCAGCGCATGATGAGCGCGATGGTGAGTTTGCTCGGAAGTTTAATCTACCAATCAAACCTGTTGTAGCTACCCACTTCATAAAAAGTGAACAGATAGACAGAGTTAGAAATGGAGTTTACGGACTAATAAAAATTGATAATAAGTATCTTATCCAACACTTCACAAAAGATGACTTCTACTGGCTACCAGGTGGAGGACTTGACCAAGACGAGACACACGAAAATGGGTTACTTCGTGAGCTAAATGAAGAGACACACTACGCAGACTTTTTAATCAAAGAAAAGGTATCTGTCGGTGTTATTGATACAAAATCAAAAGAAGGAAAATCACTTCGCAACATTAGTCAGGTCTATAAAGTAGAGATTGCATCAAATAACACGTCACCAAGCGCAATGACTGCAGACGAACTAGAAGACGGTATCGAACTATTATTACTCTCAAGAGAAGAAATTGAGAAACTCACCTCTTCATTTGAACCTGAACGAATTGAATTTATAAAAGAGGCAATCCGCATTGCAGAAGGTGAACCCAAAACATCAACCGGTGTACTTGTGGCCTCCGGTGAATTCGATGGACTTGATAGTGAGACCGCTAAAGAACAAATTGTCGCCAAAGTTGGTGGTCGCATGACCTCGACCTATCGCCTCCGCGACTGGTCAATCGGGCGCCAGCGGTACTGGGGCGTCCCGATTCCAATTGTCTATAGCCCAGAAGGTGAAGCCCACCCGGTGCCAAAGGAGCATCTTCCGTGGCTCTTGCCAGAAGACGTCGACCCAACCCCAACCGGTGTCGCTCCACTTGCGAAGAGTGAAGAGCTCAAGCGTCGGACCGAGGCTATCTTTGGTCCCGGCTGGACACCAGAGGTCGAAACGATGGACACTTTCGTCGACTCATCCTGGTATTTCCTCCGTTATCTCGACAACCATAATGAGAATGCACTCGCAAGCCTCGAACGACAAAAGGAATGGATGCCAATTGATGTGTATTTCGGTGGAGCCGAGCACACTACCATGCACCTCCTTTACTCACGCTTCTGGCAGAAGGCACTCTACGACCTTGGTCTCGTGACCGAAAGTGAACCATATCATCGACGCGTCAACCGTGGCCTTATCCTCGGCCCAGACGGCAACAAGATGAGTAAGAGTAAAGGCAATGTCGTTGACCCTGACGAGCAAGTGAAGTTCGTCGGCGCCGATACAGTAAAGATGTACCTCGCCTTTATGGGCCCCTATGAGGGGAACAACTACCCCTGGGATATGGGTGGGATTGCTGGTGTACGCCGCTTCCTCGAGCGTGTCTACGGTCTTATCGACCATATCAGTGACACAGAAGGGGAGGAAGTAACCCGCCAGCTCCACAAGACCATCATCAAAGTAAGTGGAGACATTGCTGAGTTTAAGTTCAACACCGCCATCAGTGCGATGATGATATTCGTGAACCTCTCCGAGAAGTCGACCCTCACCAGAGCATCATACGAGACCTTCCTCCGTCTCCTCGCTCCATTTGCCCCTCACCTCACCGAGGAGATTTGGCATGAGCTCGGACACACCACGAGCATCCACCTTGAGGCCTATCCAGTGGCAGACGAAGCCCTCGCCCGTGACACAAGTGTCGAGATCGGGGTCCAGGTCAACGGCAAGATGCGAGGCAGTATTACGGTGAGCCAGGAGGCAGGGGAGAGTGAGGCGCTAGACGCCGCACGAGCAGTCCCAACTATCGCCGGGAAGCTCGCGGAAGGGGAGATAAAAAAGGTGATTTATATCCCTGGTAAAATCCTTAATGTTATTGTCGGATAAGTGCGCCCATGCCATTTGACGTTTGTCAAATGGCATGCTATAACATGGGCACTACTGAGGAGGTAGCACTAAATTATTCTTATTTTGAGCGGAATTTATGATTACTTTTAAACCAAAACAGGTCACGAAGAAGCTATTGGCAGCGCTCCCAGAGCGCGCTCGCGACGTCCTTGAGAAGCGCTACGGGCTTGGCAACGACGGCGAAACGTACACCCTTGAATCAATCGGCCAGACCTACGGCATCACCCGTGAGCGCGTCCGTCAGATTGAGAACTACGGCATCAGCTCAATCCAGAAATCAAGTGCATACAGTGAGCACGCCGAGCTCCTCGCTGAGCTCCAGGAGGCCATCAAGATGCTCGGTGGCGGTGTCGTCGCTGAAAACGTCCTCCTCGACTCACTCACCAAAGACGAATCAACCCGCAACCACCTCTACTTCCTCCTCGTTGTTGGCGACACCTTCTACAAAGGCAAAGAGAATCCGCTCTACCACCACCGTTGGTTCACTGAGAAGAAGATTGCTGAAGCAGTCGAACGTGCGCTCAAAAACGTTCATGGCACCCTCAATCGAGACGACCTCGTGTCTGAGACCGAGATCCTCAACCGCTTCCGCAACGAACTCATCGAAATCGCGCACGAGCACGATGACGAGACCTTGAAGCGCTGGCTCCTTATCTCAAAGCAGATTGCTCGCAACCCGCTCGGCGACTGGGGCCCAGCTGATAGTCCTAATGTCCGCGTAAAGGGTATCCGTGACTACGCCTACCTCGCAGTTAAGCGCCATGGTTCACCGATGCACTTTAAGGAAGTAGCGCAGGCGATTGAGCAACTCTTCAGTCACAAGGCTCATGTCGCGACGACTCACAACGAGCTCATCAAGGACGAACGCTTCGTCCTCGTTGGTCGCGGTCTCTACGCCCTCACTGAGTGGGGTTACACCGCTGGTGTGGTAAAGGAAGTACTCCGCCAAATCCTTGAAAACGATGGTCCACTCACTCGTGAAGAAATCATCGACAAGGTACGCAAGGAGCGTTACGTCAAGGACAATACGATTATCGTGAACCTCCAAGACACCAACCTCTTCAAGCGCCTCTCAAGCGGGCAGTACACCCTCGCTGATTAATCCTCAAAACCGGGTTCGGGCATACGCTCCGAACCCGGTTTTGGTGTACAATATCCTTATCTATGTCTGATTTATTCAAAGCGATGTTTGGCTTTTTGGCCGCACCGGTTCTCGTTATCATCGGCCTTATTGTGATGCGGTACACCTTTTCGATTATGGGTATCGATCCAGAACCAGTTATCTCGCTCGTGATAGCTACTACGCCAATCTGGCTACCATTCCTCCTCTTTTGGCTCCTCTACGAAAAGTGGATGGAATTTGTACATCTCAAGTTCAAGCTGCAGCAAGGCCGTACGACACTCCGTATCAAGTTGCCACAAGAAGTCTTTAAGTCACCCGAAGCGATGGAGAATGTGCTCGCCCAGGTCCACAACGTCCAATCACCAGACAACCTCTGGCAGACGTATATCGACGGCAAACATCCACTCATCATGTCTCTTGAGATCGTCTCAATTGGCGGTGATGTCCGTCTCTATATTAACTGTCCAACCAAGAAGGTAAAGAATGCCGTTGAATCACAACTCTACGCTCAGTACCCGGGTGTCGAGGTAGTTGAGGAACCGATTGATTACACCGCTGAGATTGTGCCAGACCATAGTAAGTACGACATGTTCGCCCTCCATATGCGCCAGAAGGGTGACGAAGAATTACCAATCCGCACGTACATCGATATGGGCCTTGATAAGCTTCCAAAGGAAGAATTCAAGCTCGATCCAATGGCACCAATGATTGAGCATATTGGTAGTATTAAGCCTCATGAGCGCATCTGGGTGCAGTTCCTCTGTATTCCGCATGCCAAGAAGAACTTTAAGACCGGCTACATGCACGAGACCAAGACTTGGGAGGGTCGTGTCCAGGCTAAGATTGATGAGATGATGGGCCGCAACAAAGACAAGACTGGCCCGGCTGAACTCGAAAACCAACCACGCCTCACTCCCGGTGAGCGGAGTGTCATTGAGGCAATGGAGCGTAATGTCAGTAAGTACGCGTATGAGGTTGGTATCCGCTGGGTGTACATCACGAAGAAGGGGACGTTTGATGGTAATGTCGTCTCACCACTCATTCGTTCGTTTGCCGCGTACGACCTTATCGGCCGCAATCAGATTGGTGTTGCGTGGCGTACCGACTACGACTACAACTGGTTTTCAGACTGGTCGGGCAAAAAGAAGCTTAAGCTCAAGAAGAAAGAGGTTATCAACTACAAGAAGCGCGAACCACTTCATGGCACTGCGATTAACCCGAGCATGACCTTCCAGATTATGTCGGTCGAGGAGCTTGCAACCGTCTTCCATATACCAAGTAGTACCGTCATGACTCCAGGTCTCAGTCGTATCCCGTCAACCCGTAAAGAAGCACCACCAAATCTCCCGATTGGTGACTTTAACAATGCCAAGTAGTCTATGGAAGCTACCCCATCACCGTTTGCGGTTGTGCCACCACGACGCGCACTCAAGTATCTCCTTGTTGGACTTACGCTCGCCCTCATCGGTCTCATTATCGCGAGCTTCCTCGCTATCAAGCTCAATACACCACCTGATAATTTCCCCGTCGCGACCCCAATTACGATTGAACCTGGCTCAAGTATCGCCGAGATTGTCGAGGTATTTAAGCGTAACAACATTGTCGCTTCAGAGCTCCTCCTCTATATCGTCCTCCTCACCCAGTACACGCCGAGTGATATCAAAGCAAGTACATACGTCTTTGATAAGCCGTACGATACCTTCACTATCGCGAAGAAGCTCGCCTCGGGCGACTTCTCAAGCAACCTCGTCCGCCTGACCCACCGGGAAGGGGAGCCAGTGCGCGAACTCGCTGTCGCAGTACACGAGGCTATTCCGAATATTAGTGTTGACGAGTTCACCGCTATCGCTCTCCCTGAGGAAGGCTATCTTTTTCCAGAGACCTACTTCATCCCACCACACTACACGAGTGAAGATATCGTGAAGACCCTCAAGCAAAAGCATGAAGACTTCATGCTGACCCGTCGCCAAGCCATTGCTGGAGGCAATCTCTCTGAGCGCGATGTCATCATCCTCGCTTCGATTGTCGAGCGCGAAGCTAATTCTGAAGAGTCAATGGGGATGGTGGCAGGTATCCTTCGCAACCGTCTTGATCTTGATATGCCACTCCAAGCTGACGCCTCAATTGAATACGACCTTGATAAGCCTCTTTCTGAGCTCACACCTGATGACCTGAAAAAAGACTCACCATATAACACCTACCTCAACCGCGGACTCCCACCAACACCAATTGGTAACCCTGGTGCCATGGCAATAAATGCGGTCATTGACCCCACCCCAAGTGATTACCTCTTTTACATCACGGGAGATGATGGTACCTTCCACTACGCTACCACCTACGAAGACCATAAGCGCAACATCGCCCGGTATTTACGATAATTTTTAAAGGTTCGAGTCCCGGACTGCCAACATAAAACAGAAAACCCACCAAACGGCGGGATTTCCGTAGTGGGTCATTATTCTTTCGTGTAAGGCTCAACAGCCTTCCACATTTCATCAGACATTTCTCTTGATGTACGCATGATCCACCAAGTCTTCATCTGTCTCAGCAATTTCATCATGTCGATCTCCCTTCTCTCATGATTTTATCATAGAGAATGTATGTTCATAGTCGAAGGTGACTCGTTTTCTTTTCACCCATTATCCGCTATAGTACGATTATCGTATGGCAAAAACTGTCTTTGTCGGACTTTCAGGAGGCGTCGACTCATCGGTCGCGGCCCTTCGTCTCAAAAACCAGGGCTATCACGTCGTCGGGGTCTTTATTAAAGTCTGGCACCCAGATTGGCTTGTCTGTAACTGGGAAGAGGAGCGTCTTGATGCGATGCGCGTCGCGGCACACCTTGAGATACCATTTCTCACCTGTGACGCTGAGGCAGCGTACCGGGACGAGGTCGCACACTACTTTATTGAGAGCTACCGAGCAGGGAAGACACCAAATCCAGACGTGATGTGTAACCAATCGGTCAAGTTTGGGGCGTTTATGGAATTCGCAAAAGCGAAGGGCGCGGATTATGTTGCAACTGGGCACTACGCTCGCAAGGGTGAGGACGGAGCACTCCTGCGTGGTGTCGACAATAATAAAGACCAGTCGTACTTCCTCTGGACACTCTCGAAAGAGCAGCTCGACTTCACCCTCTTCCCAGTCGGCGATACCCCAAAGCCAGATATCCGCGCCGAAGCAGAAGCAGCTGGTCTCCCAACCGCGGTAAAGAAAGATAGTCAAGGGGTATGCTTCCTCGGGCATATCGATATCCCAGAATTTCTTGGTCACTACATCGACCTCGTACCAGGGCCAGTAGTTGATGAAAGTGGGACAACCATCGGCGAGCACCAGGGAGCCTTCGTGTACACCCTCGGCCAACGGCACGGCTACACCATCACGAAAAAGGGAAGTGACAGCCTCCCACACTATGTAGTCGGGAAGAATATTGAAACAAATACCATCACCGTGAGCACCACACCACCAACACTCACTGAAGACGAGACCTTTACACTCACTAATATCGTCTGGCGAGGGAGTCGTCCGTTCACGGTCGGAGACACGTACGAAGCGCAGTCACGCTACCGGCAGACACCATACACCGTTACTATCACCGAGGTTGGGGAGGGGACTCTCACCCTAAAGCCAGAGACTACCACTGATAAGCCTGCAAGCGGACAATCCTGTGTATTATATGACAAAGCCGTCTGTCTCGGGGGTGGTATGATGCTGTAGTGTCATTTCGCGTTCTTAAAGCTGATGGAACATCAGAGTACTTTAAAGTAGAGAAGCTTCGTCGGTCACTCCGGCGTGCTGGCGCGTCACAAAACGAGATAAACGATATCATCGATCGGATTGAGACGAGACTCTTTGACGGGATGCGTACCCAAGAAATCTACCGCATCGCCTTTGACCTCCTGCGGGAGACCGGGCAGACGGTGGCAACGCGATACTCACTTAGGCGTGCGCTCCTTGGTCTCGGGCCAACCGGCTTTCCGTTTGAGCTCTTTCTCGGGAAGCTCTTTGCGGCCGAAGGCTATACCACAAAGACCGGTATCGAACTTATCGGCCACTGTGCCCCACATGAGATAGATATCGCTGCCTATAGGCCGGACCATAGCTTCATTGGTGAGGCAAAGTTCCATTCTCGACCGGGTATCAAAACAGACCTCCAGGTCGCCATGTATTCATATGCTCGCTTACTTGATCTCCGCGATGTGCGGATATGTACCGATGATATCTGTGGGATTAAAGAGTTTTGGCTCATCACGAACACCAAGTTCACCACCACTGCCGAAAAGTATGGCGCGTGTGTGGGTATCAGTATGCTGAGCTGGGATTACCCCCGCCGTAATAACCTCCATGACCGCATTCAGCGGGCTGGTGTCTATCCGGTAACGGTACTACAATCACTGTCTCATAATCATTCCCTTAGCCTCATGGCAGCTGGGGTGGTCACCTGTGGTGACATTATCGAATCACCACACCACCTCCGTACCCTCCATCTGCCAGAGGAACGTCGCCAGGCAATCGTGCGCGAGGCCCAATCACTCATCTCCGCCCACCGCACCAGCGCACAGATGCCAGCCTAGGTCAACCTTCTCAGGGTTTTTTATACCGTGGTATACTAGCGGCATTAACCCTTCAAACGAAGTTACGACAATATGACAGACGTGCAAAAAGAAGAAACTCAGAAGACCGTTGTATCATTTATCTTTGGACTCCTCATCGGTGGACTCCTCGTATGGGCTTTCATGGGCGGCGACGCACAAGGACCAACCCCGAAGGATACAGAAGGAGACAAGACTGAAATGAGTACCTCAACTGAAGCTACCGAGACCAGTACCTCAACTGAAGCTGCAGCACCAGCCCCAACCCTCCCAGTCGGAGAAGGTAAGGTCACCATTGCCAATATGGCCGCAGGTCGCACCGTAATGCTCGGTGAGACCACCTTCCCAATCGAAGAAGGCTGGATCGGTGTCCGTGAGTACAACGACGGCAAGCTCGGCTTTATTAACGGTGTAATCCGCTTTAGTAAGGCAGGTAACGTAGTCCCAACCAGTATTCCACTCGTGACCCCAACTCGCGCTGGCCGTGAGTACGCAGTAGTCATGTTTACCGAAGGCGGTGACAAGGCGTTTAATTCTGCAACAGACAAGCAGATTGATACTATCTTCACCACCTTTAAGGCTGAGTAAGTACAACTCTCACAACGGCCGGTCACCGCAAAGTGACCGGCCGTTGTGTTATACTCATAAATATGGCCGAATACGTAAAGAAGTACAACCCAAATCGCAGTGCTGAGTGGAATTATGGGGGAGCGAAGTGGCGACTTTCACGCTCGAAGATAGAGTTTTTTGTGGAGTGTCCACGCTGTTTCTACCTTGATAACAAACTCGGTACAAAGCGACCAGGAATGCCAAGCTTCAATCTGAATATCGCGGTTGATGAGCTCCTTAAAAAGGAGTTTGATGCATTGCGTGTCTCGGGTGAGCGTCACCCTATAGCAGAGTCATACAATATTGATGCTGTCCCATTTGCCCACAAAGATATGGATACGTGGCGTGATAACTTTGTCGGGATTGAGTACCGTCACGAAGCGACTGGTCTCGTAGTCTCTGGTGCAGTAGATGATATCTGGCAACAACCTGACGGCACACTCATTGTCATCGACTACAAGGCCACCTCAAAAGAGGGACAGATTGTCACCCTCGATGATTCATCATGGGGTGCGCAGTACGCCCGGCAAATGGGTGTGTACCAGTGGCTCCTCCGACAAAACGGCTTTACGGTCAGTGATACGGGGTACTTTGTGTACGCGAATGCACTCAAGGATCAAGACGGCTTTTTTGATACGCTCCACTTTGATACGACGCTCGTCCCGTGCGTCGGGGACACAAGCTGGATTGAACCAACCCTCACCGAGATAAAGGCAACTCTTGAATCACCGATGTACCCGGACAGTGGGAAGGCGTGCGAGTACTGTCCGTACCGTGAAGCCTGTGGCCAGAAGCTTATCGCTATCAAAAAAGCCAATAATTAAGCCGTCTCCCTAGGACCGGCCTCGGGAGACTGAACAGTGAGAACACACATGACAACATTCAAAGATGCAGTGCGTGACGTAGTACGCAATATTCCAAAAGGGGAGGTCTTGTCCTATGGAGAAGTCGCGACTCGCGCCGGCTACCCGCGGGCTGCCCGGGCGGTCGCGAGCCTCATGGCGAAGAATTATGACCCAACCATACCGTGCCATCGGGTAGTGCGGAGCGACGGCACCCCGGGCGAATATAACCGCGGTGGTGTGGAGGTAAAACGTGCGATTTTGAAAAAAGAGGGGTATACTTTTACGATATAACTATGGCGTACCAATCACCACACAGTGATACTCGCTTGCGAGCACTGCAGACCGACCTCAACAACCTTATTAACGGTCAGCGCGACATGCTGAATGACATTTCAAGTCTCCGCTCAAAAAAGGAAGCAGCGATTCAGCGCATTACCCGTGAATACGACACTGAGATTGAATACCTCGAACGTAAGCGTAAAACCGCAGAAAGTAAAATCCCCGATATTCAGCGACAGATTGACCGCCGGCAACAGGAACTCGATGCAGAAGCCGCCCGCAATGCGAAATCATCAATGTTTGGCCGACGCTAATTCCAGATTCTATAATTATGTACTCCTATCGCATTGAACAAGCCATTCGTGCTGCCGCCGTCCTCCATCACGATCAAAATCGTAAAGGTTCGATGCCATTTCCATACATCACCCACCTGATGTCGGTCGCGTTCATCCTCCACGACTATACGGACAATGAGGACGTCATTGTCGCAGCCCTGCTCCATGATGCGATCGAGGATACGGACTACACTCTGGAAGAGCTTGAGGAAGACTTCGGCGGTACCGTGCGAGAGCTCGTTGATGCACTCTCAGAGAAGAAAACCGATGGTGACCGCAAGCTCACGTGGGCTGAAAAGAAAAAAGGCTACGCAGCACAACTGAAGAAAGGACCGAAAGAAGCTGTCATGATTGCCGCCGCCGACAAAGCCCACAACTTCCGCACGATCGTCGAAGAGTACTACGAGGCGCCACATCGCTTCCTTCAAGACTTTGGAAAAAATCTCGATGAACGAATCGAGGTCTATCAGACCATCGCCAACGTCATCAACAACCGTCTCGAAGGTCCACTCCTCAACGAATTTAATCACGTATTTGAAAGCTACAAAGAATTTATCTATGCCGTCCAAAAAAGCCAAGAAAAAGAGTTTTAATTACACCCCAGCAACCAACCTTGCGCCAGTTACACCAGTCGACACCTGGCAGCTCGCTACCCAGTACTACACGAGTCACAACGATCCAAAGATTGAGGCGGATGTAAAATCCGCTGAGACCGCCTACCGTGCCTTTGCGAAGAAGTGGCGAACTAAGTCGTTTACCACCGATGCTGAAGTACTCGCACAAGCACTGAAGGAAAGTGAAAAAATCGCCGGCAATCCTGCCTTCTCACGCCCACTCCGGTACTTTTCACTCGTCACCGCGCTTAATACCGGTGATAGTGAGGCAGAGAAGCAGATTTCACTCATCCAGCGTCGCCTCCGCAAGGCGAGCGATGAGACACTCTTCTTTAGTCTCGAGCTCGGCAAAGTACCAAAAGCCACCCAAAAAGAGTTCCTCAAGCATGAGGCCCTGACGCCATACCGCTACTACCTCGAGCGACTCTTTGCCGGAGCAGCGCACCACCTCAGTGAAGCAGAAGAAAAAATCATCAGTCTCAAGAGCCGGCAAGCATATGGTCGCTGGACTGACATGACCGATAAGATAGTGAGCCAGCGACACATTACCTGGAAGGGTAAGTCGATTGCTATCCCGGAAGCGATTGAGACGGTCAATATCCTGCCTTTTACCGAGAAGCCTAAGCTTTGGGGTCTCATTACCAAAGAGCTCGGACAAATTAGTGAGGTAGCAGAGCATGAGTTTAATGCCATCATCACCGACGTCCGGACTGAAGACGAACTCCGCGGGTACAAGAAGCCGTACAGCGCTACTGTCCAGAGCTACCAAGACACCGAAGACGCCGTGGAGCGCCTCGTCGCTGCCGTATCAGATACCGGATTCAAGCTCAGTCATAAGTTCTACAAGCTTAAGGCGAAGATTCACGGAGTTGAACAGCTTGAGTACAGTCAGCGTAACGAGAGTGCTGGCGCTGGCATCACCATTTCGTACGACGAAGCGGTCGAGATATGCCGTGACGTCTTTTATCGCGTCCACACCGACTACGGCGCTTTCTTCGACCACATGCTCGAAGGTGGGCAGATAGACGTCTGGCCACGAGGAGGGAAGACTGGTGGGGCATTTATGTCCGCACAAACCGGCCACCCGATTAACGTGATGCTGAATCACGTCACAAACTTTGGTTCACTTGAAACCCTCGCCCATGAAATGGGGCACGCTATTCACGCGATGCGGAGTGCCACCCAGTCACCATTCTACGACGGACACTCGATCGTCACGGCCGAGACTGCGAGCACACTCTTTGAAAACCTCGTGTTTGATGCGGTATATGCTCAGGTGAGTGAAGCAGATAAGGCGATACTCCTCCACGACCGTATTCTCCGCGATATCTCGACTATCCAGCGTCAGATAGCATTCTTTAATGCCGAGCTTGAGATTCACAACACCATTCACCAGGCTGGCGGTATGAGTGGGGAAGAGCTCCGTGCCTGTATGGAAAAGCACCTCAAGTCCTACCTCGGACCAGCGGTCAATGTCCGTAAAGAAGACGGGTATAGCTACGTGTACATCGGACACCTCCGCTACGGCTTTTATGTCTACTCCTATGCCTACGGTCTCATGATGAGTAGTATCATGGCAAAGAAGTACAAGGAGGATAATGCGTATGTCACGAAGATTGACGAGTTCCTCCGCCTCGGTGAGTCGATGCTCATCAAAGATATCTACAAGCGTATCGGTATCGACACCACAAAGCCTGATACGTTTACAGTCGCCCTTGAACGACTCGCTGAAGATATCAAAGCCTACGAGACTCTCCTCAAGAAACAATCTAAATAACGACCATAGCCAATCGTCATAAATTTGCTATAGTTAGCGAACTAACAGGTAATTTAGGTAATTTTATGAGTGGTAACGAAATAAGACAGCGATTTTTAGACTACATGGCAAAGCAAGGCCATGCGGTTATTCCGTCGTCACCACTCGTCCCTGAAAACGACCCAACCACCCTCTTCACCGGCAGTGGCATGCAGCCCCTCATCCCATACCTCATGGGTGAAAAGCACCCAATGGGTACGCGCCTCACAGACTCACAGAAGTGTTTCCGCGCGAACGACATCGAAGAGGTCGGTGACAACCGTCACACCACCTTCTTTGAAATGCTCGGCAACTGGTCACTTGGTGACTACTTTAAGCGCGAGCAACTCCGCTGGTTCTTCACCTTCCTTGTTGACGAAGTCGGGCTTGATCCAGCCCGTATCTACGTCACGGTCTTTGCCGGTGACGAGACGCTCGGTATTCCACGCGACGATGAGTCGGTCGCTATCTGGAAAGAACTCTTCCTCGAACGAGGTATCGAAGCGAAAGACGTCTATATCGGGAGTGAAGAAGATGGTTACACCGTCGGTATGCAGGGTGGACGCATCTTCTACTACGACGCTGGCAAAAACTGGTGGAGTCGCAGTGGCAAACCAAGTAATATGCCAGTTGGTGAAATTGGTGGCCCTGATAGTGAAGTCTTCTATGACTTTGGCCCCGAGCATGCCACTCATCCAGTATTTAGCACCCAAGCTGCTCACCCGAATAGTGACAGCGGGCAGTTCCTTGAGATTGGAAATTCCGTCTTTATTGAATACATCAAGCAAGAAGATGGTAGTTTTGCGAAGCTTCCACAGAGTAACGTCGACTTTGGTGGCGGACTTGAGCGTATTGCTGCCGCTAAGGTCGGTAATCCAGACGTGTTCCTCGTCGACCTCCTCCATACGGTCGTGAAGCAGATCGCGAGTCTCTCTGGCAAGCTCTATATCGGTAACGAGGTCGCCTTCCGTGTCATCACCGACCATATCCGTGGCGCCGTCTTTATGATTGGTGATGGTGTGTATCCAAGTAACGATCAGCAGGGGTACTTCGTGCGCCGTCTCCTCCGGCGTGCCGTCCGCTACGCAGACAAGCTCGGTATTGAAGCCGGTAAGTTCGCCGAACTCGCTGAAAGTGTTATCACAACCTACGAAGCACACTATCCAAATCTCGCAGCAAAGCGCGACGATATCAAATCAGCCATTGCCCGCGAGGAAGAGCAGTTCCGCAAGACACTCGAAGCTGGACTCAAGCAATTTAATAAAGTCTCGCTCCAAATCCACCTCACGAGCAAAGAGGTTGATGGTAAGAAGGTGATTGATAAGTCGGTTGCACCAGTGACGAAGCAGGCTATTAATGCAGCCAAGGCCTTTGACCTCTACACCACCTACGGCTTCCCGATTGAACTCACTGAAGAAATCGCGACGGAAAAGGGACTCGTTGTCGAACGTGAAGGATTTGAGGCGCTTATGGAAGAGCATCGCGCTAAGAGTCGCGCTGGGGCCGAGCAGAAGTTTAAGGGAGGGCTTGCCGACCAATCTGACCAGGTCGTGCAGTACCACACTGCCACCCACCTCATGCTCGCTGGACTCCGCCAGGTACTCGGCACCCACGTCCACCAAGCCGGCTCAAACATCACTGGCGAGCGTCTCCGCTACGACATCACCCATCCTGAGAAAATCAGTGATGAAGACCTCCGCAAGGTCGAGGTATTTGTGAACAATGCTATCAAACAGGGTGGGGAAGTCACCATCAGTATGATGGCCAAGAGCGATGCACAGAACGATCCAACCATTGAAGCCTCTTTCTGGGACCGCTATCCAGATGAAGTAAAGGTCTATACCATGACCACAAGTGATGGTGTGGTGGTATCAAAAGAGCTCTGTGGTGGCCCACATGTCGAGCGACTCGAAGACGTCAAAGGTACCTTCAAGATTACCAAAGAAGAATCCTCATCCGCCGGCGTCCGACGCATCAAGGCAGTACTTGAGTAGCGAGCTCTATCCACGACTTTAAAAGAATCCGACCAGGCAACTGGTCGGATTCTTGTATACTTGAGGCATATGTCACTCTTTAGACGAACAAACGGCGGCCGACGCATCGGTGCCGTAGTCGAGGTAGGCTCAGGCAGCGTGGTCACGGCGCTCGCAGTATCAGACCCACACGAAGCACACCCTGATATCGTCTGGGCACGGCGCGAGTTCGCGAACCTCAGTCACGATGTCGACGCTGAACACAGCATCAAAAGTATGCTCGCCACCATCATGGATAGCGTCATGCTCCTTGAGAGTGAGGGTCGTCAAGCCCTCGAGACCAGCTACCCAGGTGCCAAGATCGATACCTTCCAGGTTTCTATCTCTGCCCCGTGGGCGTACACGGTGAGCAAGGTCATCACCTACGAGCGAGAAGAAGCGTTTACCGTCACCAACGACCTCATTGAGTCACTGATTAAGAAAGCAAACGAGCAAACGCTTGAAATCCTCCATCAAAACGAGTTCAACCAATCTGCCGGACTTAATATCATGACGAGAGCCACGACCGATATCACCGCTAACGGCTACCAAACCTCAAATCCAATCGGACAAAAAGTGATTAGCCTCGCCCTCACTCAGGTCTCGGCTATCGGCCAAGGCCTTATCACGGGCGCAGTTGAGGACCTGAGGCATAAACTCTTCCCACGAGCCACGCTCGAGCGTTACTCAGCGATGCTCGTCTTTTACAGCCTCATGCGAGAACTCTATCCGACCACGACGGAGTGCTGTCTCGTTGACCTCACGTACGAAGCCACCGAAATTGCGATTATTCGTGATGGTGTACTGCAATATTCGACCCATACCGCCATCGGTCTCAACACCCTGGCACGCAACCTTGCGATACGACTCGATAGACCACAAGCGGACGCCGACTCGCTCCTGAAGCGCATCTACAACGAAGATAGTCTCGATACCGTAAGTGATACCGAACGGACCGCGATTACGAACCTGCTCACCGAATACCAAAACGCCCTTGAAAGCCTCTTTCATGAAACCGGAGACAGTCTCTCAATTCCAAAGGTGATTTTCCTTCACAGTAGCTTCGTCCACGAGCGCTATTTTGATAATATTATTGCTGATGCAGCCAAGACTGCGACGAGCTCATCACACACCGTACATACCCTCACGCACGACCTCATGCTCGGTAAGTACCAAGGTGATAGCAAGATCAAGATTCTCCAAAAAAACCTCGATACCGCCACCCTTATGGCCTGCCAGTTTTTCCACAAACAGGGAAGTGACCAGGACTTTACCCAGATGTAAAGCGCTATACTGTAGAAACAGTATATGACACAAAAATGGAATCTTCAGGACATTCGTCCAACCGAGCCACGACCGCAACGACGACCTTCGGTTCCACCTACTATTATTCGCAACGACGAAGAGGAGACACACCACGTCGCCGTCAATAACCACCAGCCATCTCGTCCCGCACCACGGAGTGACATGCGTGGTCCACGCAGTGATAAGCGCGGAGACATGCGGCCAGCAGGCGACACTGTTTCAATGCGCCGTCGTGAACCAGTTGACAATGAACCAACCGATGAGACTGATATTGGTCTTGCGACACCAGACTATTCAGATGATTCCCGGATTCCAATCTACGACGGAAAGAAGCGCTCACGTAAGCACGTCATCATCGCAGTGGGTATTTTCCTCGCGATTACGAGTGTTGGTATCTTTATTAGTCACCTCACCGGTGGTGCAACCGTGACCGTAAAGCCAAAAGAGCGTACCCTTAACGTAAACGCTGAGTTTACTGCCTACAAAGAGCAGCGACCAGAAGAGCTCGCCTACGAGATTATGACCCTTGAGGCCGTCAGTGAGCGTCAGGTGGAAGCCAGTGGTCAAGAGGAAGTTAAGGTTCAAG